>Ga0316217_10000649_pt1 | contig 48254 bp, 39 predicted proteins | sample 1anoAmetaG_FD_203633 | JGI IMG/M metagenome (GOLD analysis project Ga0316217, IMG submission 203633) | Freshwater microbial communities from Trout Bog Lake, Wisconsin, USA - 1anoA | ecosystem: Environmental > Aquatic > Freshwater > Lake > Hypolimnion/Profundal zone | place: USA: Wisconsin...
TTGGTAATTACAAATACAAAGGGCTTACCCTGAGCGGAGGTATAAGATATGATTACAGGAAGTTTACCGGTCTTGACCATTGGGTTGACACCACCACCCAACAGCCGACAACACCAAATGCGGTTAATGGCTACCACGAGTTTCAGGGCTTTACGTCCAACTTCAGCGGACCATCCGGCAGTTTAGGCGCTGCATATAATTTTCCGCACCAGGTTTATATAAAAGGCGATTTCGCAACCGGGTTCAGAGCTCCGAATGTTGCGGAGTGTGGTGCAAATGGTGTGCACGACGGAACTGTTGTTTGGGAAATTGGTGACCCAAACCTGAAACCTGAAATCAGTTTACAGGGCGATGTAGCTGTTGGTATGAATTCCAAAGATGTGACATTTGAAGTGGATGGATTTGTAAACAGCATTCAGCATTTTATTTATCAGCATGGGTTACAAAGTGTTTATGGCGGCGACTCCATAAACAATACCTTAAACGCCGTTGGTCTGGGGGCTGCGCCGGTTTATAAAGATACCCAGGGTGTTGCCCTGTTATACGGTGCAGAATTGTCATTCGATTTACATCCTATGGCAGCCCAGTGGTTTGGGTTTAATACTACCTTCAGTTATGTTTCGGGCGGCTTACGCAATGTAGCCGATTCAATAAAAGTACTGCCTTTTGTTCCTCCTGGAAGAATTACGGCCGACATCAGAATCAATTTAAACAAAATAGGCCGCTCAAATCCTATGAGCAAAGTAATCAGAAATTCATACATCAAATTTGGTTTACTTGCCTGCTTCGAGCAGAAACAAATATACCAGCAATATGCTATTTATAACGGGCTTGATGCGCTTACAACTCCGCAACAGTACGCCGCCAGTATGTCGGCTACACCAGGATATGTTTTGTTTAACCTGGGTGCCGGTGGTGATATAGTTACACCTAAAGGCCGCACAGTAGTTAAAATATATTTTGCAGTAAATAATTTAGCTAACACCACCTACATGGATTACATGAGCAGGTTTAAATACTATGCCGTAAACCTGGCAACCGGCAGAGTAGGCGTGTTTAATATGGGTAGAAACATCAGTATAAAACTAGATATACCGTTGGAATTTAAGAAGGGATAGACTTGGTCCCGTTTTTTCACTGCGCCGCCTGCAAATTGCAGGCGGCTTATTTTCCATTCGGTTCTTAACGGCTAAAAATCGAATGCTTACTTTATAACATTAATATTATGAAAGGTAGAAAAAAATCTTGCGCATTAGTCGTTCTTTTGATGACCGCTTTTTTGCAGCCCGCACAAGCAGGACTTTCCGACAAGTTTAAAGTGTATTTTAATCAGCCAGTCAACACCTCGGTTTCATCGGGCACGCCGGCTATTTACGTAAATGGCACCATTATGGATACGCTGGTAAGTTATATCAATAATGCAAAATACACTATTGATGTTGCCCAATACGATTACAACCAGGATGAGTACTTTGCCAATATAGCTGCGGCTGTTGACAGTGCCTATGCCCGGGGAGTCCGGGTAAGGTGGATATATGATGGCTCATCACCAAACACCGGATTGAGCGGATTAAATTCCGGCATATATAAGGTGGCTAGCCCAACCAGTAATAATTACGGGATAATGCATAACAAGTTTGTGATTATAGACGCCAATGCTCCCGATTCAACCCAGGCCTGGCTTCATACAAGCTCTATGGACTGGAGCGGTACCATGGTTGACTATGACTATAACAATATACTTTTTATCCAAAGCCAGCAGCTGGCCAAGGCTTATACAGCCGAATTCAACATGATGTGGGGCGATACCGGCGCGGTGCCAAATGCAACTACGGCTAAGTTCGGCCCATATAAAACCGACCTGGGGCTGCATAATTTTACGATTGATGGTATAGCTGTTCAGCTTTATTTTAGCCCATCTGATGGCACCAACACCCAGATACTAAATTGCATTGCAACTGCCGATTCGGAACTGTGTTTTGGTATTTACGAAATGACGGAGAGCAATGATGCGAATGCAATTATCTCAAAATACCACGCTGGTGTTACTACTTATGGCATTCTCGACCAATATTCGGCAACATCATCAGGTGGTCAATATTCAACGCTTAGTGCCGCACTTGGAACCAATTTAAAGGAGTATGTGGGTAATAATACCATTTACCACAATAAATTTATGTTTGTAGATGCATGCAGCCCAACGAGCGACCCACAGGTTTTAACCGGGTCGCATAACTGGACTAAATCGGCAGATGAGTATAATGATGAGAATACACTTATCATTCATGATGCTACGATTACCAATTTATACTATCAGTCGTTCTATCAGAATTTCCTCAGTCTTGATGGAACAATGTCCGCCTGCACCAATAGTACAGGGATTGATAACACGGTCGAAAACAGTTTTGCTATTTACCCCAACCCTGCAGTAAATAAAGCAATTGTTCGTCTGGCGCAAATTTTCACGGGTACGGTGATTGAGGTTAAAAATATTTTGGGCCAGAAGCTGCAAACTATTCCGGCTATTAATTTGGAAACCTCGCTGGATATTTCAGCGATACCTAATGGTGTTTATCTTATTGAACTGAACGAGAATGGTCATATTTCAACTCAATTATTGATGATTGCGCGGTAAATTACCGGCAAGCATTGATCAGTTGAATGATAACCAGGATTTAATGATAATAACAGAATACGCAAACACATTTTTACAAATTTTGCTTTATAATAAAAACCTTTTCTATGAACAAACTAGTGCCGCTTTTGGGTTTTGTTTTAGCTTGCATTTATTTGCAAGCCCAGGATTATTTGCTGCCTAATCGCCCTTTCCTTAATCCGCAGTTAGCCCCATTTTATCACGGCGTTGCTTCTGGTGACCCCTTGAGCGACAGGGTAATCATTTGGACCAGGGTAACCGTTAATTTTGATACTGCCAGGGTATTTGTTGATATCGACTCTTCGGGCGTGTTTAATACTTTCGATTCCACGGTTTCAGTTAACTGGCAGGTAGCCAGCGATGAGGCTTTTAATAGTATTGTTAATTCAGGCGTGGTTACAACCGATAGCTCCGTGGATTATACTGTGAAAATTGATGTCACAGGTCTCCAGCCTAATACATGGTACTATTACCGGTTCAATGCAGGAGGAGTTTATTCAATTACCGGTAGAACACGTACGGCACCGGTTGGCGATGTGGACAGTTTGCGTTTTGCTATTTTTTCGTGCTCTGATTTCCAGACGGGTTTTTTTAATGCATATCATGATATTGCAAACCGGAACGATATTGATGCAGTAATACACTTGGGAGATTACTATTATGAGTACGCTGCAGGCGGAAGTGATTATCAAGGCGATACCAACAGGCTTCATCCGCTCAATCACGATGCTTTTACTTTGGCCGATTACAGGTTATGGCACTCCCAATATAAGTTGGATCCAGATGTTCGCGATATCTTTCAGGAGTATCCTTGGATTCAGATTTGGGATGATCATGACGTAGCTAATAATTCGTGGTACAGCGGAGCTCAAAACCACAACCCGGCTACTGAAGGCAACTGGTTCATCAGAAAATCGAATGCATTCAGAGCTTATTTTGAGTGGTTGCCCATCAGGGAACAGGCACCTGATAACGATACTATTATTCACCGTAATTTTGTCTGGGGCAACCTGCTTAACTTCATAATGCTTGATACGCGCTATGAAGACCGGGACTCTTCGCTCGGTACGCTTATTCCTCTCAATAACGCTTATTTAACCGATACCAATCGTAATATGATAGGCCCGCACCAGTTGGCATGGTTTAAGTCACAATTGAGCGATACTACGGTAAAGTGGCGCATTATTGGTAACCAGGTAATGATTGCGCCTTTAGACCTCGCCGGTAACCTGTTGAATGGCGACCAATGGGACGGATACCCTGCTGAGCGTAAACGAGTGTTTGATTATATTATGAAGCAAAATATTCATGACGTTGTTTTCGTAACAGGAGACATTCACTCTTCATGGGCAAATGATTTACCACATCCCGATTCTACTTATAATTCATCCACCGGAGCAGGTTCAGTGGCTACCGAATTTATTGGCACAAGTATCACCTCAACCGCCTCGGGCCTTAGCGGAGTGCAGGGGGTAATACAACTTGGTAACCCGCATGTTAAATATGTTGAACTTACTAAGCGGGGTTATTTACTTTTCGATGTAAACAAACAGCGTGTGCAAGGGGACTTTATACATATGAGTACCATCGCTTCCCATAGCTACACCGCAACTGATGATCAATACTGGATGAATTTGGATGGTAATCGGTTTTTGAGCCAGGCTCCAGCACCTCTTGGTCCCCGCAATATTAATCCCAACCTGGTGCCCATGATTACAGGCATCGGTGACGTACCGGCAACGGAAAAGATGGTTATTGTTACTTGTTTTCCCAATCCAACCGAAAACGAAGTAGCCGTTCAGTATTATGCTTATCAGCCTGCTAAAATTGATTTAAATATTTATGATATAAACGGCAAGCTCGTTTTGAAGAAAAGCGAAACTCAGACTCAGCCAGGCTTATTCAGCACCAAGGTATTTCTTGATAACCTGTCGGCCGGTACTTACCTTCTGGCAATTAGCGATGGAAGTAAAGTATATACCCGCAAACTTGTGAAGGACAAATAAGATGGCTTAAGGTTTTCTTTTCGCCGGGCATTGAAATATATTATAGAATTTGCATGGCAATGCCTGCGCACTCGTTATATGCATACCCGCTGTTTTGAAATTATTTTATATTCATACTATGAATGCTTTGCAAACAGCGCAAAAATATACTCCTGGTCTGCATGTTATATGCGACTTAAGCAGTCATAACACCGGGGCCACTTCCGATGCGCAATTGTTTCAGCAAAAAATGAATGAATTATTATTTCGGCTGCAACTTCAAAAACTGGGCGAGGTTTACCATCAGTTCGAAAATGCAGGGTTTACCGCCGTTGTTTGCTTAACCGATTCACATATTTCCGTGCACACCTGGCCCGAATTCGGAAAGGTAACCTTCGATGTTTTCTTGTCCAACTTCAGGGGAGTAAATGATACCAAGGCGCAGTTAATAGCCGATGAATTATTAAATTATTTTGAAGCCGTCGAGGTTTCGCGCACTGAATTAAAAAGATAATGGCTGCATTAAAAGGCGAAATGATTATTTGTGCCTCATGCTCGGCATCACTCACGGTTCAGTCGGGTGAGCCCGGAGTTATCGTTTGCTCTTCTTGCGGTGCCGTAATAAATAAAGATAATAACGCCGTGCTGCGAAAAGTAACTGTAGTGCCTGAGGATATGAGCGTTATACGTTTGGGAACTACGGGTAAATTGCCCGACCATACCGCTTTTGAAGTGATTGGCCGCTATAGAATAGATGCAGAGGACGGTTATTTTAATCTGTGGAACATCCGGTTACAAAGTAATGGCAGCCAGGCCTGGATTATTGATTCTTTTGGAGAATACGTTTACGCAACTTCAAAACCATTGAAGCACGAAACCATTGACGATGCATTTTGGACCAGCAGTTGCAATTGGGAGCTGACGCTACCTGATATAGGTGTTTTTACCCTCGTGGCTAAACCCAAATTAGTCGGACAAAACCTGGAAGGCGAAATACCCGAAATGCCGGAAGATATTACCACCTGCAGGGTTTATGAGTTAGCCGATGCCGGCGGTAAGCAAGCGCTGCTGATTAAGGAAAAACTTAACCAGTTGATTTTTATATCAGGCGATACGCTTGACTGGAGCGCTTACCATTTTGAAAACATACGAAAGGAAGAAGCCATTGGAAACTAAGTCGCTTAATTTGCCGGGCCCACACACATATACCTGCCAGAAATGTGCAAAGGACATAAAAGTTTATACCCATGCACAGGCTAAGTTTGCGTCGTGCGCAGATTGTGGGGCATATTACCGGGTTACTGCGGGCGCTCTTCAGTTTATCAAAAAAGTAAGCAACAGCAATTTTAAATATAACATTACACTGGGCACAAAGGGCGTGGTTAATGGTGCCACCTTCACCGTCATCTCTGCCTGCGAGAGAGTGGAGGGTAAGGCATTAATTCCCTGGCGGGAATACACCTTGTTTAATCCAATCAATGGCTACCTGTACCTATCGGAATACCAGGGACACTGGATTCTCATGGACCAATTGGACCACACTCCGTATTTTGACCCATCAACGCATGAAATTTTATATAAGGGTTTTCTGTACAGAGCTTATGATAAATACCGGCCATCGCTAAACCACTCTGCCGGCGAATTTCCTTATGATGTTGTCAACACAACCCCTGAAATTTTAGAACTTATCAGCCCACCTCTTATGCTTAGCCGCGAGTTTACCCAGAACGAACTGCGCTGGTATTCGGGCAGGCATATAGAAGCAAAAGAAATCGGTAATATTTTTAAGGTGAATGAACTTCCTGCGCAAACAGGAATTGGGCTAATACAACCCCAGTCTTTTTCACTGCATTTTGATACCATTTTGCGTTTGAGCCTGTTGGCGCTGGCCTTGTTTTTTATAGTGCAATTAGTGTTTGAATATACCAGCCAGGATGTATCAAGCTTAACATACAACGGCTCGCTTTCTACTGAAAACAACAACCAACCAGTGAGTACACCCAGCTTTGAAATAAAGGGCGGCGTAAAGAACCTGGTATTTCATATGAACGCTGATGTTGACAATCAATGGATTGAAACCGGTGTGTTACTGGTTAATGAGGGCACCAGTGCAAGTTTTGATTTTTCAAGCCTGGTAGAATATTATCACGGCTACTCTGACGGCGAAAGCTGGAGCGAAGGTTCACGTGAAAATGAAAAAGTAATTGAAGCCGTTCCCTCAGGCAAGTATCATTTAGTGCTTTATCCGCAACAGGATGTTAACGCACCGCCCACCAATTATACCATTCAACTGCAGCGCGATGTGCCGAGATGGTCCAATCTAGTCAAAGCCATGGCACTTATGTTGATTATACCGGTGATAGAGTTCTACCGCCGTCGCATGTTTGAACGCGAAAGATGGGCCGATAGTGATTACAGAGGCTACACCCCTTTTAAAGAAGAAACTCAATCGTAAGCTATGATATGGAATAAAGGAACAATTATTTATGGGGTGCTGTTGGCACTGTTTCTGGGTTACTATACTTATTGCAGCGCAACCGGAAGGTCAATTTATAGCTTCGACGCGCAAAATGTTTACGGTTTGGGTAATAATTACTTCGGCCCGGGGCATGTTTATGTAAGAGGATTTAATCACAAATAAAAATTATACGTATGGGAAATTTAATCAACTTTACGGCTATAGTAAACGTAATTGTATTTTCGCTACTGGGGGTACTGGTACTTTTTATTGCCTTTGTGGTTATTGAAAAGGTAATGCCCCAGGACCTTTACAAAGAAGTGGTGCTAAACCGTAACATGGCGGTTGCCATTGTGGCTGCAGCATTTATTCTGGCTATGGCAATTATTATTTCGGGCGCCATCCACGGATAATTTAGATTCGCGGCGTGCAGCTCATTCTTCTTCTCTCTATTTTCGTAATAGCCATCTGCGGCTTGGTGTACGAGTTGGTGGCCGGTACCCTTGCCAGTTATTTACTCGGCGATTCGGTAACCCAGTTTTCCATTATTATAGGCTGCTATTTGTTTTCCATGGGCATTGGCTCTTTCCTGTCTAAATATGTAGAGAAAAACGTTATCCGCTGGTTTATACAAATTGAAATATTACTCGGTTTTGTGGGCGGTATTTCATCCGCACTGTTGTTTTTGCTGTTTGAAAATGTATCCTCCTTTAGGCTGATATTGTATTTGCTCATTTCAGTAACCGGCACCTTGGTTGGCATGGAGATTCCGTTGTTGCTGCGCATCCTAAAAGATAAACTGGAGTTTAAAGACCTGGTTTCGAAAGTTTTTACGTTCGATTATATCGGCGCTTTGCTGGCTTCGGTCATTTTTCCATTATTGCTGGTGCCGCACTTCGGGCTTATCCGCACTTCTTTCTTTTTCGGTATCGCTAATGTTTTGGTGGCCTACATTTTTTGCTCCTTGTTTTATAAAGACCAGCGTTGGGCCATACAACTACGAGTGCTGGCACTTTTTACCGCATTTTTATTGTTGGCAGGTTTTGTGCTGTCTGACCGCATTATGACGTTGGCTGAAAGCATGGCCTACCAGGACACTGTTATTTTCTCAAAATCCTCACCTTACCAGCGCATAGTGCTTACCCGCAGTAATCGCGACTTAAAATTATTTCTGAACGGAAATTTGCAATTCAGTTCAGCAGATGAATACCGGTACCACGAAGCTTTGGTGCACCCTGCCATGAGCGCCATTAAAAACCCGCAACACATTTTGGTGATGGGAGGGGGCGATGGTATGGCTGTGCGCGAAATTTTAAAGTATCCTTCGGTAAAGTCTGTATCACTGGTTGATTTAGACAAAGCCATGACCCAATTATTCAGCTCTAATCAGATGCTGATAAAACTAAATGATAGTTCACTGCTTTCTCCCTGCGTCAAAATCACCAACGAGGATGCATTTGAGTGGCTTAAAAAAAATAAACAACAATACGACTGTATCATTGTCGATTTTCCCGACCCCTCCAACTATTCGCTGGGCAAATTATACAGTACATCATTTTATCACTTGTTGTATCATAGCCTGGCTGATAGCGGTGCCGTGGTTATTCAGTCAACATCACCGTTAGCGGCGCCAAAGGCCTTTTGGTGCGTGGCGCATACACTGGAGGCCTGCCAGTTTCATGCTTTGCCGTATCACGCATATGTTCCTTCTTTTGGTGAGTGGGGTTATGTTATTGGTATGAAAACCGGCAATTACCAGGTACCGGAAACTTACCCTGCCAACCTAAGGTTCCTCTCAAAGGATGTGCTTTTACAATTGACTAACTTTCCACGCGACATGGCAGAGCGCCCCACTGAAATAAATAAGCTGAATAACCAGGCCCTGGTAACTTATTTTGAAGAAGAATGGTCAATTTATGCCCAGTAACATTACGCGCAAAGATTTTTTGTGGAAGGGGTTGGCTGCAACCGCTGCAGTAGTGGTGGCTGGAAAAATAATTGAGGTATCAATTCATAACCACAAAAATATACCGGGCGAAATACTCGGTGCTAAATCAAAAACGGGGCACCTGTTGCGGGACTATAAATTCCCTGAACCCGTCGAAGTTCGGAATGAAAAAATAGTGATAGTGGGTGGAGGAATAAGTGGCCTCTCTGCCGCGCGTTGGTTAAAGCGTAAGGGATACCAAGACTTTGTTATGCTCGAGCTGAGTGATATTACCGGCGGTAATGCCGTATCGGGCGAAAATGAAGTGAGCAGGTACCCCTGGGGCGCCCACTATATACCGGTGCCTGATATTGAAATGAAGGAACTGCTGCAATTTTTGGAAGAGTGCGGCACCATTACCGGTTATGATAATGCCGGTTTGCCAATGTACAATGAGTACCACCTGTGTGCTGACCCCGAGGAGCGGTTGTATATTAACGGCATGTGGCAGGATGGTCTGGTGCCGCATTTTGGCGTTCCTGAAAATGAGAGGCAGCAGATAACGCGGTTTTTTGATTTGGTCAATCAGTTTAAACAAGCTGTGGGTAAGGATCGCAAGCCTGCCTTTGCCATTCCCGCAAGCCGGTGTTCTATGGATGAAGAGTTTTTGTCGTTTGATAAAATTTCGTTCAGTGATTATTTACAGCAGCAAAATTTTACCTCGGCTTATTTGCTGTGGTATTTAAATTATTGCATGCGCGATGATTTTGGCACCACATCTGTTAATACATCAGCATGGGCAGGTATCCATTACTTTGCTTCACGCAAAGGTACGGCCGCTAATGCTGGCCACAGCGATGTAATTACATGGCCCGAAGGCAACGCTTTTTTAGCCGGTAAGTTAAAAGAGGCCACAGGTGCTGTCCCACAAACTAATGCACTTGTTTATAGTGTGGAGCGCAGGGGCGAAAAGATTAGAGTAAAGTATTTCGACGTTAATTCGTCCACCTCAAAAGCAATAATAGCCGACCGGGTTATTATGGCGACTCCGCAGTTTGTTAATCAAAAAATTTTCGCCGAGGGCTTTAGAAATGAACTGGATTATTCAAAGTTTACTTATGCCCCCTGGATGGTGGCGAATGTTACGGTAAGCGAAATGCCCCAGGCACATGGAAAACCGTTAAGCTGGGATAATGTGTTTTTTGACAGCGATTCATTGGGTTACGTAAATGCTTGTCAGCAACACTTAAATGGGTATGAAAAAAACAAGGTGCTTACTTATTATCTTCCTTTGAGTGGAACTGATCCTAAGTCAGCGCGGCTGGCGGCTTATGGTAAAACGCATGAACACTGGACGCAGGTAATACTGAACGACCTGGAGCGTGCGCACAAGGGGATTACCGAAAAAATTGAACGAATTGATGTATGGTTGTGGGGGCATGGTATGATAAGACCGGTGCCCGGATTTATTACAAGCGAGGCCAGGGGCATAGCTGGGCAACCTGTCGAAAAGAAAATATTTTTTGCGCACACCGATTTGAGCGGAATATCGATATTCGAAGAAGGATTTTATCATGGAATCCGGGCAGCAGAGCTGCTTATCCAATCTTTAAAAGCCAACGCTTGAAAACAAAGCAACCATGGATATATTCCATTCTTGTTGACGGACCCTTTATCTTGCTGCCGCCATTCTTCACTCTACTGGTAGTGGCTTGGCTTCCGGCGTACTTTAAAAACAGTAATTATATGCCTACTGCTGCCTGGGTGGCGCTGGTTTTACTGGTTGATGTGGCCCATGTGCACTCCACTTTATACCGTACCTATTTCGATAAAGAAACTTTTAAACAGCACCGGCAAATGCTCATTGCCATCCCGGTGTTATGTCTTATCGGCGCTGTTATACTTTATTCATTGGGGTATTTACTTTTTTGGCGGGTCATTGCATATATAGCCGTTTTTCATTTTATCAGGCAGCAATATGGTTTTATGCGCATTTATTCACGCAAAGAAACGCAAACAACTGCTCAATCTTTTATCGATAAAGTGGCTATCTATTCTGCCACTATATTCCCGCTGTTGTGTTGGCATTTAGGTGGCCCCAGAAACTTTGACTGGTTTATAACCGGCGACTTTTTTTATTTTTCTTCCATGTGGTTGTTCTACATAGCTGCAGCTATTTATTTGTCAGGGCTTGTTGCATATGTTATCAAGGAAACAGAGTTATCTGTTCAAAACAGGTATTTCAACTGGCCTAAAAACCTGGTGGTGGCAGGTACTTATATTTCCTGGTTTTTCGGCATTATTTATTACAACGGCGATTTAGCCTTTACAGCGCTAAACGTTATTTCGCACGGTGTACCATACATGGCCCTGATATGGATTTACGGTAAGAAAAAAACTTTGGTTGAGGGCCGGGGTAGCACACGTTTTATGCAACTCATTTTTAGCCGGTATGGCATCGTTCTTTTTTTGCTCATCATCTTTGCACTGGCATACGTAGAAGAGGGCTTTTGGGATGCCTGGGTATGGAACGACCATAAGGCAGTATTTGGCGTGTTCTATTATTTGCCAAAGGTCAATGATTCTCTTTGGCTATCACTACTGGTTCCATTGCTGGTGCTTCCTCAATTAACTCATTATATCATTGACGGCTTCATCTGGAAAATTCAAAAGGATAATTTTACCTGGAAAGGATTTAAACTATAAATGGCATTTCCGCAATGGTCGACTTTAACTAAACTCGTGCATGAGAAAAGGATTTATTTGTTGCCTGCTGCTTTGGCTGGTTTTAACCGCCACAGCCCAATACAGGATTTTTGATAAGGATGGCCGCACCCTTATACTTCACGGACTCAATACAAGCGGCAGTGCCAAGCATATTGAAGGACACCAGCCATGGATTGCCGAAAGCGATGTAGACCGTGAGCACAAAGATTTTGGTTTTAACTCCGTTAGGTATCTCATTTTTTGGGGCGCTATTGAGCCGGAAGAGGGGCAATACGATGTGGCTTATTTGAAAAAGGTAAAAGAGCACGTGGAGTTGTACACAAGCCGGAAAATGTATGTGGTTTTAGATATGCACCAGGACGTATACGGATACGGGGTTGGAGGAAACGGCGCACCGGTTTGGGCTTGTACTCAAACTAAAATTCAACACCTGGTGCCTGATAAATGGCCATGGTGGATGAAAAACCTTGAACCCAAAGTAAAGCAGAGTTACGTCCGGTTTTTTAAGTACAAAAAGCGGAAGGAACTGCAACAACACTACATCGCCTGCTGGCAAAAAATTGCCACGATGTTTAAGGATAATCCGTACGTGTTGGGTTACGACCTGATGAATGAACCTCACGGTGGTTTGGTCATTAAAACACTGGCCGGAGGTTTTGAGCGCAGGCAGCTTTCGGCATTTTATCGTCGGCTAATACCCGGCATACGAAGTGTTGATACTTCAAAATATGTCTTTTTCGAGCCGCGCTCGTTTGGCGTAAACTTTGGAATGAAATCGCATTTGCCCATTGTGCATGATAGTATGGTGGGTCAGCAAAAAATAGTATATGCCCCGCACTGTTATCCGGCATTTGTAGATATTGGTGGCGATTTTAAACCTAAGTACAGGGTAGTAATGGCTAAACTGTTTAAGAAAAGAACAAGGGAGGCGAATAAGGATAAAGCCCCATTGTTTATTGGCGAATTTGGATTGTCTCCTCAGAAAAAGGGCTTCGACACTTTTCTTCGGTTATTTCACCAATTAACTGATTCAAACCAGGCTTCTTGGGCTTACTGGTCGAACGACCACGGCGGATGGAGTCCACTAAAGGCGGATGGCAGCCCAACGGCGATTTTGCCTGAACTGTTGCGTGTTTATCCCCAGGCCACCTCCGGTCAACTAATTCATTACTCCTATCAACCCGTAGATAGGAAATTTGAAATGGAGTTTGTAAGTGATGCGGCTATTAATGCACCTACAATCATTGCTGTGCCAAGAACCACTTATCCCGAAAAATATCAATTGAAGATAACCGGCATTCCGGATTATAAAACCGAGGTGGACACTTCGACGAATTCAATATTACTCTATGTCCATCAAAATCAGGCGCATGTGAAAGTGGAAATAGTGCCTGCAACCAATGACTAATTTGGCTTCTCAACAACAACGTTTTCCATGTGAGTAAAAAATTATTTATCTACATACGGTCTGCTCTAATTGAGTCCTTATTTGGGTTGCCATGAATTTATCAGAGGAACAAATTAATGCACTTGCCCCTTATGCGTCTGCGCTTAAAGCGGGGCGCGAACTGGCTATTTTATCGAAATGGCAATTGCGCAGCTACAGTGATAAAGCCCTTTGGGTTCGTCGGCAGCATGGGTACTTCGGTTATCTATTCTGGAATTTTTGGTTCGGTGATGGGATCTATACCGGCTATACAAACTAAAATGGTAGTGTTTGATGCTGCAGTTGCAGACCTAACAGAAGAATTACAAGACCCCGTTGACCTTTTGTTTGGCGTGCAATTAATAATGTTGCTTGCGCTGAACGATGATGGCGCTCCTTCGTACGACCACTCCAATGCGCAAATATTATCTGATATGGGCGTTCCGGTTTTTGCCTGCACGCCCAATATGTTTCCTGATATGATGGCCGCTGCCCTGAGCAAGCAGGACCTTGCATTATGGGCTGCCGGTAACGACATTGCATTGAAAAAGGGATAGTATAAGTTACTTACCATATAACTCCTTACATTTTTTGCAAATCGCTGAATCTTCAATAGCATTAAAACCAAAGCCGTTCCATTGATAGGGTAATACGCGGGTGTTTGAATTTTTCGGGTTTAGCTGAATAAACGAATCTCCCCGGTGAAGACCGCATAGTACCTGTTCTTTACCGGGTAGCAATTCGGCATCCAGTAAGGGCCACGCTAAGGCTGACCCGCGCCAGCGCGAAACCAGCCCATCCTTCTCCACACTGTAAACATAAGGCCGAACACCATTTTCGTCATCCATATTTGAGTAGTGTTTTTCAAGAGCAACTAAATACTCCCGCTGGCCATCGAGTTTGCTTTTTTGAAGTGACAGGATATGCATGGGCTGTGTTTGCCATATTTTTTTCCCATCACGGTATCCCTGTAATTTCAACCGGTAGTCACCGGTGTCAATGGATTCTGCACTGAGGGTTACGCCTGTAATTTGTATAGCATCATGTAGTTTCACTTGGTCCAGCTTGTACACTTTATCGCCGGTTATTTTGGGAAAGAATGAATTTTTGGATGTGTGGGTTATAATTCCGCTGCAGGTAAAATAGCCCCCGCTGATTTTGCAATCCACCATTAAACCTTCTTTGGTATCCTCATATTTCTGGTCGAACAAATGATTTCCGAGCGAGAAGAAAACAGGTTTGCCCAAAACCGTCTCAGGTGCTTGTATAACATGCGGGTGGCAGCCGATAATTAAATCGGCCCCATGGCTTACTAAAAATTCAGCGCATTGTCGCTGGTCGTGGCTGGGCCACTCCAGCAGTTCGCTTCCCCAGTGAATAAAAACAACTACCATGTTCGAAAGACTTTTTGCCAGCCTTAATTTCTGTAATATTTCAACCGACGGTATTTGCTGATGCTGCATATTACGGCCGGGCACCAGGTTAACAGCAATCACCGCAACGGTTATCCCATTCACATGAAAAAACCGGGGCGAATTATTATAAGTCAGCGGTATTAAATCGTTACTAAGCAATGCGCCGATGGTATTTGTTTTACCGCTGTCTCCCATATCGAAGCTATGATTGTTCTCTATCGAAAGTCCAGTGAAACCGGCTTCTGAAAGGAACTTAATATACTTTCCCTGCACATTAAAAACGGGCGATGTCGAAGGAGACATCGTGTCTGCAATACCATCGCCAACGGCCCCCTCAAAATTTCCAATAACCAGGTTGGCATCATGAAAAAGATTACCCATGTGTGTCCACGGCGAAATCTTCTTCTGCTCCATTTCCATCTGCACATTGCGCGCCAGCAAAATATCACCGGTAAATAATATTCGTGCCTGCGGTAATTGTTGATGGCAGCCCTCAGCTACCAGTAACAAAAACCAGCCGGTGGCAATTAGTAACCGGTAGATGCCGGATTGGCCTTTTCTTGTTTTGTAGCGAATGAATTTGTCCATGCCGGTAACGACTGCGTTTTAACCATATCGGTCCACTCTTTGTCGTTAAGTAGCTTTTCCGATTTGAATTCGTAATAAGAGTATGTGCCGCCCAGAACAATTTCGTGCCGGCCAAAGAAGGGTACTATATTGTCCCACTCCATGGTGTTGCCCACGGCAGCCATCAGGTATGGTGATACATTGCCATCTCCAAAAACCTCCGCAATTTTCGACATGGGGTCCGGGTCGGCAAGCCCGTGGTTATCGGTTAACAGACTTTTAAAAATTAAAAAATTATGTTCGGCTACCCGGCCTAAAAAAAGTATTTTTTCATACTCCTCTGTGGTCAGCGCTTCACCCCGTTTTTCTTTGACAGCCATGGCTCCAAACATCCGGGCATCATTCTCGGTTTCATGTAATCTTTTTAGTATTCCGTTTTCCAGGGCTTCTTCATCCTGTTTTGCACTGTCGACTTGCGCTATGCCGCCAGGTACAAATTTTACGGTGGCGGCAAAAAGGTCGGCAATGGCGGCAAAGGTTGCAGGGTCAGGCTCTACATAGCCGCGGGGTGAGCGTAGCAATATTTCTTCAAAGCCCCCTTCTCCGCATTCGGCGGCACCGGTTTCATTTACCAGCCCCGTGGCATGGCGCAGGGTGGCCCAGCTTGCCAAACCGGTTTGCAATCGTTTGCTTCTCCAGATATTTTCATTCGTTTTGCCATTGGGCGCTGAAGATGTATCCAACCATTGCGTGGCCAGGGCATTCAGCCATTTATCATACAAGTTATCGGCGTTACCTGTACTCACCTGCGTTTGAAAATTTTGCCGCAGGGCCGATATTGCCTTACGCAGTGGCGGATACTTTTGGTAATCATCCTCCAATAACTGGTCGGCTAAATGATTGCCCATGGCAGCCGCTACATCCAAACCCGATGGCAACAGGCGCGCCCCACCGGCACCGGTAATCTGTTTATCAGCCGGCACATTGTCGTGATACACATCCGTAAACATAACCTCATTGTCATAACCCCACGATAACGGGAAAACCGTATTGCCCGGGCCCGGATACTGGTTATAAGCCGGGCGCTTATTTTTTAAACCGCTCCATACCATGGGTGTGCGCGAGCCCGCTATAAAACCCGTATAACATTCAATCCATTGTTCTGCAAACTTGCGGATTTCAGCGGGCAGGGTATTAAGTTCATCCTGTATGCCTGCGCTGTCTTTAAATGCTGTGGTGAAATATTTGAAGGCTATAAAATATTTCTTCATTGCTTCATCCGAAGTATAATGCCCCCGTGGTTTTAAGTTTGAATAGTTGAAATCATGGTTCAGCACCGTTGAAAAACCTGAACCGGAAGCCTGTAGCATTTGTTTAACTTCTGCATTTTCATAATGGCCGGCATCAAGTTCAACAAGGGATGCAAAAACCGGCTTCCATCTGGTATTATTTCCGCTTTTGTTAGCGGCATTAATAAATTTCCAAAACGCGGGTATGGCTTCACTACGTTCTTTTACTACAAATAAACCCTCATAGGCTGCTGCGTATATCTCCCAAAAAACATCGGTAGTAACCAGGTAAGGACGGGTTGGGGTCGATGCACTGTATCCGCCATTGCAGTAATAATTTTCGGTGTCATAAATCCGGTAAAGCTGATTGATAGAGGTTAACCTGAACAGTCCATCGTTCTTTTGCAATAAATCAAGTTCCTCGCTTGTTTGAACAAACATCCAGGCGTTTACCACATCGGCCAGCGGCATATTAACCGGTGCATAATTTAAAGTAGCTACGCCGTGGTTTAAGGTTAACCCGATAACCCCTCTGCCATCGGCCACCGGGCAAGGGCTACCGGTAAAATTGTATTCCGCCAGTTGTGTTTCATCGTTTTTTGCCCCAGCAAGCAAACGAATGCCTACGCCTGGTTTACCCGCCTGCCAGTATATAAAGCCCAATCCGTTGGGTGTTGGCTTTATAACACCGGCCGGTGTTTTTGCCGCCATAGGTTGGTATTTACCCCACTCCTGGTCGGCGTAGCTGGCTACAAATAATTCGCCCTTTTTGTTTTTCCAGATGAGCTCGTGCCCCGCTGGGTGAAAAGCGACCGGCAAAGCGTAATCTGCCGTCATGGTGCTGGGCGGAACGGGCGAAACCTGCTCGTAGTTGGTGATTGATTTTTCGGGTCCTACCACCTGGTAGTACCAGCCGCCGTTTTCGTTTACCGAGGCAATTTTAAAGGAGTTGTCAAAAGCCTCTCCAAAAAACAGGCGGTAGCCGTAATAGGCTTTAATGGTTGAATCGTAGGTGGTAAATGGCCGGGGGCACACCAACAGGTTTTGAAGCTGATGCGCTGACGAAAAAATATTTTTAACCTGCCAGCCCTCACCGTTTTTTTTAACCCGTAATATCTGGTATTGTTTATTGGCAACACCGGTGATAAAAAGTGCCGTAGCCTGAGGGTGCCACTTAATTTCGGTAGCGGTAAAACCCGCAGGCAGGTTGCAACTATCGGCAAAGCCGGTTTGCCCGGCCTGCCAGAACATGATATTACAAGCGCCCTGGTTTTTAACTAATACCGCGGCAACCGGTGCCACGGGTGATGCGTCGTACCCTACAACTTCGGTGCCCGGTGCAAATGAAATGGATTGCGCCTGCACCGGCGATGGAGTAATTTCAGGTTCCGGAATACCAAAGTCGCCGGTTATCGCTTTTGCGGTATCACCTGCATCGTTCGTTACTTGCGTTATTACCGGCGCCCCGTTATTCTTTTTATGGAAACACGAGCTCAGCAATGTTGCAAAAGCAAATAATATCCATAAGCTGCAATGCAGATATTTGCGCATAACGAAGGTTATATACGTATTTAAATTTATTTTACTGCGCCCCGTCGGTTTTTTCTTTAAAAACCCGCTTGGTGCCGCTGTACATTTCGTACTTAACAAACCTGCATTCCAGGTGCCCGTTTGCAACCGGTATACGCCGGCTCGATTTCAACCCAACATATTTCAGCGCTTCCATGTTCGAACTGATAATCCAGCAATCGTACCCGGTAAAGCGTTTTTTAAAAGTATCGCCCATGCTGGCATAAAGCTCATTGCTGTCTTGCATATTCATACGCTCGCCGTAAGGAGGGTTCATAATTACAACACCTCCGCCCTCGGGCGCTTCAAAATCTTCCATGGCACACTCGCGTATTTGCACCATATCTTCTACCTTGGCCAGCTTTACATTTTCTTTGGCCTTGCGCGCTACATTGTGCGAAATCTCACCGCCGTATATGCGTGGACTTACTTCAACAATGCGGTCGATAGCGGCGTCGTAAATTTTTTGCCAAAGTTCAGGGTCGTAAGCCAGGAAACGGTTCCAGCGCATAAAACCAAAATCATCTTTATAATAACCCGGCGGAATGTTGGCCGCAATCAAAGCTGCTTCAATTAAAATGGTTCCCGAGCCGCACATGGGGTCAATTAAATTACTGCTCCGGTTCCATCCGCTCAACAGCACCAAACCGGCTGCCAGTACCTCGTTCATCGGGGCCAGGTTAACCTGGCTGCGGTAGCCTCTTTTATGCAAACTTTCGCCCGAGCTATCCAAAGCCACTGTACAAACGGTACCATAAACATGCAGATGTATGCGCAAAGTTGGTTTAGCCAAATCTACACTGGGCCGTTTATTGTGCCGGTCGCGAAACTGGTCGGCAATGGCGTCTTTGGCTTTTTGGGCTATAAAAAGAGAGTGCGTAAAAAGTGGCGTGTTGAGCACACAATCAATACCCAGGGTGTCATCTACGCTCATGTATTCTTCCCAATCTATGGCCTTAATACCATCATACAGGCTTTGTTCATCCTGCACTTCAAACTTTTCAATGGGCACTAATATTCTTAAGGCGGTGCGCAGGTGTAAGTTGCATTTATAAATCAGGCCCTTATCGCCGGTAAAACTTACTGCGCGGTTGTGCAATTCAATATCCCGGGCCCCTAATTTTTTAAGTTCGAAAGAAAGTACTTCTTCAAGTCCGTAAATTGCTTTGGCTGTAAGCCTCAGTTCATCGGGCGATTCATTCATGGGCTAAATTTAAATAAAATCCACGGCCGTAACTTCGATTGCCCCATATCTGCCATATTGGCAAATAATGCATGCTAAGAAATGATAAGCAATGCTAAGGAATGTTAAGGAATGCTAAGCCTTTTCGGGAATTCGTATCCTTAACATGGACATATTGGCGAGTAATAGCACGGATTCTTAATTACCGGCTATCGATACCAATTGGAACCAATCGATACCAATCGATACTTTTCGATACCTGTTTTGAATCGCTTGGGTATCGATATGTTAAAAAGGGGCTCGGTCAGGCTCCTCCCGAACTCAATTTTTAAGCTCCTGCATTTTATTAAAACCTACAATATTTCAAAGAACAATACCTGCTTAGCTCAGTTCCAAAACCTGGTTAACCGGTATTTGATTGTTAGCCGGCAAAATAAAATTTATCACCGGCGTTTTCATGCCAAAGGTAATCAAATTTAATTTTTAAAAGGAATTTAGTTTATTAAAGAAGTTATTTTTAACAATTTTGTGGGTCGGTCAGGTGCACAAAATGGGTCAGTGCCTCGCGTATCACAGCCACTCCCGTCTGGCATATCTGCCAACCGTCTGGCATCTGCTAACATGGTTAAAAACATAACTTCCGTCAGTATTTCTCAATTATTGCCAAAACAAGCGGTAAGCTGCGCGATTTACAAAACGGAGTGCGGTTTATACCTTAGCTTTGCATCTCCCGAAACAATAATATCCAAACAAGATGAGTTCGTTTAACAAAGAGCAATTACTTGAAGACTTAAAGAACTGGAATACAACACTTAAGAAGTACCAGATTCCGAACACCAGGAAGGCTGTTATACAGATAGCCAATAGCTTTAGCTTTTACCTGGCTTTACTGGCGCTGCAGTTTTACCTGTTCGATAAATCGGTTATTGCTTCGGTGGCCCTGGCTATTTTGAACGGGTTTATTTTAGGCCGCATTTTTATTATTCAGCACGATTGCGGGCACCGTTCATTTACCAAAAGCCAAACCGCCAACGACATTATAGGTATGGTATGTAGCCTGTTAACTTTCATACCGTATCAATACTGGGCTAAATCGCACAGCTTTCATCATGCCCACAATGGCCAGTTGGAGTACAGCGATATTGGAGATATTGAATGTTTAACAACCGACCAGTATGCGGCACTTAGCCTTAAACAAAAAATCTGGTATCGCATTTACCGTAATCCGCTTTACCTTTTTACTATCGGTGGCTTTATTTACGTGGTAATTTATAACCGCTTTGCCTTTTTAAAAACAGACTACTTTAAAAAAGTAAGAAAGAGCGTGCTTATCAGCAATGTAATATTCGTTTCGCTGTATATTGTTTTTGCGTGGTTGCTGGGTCCTACCCGGTTTTTAGTGGTGCAATTTGTTAACCTGTTGTTTTTTGGCACGTATGCACTGTGGTTCTTTTACATACAACACCAGTACGAGCATATTTACAAAAGCGGTAAAGACAACTGGAACTATGTGGTAAGCGCCGTTAAGGGAAGTACCTATTACGATTTACCGGGTGTGTTTCACTGGTTAACCGGTAACATTGGGTACCATCACATTCACCACTTGTCACCGGCCATTCCTAATTACAATTTGCCGGCCTGCAACCGCGAGAATCCTGTTTTCGAAAAGCATACCAACGTCATTACCTTCTGGCAAAGCCTTAAAACGGTACAGGCTAATTTGTGGGATGCACAAAGGCAAAAAATGGTATCGTTCAGCGAGTACAAAAGGTTGAAAAAAGCAGCTAAGGCTTAGTCTTCATTCCTTATCAGTTTAATTGCTTTTTCCGGACAGGCTTTTACGCAGTAGCCACATGCATGGCACTGATTGGCGTTAACTACAAATCCTTTTTTGTGACCGTGTACAAATGATTTAATACGCTCTTTCAGATTAAAGCCTTCTCTTTCCCCGGGGCTTGCTACTCTTATTTCAAAAACATCATAAGGACACACATCGGCACAGTCGCCGGCGCCCTCGCATTTACCCAGGTTTATCAAAGGCTTCATGATTTCCGGTTCACGGCAATCGTTGTCTGGCTTGCTCATTAACACTTGTTTTTTTATTACCCGACGAATGTGATGAATGAATATTTTAACTTTGGAAACTGATTCGAAATTATGGGCAGAATAAAACTCGACCTGCACGATATTTATAACAATAGTAAAGCCATTGATAAAGCGCTGGAAGAAGCCTTTGAAGAAGCGATTGAAAATAAAATTCGCGAAGTAGAAATTATACCGGGAAAAGGAAGCGGACAATTGCGCAAAAAAGTAGAGCGCTTTTTGCAACTACCGCACATAAAACCCCTGTATCATCGTATCGAAAACGACAGCAAAAATTTTGGAAGGCTGTTCGTGTATTTTAAATTCCCTTAATGTTTTGTGGCAGCAAATTTATTTCACCTTCGCCATTTCTTCCTTTAGCTTTTCAATCTCCCCCTTTTGCTCAAGTATCATTTGCTGTTGCTCCTGCATAGCCTTTGTAAGTAAAACGGTTAGTTTGGAGTAATCAATGGACCATAAATCTTTGGTTTCATCCTGCGGTTTGTGCACCGCTTCCGGAAAAAGCCGGTACACTTCCTGCGCTAAAAAGCCGGCTTGCTTTTCGGGGTAAGCATTGCTTTTTATTTCGAGTTTTTGTCCGGGCTCATAGTTTATGGCACTATAATTATAGGTAACCGGGTTAAGCTTCATCACTTTCTCCAGCATAGGCTCTTGTATCTTTTCAATATGTTGTTTAACCCGTTCGTCGGAAAGGGTGTTGAAAGCATAAGCGTTAGCGCCCCCACCGGCACCGGCAAATTGGTTTAAGGTTAAGTTGCCGCTGCCATCAAGGCTCATAACTAAGTTTTCGGCACAAGCACCACCGTTATCCTGAAAATTGCGCCAGTTAAATCCACGGTTTGTGTTTCCCAGCGCCGCAGCGCCATTATTGGGGTCGGCATTATTCCAGAAATCGACATTACTGCTGCCTGCATTCCGGTTCATGCCTACTACTAATGAGCCCACACCACCTATCCATGAAGTTGTAGGCGGATTAGCGTGTACGGCCGGGTCGTTATTAAAGCTGCCGAAGGAAACAAAGCCACCTACCGTAGCTAATTTCATCAGCGGGTCTTCGGCGGTGTGCGTTCCGCCGCACTGGTTGGCAAACGCAGTAGTGCCAATGCGCACATTGCCCCCGGCGGTTAAACGCATGCCCTCGGCATTATTGGTGCGAAACGCGAAATCCTGGGCATCGGTAGTACCAGCAAAATTTGTAGCCGGGGTAGTACCCGCATTACCGGTAATTTTCCAGTATAAACCATTGCCGTCAGTAGGTGTCCATGAAGTTCCGTTCCAAAGTAAAATGTCATTGGTTGCCGGGGCCGTGTTACTCACTGCGTTTCCCTGCAAAGCCACCACGGTGGGGTTGGGATAATTGCCGCTTAAATCTCCTCCGGCGGCACCTAACGGACCGGTTGGTCCGGTTATTCCCTGTATACCGGCGGTACCTGCAGGACCCGCTACTCCGGCTAAACCGGTGGGGCCAGTTGCACCGGTTGCACCTGCAATGCCCGTGGGGCCGTTGATACCGTTAATCCCCTGTACGCCCTGTGCACCGGTTACACCTGTAGGACCCACCGGCCCTGAAAGTTTGCATAAGGATACCCACTGAGCTGCGGTGAAATAGAAAAAGCATCCGGAGTCGACATCAAAAACAAGTAATGCATTGGCCGGAGCCGCAATACCCGTACGTTGCGCACTTGTAAGCCGGGGCACCAGGAAACCGGTATTTTGAGAGTTGAGCTCAAGAATTGAACTGGCATCAGGTGCCGGTGTACCAATGCCCACGTTATTTTGCGCAGTAATAATGGTGTAATTGCAAATAAAGCCAAGAAAGAGAAGGATACGTTTTGTCATGGATTTGTCATATTTCGGGGAGATAAATATGCCGATGAATATACGCCAAGTTTGCGAAACCGGGACTGCGGACCCTATAATACTGCCGGCTCTTTTTTGTTAATCGGTATCTTACCTGTTGATAATGCATCATTTATGAAATAACAATCGGGCTTCCAACAATTTTAAAAAGCTTCTTCAAACTTGTAAAAAAATAACTCAATCAAACATCCGGTCGGCTTACTTGTTTTATTGTCTTATTTAAACCGACCATTGGTTACTCAACATGACCCTTGTCAGGTAGTCAGGCCACATTTTTTTCCTAATTTTACACCCCTAAAACAAGCCTTAATTATGAGAATTATTTACCGCAGTTTGCAGGCAACTTTTTTAGTTATTTCTGCAGTTTTAACCAGCTTAACCGTTAGCGCCCAGCTTACTGAAGAGCAAAGAGAAGAAATACGGGAACATGCCAGGGAGGCACGGGCCAACTTTTCGGGTCCACGCCAGCAGGTACCGGTTACCAAAGAAATTATGCAATTACCGGCACCCATTGAAGTAAACTTTACTGAGCGCGCCAACTGGGATTTGGCTCACCCTAAAACAGATTTTACCAAGCGCAATGCCGAAGACCATGATGGTGAGGAATTAAAATTTGTTCCCCAGGTAATCAGGCCCGGTGCAAAGGTTTGTCCTATTCCCCAGGCCCGTGGCAATAACGGTAATGGAGCAGGTAATGATATGAAGACCGCTTCTCCGGCCCCTATATTATCTTTTAATGGCGTTATGGGCGATGGCTCTGTAATTCCTCCGGATATTAATGCTGCTGCCGGACTTACCTATGTGATGGAAACAACCAACCAGTCGTTTGGCATTTATAATAAAACTACCGGGGCTTTAGTAAGCAGTGTGGATATAACTACCTTTTTCAATGCTTCAGGTGGCAACGGTTATTTTGACCCCCATATTTTATATGATGCAGTACATGCCAAGTTTTTGGCGGTAATTGATGGAAATACATCAACTGGTCATGGCGGCTTGTTTCTGGCAATTTCTAAAACATCCGACCCAACAGGTGCCTGGTACGTGTATACTGTAGATGATGGAACGGCTTCATCTGAATTACTTGATTTTCCTGAAATGGGATATAACGAGAACTGGGTGGTTTTAACCGCCAATTTGTTTGTAAGCAATAGTTCGGTTGTAGATGAGATTTACGTTATGGACCGTGCCAGTTTATATAGCGGCACCCAGGGTACTATTACACATTTTAGCGATGCTAACAGCTTTTGTATAAGCGCTGCGCAAACCATGGATACTACTACGCTTACCGAATGGCTGGTACAGGATGCCAATGGTAATAGTGGTGGTAATGGTTATATGCAGGTGGGTAGTATTACCGGCACTGTTGCTGCACCAACTTATAATGCAGGCAGCCAGATAGGCGTTGCACAGCCATGGAATGAAAATGCTGTGCAGGCAGCTCAAAAAGGCTCAAGCAATCTGATAGACAACGATGATACCCGGGTGTATGAATCAGAGTTTATCAATGGTTCTATGTGGTTTGCACATACAGTTTGGTTACCCGCATCAGGCACAGCTACATCAAGCGGTGTGGACTGGTGGCAAATTAACCCATCCAGCTTAACGGTTCAGCAATTCGGCCGTATTTCTACCGCCTCAACTTGGTATTACTATCCTAATATTTATGCAAATGCAGGCGGCGATGCGCTGTTAGGTTATTCAGTTTCTTCATCCAGCGAATATGCAAGTGCGGTTTACTCATTCCATGCAGCAGCCGATGCAGTTAACACGATGGAAACACTCTACGATTATCAGGCAGGCGTATCGAGCTTTGCCCCTACTGGCTTTGGCAGCGATTACCGTTGGGGTGACTATACCGGTGTTTCCATTGATCCTACCGATAACTCATTCTGGGTATCGGGCGAATGGGCTAATAACAGCAACCTTTGGGCTACTCAAATTGCGCACGTAGGGGCCTCTACTATTGCACATGTACCACCGGTTGCCAGCTTTACCGCTAACGTTACCACCAGTTGTACCGGTAATATCCAGTTCACCGACCTTTCAAGCGGTACGCCTACTTCGTGGTTATGGACTTTTGGCGACGGAACAACCTCTACGCTGCAAAACCCAAGCCACTCGTACCTAAGCAACGGCACCTACACCGTGTCCTTAAAAGCCACGAATGCTTATGGCAATAATACGTCAACCCAAACTGCTTATATAACCATTAATGAACCTGCAGGTCCGGCAGCCACAGGGGCTTCACATTGCGGTTCTGGCACTTTCTCATTATCAGCTACAACAACCAATCCTGTAAAATGGTACGATTCAACCGGAACGCTTCTTTCAACCAGTAATCCGTTTGTAACACCATCACTTACCCATACTACTACTTACTACGTTCGTGATAGCATTATTTCCCCAACTGATTCAGCAGGCCCGGTAAGGAACACCACTTTGGGTACGGGCGGTTATCTTACCACAACCTATGGTCTTAACTTCAACGTTCTAAAGACCGGTGTTCTGGAAAGTGTTTATGTATCTGCTTCAGCAGCTGGTTCAGTTACTATTACTATGGCAAATTCGGGTGGTGTAACTGTAAATACGGCTACGGTTAATGTACCTGCTGGCGGAAGCCGGGTAACGCTTAACTTTCCGCTTACGGTTGATACCGGGTACCTGATGACTTACACCAGCACAATTGAGTTATACAGAAATAACGCAGGTGCGGTATATCCATATACCGATGCTGATGGCATAGTGAGTATAACCGGAAATAATGCCGGTACCGTGCCAGCATATTATTACTGGTTCTACGACTGGTATGTAAAGGAAACCGATTGTAACTCTCAAACAACAGCTGTAACAGCTACTGTAACGGCCGGTTTAACCAATATTACATCCAATGTTACCAATGTTGTCTGTAACGGAGGTACAACTGGTGCTGCAACTGTTACGCCGGTTGGGGGAACACCATCTTATACCTATACCTGGAGCAACGGGCAAACAACAGCAACCTTAACGGGTGTTGCGGCGGGTAATTATACAGTCACTGTTCATGATGCTTCTGGTTGCTCAGGCACGGCAACTGAGTCCATTACTCAGCCAAACGCGCTCAACGTTTCAATTACACCTACTAATATATCCTGTGGTTCAGGCTCGGGCAGCGCCACAGCTTCTGTAACCGGCGGAACTTCGGCCTACGGATATCTGTGGAGCAATGGAGCAACAACAGCTACTGCTACAGGCTTATCGGCAACTTCATATACACTCACTGTAACCGATGCTCATAGTTGTTCGGCAACTTCCTCAGTTACTATTACCAACTCGGGCCAACTCAATGTTTCAGTTACGCCAAGCTCAACTAATTGTTCGGGCGGGTCAACCGGTGGTGCAACGGCAACTGTAAGCGGTGGTGCAACACCATATACTTATACATGGTCGAACGGTACTACTACGGCCTCAATTTCGGGTGTGGTGGCAGGTACTTATCATGTAACGGTTGACGATCATTCAGGTTGCTCGGGCACAGCTTCGGTTGTTATTACAACGGGTGGTAACTTTGCGGTAACTACCTCTTCAACCAGTGTAAATTGCTTTAACGCCAGCAATGGTTCTGCCTCGGTTACCGTAACCAGCGGAACTTCTCCTTACGTTTATGCCTGGAGCAATGGTAGCTCGGCAAGTTCTATCCATGGTATTAGTGCGGGCAACTACGTAGTTACAGTTTCTGATGCGCATAGCTGTGTATCAATTGACACTATTGTTGTTAGTCAGCCTTCGTCTATCACCATATTTGTTAGCACCGTGCCACCTACCTGCGCGGGACTAAGCAACGGTTCGGCCGGCGTAAGTGCTACCGGTGGTACACCTGGCTATTCATATGTTTGGTCTAACGCTTCAACATCGCTTAACATCAACAACCTGGCAGCGGGAACTTATTCTGTTAGTTTAACCGACGCCAACTCGTGCTCATCTTCTGCTAGTTTCAATATTACCGACCCTGCTGCCGTTACGGCGTCGGTTGTTGCTAATGATGACTCGTGCCATGGCGAAAGCGATGGTAGCGCAGCAGTTACCCCAGGCGGTGGAACCGGACCTTATTCGTTCTTATGGAGCAACACCAGCACATCTGCAGCCGTTACAGGTCTTGCTGCCGGAACTTATGCAGTAACAGTTACCGATAATCACAATTGTTCAATCACAACTTCAGCAACGGTTAATGAACCTTCCCAGGTAGCCGCTACTACATCAAGCACCAATGCTACCAACGGACAATCGAACGGATCTGCTACGGTGAACAGCGCTACGGGCGGTACTCCGCCATATACAGTTAACTGGTCTAACGGTCAAAGTGGTAACACCATCACCGGGCTGGCTGCAGGTACCTATACGGCAACAGTTACTGACCATAACGGCTGCCAGACTACAGTAACCGCAGTGGTTACATCTACTGTAGGCATTGTCAATGTTAGTGCCGACCTGGAGTTTACCCTTTATCCTAACCCCGCAAAAACAGAAGTGACTGTAGATGCAGGTAACCTTGATAAAGAAACGACCCTGTTGCTGGAAGATGTGCTTGGTCAGGCGCTGGTTACAAGAAATATCAATGCACAGGTTACTACACTTGACCTGTCTGCCTTTGCAAATGGCGTTTATTTTGTAGAATTAAGACAAGGCGGAAAAAGAGCAGTAAAGAAGTTTGTTATAAACAGATAAGATTGTCTTATCCTTAATTTAGCCGGCGCCATAGGTAATACTGTTGCGCCGGTTTTCTTTTTGAGCGAAACATGAAAAAAATTCATGTTTGACAGGGTTAAAATTCTTTACCTTAGAGTATCAGCCTTAAAACTGGTTGACGCACTAAAGCCATGCGGGTTAAAACAAGTTTCTCTGTCATTTTATTAATCTTTTGCGCTGTCAGCACCTACGCGCTGGAAAAAACTGCCTGTAATTGTAAGGACGCTGTTTTACTTTCTATGCCCCGGTCTTTTCATTTTGGGCCAACCACTGCTACCGGCCCATATAATGGCTTACAGGAAATAACCACGAGCGATAAGAACAGCGAAATCGCCTTTAACAAAGAGCATAATCCCGCCTGGTATTTGCTGGACATTCAGTTTGAAGGAGAACTGGCTTTTGAAATTATGCCTGTAGATACCACAAACGACTATGATTTTTTGTTATATCCCTATTTAGATTCCAATTTTTGTAATGCCCTTGCCAGGAAATCTGTAAAACCGGTAAGAAGCAATATTTGCAGTAGCACTGAACAAAAAGGATTTACCGGGCTATCAACAAGTGCCACCCAGGAGTATCATAAACAGGGACCGGGCGATCCTTTTTCAAAATCATTGCATGTAAGAAAGGGTGAAAAGTACATGCTGGTGCTGGATAACGTAACCCCAGAGGGGCAGGGACATACTATTTATTTCCATGCTTTGTCAAAACTCGAAATTAATGGCCAGGTTGTCAATGCTGACAGCGTTCCGCTGGTTGCGGATGTGCAATTGTCAGATATGAAAGGTAAAACGCTTTGGCAAAGCAGTACCAACGCGAAAGGCGCTTACCAGATAAAAGCGGCAGTAGAACAGAATAAAAATTACAGTCTTACTTTTTTAAATGACAGTTCATTTGTAGGCACTGAAACGATTACGCCTGCAGATTTTAAAGATGTCCAGGTTTTTTCAGTCAAAAAAATGGTGTTGCCTAAACTGGAGGCCGGAGGGAAGTATAACCTTGGTAATATTAATTTTTATCCCAGTTCAGCGTCCATTTTACCGCAGTCATTTCCATCAGTTGAAGCCTTGTTTAAGCTGATGGAAAGAAATAAAAAAATGGTGATACAGGTTGAAGGGCATGTAAATGCGCCCAACAATAATGAACAGGCTAAAGAACGAATCCCCGGCGAGTTCCAGAAACTGTCTGATGAGCGGGCTGCCGCCATTCGTGATTATTTAATCACTAAAGGAATTTCAAAAGAAAGAATCAGTGCCATCGGCCTTGGGGCTAGTGGTATGCTATTTCCGGATGCGACAACCGAAAAAGAACAAATCGCTAACCGGCGGGTAGAGATAAAAGTAGTTTCAATTCGTTGAAGGCAACTGTTGGTATAAATTTAAAAAAGCGCCACCGGTATACCGGTGGCGCAATCATTATGCTGATACCCCGTTTGGGCAAGGTATATGCGTTTTTATCGCTTCGCCCTGTGTTTGGGTATCGGGTTTCTTGTTTGTCAGTGCCTTCATCAACAGGTTAAAAACAGCTATGGTTGCCCTGATGAAGACTGGTGCTAATGTCATCATACCTCATCTTTTAACGTTTTAAAAAAAGGCTACAAGCTATTTATAGCCCTGTGTTATCCATCCATTTTTACAATACGCGGATAGAATGAACCAACTATGTCAACCAAATCGGTTTGCGCCTGCATTACCGCATGTATATCCTTGTAAGCATGGGGGGCTTCATCTAATCCCCCACCAAATAAGGTTACGCCGTGCGATTTCAATTCGCGTTTCAACGCCTCGTGCGTTATGTTTTGCAGAGCTTTGGTACGGCTCATCTTTCTTCCGGCCCCGTGCGATGCTGAATTGATAGACGCCTCAACTCCTAAACCACTTACAATAAAGCCCGGTGCAGTCATTGAACCCGGAATAATACCCAACACCCCTTTACCAGCGGGCGTTGCGCCTTTACGGTGTACAATTACCTCGCGGCCATTCAGCATTTCCTTCCATGCAAAGTTGTGGTGGTTTTCAACCATCGCTATTGGTTTTTCCCCTATAGCCTTTGCCAGTTTTTGATGAATGATGTGGTGGCATGCCGAAGCGTAATCTCCGGCCAGGTTCATAGCCAGCCAGTATTCCATCCCTTCCTGCGTATCTAAACCTAACCAGGCTAAATGCTTCGCTTCCGAAGGCAGTTTGGTTTTTTCCATCGCTATCTTGGTATAGTAACCCGCAATGCTGGCCCCCATACCACGCGACCCGGAATGTGACAACAAAGCCACATACTTTCCTGCCGGTATCTTCAAAGCATTTTCAATGCCCGGAATATCGGCAATACCCCATTCTACAAAGTGGTTCCCCGAACCGGATGAGCCTATCTGTTTGGCTGCTTTCATTTGCAAACCCTTCAGGTACGATACCTCATCAAACTCTTTACGGTCTAATACTTCGTGGTTATAAGTTTCCTTAAACTCGCGACCGGCGCCAAATAAAGTATTTTCATGCAGCTCGCGCTCGAAAAACTTGTCACGGTTTCTCAGTTCGCTCGCTTCGATATTGAAAATACTCAGGCACATTCGGCAACCAATATCTACGCCTACCCCGTAAGGAATAACAGCATTATCAGTAGCCAGCACCCCGCCAATAGGCAAACCATAACCCTGGTGCGCATCAGGCATTAACGAGCCTGCTATGGATACAGGTAAACGAGATGCAATCAGCATCTGGTTTTTAGCACCATCTTCAATGTTCCCGGCACCGTAGGTGCTGAATTCAATACCCGTTTCATTCAATTCGTAAGGGTCGCCCTCAACACGCGGCTTTTCAATTAAAAAGTCGGTAATAGACGACAAGACCGAATCCTCAATATACTCAGCCGGATTGGCCAACACACTTTTCAAAATCTCCAGCGCTTCTTCCAGCGTTGAATGCTTGAATTTTTTCTCCATTACATTCATGGCTACGCTTATTACGGGCCCTTCCGGGTATCCTATGTTGCGCAGGTCTTTTCCTCTTAATTTCAACTTTCCCATTTTATTGGTTTTAATACTATTTGTAATTTAAAATTTAATGTTTGGCCGGCCCGCAGGACCCCCTCCCGCGATATTGCGGAAGGGGGTTTCATCGTGTCAGCCTCTTTGGTTAATCCAGGAATGCCAGGTTCTTTCTGCTCAATGCCTGCGCTTCAGTATTCATTACCACCTTATGCCATCCATCTAAAAAGATAGTTGCATGGTCGTTATGCTTTACTCGTCCGCGGGCAAATACTTCAGCGTTCCTGTTCATCATGGTAAATTCCGCTTTTCGGTTAGGGTTTCGGGTAATTATTTTTTTATACCCTTCTTCACTAATCCCACGTGGAAATTTACGTGATACAAATACCTTTTCACCCCCGGTACGATATACTTCATCAACCATATGCGGCTTGCTTCCGGCTCCCCTGCTTAAAGGTTCATTTTTAAAAATCAACAATTGAACCGGGTTAAGTTGCGGCGCAGGAACAAAGAACCATTCGCCTTGCCTTACCCTAACCTTATTTCTTCGTTTGTTTTTTGCTTTACCCGGCAGGCTTTTTTCCTTCCACAAAACCTCCCATGGCTTCAATGCCTCTTTAGCGTCGGTTACATTTTTTACCCAGGTAAATGCTTCGGGTATAGCCGCAACAAACCAATCTCTTTCATCGTGCCCAAGCAGAAATTTATGTTTTGCAGGGTTTCGGTTCGTAGCTGGTTCGGTTACCTGTAGCAAAAGATGTTTATCCTTAACAGCAAGACCAACAACCTTCATATCCACGCGCTTTCCGCACTGTATTCGGAACATTCCGTTTCTTACATCTATGCTATAAGATATCTCTGTAGCTCCTGGTTCAGTATTTAAATCTGCACCTAATAGGGCCAGCGATTTTTTAATTAATTGTGTTTCCATAATTTTTGTTTTTTGGCTTTCAGGTTATGAAACCTTGATTCAGCCATTTAATTATTCATCTTCCGGTTTCGGCGGCGTATTATATCCACCAGTGATTAAAGCCTGCATCATGCATCATTTCCTGTTTTTGCTTTTCAATCTCACGTACCCGCGAGAAGTTTAAAAGCCCGGTTAGTGCTTTCCATAGGCGTTCTATGCCTGCGAATGAAAACTGCAATCGCAGCTCAATTCGCTTCTGTTGTGTTGTGATGGTTATCATGATGTTCGGTTTTTTAGTTTTAATGAATTCTGTTTACCTGCCTTGATTTGCCGGGAAGGCAATAAAAAACCCGGTTTGCTTTTACACGAACCGGGTTAGTTATCTGCAGATAAATTTCTTCATCGCATACATCTGTGCCTGGTCCGGTATTTGGTTAAGCGCACATCCATGCCGCCCTGCTCCGACTTATAAGCCGGGCAATTGCCGTTTGTTGTTGTGCTAAATTTTATGTGCGCTGGGCAAATCATTTTGTTCACTGCGTTTTTAACTGGTTAATAATTTTATTTTCTATTACTCATTTTAAGCGTTGCACCCTTTCAGGTATTGTGCTCCGTCAGTTTAATTCCAACAAAAAAGCCCGGTTAAATGCCGGGCCTTTGTTTATAGTTAAAGCTGAATAAACAGCATTTAATCTAAGCAAAAGTCCCGAAACACACGCCCGCCATCATTTGGCTCTAGCGCCTTGAATGATGTTTGATATGTGCATGTGCTTTTCATTTTTTTTGTGCTTCTTTTTTCGTTTTGTTGACGCAAAGATATGTAGATGTATTTTATTTCTCCAAACTTTTTGCAATAAAAAATAAAATCATCTGCTGAAACGTTGTACTGGCAAGGCTTTCATGGGTCAATTTATAATCAGTCTAAAAAAGGATAATGTATGCGTGCAAAAAATGAAAAGCCGGATCAAAGAGCTCTTTCGCTCGTTAGCGATAATCAAACATTTTTTTGTGGATATAATTATGGGGCTCAACACCTTACCTATGACCTTACCTTTGGCATTTTCAGCTATTTTCCGCACGTGAAAAAATTATGGTTTTTGCCTTTAGTGATTTTGGCCATTGCAGCCGCTTTCTATTTTGAAAGTAAAGGCAGGTCGCACCCTCCTGTTATAACGCCACCCAAACAAAAGGTGGTCGACACTCCTTCAAAAAAAATGCAGTTACTACATACGGAGCTCGATTCATTCTTTACAGAGCGAAGCGTAAAGAGTGGTTTCAGCGGAAGCGTACTAATTTCGGTAAGTGGTAAGCCGGTGTATGAAAAATGCTTTGGCTACTGCGATTACCGGAATAAGGATTTAATGCACGACACGGCAGCTTTTCAGTTGGCCTCCGTTTCGAAAAACTTTACGGCAACTGCAATTTTATGGTGTGCTGAACATGGCCTGTTATCTCTAAGCGATACCCTGCAAAAGTTTTTCCCGAAACTGCCTTATAAAGGCATTACAGTCCAGCAATTGCTTTGCCATCGTTCGGGTTTGCCCAACTACCTCTACTTCTGCAATTCAAAAGTGGTCGACCAAACCAAATACCTTACCAATCAGAATGTGATTGATGTAATGATAAAAACGCATCCCCCGGCTGCAGCCTCGCCAAATAAAAAATTTGAATACTGCAATACCAACTACGTGCTGTTAGCTTCTATTGTGGAATTGGTAAGCGGCAAAAAATTTAAAGATTTTATGCGCGAAACCTTTTTCGTTCCGCTAGGGATGACGCATACTTTTATTTATGATTTTACTGACAGCACTGACCGGAGAATAGCCATTAGCTACGATGCGAAATGGAAAATTCAAGCCGATGATTGTTTCGATGGTTCGGTAGGAGATAAGGGCGTTTATTCCACCGTTACCGATATGTTTAAGTGGGACCAGGCTTTTTACCAGGGTAAACTTTTGTCTCAGGACATGCTTAAAGAAGCCTATGCCCCGCGTAGTTTTGAAAGACCGGGTGTAAGAAATTATGGCTACGGTTGGCGCTTGTTAAAGCAACCGGACGGCAACTACCTGGTTTATCATAACGGCTGGTGGCATGGCAACAATACTGTTTTCTATCGCAACATTCAGGACACTACCACGGTTATCATACTCTCAAATCACTTTAACAATGCCGTTTATAAAATACAACCCGTTTGGGATATTCTTTACGGTTTTAAGAAAGACACCCTTGGGTTTGGGGATGAGTAAGGCTAATCTACGGGTTAAGGAAAGCAAAAGGCCACTGTAACTTTCAGTGGCCTTTTGTTATTTTATTTTAGCGGGATAAAAACTACGCATCTATCCTCGCAAATTTAGCGTGGCTTTCAATAAACTCTCTGCGTGGTGGAACTTCATCACCCATCAACATACTGAAAATCGAATCCGCTGTTGCCGCGCTTTCAATGGTTACCTGGCGCAGGGTGCGCGTGTTAGGGTTCATGGTTGTTTCCCAAAGTTGTTCGGCGTTCATTTCACCCAAACCTTTATAGCGCTGTATGTTTACTGAGCTTTCGTTTCCACCTTTTGCCAGCTCTTTTACTGCCGACTCGCGCTGTAGCTCATTCCAGCAATAAATGCCGTCTTTGCCTTTTTTCACTAAGTAAAGCGGAGGAGAAGCAATGTAAATGTGGCCATGCTCAACCAGCTCTTTCATATAACGGAAGAAGAAGGTAAGAATTAGCGTAGTAATGTGCGAACCATCCACGTCGGCATCACACATAATAACTATTTTGCTGTAGCGCAGGTTGCTAATATCGAGCGCTTTGTTGTCTTCAAGGGTGCCTATTTTTACGCCGAGGGCTGTAAACATATTACGAATTTCCTCGTTTTCGTAAATCTTGTGCTCCATGGCCTTTTCCACGTTCAATATCTTACCTCTTAAAGGAAGGATTGCCTGAAAATGACGGTCGCGGCCTTGTTTGGCGGTACCACCTGCCGAGTCACCTTCCACCAGGAATATCTCGCTTTCATCGCGGTTTTTGCTGGCGCAATCTGCCAGTTTTCCAGGCAAACCTCCGCCGCTTAAAGCACCTTTACGCTGCACCATTTCGCGCGCCTTACGGGCTGCATGGCGGGCGGTAGCTGCCAGGGTAACTTTATCAAAAATTATTTTAGCCTGGCGCGGATTTTCTTCCAGGTAATGTTCTAAAACCTCACCAAAAATCTGCTCAACGGCACCCGCAACCTCGTTATTACCCAACTTGGTTTTGGTTTGCCCCTCAAACTGTGGCTCGGGAACTTTAACTGAAACAATGCCAGTCAAACCTTCTCTAAAGTCATCGCCGCTGATTTCAATTTTCAGCTTCTCAAACATTTTGTTCTTCTCGCCGAACGATTTAAAGGTCCGGGTTAATGCACGTCTGAAACCCGCTACGTGTGTTCCGCCCTCAATGGTATTGATGTTGTTAACGTAACTGTGTACGTTTTCGGTGTAGCTGGTGTTGTATTGCAAAGCCACTTCCACCATAATGTTATCGCGGCTACCCTCCACCCAAATAGGTTCAGGTATCAAAGGCTCGCGGGTACTGTCCAAATATTTTACAAACTCAATCAACCCGCCTTCCGAGTAAAAATGCTCATGCTTAAAATTACCCTCAGCATCCTTATCGCGCTCGTCTATAATATCTAAATGAATGCCCTTATTCAAAAATGCTAACTCGCGCAAACGGGCGGCCAGGGTATCAAAATTGTAAACTGTGGTAGTAAATATAGAGGCGTCGGGTTTGAAGGTAATGATGGTGCCACGGTAATCGGTGGTCCCCATTTCTTTTACCGGCTCCAAAGGCTTTCCTTCGGAATAGTTCTGCTCATACCATTTTCCCTGGCGAAAAACCTGTGCTTTTAAAGCGATAGATAATGCGTTAACGCAGGATACGCCCACCCCGTGCAAACCGCCAGAAACTTTGTATGAATCTTTATCGAATTTGCCGCCGGCATGCAACACGGTCATAACCACCTGCAAGGCACTTACACCTTCTTTTTCATGGATATCAACCGGAATACCCCGGCCATCATCTTTTACGGAAATCGAATCATCAGGGTGAATGGTAACATAAATGTTTTTGCAGTAACCAGCCAAAGCCTCGTCAATGGAGTTGTCAACCACCTCATAAACAAGGTGATGTAAGCCTTTCATACCCGTGTCGCCGATATACATGGCGGGCCTTTTACGCACCGCCTCTAACCCTTCTAATACCTGTATACTACTGGCAGAATAGTCTGCCTTATTCTTGGTTTCTTCCATAATTATTTCCTCAGTTGCGCCGCTCATAAGTTTATTTTAGAAAAAATAGTGGCACGAATGTAATGAATTTATGCCTTTCTGGCGTGTTTTAGGGCTTTATTTTTCCCCTTTTTTGACATGATTGTTGAAAAGTGTTGACCAAGGTTATTTTTTGCCTTTTAAAGGGAATTTCTAAAAATGTTAAAGGGTCCAAAAAGTTCAATTTTTTACGATTGGCCCCCATCATTCATTTTGCTTACTACAGCCCGCAATATTTTGAACCTGTCAACGATAACCAAAATCAAAAAGGTAAGTGCTGCCAAAAATGCCAGCGATACCACCAAACGCAAATAGTAGCTGATGGTCCACTGCAAAGCAATTTTAATACGGGTAGCCAGGTTTGCTTTGTGGGGTTTAGCGCCTTCGTAAAGCGAAAAACGCAGGGTACAAAATTCGTTTTGGGTATCAAAGTTGCCCAATTCCACACCCAGTTCCTGCAACTTTTCTTCTACTTCCAGTATTTTATCGTGCAGCGATACATAATCATTAATGCTGCCGCTGCGGCTTTTAAGTTCGTTGAGAGAGGCCAGGGTTTTTTGAAGCGAGGTTTTCTTGGCATTTAGCTCGCGGTACTCATTGGTTTTGTCGACCTTGGTTACCGAGCGCGAGGAAACAAGCCCGACGGTTTGAGTTACCGTATAAAAGGAATCGAACAGTGCCGGGTTTACACCTATAATTAAATGCAGTACCCTGTTGCCTTTGTTGCCCCTGCTCTGTTCGTATTGTATTACTGCATTAAATCGTTGGGTAGCATTTTTGATATGCGCTTCTTCTTTTTCAAACTCGCTGCTGCGCGAATTGACGGAGGCGGTTTTTTCATATTTCTGGCCGGTAGCAAAGGCATCGCTTCCTTCGCTTTCTTTTGAAGCATAAGCTGAACCCGAAATTTTTTCGGAGGCGTAATTTTTTCTGACGTTCTGGAGATTATCGAAGAAACTTTCACTGTAATCTGCCTGTTCGCCCATATCCGATACGCTATAGCCGTAAAAAAGCCTGAACAGGAACATCAGTATAAAAATGGCGGCCAGCCACAAAAACAAACGGCTGAAACGTGACTTGAAAGGAATGCTCATGCAAGCGATTTTAGATGAAACGAACGAACGGGTTATTTATATATGATGCTTTAGTTACCATAGTTCCACAAAAAATATTTGCGCGTAATTTTTTAGCCTTTTATTGAATTAAATATTGTTCAGGGTTCTTTTAAACGGACTTGTTAAAACGGTAACCTTTCAAAACAGTTGACGTAAAATACAAGCGTTATGATAACAGCCACAAACAACAGGGTAATAAAAATAACCAGGGAGCAGTTGCGTAACGTGGTATTTCAAAACTCAGCCGGGTGTTTTACCGATGGCGAAGTAAGAAACCAAAACCAGAAACTTCATTTTTCAATTTTGCTCGCTAACCAATCGGGCGCTGAAATAAAAATTGTGTTCAACACTACACTTGGTTACCGCGAATTAAACGCCGCGGTTTGGGGTGCCACCGAAAAATTTATCCTGTTACAAGGCGGTACCTTTTTACCACTCGAATGTGTAGCCTATATCGAACAAACTGCCTGACTAACTACTGCCTCCGCAAATCGTATTTCTCGATTTTATTATACAAGTGGCTGCGTTGTATATCCAGCATCTCGGCTGTTTTCGATACATTCCAAACAAACTTTTTAAGCTTGTGTTCAATAAAGAGTTTTTCAATATGCTCTTTAAAATCCTGGAACTTATCAAACTGCTCAAACAAGTCAGTAGGCGTATCTTTAGCCTGCGTATTGGTTACAAAGTTGCGCACTTCATTTTCAGTAATCTTCTGGTCAGAAAGAATGACGAGGCGCTCAATAACGTTACGCAACTCGCGGATGTTACCTTCCCAGTTCATGGTCTTTAATTCTTCCAGCGCTTTTGGCGTAATTACTTTTTTGGGAATGCCGTAGTCTTCGCAAATTTCTTTCACAAACTTATCGGCCAGCAAAGGCACATCATCGGTTCTTTCATTCAGCGAGGGCACATGTATCAATATAACACTGATACGATGATAAAGGTCCATCCTGAATCTTCCTTCTTCGGTTTCTTTCAGCAGGTCCTTATTGGTAGCTGCAATAACACGCACGTCCACCATAATATCGCGGTCGCCGCCTACGCGGGTAATGCGGCTTTCCTGCAGGGCGCGCAGCACTTTTGCCTGGGCCGAAAGACTCATATCGCCAATTTCATCCAAAAACAAAGTACCTCCGTTGGCAGCTTCAAACTTACCAATGCGTTGTTTAATAGCCGAGGTAAAAGCTCCCTTTTCGTGGCCGAACAGTTCGCTTTCAATCAGCTCGCCGGGTATAGCGGCGCAGTTTACTTCAATTAAAGGAGCATTAGCCCGGTTACTCTTTTCATGTATCCAACGGGCCACCAACTCTTTACCGGTACCATTATCACCGGTTATCAAAACACGGGCTTCTGTTGGTGCCACGCGTTCAATGGTTTCCTTTATTTTTTGAATGGCGGGCGAATCGCCAATAATTTCACGGGTTTTGCCGGCTTTTCTTTTCAGCACTTTGGTTTCGGTAACCAGCGATGATTTTTCAAGCGCGTTGCGCACGGTAACCAGCAGGCGGTTTAAATCAGGCGGCTTACTGATAAAATCATACGCACCTTTTTTAACGGCTTCAACGGCATTTTCAAGACTTCCGTGACCTGAAATCATGATGATGGGAGTAGCCGCATCGGTGGCCTGTAATTTTTCAAGCACCTCCATGCCATCCATTTTCGGCATTTTAATGTCGAGCATAGCGCAGTCGTAAGCGCCGTCTTTCAACATTTCGAAGGCCTTTGCCCCATCTTCTGCTTCATCCACTTTATACCCTTCGTACTCAAGAATTTCGCGCAGGGTTTTGCGGATGCTCTTTTCGTCATCTGCTACAAGAACGTTTGCCATAGCTTAAAAATTTATCGGTGTCGGGCACCGGTTTATTGTTTGTGTGCGAATTCTCAAAAAAAGCTGCCTGCCTGTAAGCCGGATTCTGTTCTCCGATAAATCGGAGCACTATCATTTATCTGCGATACCGGTTGCCCGGTACCTGTTACGCTCAACCCCTCTGCCCATCCCGCCAAAGCGGGATTCCTCGCGCGAGCAGCGCTTCGGGTCAGATATACGTGAGCTTTCAATCCGCAAGGTTTGCCCCCAAACTAACTTCCATTAGTCTGCCGTGAGCTCTTACCTCACTTTTTCACCTTTTCCGTCCTGCCTTAAAGCCCCCTTCGGGGATTTAGAGGCCGGGCCGGTAGTTATTTTCTGTGGCACTATCTCGCCCCCGAAATTCCTTTCGGAGTGTCCCGAAGTTATCGGGATGCGGTGCTCTGTATTGTCCGGACTTTCCTTCCCTCATTAAATGAAGAACGATAGAACAGCATGCAGCCGTAGGCGAAAATAGACGTTTAATTTTATGGACGCACTGTTATTTTAACATTATTAGCGAATGTGGAAATTTGAGCTTTTAATGTGGATAGCGAAGAAAAGACAACCGCAAAGACGCTAACAAATGCGGAAGTTTAAAATTAGAACTGATAAAGACATTTTGTATTCGCATTTCTTCTTTGGTTATTTTCATTCTTTGCGACTTTTGTTTCATCCTGCCTTTTGCGGGAGCGGTTAAAAAATTGTATAACAATGACTTTACGCTGGAAAATTGCTCAATGGTTCGAACTACGTTGGTGGAAGCAATACCTGCGCGATAAAGACAAAGCCGGTTATTTAGCCTGGAAGAAAAACTACTGGCAAAGTCTTTTGCTGAAAATTGAAGGAGATATAAAAGTTGACGCTGCGAAATCTGTTATTGACCTGGGTTGCGGACCGGCCGGCATTTTTATAGCCCTGCCACAAAATAAAATAACCGCAGTTGACCCCTTGCTGAACGAATACGAAACCCACACACAGTTTTTTAATCCCGGCGATTATCCCAACGTAAAATTTGTTCAAAGCACTATGGAAGATTTTGATTCGGCAGGAGTAAAGTACGATGCAGTATTTTGCATGAATGCCATTAACCACGTGCATGACATTAGAAGAGGATTTGAGCAACTGAAAAAACTTTGTGCCGAAAGCGGAAGCATTATTGTTTCTATAGATGCCCACAACTTTTCTTTTTTCAAACACCTGTTCAGGTTAATACCCGGCGATATTCTTCACCCGCATCAATACGATTTGAACGAATACCAGAACTTTTTGAGTGGCAATGAATGGCAAATCTCAAAACCCATTTTGTTGAAGCAAGAATTCTTCTTCAATCATTACTTACTGGTGGTGAAAAAGGGACTTAACCACTAAGAACACAAAGAAAATACATCACAAAGGCCACTAAAAAATTTGTATTCTTTGTGGCCTTTGTGATTAGTCTTAGTGCCCTTAGTGGTTCAATGTATTTTACTTCAGTAGCGTAGCCTTCACTTTTTCCAGTATCACCTGCACTCTTTCTTCGCTGGAGGCCTCGGCGTAAATTCTCAATACCGGTTCGGTACCACTGGCGCGAACCAGTACGGTTTCTTCGTCCTGCAGGTAAAACTTATATCCATCCAGGTCGTCAACTTTGGCCACCGGTATGCCGTCGAAGTTTTTGTAGAGGCCGTTTTTGCAGTTTTCAATAATCTGCAGCTTTTGTTCCTCCTTTAAATGAAGGTCGTTACGGTCGTAAAAAAATTTGCCTACCAGTTCATAAACTTCTTCAATAAGTTCCTGCAAAGTTTGCTCGTGGGTAATCAGGTGTTCAATAATTACCAGGCCGTCCCAAATGCCATCGCGCTCGGGTATATGTCCGGCTACGGCTATACCGCCGCTTTCTTCACCGCCCACCAGCACTTCTTCATTCTGCATCACTTCGCAAATGTATTTGAACCCTATTTTGGTAACCTGCACCGGCAGCTTGTAAATTTCGCACAGCTTCTTCACCTTATCTGAAACCGAGAAGGCGATTACCACCTTGCCGCTTTGCTCTTTGTATTTGTGCAGGATGTGAATGAGGATAAGAATAATGTGGTGCGCATCAATAAACTTACCCGAACCATTATAAAGACCAATGCGGTCAGCATCTCCATCGGTAGCAAAACCAAGGTCAATGTGTTTCATTTCCTTGATATAGTTTTCCAGCTCTTGCAGGTTTTTGGCAATAGGCTCAGGCGCCTGTCCGTGGAATGAGGGATTGTATTCGCAATGCAGAAAATCTCCATGCGGCATAATGCGCGGAAAAATATTTTGCCCCGCACCATACATGGCGTCATAAGCCACCACCATTTCACTGGCATCGTTAATCGATTCTAAATCGAAGTATTCGGCAACATGGGCAAAGTACATGGTTTCCAGGTCTACAAGCTCTAACAAGCCTTGTTGCTCCCATTCCTGCAGCGAACGCTCTTCAGCGGCGTAACTATCGGGAATAAGCGCTTCAACCTCACTCACATATTTCTGAATCAGCGGTCCGCCGTGTTTCGATTTTAATTTGTAACCGTTATACGACGGCGGGTTATGACTGGCAGTAATAATTACGCCTACCTCGCAACCCAGGTTGCGTGCGGCCAGCGATATCATTGGGGTTGAAACAAAATGGGTATCGAAAAATACTTTAACGCCATTGCTGCAAAACACGTTTATGGCCGCTTCGCAAAACAGCGAGCCGCCAAAGCGGCAATCGTAACCCAACACTATCCTGGCATTGGGGTCTTGTTGTTTCACCCAGTCGGCGGTGGCTTTAGCAACCCGTTGCACATTCTCAACTATAAAGTCTTTAGCAATAATTGCTCTCCAGCCGTCGGTTCCAAATTTTATTTTGCCCATACCCGTTTTTTGTGGCGGTAAATCTATAAAAAAAGGCGAGCCATTCGGCGAAGGTATCTGTGCGGTTTTGAACAGACGAACAGCACCGCTCCTCTGCTTCGGAGGCTGGGAGGGGGGGTATACCTTTTTAAAAATGCACCCTTGATAATCAATTAATTATCACACGGTTTCGGAAAAAAGGTATACCCCCCCCTGGTTTTTAAATGTATATCTCATTCATTTTCAGCAAACTAATTTATTAAAAAATAATTATACTCATAAGAATTTAAAAATGAGATAAATAGGGGGGAATTGGAAGGAATCCTTTTTCGAAATCTTATTTTAGCTTGTCACCACTTTATTGACAATATTTCAAAGAACGCAATCAGCCGGTATGCATTTAAAACATCCGTTTATTGTCACAAAGGTAATCAAATAACTGAAAATTTTTGAAATTTGCCTCTTTATGGCAAAAGAACAAGCTAATTTTCAGCCTCACAGTTGGCGCCTGTTCATGGCAGATTTGAATTCGGGATTGCATCTTTTCATTAGCTTTACACGCACATGTAACCGGTGGCTTTTATCATTTGCCGGCGAAACATGAACACTATTTGAGAGGCTGAGAAAATACTGAATGGAGCAACTTGACACTTACCGGCACAAAGGATTACGCAAAGAATTAGCCGTAAAATTACGCGACAAAGGAATTACCGATAAAAAGGTTTTAGAAGCCATTGAAACCGTTCCGCGGCACCTGTTTTTTGGAAACGATACTATATTTTTTGAAACGCAGGCCTATGAAGACAAGGCCTTCCCCATAGGTGAGGGGCAAACCATATCTCAACCTTACACGGTAGCGTTCCAATCGGAAGCATTGCAGATACAACACGGCGAAAGGATTTTGGAAATAGGCACCGGCAGCGGTTACCAGGCTGCGGTACTGGCCACCATGGGCGCTAAAGTATTTACCATTGAGCGCCACAAAAAATTGTATTTGCGCACCAAACCCTTGCTGGAGCGCATGGGTTATACCCACATTAAATGTTTTTATGGCGATGGTTTTGAAGGTATGCCTACTTATGGCCCCTACGACAAAATAATTATAACCGCTGCGGTAGATGTGCTGCCTAAAAAATTACTGCCGCAATTAGCCATCGGCGGAAAAATGGTATTACCCTTCGGCAAGCCTGAATTGTGTACCATGATGCGCATAACGAAAGAAGCCGAAGGCCAGTACAGCGATGAAATATTAACCAGCAAACCTTTTGCCTTTGTGCCCATGAAGGACGGGACGGAGAATAATGCGTAAGGCACAGATTTGACAACTTTTTAAAAGTTGTCAAATCTAAATTCAGGCTACTTATACTTCTTCATCGCCCGGTCCATTTCGCGCTTGGTATCTTTATCCTTAATGCTTTCGCGCTTATCAAATTTCTTTTTACCACGACCTAAGCCTACTTCAACCTTGGCAAAACCCCGGTCATTAATAAACAGCCGGAGCGGAATAACGGTTAATCCTTTTTCGCGCACTTTGGCATCAATACGGCTCAACTCTTTTTTGGTAAGCAATAGTTTGCGCAGGCTGTCGGGCACGTGGTTGGCATAAGCGCCGTGGCTGTATTCCGGAATGTTCATGTTCCGGATAAAAAGTTCTCCGTCGCGGATAAAGCAAAACGCTTCGCTGATGCTGCCACCACCGTTGCGGATAGATTTTATTTCACTTCCCTTTAAAACAATGCCTGCTTCAAACCGGTCAATAATCTCAAATTCAAACCCCGCCTTCTTATTCTGAATATTAATTTTCTTCTGCTCAATCATAATTTCTAAATACTCCTCATCCTAAGTCCTTCTCCTCTGGAGAAGGACTTGAACCCTCTCCGAAGGAGAGGGCAGGGAGAGGACTTCCTCCGCAAAGTTGTCGAAAATTTAAATAGCGAGGTCTGAACGGCTTACGTTTTCGTATATAAATTGAATCGCAACATCATGAAATCCTTTATTTTGCTTCCTTTATTGCTGATAACACTTTCATCTATGACCCGCGAAAGTAATTATACCATGTTGTGCCTGGGAGATTCGTATACCATTGGCGAGGCGGTGACCGAAAACGAGCGTTTCCCGATGCAGACCGTTGAGTTGCTGAAAAAGGAAGGCATTAATTTTGATAAGCCCACCATTATTGCCCGCACCGGCTGGACCACCGACGAACTGGCAGAAGCCATAAAGGATGCCAAATATGAAGCCCCGGCAGAAGGTGCTTTTGTAACACTTTTAATTGGTGTAAATAACCAGTACCGCAAACGCGATGAAGAGCAGTACCGCGATGAGTTTGATGCCTTGCTTGAAACCGCCATTGAATATGCGCATGGAAAAAGAAATCATGTATTTGTGATTTCAATACCGGACTGGGGTGTTACGCCTTTTGCCGAAAAAGACAGCCGGACACCGGAAGAAATTGGTATGGCCATCGACCTGTTTAATGCAGTGAATAAGCGTGAAGCACTAAAAGCGCACGTAAACTATATTGATATTACACCCATTTCGCGTCAGGCAAAGCAACACCCTGAATTGGTAGCAGAAGACGGTTTACACCCCTCCGGTAAAATGTATGCGGAGTGGGCTAAGTTAATGGCTGAGAAAATGAAGGAGGTGATTGCCCGTTAAACCTATGCTTGTGGGTTGATAAATTGTTAAGCTGAATGGATAAACGTCCATTACTTTACTCAAATCAGCCCTAACCTGGTTTGAATAAAGTCTATCTACTTGAGCAAAAAGCCTCCAATCGGTGGCTTTTTTGTTTTATATCAGGATATAAAACAAAAACAAGTTGTATTTTTAAGCTATGATTCATGCCAGCATACAAAGCAAGTTGCCCGAGCTTATCAGCTTGTTAAAAAGCCACAGGGTTAAGCGCGCTTATGCCTTTGGCTCGGTTTGCACACCCAATTTTAATAGCAATAGTGATGTGGATTTGCTCATATCTTTTGAAGAGGGCATTGACCCGATAGAATACGGGGATTTATACTGGTCGCTAGATGAGAAGCTGCCCGAATTGCTTCACCGCACCGTTGATTTACTTACCGAAAAACAGTTGCGCAATCCTTACTTTATTAAGGTAATGAACCATACTAAAACGGCGCTTTATGAGGGATGAAGTGAAGCGGTACCTGGAGGATATTTTGCATAGCATTTTGATGATTGAAAAATTTAAAGCCACTATTGCCACATATGAGCAATACGAGACGAATGACCTGATTAAAAGCGCGGTGCAGTGGCAGCTTTCGGTAATTGGCGAGGCCCTAAACAATGCGCTTAAAATGGATAGTGAGCTTTCAATAACCAATGCACGAAAGGTAGTTGACATGCGAAACAAACTGATACATGGATACGATGAGGTGGAAGACACGGTGGTATGGAATGTAATAGTGAAATATTTGCCTTTACTGAAAGCAGAGATTGAGCAGTTATTGAAGTAAGCTCCTTTCTGTAGCCAAAGGCTACAAACATAATCAAGCGAAGCGGGAAGGCTTTGTTTCCTTTTTCCCGACATGAAGTTTTGCTCAAACGACCCATTGGCGGCGGGTATATTAAGAACCCGCAAACCATTGGCAATCATATTCGTAACAGGCGTTTGGAATTGAAGAAGTCTCAAAGAGAAGTAGCTGTCCTGTTTGGGGTTCACATGTCAACCGTTCTTCATTGGGAAGCAGGAACCAAGAAACCAAAAGCCAAACATGATGCGGCAATAACCGATTTCTTGGGGTATGAACCCGAATGTGTAGCGGCCCTTCAGACACCTCAAACCAAACTTCGGCAGAAAGCATTGTCTTAAAATCATCATCAGGGAATCCTTCGCGGTTCCCTTTTTTTGTTTTGGTGGTATGCATACTGCCCCCAACATAGCAACTCATTTGAATTGTATTCTTCTTGTCATTTACCCCTATAAGCCAAAAAGCCGTGAGCGGCGTTGAGCGGTAAGAAGAGCGGGTTCGCCGAAGGCAAAAAGAGGCTGTTGGTATTGTTTCTTTTTGCACTAGAGGCGTAGGCTGCCGTTTCGGGGACGTAGCCGGAAGTACAAAAGGAAACCGTATTGGCTGTTTGGGGGCAGAGTGAGCAATAAGGCGAAGCAATGAGTCGGTTGCTCTCTATGTCGGTGTTTGGCAGTTAGTTGCAATGGTTGGCCGGAACGCGAAAGCATGGACAAAGGAATGCAGGGTGTTTGGAAAGCAGTCGGGGTGGCTTAATGTATAGCTTACTGTTTTCCGTCACCCGAAGCGTTGGCATGTCCAAACTGTAGCGTGAAGGACTATAACCACTGCGACTATCTGCCGGGCTGTTTGCGATAGCGGGCGAAAAGGAAAAACACGCAAAGGGGGTTTTGCGACTGCGGCTTTTGGGATGAGCACGCGGTTTTTAGGAGCATGATTGGTGCAATTCGGTATTCATGCCTCTAAAAAATCGCCCGTATTTGCAATTAAATCCAAACAACATGGCTATGGGATAAACTTCATTTCTTTTTCAATGGGTCGGTTACAATCCTGGTTATTGCATCTTTCTTTTGTTTCATCAAATCCTCTGATACTGCTTCGTACTCAACCTTAACCCGATACCCCTTCATTTTTGTTTCGGTTGTTGCTTCCTTTGCAGCTTCCTGGTCTAAATATTGAAAAAGCATATCCGCTTCCATCACAAATACCCGCGAACGAAAGTGAGGGTCAAGTTTCTGCGATAATTCCCTTTGCATTAATTCAGCGGCTTTCTTGTCAACGGCAAGGGCAATCACAACCTCATATCCTGCCACAAGGCACTTTTCAATATTATGAACTTCCCATTCCTTGCTCGTTGTAACGCCAATTTCACACGCATTTTTCTCCAAACTCACATCTACTCGTCCCTGACCGTCCGGTGTCGTTTCTTCAATCAATGCCTTGTACCCGCGCGCCTCTGCCATCCTTTTAATTAGCGTCTGCATGTAACGGTGCTGGCTCAACTCTTTTTGCCGGACAAGGTTTTCCACCGTCTTTTCCTTTTGCTTTTCATCCAGTATGGGAACTTCAATAACCGTAGCGGGTTTTTCCGTTACGGTTATTGGCGGCTGTTTTTTAAGCGGCTCTGCCGCTTTAATTTCTTCCACCGGCTGTCGTATTTCTTCTTGCTGCTGTTCACCGCACAAATATTCAAGGGTCTTTTCAACTTCCTCGCGGGGTGTTCCGTATTGTTCCCGCGAAATGACAATGACTGCTTCCCGTGCCCCTTTCTCTAAATCAGGTGGCTTTAATTCCAATGTATCAATAGTGAAATCATACTCTGGCCGCTCGATTCGAACGATAGCCTGACCTACTCCCAAATTCTGTAAGTCTTGTGCTTCAAAATATGAAAAGCCATCCTCAAAGCGCTTTGCGTCAATATCTCCAAGCCTGAAACATACCCGCGTTCCGGCGTTTGATATTACTGCGCTTGCAAGTTCCGTGTCTTGTTTTTGAAGCTGTATCATATCCTGGTGAGCCAAAATACAACCCAACCCATACTTGCGCGTTCCCGAAAGAATGGAGGACATGGAGGGCGTAATGAAATTCTGAAATTCGTCTATGTATAAAAAGAAATCCTTACGGTCTGCTTTGGCTTGTAGCTGTCGTGCCATTGCTGCTTGGTATATTTTAGAAACAAAGAAGGTTCCTAACAGGTAACTGTTTTCAGTTCCGATTAACCCTTGTGAAAGTTTTATGAAAAGTATTTTTTGCGAATCAAGGATGTTTTCAAAATCCAAACTTTTACGCTGCGCAACCATGTTGCGTATAACCTTTGGCCGAAGGAATGAATCTAATCGGGTTAATATCGGGCCAATACTGCTGCTTTTGAGTAACGGATATTCTTTTTGCCAATAGTAAACAATGTTCGGGTCGGTTACGGTTTTTAGAAAAGTGTCCCGAAATGGTTTTTCAATCAAGAACCGTCGCAAATCAATCAAGCTGCCTCCCTCGGTGCTTTCCAAAAAAGCCAAAATCGCGTTTGCTAATACTGAGTGCATCTGGTCGCCAAAACTTGATGACAGTCTGCGGAATACTGCCACTAAATCGGAAGCAAGAATTTCTTTTTCTACTTCTGAATGCGCTGTTAGAATATTAAACCCCACCGGATATGCTGCATCTGCTGGGTCAATAATAATTACATCGTTATAGCGGTTCTCAGGAATGTAGGGCAAAATAGATTCAATCAAATCTCCGTGCGGGTCTAGAACCGCAATACCATTACCTAAAAGAATATCTTGGTAAATACACGATTGCAACATAGTAGATTTTCCTGTGCCTGTTGCTCCGATTACGTGCATGTGTTTGAGCCGTTGGGTAGCGTTCAACGTAGCATA
>Ga0316217_10000650_pt1 | contig 48209 bp, 39 predicted proteins | sample 1anoAmetaG_FD_203633 | JGI IMG/M metagenome (GOLD analysis project Ga0316217, IMG submission 203633) | Freshwater microbial communities from Trout Bog Lake, Wisconsin, USA - 1anoA | ecosystem: Environmental > Aquatic > Freshwater > Lake > Hypolimnion/Profundal zone | place: USA: Wisconsin...
GTAAGTGAGAATGAATAAGTCGCAAGTGATTGCGTCCCCAACCAGAGTGGGCCTGTGGCGCAGCTGGGAGCGCGCTTCCATGGCATGGAAGAGGTCGTCGGTTCGATCCCGACCAGGTCCACCAATATTTTCCCAGTAAACTCAATAACTTACAAAGGCAAAACGGATCTGTGCCAACTTTGCGTAAGCTCTTCGTTAAGAGTTGCCAAGGAGCAGGTACATGCGCGGCAGATCTTGAGCCGACTGCAAAGTATTCGATCCCAAGTGCCGGCCAAAGAGTTTTCGCCGTCCTCGCCTATTGGCACATCCGAGCAATGGACTCACGCAGTGGCGTATGGATGGATACGAATTCGAAGCCGCAGCGGAATCCCTGGCACTGCTGGACAACGGCGGGCACGGTGCATTCCTGACCATCATCTAACGAGAATGTGAGTGTCACATGATCGTTCTTATGTAGTGAGCAGCTAATCTCCGCTCCCATGCCGTCTTCGCTGATGTCACGCATTCGTCCATGAATCAGGGTTAGCTTCCCCCGCTGAAAAATCTGGACTTGGAGTGGCTGGTCGAGACCCGAACGCCGAATGCGCCCACGTTTGCTGGTCGAATTCTTGGCATCGCCGACATCTTCATTCGGGGACTCCTGCGTGCCTACTTCGACACGATTCCGTCCGCTCTGTTTTGCCCTGTGCAACGCCATTTCAGCGTTGCGAAGGAGCCCGTGGACATCCTGGCCGGAATGCCACTGGGATACGCCTATACTGAACGTCATCTTTCCATCATTCGCAAAAGGTTCCGCGCCAATCGCCTTCCGGACACGTTCGGCCACTTCCCGTGCCGCCTTGGCGGTTGAGCTTGGCAATACCGCAAGAAACTCATCGTCCCCATACCTGCCGACGTGGTCATAGTCACGCACAGCGCTGGACGTTCTATCGGCTGCAAATCGGAGTACGTCATCGCCAGCCAAATGGCCGCAGCTGTCATTGACGCGCTGGAAGAAATCCAAGTCGGCGATAAAGACGCTGAGCGGCGCTTGTGACCGCCTTGCCCGATTCAATTCCTTGATGAGCAGGTCCGTAATCGCTCGGCGGTTCCAAATCCTGAGCAAGGAGTCATGCGAAGCCTCGAATTTCATGGCCTCGTGGGCGTCGGCTACTTCTTCTTTGCTCCGAATGATTCTTTCGCCGACCTTGAGCCGTGTTCTAAGTTCGATCTCCTTGAACGGCTTGCAAAGATAGTCATCCGCCCCCAATTCAAATCCCTTAAGGACATCGCTGTCATGATCGGCCGAACTCACCAAAATTGTGTACACATAGACCTGCTTGCGTGCACGAATTTGTTCGCACAGTTCAAGGCCGGTCACCCCCGGCATCATGCAATCCAAAATGGCCAATTGCGGCGAGTCGTCAGTGTCCAGAATGCGTTGTGCTTCATGGCCATCGGCGGCAAGTACAACCTCGTAACCCCACGCCTCCAGCATGCGGAGCAACATCAACCGGTGAAAACTCGAGTCATCTGCCACAAGGATTTTCATGGGAAGTTGCCTACAACGGTATCGAGGGCGCGCCATTGGGTCAATTTACGAAAGTAACCACCTAAGCTGCCGCGACGCAGCGGCTGAACCACCTTGCCGCGCATGTGCGGCAAGCGCTCGATCTCTGCTTGATATTCCGGTGGCTCGGGCTAAGGCCGCCTCCAAAGTCGTACCTCCAGGCACACCCATTTCCAGGCGGAAGAGCCGTTTTCCTCACCGCACCGGCTTGACAGTGGTGTGCAACACGGATACTGTGAGTAGCGTTACGGTCATCAAGATACCCAATATCTTGGGCCGATAGGGAAGTTGGAACGTCTCACGGGACACAGGCCAACGCTGCCCCCGCAACTGTGAGCGAAGAGCTGCAATCCACTCATGTCACTGCCTCCCGAGCGGGGTGGGAAGACCGGATTGCTGCAGCGACCCGCGAGCCAGGAGACCTGCCGTAGCACAAGAAACGTCCACGGGCGGGGTGTCCCGGTGGGTCGCTTGCCGGCCTTGGCCTCCGCCATCGTGCGCTCCCGCAATGCGTCCGACCGAAATCTGCCGTCCCGCATGAAAGGGATCGCCGATGTCTGTCTCCCCCGTTCTTCCGCCACGCACTGTCGTCAAGCGCAGCGGTGCCATCGCGCCGTTTGAAGGCGATAAGATTTGTTCCGCCATCGAGCGGGCCGGCAAAGCCACCGGCGCGTTCGATGCTGACGAAGCCAAGTTGCTGGCAATCCAGACGCTCAAAGTTCTGGCCCATCGCTTCCATGACCGCGCCCCACACATCGAGCAGATTCAGGATGTGGTCGAGCAGGCGCTCATCTCCGCCAATCACTTTGCCACCGCGCGCGCCTACATCGTCTACCGCGAGCAACGCGCCCGCATGCGAAGCGATCAGCGCACGCTGGTCGATGTGGCTACTTCGATGAACGAATACCTGGAGCGGGCGGATTGGCGCGTCAACGCCAATGCCAATCAGGGCTACTCGCTGGGCGGCCTGATCCTGAACGTCTCCGGCAAGGTGGTCGCCAACTACTGGCTGTCGCACGTTTATCCGCCGGAGATCGGCCGCGCCCATCGCGAAGGCGACCTTCACATTCACGACCTGGACATGCTGGCCGGATACTGCGCCGGATGGTCGCTGCGCATGTTGCTGCTGGAAGGGCTCAACGGCGTTCCCGGCAAGGTGGAGGCAGGGCCGCCAAAGCATCTGTCCAGCGCCGTCGGCCAGATCGTCAACTTCCTCGGCACGCTGCAGAACGAGTGGGCTGGCGCGCAGGCCTTCAGCTCCTTCGATACTTACATGGCGCCCTTTATCCGCAAGGACGGCCTGACCTATGCCGAGGTGCGGCAGTGCATTCAGGAACTGGTCTATAACCTCAACGTTCCCTCGCGCTGGGGCACGCAGACGCCTTTCACCAATTTAACGTTCGACTGGACCTGCCCCGAGGATCTGCGCGATCAGACCCCCGTCATCGGCGGCAAAACCATGGACTTTACCTACGGCGATCTGCAACCGGAGATGGACCTGATCAACCGCGCCTACATCGAGGTGATGACCGAAGGCGACGCCAAGGGCCGCGTCTTCACCTTTCCGATTCCCACCTACAACATCACGCCGGATTTTCCCTGGGAAAGCGATAACGCCGAGCTGCTCTTCGAGATGACGGCCAAGTATGGCCTGCCCTACTTCCAGAACTTTGTGAACTCCGAGCTGAAACCGCACATGGTTCGCTCCATGTGCTGCCGTCTGCAACTCGACCTGACCGAACTGCTCAAGCGCGGCAACGGTCTGTTCGGCAGCGCCGAGCAGACCGGCTCGGTCGGCGTCGTCACGCTCAACTGCGCACGGCTGGGGTATCTGCATCGCGGCGAAGAAGCAGCGCTCTTTCAGCGCCTCGACGAACTGTTGGAAATCGCCCGCACCAGCCTGGAGATCAAGCGCAAAGTCATCCAGCGCCACATGGACAACGGTCTCTTCCCGTACACCAAGCGCTATCTCGGCTCGCTGCGCAACTTCTTCTCTACCCTGGGCGTGAATGGCATCAACGAGATGATCCGCAACTTTACCAGCGATGCCGACGACATTACCTCGGAATGGGGTCATGCCTTCGCCATTCGCTTCCTCGACCACGTGCGCACGCGCATCGTGCAGTTCCAGGAGGAGACCGGACATCTCTACAACTTGGAAGCCACGCCCGCCGAAGGCACCACGTACCGTTTCGCGCGTGAAGACCGGAAGCGCTTCCCGGACATCCTGCAAGCTGGCGCCTCGGAAGAGCCGTATTACACCAACTCCAGCCAACTCCCGGTCGGCTTCACCGACGATCCCTTTGAAGCATTGGAACGCCAGGAAGAGTTACAGAGTAAATACACCGGCGGTACCGTGCTCCATCTCTACATGGCCGAGCGCATCTCCTCGGCAACCGCGTGCAAAAAGCTGGTGCGCCGCGCTCTTGAACGCTTCCACCTGCCCTACATCACCATCACGCCAACGTTTTCTATCTGCCCCAAACACGGCTATCTCGAAGGCGAACACGCCTTCTGCCCCAAGTGCGATGCCGATCAGATCGCCCGCAAACGGCTCGCTGCCACCCGGTAACAAGAAAGGAAAGCACCATGCAAACCTTGTCCGCTGTCGTCCATCAGGAAGCCGAAGTTACTCTGACGCTGGAAGAACGCCAGCCCTGCGAAATCTGGACACGCGTAATGGGATATCACCGCCCGGTCTCCTCATTCAACCGTGGCAAGAAAGGCGAGTTCCATGAGCGCAGCTGCTTCCGTGAAGATCCCTCCCAGCTCGGCTGAGCTGCGGGTTGGCGGGCTGGCTCGCCTGTCCACCTGCGACTGGCCAGGCGAGCTGGTGGCCACCGTTTTCTGCCAGGGCTGCCCGTGGAATTGCGCCTACTGCCACAATCCGCATCTGCGGCCAGCGAAGGGCGAGCCGCAAATGCTCTGGCGGGACGTATTCGCGTTCCTTGAAAGCCGCCGCGGTCTGCTGGATGGCTTAGTTTTCTCAGGTGGCGAACCCACGTTGCAGCCGGCGCTTCTGGATGCTGTGCAGGCCGCCCGGAGTCTTGGCTTTCGTATCGGCCTGCACACCGCCGGCATGTTGCCAGAACGGCTCGCGCCCCTGCTGCCGTGGATCGATTGGGTGGGCTTCGATGTCAAAGCCCCGTTCCGCGTCTACTCCCGAATCACCGACGTGGAACAGAGCGGCGAGCAAGCCCTTACGAGCCTTCGCCTGCTGCTGGCAAGCGGCGTTCCGTGTGAGATTCGCACTACATTTCACCCGGCCCTGCTGACCCCGGCCGACATGCTTACACTGCGCGATCAACTGCTCTTGCTCGGCGTGACGCACTACGCCGTGCAACGCTTCCGCACGGCAGGTGCGCGCCCAGACCGCCTGCCGCCCTTTCCACAAGGGCCGCAACTCAGCCTGCCGCCCGACTTCGGCGATAGCTTTCAACAGTTCCGCGTTCGCTGAATGCCGCAAGCTCGCAGCCGTACTGGTGCCAGGCCGCTGCCCAACCAAAGGCTCCGTCGCGGTGGACGCAGTGGTAGCTCTTCGAGCAACCTCTGCCCAAAAGACATTTCTCTGCCCGGCCACAACGCTGCTCCTGCTATTGGGCGTTGCAACAGCCTCTTATGTGTGAGCGCAAACGCCGGCCGGATATTCCGGAACAGCTCAATCCGTTTTGAAAGATAGCAGGCATTCAGATTCACGTACTGTTCATGGAGTTTTCACCTCCATGTCAAGGTGACTTTGGTAACGTTCCCACGAGTCTGAGAAGCACTCCCGCCGGGTCCGCTACCTGCTTCAGCGGTTTGTTTTAACAAACACCGGCGAAAACCGCACCAGCACCAAGCCGTCGTTCCTGAAAGGAATCGCAATGAACCTCAACAAATGTGTGACCGCCTGCACTCGCCTGCTGGTGGTGGCATTGATGATGCTTCCTATCGCCGCGTTGGCCCAGAAATCGGTGGACACTCCCGCAGAGAACGCTCCACTCGTCCAAATCGCACCCAAGTCGAGCGATGAAGTCGCCGGCTACACGCTTGACGTGCAGCATACGCCCTACCTCACTCACGCCCAGAAGCTCGAACTGCTGCGCAAGAAGATCAAGTACGTCTTCGTCCTCTTCCAGGAAAACCGCTCCTTCGACTTCTACTTTGGCACCTACCCCGGCGCCCGCGGCCTTTTCTCGCAGAGCGCTGCCAACACCCCTGGCTTTGTTCAGCCCATCGTGAACACGGACGGAACGGTAAGCACCATCTCTCCCTTTTTGATTCCGCAGTCGGTCACCACGGCCGGTGGGAGCACGGTGCTCATCTACCCGGAAGATACCGCTTCGGTGAACCACGGTCATGCGGCCATCGACGAGAAGTTGGACTTGAATGCGAATCACGTTGCCCAGAACGACCGCTACTCCTTCACCGAAGAAGGCGTCACCGGAACGCTGACCTACAATTCAGCCACCAACACCTACAGCTACAGCGGACCGGCGCCGACCTTGGCGCAAAAGCAGATGGGCGAGCTGGTCATCAGCCACGTGGACTGCAATACCGCTCCATTCCTCTGGAACTATGCGGACCGCTTCACCCTCTTCGACAACTTTTTTGACACCGTGATCGGACCTTCCACTCCGAACGCCATCGCCATGATTGCCGGCCAGTCGGGCCTGACGCAGTGGGTCGAGCATCCCGCGCTGTCGTCCGCCAATGCCGCTTCCACCTACCCCGCGCCTTACACCGGCGAATCCAACGCGGCTCTGCCCGTGACCGGCGATCCCCAGCCGTTCTGGGGCAACGCCCTGGCTCCCCTTGTGGAGTCCAATCCGCCCTTCCAGCCAACCGAAGAAGGGGCCGCCGAGACCAAGAACTCCGCTGCCAACCTGACCTTCGCCACCCTGCCGCTCTCCTTCATGGGCAAGGACATCCATAGCATCACGTCCTCCGATCTGAACCCGGCGTTCGATCTTCTCGATGTCCAGGGGGATATCAAAAAGATCGCCGGAGACAATAACAAGCCGGTAAACTGGGGCTGGTTCCAGGAAGGCTACGATCACGAATCGACGGATCCCTCCGCCACTGCGACGCACGCCAGCTATATCGCTCATCACAACGCCGTCCAGTACTTCGGCTATGAGGCCAACAACCCAGCCGAAACCTCAAACCACATGAAGGGTCTGGGCGACTTCTATACCGCGATCAGCAACAAAGCTCTGCCCAAGGACGGCGGGGTCTTCTACGTCCGCGGCGGATATGACAACCTAGACGGCCTCAAGCCGCTCTCACCCAGTGCGGCGGACCAGGCGGCGTTCCCCGGCAACGACGATCATCCCGGCTACTCCGATGCGCAGATCAGCGAAGCCCTGCTGGCTGACTCGATCAACGCCATCGCCAACAGCCCGTACTGGTCGCAGAGCGCCATCATCATCACCTACGATGAGACCGATGGCCTCTACGACCACACCCAGTCCCAGATTCGCTCCTTTGATCCCGAAGGAAACGCGCTCGATCAGGGCCCCCGCATTCCCGCGATCGTGATCTCGCCATATGGCAAGGTCCACGCCATCTCGCATGAAGCCACCGAGCACGGCTCGGTCATCAAGTTCATTGATGAGCTCTTCAACCTGACTCCGCTGGCCGATCTTCCGGACGAGGCCGCGGCGCGCGAGCTGGGCAAAACCACCTATAACCAGAACTACATGGGACCCTCCGATGACCAGACTCCCGGCGTCGGCGACCTGTTCACGGCCTTTGACAATGCCCGTTTGAAGGGCAACGCAGCTCCGTTGCCGAGTTCGTTTGCGAAGATTCCGACCGATCAGGTGCTGAGCCTGCCGCACTTCAATGGGCAAGGTTGCAGCGCACTGCACATCAACCCGACGGATATCGTACACGGCGAAGTGATCGATCCGGCTCCAGCGGACTTCAATCCTCGTCCCAGCACCGACCCAGGTGTGCCCACCTCCGGCACCTGGACCAACTAAACATGTTCGCAAGCACCTTTTTAGCGCGGCGGCCGGAGTTTCTCTCCGGTCGCCGCATTCCTGGTACAGGCCTAATCATTCGTAAATCAAAAGGAACAGAGCCCGCATGAGCAGAGTTTCCGCACTTCTACTTTCCATCGCATGGTTGGTGATGGGAACCGCCGCGACGGCGAACGCCGGGACGACCCTCGATAAGATCAAAGCCACATCTTCGCTTTCCTGCGGAATCAACACCGAAGAGCCCGAATATTCAACCCGGGACGCGCATGGCAACCACGGGGCCTTCGACCTGGACATCTGCAAGGCAGTGGCCGTGGCCGTGCTCGGTCCCGGCGCCAAGTTGAAAGTTGTACCCTACCGGGACGAACAGGATGCATTGAAGGCCCTCAAATCCGGCGAGATCGCGCTGCTCGCCACCGGTACTCCCAACTTCATCAATAGCGCGAATCAAGGCCTCGGCTTCGCGCGGCCCATCTTCTACGACTCCCAGGGGCTCCTGGTGAATAAGACCATGGGAATTACCTCTCCGAAGGATCTCGAAGGCCAAAAAGTCTGTTTCCTCGGCAACACGGAAATTGAATATCAGTTGCAGGGGTATATGCAGCGCGAGAAGATCAAGTGGCTGCCATTTCCCTTCCAGGAAGAAGGCGAGATGGAGGCGGCGTTCGTCACTCGCAACTGCGCCGCAATCAGCGCCGACGTCTCGCAACTTGCCTACGAGCAGATTGCCTTCAAGGGCATGGCCAAACATTTTGCCATCCTGCCGGACGTGATCGCCAAAGATCCGCTGGCGCCCACCTATCGCCTCGACGATCCGCAATGGGCCACCATCGTCAATTGGACGGTCGAAGCTTTGATCGAGGCTGAGGAAAGCGGAGTTACACGGGCCAATCTCGTCGAGATGAAGAAGAGCGAAGATCCAGAGATCCAGCGCCTGCTCGGGGTGCAGCACGGCTACGCCCCATTGATCGGGCTCGACGACGCCTGGGCTGCGCGGGTCATCGAAGCCGTCGGCAACTACGGGGAAATCTTCGAACGCGACCTCGGTTCGGGATCGGTGATGAAGCTGCCCCGCGGCGCCAACCGCCTCTGGACGCAGGGCGGCCTCATGTACGCGCTGCCCATCCGCTAACGATCTCAGCGGAGTGTCCGTGAGCAACTCCGGACCTCCGCCGTCATCCGACCCACGCCGTAGAGAGCATCCTGCGAGTACAGTCCAACGGTGGGGGAACCATGGTTCCTCCACCGGCCACGCGCAATTTGTAGCAACTCGATTTTGAAATGGCGTTGCGGCTACTTAATTCCCAACCGCAGCAGAAGGTTCAATCCGAAAGCAAACAAACCCGCGCCCAGGAACACACATACCGGCAATGTGAGGACCCAGGCAAGCAAGAGATTTCGCACCGTTTCCATCTGCAATCCCGATCCATTCGCCGCCATGGTGCCGGCCACGCCCGAGGACAGCACGTGCGTGGTACTGACTGGCAGGCCAAAGCGGTCGGCGGCCAGGATGGTTCCCATCGCCACCAGTTCCGCCGATGCGCCCTGCGCGTAGGTCAAATGCTCTTTGCCGATCTTTTCTCCCACGGTCACCACAATTCGCTTCCATCCGATCATGGTGCCCAGGCCCAACGCGATAGCCACCGCAAACTTCACCCACACCGGAAGAAACTTGGTCACTTTATCCAGGTTGGATTTAAGGGTCGCGGCTGCCTTCACTTCGGCCGGATCGGTGAGCTTCTTCTGCTTGATGGCCTTGCCGAGAGCTTCCGAGGTGAGATAAAGATCGCTCCGCAAGGTCCGGCGCTCGTCCGGGTTCAGTTCAGTCAGGCTGGTCTTGTCTTCTAAAGTGTCCGAGATCTCGCGGCATTTGGTGCCGATGGCCGCAAAAGTGCGATCGTTCATTTTGCCCGTGGTCTTGAGATAGGCGGACAGTTCATCGGAGGCCACCTGTTTTCCCGCCATGGCAACACCCGGCGAATGGCGATCCATTTGGAACGAGATGGCTTCCGTTGTGGACGCAAGCTCTTGGATGGCCGCCTGACTGGTGTTCAGATTGACGGCAAAACTCAACGGCAGAATGCCAACCAGGATGAGCATGATGAGTCCCATGCCCTTTTGACCGTCATTGGAACCGTGGGCGAAGCTGACGCCGGTGCAGGTGAGCACCAGCAATCCGCGAATCCAGCGTGGCGGCGGCTCATCCTTTTCCGGAGCAGTATAGAGCGACTTGGTGTGAATGAGCTGCTTGCTTACCAGGAGCAGTACTGCCGCACAGACGAAACCCACGATGGGCGAGAGCAGCAGGGACGCACCCACTTCGGATGCCTTGGACCAGTTAATGCCTTCACCAAAGGCGTGGCCGCCCGAAAGGTAAGCGTTGGCCAAGCCAACTCCCATAATGGCCCCAACCAGCGTGTGGGAGCTGGAGGCCGGCAGCCCCAGATACCAGGTACCCAGATTCCATAGGATCGCCGAAATCAGCAGGGCAAAGACCATGGCGAATCCTGCGCCGGAGCCAACATTGAGCACCAGTTCGACGGGAAGCAGCGCGAGCACCGCGAACGCCACGGTGCCGGACGAGGTCAGAACCCCGATAAGATTCCAGCAGCCCGACCAGATCACGGCAATCCACGGCTTGAGCGAGTGGGTGTAGATGACGGTAGCGACCGCGTTGGCGGTGTCGTGAAATCCGTTCACGAACTCAAAGCTCAGAGCCAGACCTAGAGCCAGCAGTAGAAAGATCCCACTGCCGATGGAGACTGTTTGCCCGAATAGTTCCATTTGTTCCTCCGCACAGACAGGCAACAAACTCTACCCCAGGAGTGTGACGGAATGATTACGCGCAGAGATATTTTTTGATGTTGAGCCTACGGAGGGCTAGCAAAGTCTGCGTGAGATGGTTCGTACTAAGGCCGCAATCGCGAACATGAGCAGGAAAAACGACAAAACAAACATAAGGAACAGCGGCAACTGTACCCCGATACGCCAGAGCGGGTTACGAATGGCAGCCCAGGCCACCAGGCTGTAAGTACCCCAGACGGCGAAGAGCAGAGAACCCAGGACAATCCGCAACATTGCCCCGGCGGTCGCAACCAGGGCCTCTGCAAAACTCAACTGCGGCTTGAACGTGAAGGGGATTGCCAGGCGCTCATACTTGGATCGGGCTTTTTCTTCGTCGCCCCCATCCATCGTCGTGAACGACAAGACACGTGCCAGCGCTTTGCACATAGTTTTCACAGAGTGTTCCGTCACTACGTTTCAGAATAGGCAATTACAAGCCCCGGTCGCAACAACTTTGTGCATCCCTTGCAGCGTCCGCTTCACGTACATGTGTAGCAAGCGTGCCTCCGCAGCAACTCGCAAACACCGCAGGCTGCAAACCCGAAGTCAGCACAGCAGGAATTGCGTTGGCTGTTTCATGTTTTGTTCACATTCGCAGGCATCGAAAGAGGATACGATTCCGCACCAGGCGGAATCGCCGCGATGCTGCGCCTTGGAGGGTATTCATGAAGGTCGGAAAATGGTTGTTGATTCCTGAAGTCCTGTTTTTTGCCTTGGCTCTTGCGTGCAACTCGAAACCAAGCGGCGGCACCGAGGCCGTGAAGACGATCAGCAATCCCAATCAGATTACCGGCGCAGGCTCCACCTATGTTTATCCAGTCATGGGCAAGTGGATCGAAGGGTTCCAGAAGCAGAGAACCGGAGTGCAGGTCTACTATCAGTCCGTCGGCTCGGGTAAAGGCATCCTGCAACTTAAGAATGGTCTCATCGATTTCGGCGCAAGCGATGCCGCGCTCGATGATGCAGCCCTCAAAGGCACCGCACCGATGCTGCAGATTCCAGAGAGTGCAGGGCCGGTCTGCGTCACCTATAACCTGCCCGCTCTGAAGCAACCGCTAAAGCTCACGCCCGAAGCCCTGGCTGGAATTTTTCTTGGCACCATCAAAACGTGGCAAGACCCGGAGATCGCGAAATCCAATCCCGGCGTGACTTTTCCGAACACCGCGATAGCGGTTGCTCATCGCAAAGAGGAGAGCGGCACGACCGACATTTTCACTACCTATCTCTCTGCGGTGAGCCCTGAATGGAGACAGAAGGTCGGCAAAGGGACAAAGGTCGACTGGCCAACCGGTGTAGCCGGCAAGGGCACCGAGGGTGTAACAGGCATTGTGGCAGAAACCCCCGGCGCAATCGGGTATGTTGAACTGACCTACGCCTTAAGTAATCACCTGGCGGTAGCAGAGGTGGAGAACGCAGCCGGCAAATTTATCACACCCAGCCCCGAGAGCGCTTCAGCGGCTATTTCGGCCGACGCGAAGAAGATTGCGGAGGACGTACGCACCCCGATTGTGAATCCTCCCGCCTCGGCTCCCGATGCCTACCCGATCAGCGGATTCACGTTCCTCCTGATCCCCACCGATGGACCGGACGCCGCAAAGCGCGAAGCTTTAAAACACTTCATTCAATATACCGTGAGTGGAGACGGACAGCAGATGGCGAGCGAACTGCACTATGCTCCGCTTCCGCCATCGGTCATAGAGCAGGACCAGAAACTGCTCGACAAGATGACTGCGGACGGCAAACCGCTGCAGTAGTCGAAGCGGAACGGATTCCTGTGCTTTGCGAATCACTCCGATGAACGATCCCATGCTGGTCGATTTCAAGTGACCCGATTCAAGCTTTCTCGATCAACACTGCCCAGTGGGCGCCGACCTTGGTTTGCTCCAGCACTTTGTGGCCTTCCTGAGCAGCCGAGCGTGGAACGTTCTCGACCGGCGGGCCGTCATCGAGAAGAACCCGAACTCTCTGGCCTCTCTGCATTCTGGAAAGATCGAGCTTTAGTTTTACGAAGTTCATGGGGCAGGCAACGCCGCGATAATCCCGCTCAACTTGATTGGGGCTGGATGCCGCAGAACTAGCGTTTGATGTGGTCTCCGCCGGAAAACGCAGCGAGTTGTCCATGCTCTCATAGAGTGCCTTGATCTCTTGAGCCAGCGCGAGAACGTCGGCCGCTCCGCCACGGAGCGCATCGAGGTCTTTGGATTGTGCGGCGTTGATTACGCTCTGGAAACACGCGTCTACCAATCCAGCTTTGATAAAGTGCATGCTGAAGCTGGCAAAAACCGCCATGTCGGAATGCGCTTCGATGCCGCGCGTCACCAGCAACATTCGAGCCGAGGAAAGCGCGAGTTGATAGAGCGCGTTCTCTCTCTCTTCTCCAGACACGCCGCCGGATAGCTTCTTTTCCAGCGATTGAATCTGCTTCAAATCAACTTCGATCAAATCGAACAATCCCGCCGAGCATTCGCCCACGCCTTTGCCAACCAGTGAGAACGTCTCTTCCGCACCCCAGTCCTGGTAGTAGCTCTTGTCGTCTTCGAACTCGGGAATCTCGCGGTAGCGATCGCAAATGCTCCGGATGTCCTGTGCTCCCTCGCCAGCTACGTACTCGTCGAACGACGAGTAGCGTGTTTTCTTCTCCAGATAGATTTTGAGCAGGTCCACCACGAAGTCCGGCAGATCGCGCGAGCTGATCCGGTCAATGTGCGTAGCCAGACGCGCTTTGCCGTCGCCGATCACGGCCCCGGCAACCACGCCGTATGCGGGAAACATGAGCTGGTCTTTCCGTGCAACCTGGCCATAGAAGCCCAGATCGGCAAGCATGTGCTGACCGCATGTGTTGGGACAACCCGACAGATTGATTTTAAAATCTGCGAGCTCGTCGAGATTCAGCCCGGATTGCGCCAGTTTGCGCGCGATCGCCGCGAGGGCTCCCTTGGAGAGACAGATACCCAGTTTGCAGGTGTCGGCACCGGTACATGCAATGGAATTGGCGAGCAACGCCGGGGCCGAGGAAAGCTCCGAAAAAGCGCTGACAAGTTGGTAGACGTTCCCCAGATATGCTCCGGGAATATTTCGAAGGCGAAGGTTCTGGCCAAAGGTGGCGCGCACCACGTCGGAACCGAAACCCTCTAAGAAATCAGCCAGCGCAATCGCATCTTTCGTCCGCAGGTTGCCCAGGAACACCGGGATCAAAACCGAATAAAGCACAGGCTGCCGCTGTACCGTCGTGTAGCGCCGCTTCCAGATTTCATACTCTGGAGTTTTAACCTCTGCCGGTGTTATGGCAGGGGTCGAGAGCCGCGCTTCAGCTTCATCCACGATGAAGTCTGCTGGCTGCTGGCGCCGAACCTCGTCCAGTTCGTTTTGGTAAAGTTCGCGGAAGCGCGCCTCACCCAGTTGATTCCATAGAAAGCGGAGCCGTGCCGCATGTTTGTTCTTCCGGTTGCCGTGCTTATCGAAGAGCCGCTTGGCCGCCTCCGTAACAACGTAGGTGTCACTCCACGGGATAAACTCGTGCAGCAGGTGCGCCACTTCAGGCTTCGAACCCATGCCACCGGCAACATACACCTTGAAGCCTTTTACCCCGTCCTTGATCTTCGCCACGAAGCCGAGATCGTTGAACTGGGCGTAAGCGGTGTCTTTGCCGGAGTTGGAAAAGGTGATCTTGAATTTGCGCGGAAGCACCCAGGAATCGGCTTCCGAGATGAGTCGGCTGGTCAAAGCAAACGCATACGGACTCGGATCGAAGACCTCTTCCGGAGAGACACCGGCATCGGACGAGATCATGATGTTCCGCATGGTGTTGCCCCCGCCACCGCGCGTGGACAGGCCCGCGGAAAACAGCTCGCGCATCACCGTGATCACGTTCTCAATCGCAACCTCATGAACCTGGAATTCCTGGCGCGTGGTGATATGAATCGTATCGCTGCCGTATTGGTCGCAAACCACGGCGAGAGACCGCAACTGCGCGGGCGTAAGCGCTCCGCCAGTGGTGCGCACGCGTACCATGTACGTGCCGTCTTTGCGCTGTTCGTAGCAGCCGAAAGGAACCCGCCGCGCTTTTAGCGAAGCCGCATCGAGGGAGCCCGCGCGGTATTTCGCGATCAACGATTCCAGCTCGTCAAGCTCTCCCGGCAATGACGCCGGAATTTCGTAGGACATCAGAGTTTCTCCCCAACCGTTCCTACCATGATTATATGTTTCTGCCCCGTACCGTTTTCAAGTCGCACTCGGGCTGCTCTTCATCCACCAGTTCGAGAATCGTAGGATGTTCGCCACAGACCGCGCACTCTGGATTCTGCTCCATCGCCACTTTGTCAAAGCTCATGTCCTTGGCATCGAAGATGAGCAGAGAGTTGGTGAGCAACTCGCCCACCCCGGTAATGAACTTGAGCGCTTCGACGGCCTGAATCGTACCCAGCATCCCCGCAACCGCGCCCAGAACTCCGGCCTCGGAGCAGGATGGAACCACGCCTCTTGGCGGAACGGCTCGGAAGACGCATCGATAGCAGGCGGACTCACCTGGACGCACGGTCATGGTTTGCCCGTTGAATTGCAGAATACCGCCGTGGGAGAACGGCTTGCGCTCCAGCACGCAAGCATCGTTGATAAGAAACTTGGCGACGAAGTTGTCGGTCCCATCGACCACAAAATCGTAGTCGCGGATCATCGGCCGGATATTCGCGGCGCGCACCCACTCATGGTAGGTGCGGACCCGAACGTCGGGATTGATGGCGCGAATCTTCTCTGCTGCCGACTCCACCTTCGGCTTTCCGACATCGGGTGTGTGATGGATCACCTGCCGCTGCAGATTGGAAAGCTCGACGTTGTCCGCGTCCGCGATGCCAAGCGTGCCCACGCCGGCCGCCGCCAGGTACAAAGCAACCGGCGAGCCCAGGCCGCCGGCGCCAATGATCAGAACCTTGGCATCGAAAATCTTCATTTGGCCTTCAACGCCAACGTCCCGCAACAGGATGTGCCTGCTGTAACGCTCCAACCGCTCTTCGGTAAATTCCAGCTCGCTCATACTGCCGATCCCCGCATCAGCTCAGAACAGATCTCAATTTCCATAGCTCTGATCCAATATACCGCCATCGGAGAAATGTATCTTCCGCGATTTGAAATCGCCGAAAGGCTCGTCCGGACAGCCAACGTTCTCGAGGAATAATCGATCCACGCGATGGGTGCGAAAAACGACCTCTCAGGCCAACCCATCGAGTGCGCGCCCCAGATCTTCCTTCAGATCGCTTACATCCTCCAATCCAATATTCAGCCGCACGATGCGGTGCCCATAATCCGGTCGTCCGGCCGTGGCATGAAAATCGTACGCAACCGCCAGGCTCGTTACGCCCGCCCAACTGTATCCGATCTCAAACAACTCCAACTTGTCCACGAACCCATGGACCTGCGCTTTGCTGAACCGCGGCTGAAATACGATCGAAAACACACCGGTCGATCCCGAGAAGTCGCGCTTCCAAAATTCATGCCCCGGACAGGAAAGAAGCGCCGGGTGCAGGACACGTTCGATCTCCGGGCGCTCACTCAACCAGCGTGCCAGGGTCAGCGCAGCGTCCTCAATCGCTTTCAGCCGCACCGCCAGCGTCTTTAGCCCTCGCAACGCCAGACTGCAATCGTCCGGAGAAGCCGCGCATCCCACCAGTTGGTGCGTGGCCCCCAATTGCCGCCACGTTGTTTCTTCCCGCGTCGTGACCGATCCCAAAAGCAAGTCGCTATGCCCGCCGGCGTACTTTGTGAGCGCCTGCATGGTCACGTCCACGCCGTGCGCGAACGCGTCAAAGTACACCCCCGCCGCCCATGTGTTATCCAGCACGACCATCGCTCCGGCACGATGCGCCGCTTCGGCGATCGCCGGCACGTCCTGCACCTCCAGCGTGATTGACCCCGGACTCTCGCACCATACCATCCGCGTGTTCTTCCGAAATAAACTTTGAATCCCGGCGCCTGCTCCCGGAGCGTAGAATCCCACCTCGACGCCGAATCTCCGCAGCACCTGTACCGCGAACTTGCGATTCGGCGTATACACACTTTCCGGGATCAACACGTGATCCCCAGCTTTCAAAAACGCGAGATTGATCAGCGAGATCGCGCACTGCCCGCCCGGAGTAATCAGCGTACGGAATCCGCCCTCCAGCTCACAAACGCGCGCGGCCAACTCAAGCGTCGTCGGAGTTCCATAAAGCCCGTACGTGTAACCCGCCTCATACTGATCCCAGTCATCCCTCACCGACGCCGCATCGGGAAACAGGACCGTCGAAGCACGGTGCACGCCCACCGACAAAGACCGGAATCCTTCCGGGATCGTAGAGTCCGAGTGAATCAGCTTCGTCTTCCAGTTCTTAGCCATACCCAAGAGTCTAACTAAAGTAAAGGACGTGCGACTTGCTGCGGGCGTCCAGAACCCAGCTCCTGAACCTATCGCCACAAGAACTGAGCGGTGCATTTTTTATTCCCAACCGGCAGGCACAAATTGAGAACTACTTCCTCTGGTGGAATTACTGAGACAGATTCTCGGCGAGCGGCAGCCAGACATGAAAGCGTGTATCCCCGGGCTTCGAGGTGAACTGGATATTGCCCTTGTGCTTCTTCACGATTCGCTGCACCGTGTCGAGTCCGAGCCCGGTCCCTTCGCCAACGCCTTTGGTGGTAAAGAAAGGCTCAAAAATATGCGGCTGAACTTCGGGCGGAATTCCCGGCCCGCTGTCGCCGATCTCCACCACGGCACCCGCGTCGTCGCGATATGTCCGAATCCGCAGCTCTCCTTTTCCGCCCATCGCATCGATCGCGTTGTCGATAATATTGGTCCACACCTGGTTCAGCTCGCTGCCAAACGAGTTCACCAGCAGAGGCTCCGGATCATAATTGCGCTGCACTGTTATGCCGCGCTTCAGCTTGAAGTTCAGGATGGTCAACGTGGTCTCCAATGTCTTCGTGATGTCCACATTGAGCACCGGAGCCTGATCCATGAACGTATATTCCTTGATCGCATGGACCAACTCCGAGATACGGGATGTGCTGCTCTCGATGGTCGTCAACAGCTCTGCGATCTCCATCGAACATTCGATCCTGACCAGCGCCGCCCGCGCCGTATCCGCGTCGAGGCTGTCGAACAACGTGGCCAACTCCTCTGGCTTCGCGTTCCTCCGCGCCAGACCGGCCGAAAGCTGCCACAGGTCATTCTGGCCGTGGCTGCGCAGCAACGAATCAATCCGGTCTTCCAGGCCGCTGACGGTCAACGCGTCCGGCGGAGGCCCATCCGGTTGAGTAAGGGATGCTTCCATCCGATCGACTTCGGATTTCTGTGCAGGGCTCAGAACACGCCTGCCCAGCTCTTGACTCGCGTCCCGTATGCATACCAGCATCTCGCGCAGCTGGCTGGCTGCGCGCGTTGCGGCAGAGGCAGGATTATTCAGCTCGTGTGCCAGCCCGGCGGAGAGCTTTCCCAGAGAAGCCAGGCGGTCGCGCTGCTGTTCGATGCGCGTAGCCTCGCGAATCCGGTCGGCCATCAGGCCCACAAGCCGCCCGGCCAGCTCCGGCATCTTCTGGACCAGCTCCGGAAACCGCGCGGCCGGAAACTTCACGATGCGGCTTTCCATGGCGGCCCGCCCGGTCAAAGTAAACTGTTTCAACCTGGAATACGGAAGCGCCCCGGTGATGTTGCCCGGAACCAGAGAAAATGCGACCGGCTCGCCGCCGAGTTCTCCGCGAACTTCCAGTTGACCTTCGAGAAGCACAAACATCGTATCCGCGGGTTCTCCCGGCTGCATGTACGTCTCGCCCGGCTTGAGTTGCAGATCCTGCGCCTGGCCAATGAACCAGGCGATTTGATCGTCCGGCAAATCCGCGAATGCGGGAACGCGAAGGAGTTCAGAGTTGTCGATCATTTAAACCTTGCTCAAGTACTGATGAATGAACTGTACGGCCACCGATCCCTCACCGACTCCGGAGGCCACTCGCTTCACCGAACTGTGCCGCACGTCGCCCACGGCAAAGATGCCCGGAACATTGGTCTCCAGCAGGAACGGATCACGATCCAGCGTCCACCCCTTGGGCCCGCGGTCGCCCGAAATCAGATCGGGCCCTGTCAAGATGAATCCCCGGTCGTCGCGCTCCACCACTCCGTCCAGCCATTCGGTCCTGGGCAGTGCCCCGATAAAGATGAACATGGCGTTCGCCGGTACGCGCTCCACTCGGCCGGTATCCGAACAGAGCACCGAAATCTCTTCCAGATGCGTCTCGCCATGGACCTCGGAGACGCTGGCGTTGGTCCAGACCTGAATGTTGGGCGTGGTCTTGATCTGGTCGATCAGATATTGGGACATCGTGGCTGCCAGCGAAGCGCCGCGCACCAGCATCACCACGCGTTCGGCATACTTTGAAAAGTTGATCGCCGCCTGGCCGGCGGAATTCGCGCCCCCCACAACGTAGGTGATCTCTCCCTTGCACGACAGCGCTTCGGTCGCGCCGCCACCGTAATAAACTCCAGCCCCCTGCAGGCGGTCGATTCCAGGCGCTTCCAGCCGCCGCCACTGCACTCCGGTGGAAACCATCAAGGCATGGCAGGAGATCTCGTTGCCGTCGGCCAGTTGAATGATCCGGTACGGTCCCTCGATGCGCACGCCGGTGGCTTCCAGCGGCGCCAGAATTTCCACGCCGAAACGCTGCGCCTGCACCACCGCACGGCGAGCCAGATCGCCGCCGCTGAGCCCGGCGGGAAATCCCAAATAGTTCTCGATGCGCGAACTCATTCCGGCCTGGCCGCCGGGCGCTTCGCGCTCAATCATCACCGTGTGCAGGCCTTCGGAGGCTCCATACACCGCCGCCGCCAATCCCGCCGGTCCGCCGCCGATGATGGCCAGATCGTAGAAATCGGTTTGCGCGCGGGTGCGCAGCCCAACCCGTTGCGCCACCTCCGCCGGCACGGCTTCCAGCAGCTTCGTCCCGTCCGGAAAGAGCGCGACAGGAATCTTGTTCGCATCCGGACCCAGCGCTTCCAGCACACGCTGGGTCTCCGGATCGTTGGCCGATTGCTCAACATCGATCCACTGATAGGGCACGTGGTTGCGCGCTAAAAAATCCCGCAGCTCATACGACCGCGGCGACCACCGCGTACCCAGTACCCGGATCCCTTCGAATGCCGGCCGATAGCTCGCGCGCCAGTCATCAAGCAAGTCGTCCAACTGCGGATAAAGATGTTCCGTGGGAGGGTCCCAGGGCTTCATGAAGAAGTAATCGATGCTGGCCTGGTTGATGGCGTTGATCGCCGCGTTAGTGTCGGCATAGGCGGTGAGCAGCGCGCGCTTGGCTTCGGGAAAAATCTGCCGCGCCTCCAGCAGAAAACCGACTCCGTCCATCTGCGGCATCCGCTGGTCGGCCAGCAGCAGCGCCACACCGTCGTTCCGCAGCTTTAATTGATTCAGAATTCCCAGCGCGTCTGTCGGGGAATCGCTCCCAATCACGCGGTAGTCTCCCCCATACTGCGATCGCAAATCGCGCTCGATCGCGCGCAGAACATCGGAATCATCGTCCACGCTCAACAGTATCGGCTTTGCCATGATGCTCCTCAGGCACAGGGTTTAAGCCGCAATTTCACCCGGCATGATCCCGTCCACATAGCACCACATCCAGTTTTCTCCCGGCTCAATGGAGCGCATGACCGGATGCTGCGTCCGATGGAAATGTTTGGTGGCATGTTGGTTCTTCGACGAGTCGCAACAGCCCACGTGTCCACAGGTAAGACACATGCGGAGGTGGACCCACGTATCGCCGGACTTAGCGCATTCTTCGCACTCATCCACGTTGGTTTCTCGTACCTTGATTTGATCGAGATGTGTACATTTGCCCGCCATCGTATGCTCCTATTCCTGCTCAACACGCGGTGAGCAGGTTTTCCGCAAACGGCCATTCTTCGTCGATCCACTGCGCCTCGCAGCAGAAGCCGGCATCGCGCGCCATCCGGTAAATCTCACCCGCCGAATACTTGTGGCTGCTTTCCGTCCAGATGGTCTCGCCCTCCTCAAACTGCACCTCGAGTTCCGCCGCCGCAATGCGTACTTTCTGCGTCCGCCTGGAACGCAGATGCATCTCCACGCTTCGCGCCTCGTGATTGATTCTCGCCAGATGAGTAAACTGTTGGAGATCGAAGTCCGCCTCCAGTTCACTGTTGATGCGGGCCAGCAGGTTGAGGTCAAACGCAGCCGTCACCCCGAGTTCATCGTCATAGGCTCCCAGCAGCCGCGCGATGGGTTTTTCCAGGTCGGTCCCCAGCAGCAGCGCGTCTCCCGGCTGCAATGTCTGCCGAACCTCGCCCAGGAACTTCACCCCGGCTTCGCGATCAAAGTTTCCAATCGTGCTCCCAAGAAAAAGCACCAGCAGGTGCTCGCCGCTCTTCCGCTGCGCGGCCACTTCCAGTAGCCCATCGAGATACTCACGCTCAAAGCCAACCATGCTGATGGAATCCATGTCGCCCAGTTCCCGCTCGCACATCGCAAGCGCGGTGCGTGAGATCTCCACGGGGTAATAGAACGTTCGCTGCCGCCGCGAAAGCTCTTCGAGAATCCATCGGGTCTTCTTGCCGCTGCCGCTCCCCAGTTCGGCCACGGCAACCGGCATGGGCAAACGATCCACGATGTGGCCCGCATAGCGCCGCAGCAGCCGCTCGTCGGCACGGGTCAGCCCGTATTCCGGCAGACGGCAGATCACCTCGAACAGCGCCGACCCAACGTCGTCGTAAAGATATTTCGATGGCAGTGTCTTCTGCCCCGGCCCGGTGAGCCCGGCGCGAACCTCGCATGCAAAATCATAGGTGGCATTTACTGTAGCCGCGGGAACAAACATCTACCGCCTCCAATCAATGGCTTACGCAGCGGAATCCCGCGTACACGTATTGGTAATGCGCCTGGAACCAGTTACGAAATGAGCGCCGAAGCATACAAGCTGCGGTGCGCGCCGAGCCTCCTTTTAAGACGAAGTGCTTCCCGTCAAAAAAATCAGCCGAATATCCCCGGTAAAACGGGAACGGCTCAAAGCCGCGAAACGGAGCGAAAACCGAGGAACTCCATTCCCATCCATTGCCCAACATGTCACAGACGCCGAATGCGCTCTGCCCCTCGGGAAACGCGTTCACCGGCGTTGGCTCCCAGCGGCAAAAATCAAAATTTCCCAATCTCGAACCGGGCGCCGCATCTCCCCACGGATAGTTTCTTTCCCTGCCATCTTCGCTGCCGTACGCGGCACGATGCCACTCCGCCTCCGTCGGGAGCCGCTTCCCTGCCCATCGTGCATAGGCGTTAGCCTCCGCATGACTCACATACACCGGCCAATCGAGCGGAAGCGCCACTTCCGCAAACATCGTCCGGTATCTCCACCCATCGCCTGCCTTCTTCCAAAACGCCGGTTGCGAGATTGCGTTCGCGCTCCGCCACTCCCAGTCATCGCCGCTCCAGAGAGCACGGTTCTGGTAGCCGCCCGCCTCCATAAATTCGAGGAACTGCCGGTTCGTCACTTCGTACCGGTCGATGGCAAACGCCGGAACCTCCACTTCGCAAGCCTCATACTCGTTGTCCCAACCGAAGTCCCCAGAGCTACGGGGAAGGCCGAGCGCCGCCACTCCCGCGGGCACCGCAACGCTCCGGTGGATCACCGCACCTGTGTCAAGATTCTGAAAGCTGCCCGGCCGCTCCTTTTTTTCCGGCGGCAGCCGATGCAGCATGTAGGCCAGCGTCTCCACGTGCATCAGCCGGTGCTCGATGGCTACGTTCAACAGAGTCTCCAACGAAAAGCCATCGCGCCCGAAAGCCTGAAACGCCGTCGCCCGTTCGGCCAGTCCCTCATCCGTGGCGCTCCGAACCTTGTCCACGTAGTTCTGCACGGCACTCAAAGGCGGCCAATCGGACGGAAGGTCGCTGGGCAATCCGCCACCGACCGGATCGATGCCAAAGGCAAAGAGCCGGTCGAATTCAGGATGAAAGCTCCTCACTCCCAAAACATTTTCGTGCAGCAGATTCCAATCGAACGCCTCCAGATGCCCCATATAGAAAACGATGCGGTGGCGCTCGGGAATCGGACGCTCGTAGAGGCAATCGGGGCGCACAAGACGAAACGTCTCGTCGCTGCGTCGCCGCGCGTCGTCGAGCCTTGTGAGCAATTCCTGGCTCGTTGTAGTGCAGTGTTGTGCGTTGACCTGTTCTATGGACGGCATCGGCAGTAACCCTCTTAATCTTTTTGACGTAGTACAGCGCTACAGCTTCTATTCGCGATTTCTGGAATTCATACTTCGTTCAACAGCGGTTGGATGACAACTGGTGGAAAGTGGTCGCCCCGGGTCGGCCTCGACCCAGACCTTCACCAGAGTTGCAATAATTCGTTCTCCGCTCACAACTGCAAACCAGCGCCAAGCGTCTAAAACCGCGTCCGGCGAGAAGTGTCTTTGAGGAGAATGCCCATGAATAAAAAGCAAAACGACAATCGGAGTGCCGAGTCCATCAGCGCCCAGCCCCGCCTTCATCAACGTGCACGTGAGCTCCAGGCCTACGGAACAGTCACGCACCAGCTCCCGCTCGAACTCGAGGAACCGGTTCGTCTGGAAATGACCGAGCAGCTCAACCAGCTGCTTGCCGATACGATCACCCTCCGCGATTTGTACAAAAAGTCCCACTGGCAGGTCGCCGGGCCAACGTTTTATCAGCTCCATCTGCTCTATGACAAACATCACGACGAGCAAGACGAGTTGGTTGATTCCATCGCCGAACGGATTCAGTTGCTCGGAGGCGTCAGCATTGCCATGGCGGCCGATGTTGCCGAGACCACGCAGATCGAGCGCCCTCCGCGCGGCCGCGAAGAAGTTCCTGTCCAGTTGTCCAGGTTGCTGGACGCGCACCAGACCGTCATCGGTGAGTGCCGGACGCTGGCGCGCCGCGCCTCGGATTTGGGCGATGACGGAACCAACGACCTTGTCGTCAGCCAGGTTCTGCGCACCAGCGAACTGCAGGCATGGTTTTTGAGCGAGCATCTGGTCAACATGCCGTTGGTGAGGGCAAAGGATCCTTCGGCAACCGCGGATGCGGCATAACCAATCGCAGCCGGCTGAATCGGCTGGCTGCGGCACTGCATTCAGTCAAGGGCAGGGCACGTGCACTCAGTTAGGTCAACGATGTTCGTCTTTCAGCGGTATTCACTTCGGCAACTTCTGGCGCCGGCGCTGCTATGGCTCACAATCGCGCTGCCTGCCGTTGCGCAAACCAGCCAGAATTCCTATCCACAGACTTCCGGAAGCGTCCCCAGCGGTCCGGCCACAAGCGAGCTACTGCACCTCAGCCTTCGCGATGCAATCCAGATGGCGCTTCGTTACAACCTGGGTGGGATTGAGAGCAGCGAGGATACCCGCGCCGCACGCGGTCAACGGCTGGTTGCGCTCAGCAGCCTGCTGCCGCAGGTCAGCGCTGGAGCGGCTGAGAACGTCTCGCAGTACAGTACCGCGACACTGGGGATCAAGGTACCAGGTATACCCAGTGTGATCGGGCCATTCAGTTACAGCACCGTGCAGGCAAACCTGAGCCAAACCCTGTTCAGTTACCAATCGATCCAGCACTTCCGCGCCGCGCGCACCGCCGAGCAAGCCGCCCAGCTTTCCTATGACGACATGCTCGACGTGATCACGCTCACCGTCGGCGTCGCCTACATCGAGGTCATTGACACCATCTCGCGCATTGCGGCCGAGGAGGCCCTGGTGCTCAATGCCCAGGCCCTCTACGACCAGGCTCTGGACGAGTTTCAGGCCGGCACCAGTCCCAAGATCGATGTCACGCGCACCGGGGTTCAACTGCACACCGAGCAATACAACCTCAGCGTCGCGCGCAACAACTTCGCCATCGCCAAGCTCAACCTTGCCCGCGCCATCGGACTGCCTCTGGGGCAAACGTTCGATCTCGCCGATCAACTCCCCTATGCCGATCTGGCTCCGCCGAGCGTGGAGGAGGCGCTCAGCAAAGCCTACAGCTCGCGCAGTGATTTTCGCGCAGCCCTCAGCTCCGTCAAGTCCGCCGAGCAACAGCTCTCCAGCGTCCGCGGGGAGCGCTATCCGGTCCTCGCCGTCAACGGCGACTACGGACTGCAAGGCGCAACGTATGATCACTCGCACGGCGCCTTCACCTTCCAGGCAGGCGTGAGCATTCCAATCTTCACCGGCGAACGGATCAAGGGGGAAATTACGGAAGCGGAAGCCGACCTGCGAAAGCGCCGCGCAGAGGCCGAGAACCTTCGCGGTCAAATCGATTACGACGTGCGCACGGCGTACCTGAATCTTCAGGCGGCGAAGGAACAGGTCGAGGTGGCTCGTCAAAACGAGGATCTGGCGAATGAAAACCTCGGCCGCTCCAAAGAGCGCTTCGCGTCCGGAGTTACGGATAGCGTCGAGGTGGTGCAGGCGGAGCAGTCGTTAGCTAGCGCCAATGACCAGTACATCACCAGCCTGACCAGCCACAATGTGGCGAAGCTCCAGCTGGCTCGCGCGTTGGGCATCGCGCGAACCGATTACAGCCAATACCTGTCCGCAAAGTAAGGGGACTTTCATGAACGACGATCCTCCCGCATCGGCGCTGCAAGACAAGGAACCGCCATCCGGGGCAGCGCCCGCACAGGAACCGGTGTCTCAACGCGTTGTTCCCAGGCGGCCGCCGCGCTCCAATCGCCGCAGAATCCTCTTGCCTCTTGCTCTGCTCATCCTGCTGGCCGCCGGATACTTTTTGTGGCGCTACCTCGGGAGCTACGAATCGACCGATGACGCCCAGGTGGACGTTCATCTCTCTCCCGTCAGTGCGCGCATCTCCGGCTACGTAACCAAGGTTCTGGTGGGTGACAACCAGTACGTTGAGCAAGGGACGGAACTGGTGGAGATCGATCCCACGGACTACCAGGTCGCCCTCGATAAGGCGCGTGCCGATCTCGCCAACGCCGAGGCGACCGCGCAGTCGCTCAACATCACCGTCCCCATCACCTCCGTGAGTACATCAAGCCAGTTGAGGTTCTCCGCCTCGGACATCGATAACGCCAACGCCGGGATCATTGCCGCCGAAAAGCAGCTTGCCGCAGCCCACGCCCAGGTGGTTCAGGCCGAAGCCAACGACGTAAAAATCCAGGACGACCTGCAGCGCTACAAACGCCTGGTTGAAAAACAAAACGTCTCGGAGCAGACCTACGACCAGGCACTGGCTGCCTCCAGGGCCAGCATCGCCGGCGTCTCTGCCGCCCACGATAATGAAGCCGCGGCCCAGCAGGCGGTCCAGCAGGCGAAGAGCCGTCTCTCCCAGGCCGAAGCGAACCACCGTACCGCAGAGACCGGGCCTCAGCAAGTCGCTTCCACGCGTGCCCGCGCTCTGTCGGCCGCGGCAGACGTCCAACAGAAGCGCGCCGCCCTGGAGCAAGCCGAACTCAATCTGGGATACACGAAGATTCTGGCGCCGGTGACCGGTGAGGTAACCAAGACTGTCGTCGTGGGCCTGAATGTCGATCCCGGCCAGCAGTTGCTCACCGTCGTACCGCTCGATCAAGTCTGGATCACCGCCAACTTCAAGGAGACTCAGCTCAAACATATGAAGCCCGGACAGCGGGTGGAAATCACATCGGATTCCACCGGCCGCACCTACAAGGGGCACGTGGACAGCATCGCAGGCGCCACCGGTCCTCTTTTCAGTTTGCTTCCGCCGGAAAATGCCACCGGCAACTACGTAAAGATCGTCCAGCGCATTCCGGTAAAGATCGTTCTGGAGCCGGGAGAAAACCGCGACCTCCTGCTTCGCCCCGGTATGAACGTCGAACCGAAGGTGCATCTGCAATGAGCCCCGGCGTTGAGACTCCCGCCGTCGGGGAAGCCCCGTGGAAGCCCAAGTACAATCCCTGGCGGATCGGCGTTGTGGTCTCCATGGCGGCATTTATGGAGATACTCGACACCAGCATCGCGAACGTGGCGCTGCCGTACATTGCCGGGGGTCTCGGCGCAAGCAACGACGATAGCACGTGGGTGCTCACCTCTTATCTGGTCTCCAACGCCATCGTCCTCCCCGTCAGCGGCTGGCTCGCCGTTCGATTTGGACGAAAGCGATTCTTCATGGCGTGTCTCGTCGTCTTCACTCTGAGTTCGCTTCTCTGCGGAACGGCGCCGAGCCTTGGACTCCTGTTGCTATTTCGCGCGATGCAAGGCGCCGGAGGAGGCGGACTCCAGCCGATGGCGCAAGCCATTCTGGCGGATTCGTTCCCGCCGCAACAACGGGGCACGGCGTTTGCACTGTACGGCATTACGGCTGTCGCGGCGCCTGCCATTGGACCAACCCTTGGCGGGTGGATCACATTCAATTACTCCTGGCGCTGGATCTTCTATATCAATCTGCCGGTCGGCCTGCTGTGCCTGTTCGCGGTGAATCACCTCATCGAAGATCCTCCCTACTTGAGCCGCCTCAAAGCTGCCGGAGTCAAGCTGGATTACATCGGAGTCGCCCTACTGGCGCTCGGTATCGGGCCCCTACAGGTTTTGCTGGACAAGGGCCAGGAAGACGATTGGTTTGGGTCACACTTCATCACGACTTTAGCCGTCATCGCCAGCGTGTGCCTGGTCTCGCTGGTCATCTGGGAGTGGTTCCGGAAGGAACCCATCATCGATGTCCGCCTGTTCAGGAATTTCAACTACTTTGGCGCGAACTTGATGATGTTCACCTTCGGAATTCTCCTGTTCGGCAGCCTTGTGAGCATGCCCCTGTTCCTGCAGACCCTGTTGGGGTATACCGCCGAGATCGCCGGCATCGTGCTTTCCGGAGGCGCTGTTCTTGTGCTGCTGACGATGCCGATCATCGGCAAGCTCACAACGAAGATCCAGGCACGCTACCTTATCGCCTTTGGCTGGCTGTCTTTGGCCCTCGCGATGTTCTATTCGACCATGCGCATCGACTTGCTCATCAGCTACAGTTCGGTTGCGTGGTTACGCGTCGCCCAGGTTGCCGGCCAGGGTTTTCTGTTTGTGCCGATCACGCTGGCGGCCTACATCGGGATACCGGTTGAGAAAAGCAACTCCGTCGCCGGCATGATCAATTTCATGCGCAACATTGGGAGCAGCGTGGGAACCTCGATGGTTACCACGCTGATTGCGCGGCGCTCGCAATTCCATCAAGCAAGGCTGGTGCAAAACGCCAGCCTCGGCAATTTCAACTTTCGGAACACGGCCAATGGCCTCGCTCACGTCGCGGTTCACTCCGGTTTGGGCAAGCACGACGCGAACCTGCAGACTTACGCCAGAATTTACCAGGCCGTGCAGGCGCAGGCGGCGACCCTGTCCTACATTGATACTTTTATGGTGCTTGCGGTGGGGTCTGCCATAATGTTCGTCCTGTCTTTTGCTTTGAAAAAGAATGACCCGCACGCCGGCGGCGGCGAAGCGGCGGTTGGCTAAGGCTTGTCTTACACCTGAGAGGGACTGTGATCAGAATCATCACCATTGAGCGCGAGTACGGATGCGGTGCCGCAGTGATCGCCCGCAAAACAGCCGAACGTCTTGACTGGAAGCTGTGGGATGAGTTGCTGACCCGCGAAATTGCCCACCTGTCCAACTGCGAGCAAGCCGAAGTGTCCATCCGCGAAGAGCGCGTGGACCCGCTCTACTACCGGCTCTTCAAATCCATCCTGCTGGGCAGCTTTGAAGGTAGCCTGAACATGCATCGCATGAAGATGCTGGATGCCGATAGCATTCTGCGAATCACCCAGCAGGTAGTCGACAGGGCGGCAGCCAGCGGCAACTGCGTCATCGTCGGACGAGGATCGCAGCATTTCCTGCGCGACGAGCCCGACACGTTGCGCATCTTCCTCTATGCTCCGCGCGATTCCAAAGTCCGCCGCCTCATCTCCGAGGGCATGAGCGCGGCCGATGCCGAACATCTGGTGGATACCGTCGATGACGAGCGCGCCGCCTTCGTCGACAAGTATTTCCATATGGAGTGGCCGCACCGGGCGATTTACCACGCCATGTTCAACACGGACTCGGGCGAGGAAGCCGTGGTGCGCGCCATTCTCGACCTCAAGAAGACCATGGAACAGCAACCCGCTTGAGCCCCAGGCACTCGCATATCACTTCAACCCCTGCCGGGCGCCCCAGGTTCGCGCCGAGCTTTTTTCGGCGATAACCTGGGAAGCAACTCCCTTCCCCGTGCATGCCTTTGCAGTAGTTGTTGTTTTACCCGGCCTCCGTCAATCCAGCCCGAGCAGGCGCAGCGCAGCCTTGGAAAACCATCCGCTCTTCGAGTTGGTTACAAACAACCAGGTGAGCACGCGCACCGAGGCAGGCAACTCCGCCGGACTCAGCGGCTGTTGCCCAGGAGAAAGCAGCTGCACGATGGTCTCTCGCGGGTGTTCGCGTATCTCATCCAGGAGCGCCGTCTGATGCACGCAGTTGATGGTGCATAGCGGCGCGCAACTCTTCACCGTGTGGTATTCGCGCTCCAGGTCCGCAGTCGAATATTTCTCCAACGGAATTCCAGGGTAGCCGCGCTGCTGCGAGCACCAGTGCACCAGTCCGTTTTCGCAGATATACAAAAACCGGCTCCCCGCGTGGCACTTCCAGTCGTTCGGAATTCCGCGCACCAGGTTTTCCTGGAAGCGGTTGTAGCGGAAAAAGGAGAATAACGGCTTTCGCAACCGCGTGATCTCGTCGAGCACCCAGCGTTCGTGCTCGCTCAAAGCCCGCAGTTGCCCGCAGCCGTCGTGCACCACGCCCGTCGTGATACCGAATCCCAGCGCCAGCGCGCGGCGGGCGATCACCAGCGCATCTTCCGCCCGTTCGATGCCCGATCCCACCACGGCGTTGATGTTGACGTCGAACTCCGCATACTCGGCCAGCCAGCGCAAGCGCTGGTCCAGCACCTTCAGGCTCTTCTTCGAGATTTCGTCCGGCATCACGTTGTCGATACTGATCTGCAGCTGGTGCAGTCCCGCCCGGTTCAACTGCTGGATTCGCTTCGCATTGAGCAGATACCCGTTGGTAATCAGCGTGGCAATCATCTTGTGGCGGCGTATGCGCGAGACGATGAGATCCAACTCGGGATGAAGCAGCGGCTCGCCTCCGCTGATGGTGACGATCGAAGTACCCAGCGCGGCCAACCGGTCAATGCGCCGCAGCATCTCCTCAACCGGCACCGGCTGGGAGACATGGTCGTACTCATTGCAATATCCGCAAGCCAGGTTGCAGCGCCGGGTGGGGATGATCTGCGCCAGAATCGGGTGCCTGGCTGAGCGCATGGCCTTGGCAAACATGCGCACCTCGCGGAAGCGGCGCGGTACTGCGCCAATCCTCCGTCTCACGGCCGCCAGATTCATGCGTTTCTCCTTCAGCCGAAGCTCCAGGGCGATTCTCCGATGCATATGAGAACTGGCGGGTGCCCCAGGTTCCGCGCCCTGTAGTTTGGGCGCTAACCTGGGAGAGCACAAACCTTGCCATACAGCAAATCGGGAGCCGCGCCGGCCTTGCCACATTAGTTGAGTTCCATACAACCCATGTTGCCTAGGCCTTATACTTACTATATGGCCTTTCCTGAACTTCATCCCAGCTTGCTGCGTGCCCTTGCAGCGCGAAACTACACCGATCCTACGCCCGTTCAGCAAGCCGTGCTTCGGCCGGAGGCAGCCGGGCGCGATCTTCTCGTCTCGGCGCAGACCGGTTCGGGCAAAACCGTGGCCTATGGCTTCAGCCTGGTGGAAACCCTGCTCGGCGACGAGCCGCGATTTGGGCGGCCCAAACATCCCCTGGCGCTGGTGGTGGCGCCCACCCGCGAACTGGCGCTGCAGGTGCATCGCGAACTGGGGTGGCTGCTGGCCGAGGCCGGCGGGCGCATCCTCTCCTGCGTCGGCGGCATGGACATTCGCCGCGAGCAGCGCGCGCTGGCCGCCGGAGCTCACATCATCGTCGGTACGCCGGGCCGCCTCGCCGACCATCTCGATCAGGGACATTTGGATCTCTCCGACATCCGCGCCGTGGTGCTGGACGAAGCCGATGAGATGCTTGATTTCGGCTTTCGCGAAGAGCTCGAGCTGCTGCTGAACGCAACTCCGCCGGAGCGCCGCACCCTGCTGTTTTCGGCGACGCTGCCCAAGGCGATCCTCGGGCTGGCCCGGCTCTATCAGCGCGATGCCCTGCGCATGGCGCTGTCGTCGGAGAACGAGCCGCACGCCGATATCGAATATCACGCCTATCGCATCGCGCCGCGCGACACCGAACACGCTGTCGTCAATACGCTGCGCTACGTGGATGCGCAGGGTGCGCTGGTCTTCTGTTCCACCCGCGAAGCCGTGCGCCATCTGCACGCCAACCTGCGCGAGCGCGGCTTCTCCGCCGTCGCGCTTTCCGGCGAACTCAAGCAGCACGAGCGCACCACCGCCTTGCAAGCCCTGCGCGACGGACGCGCCCGCGTCTGCGTGGCAACCGATGTGGCCGCGCGCGGATTGGACATGCCCGATCTCGGTCTGGTCATCCACGCCGACCTGCCCCAGGACAAGCAGGCGCTGTTGCATCGCAGCGGCCGCACCGGGCGCGCCGGACGCAAGGGACTCTCGGTGATGATCGTGACCGCGCAGCATCGCGGAGCCGCCGAGCGCATGTTGGCCTCGGCCAAGATCAACGCCATCTGGAGCGCAGCGCCTTCGGCGGACGCAATCCGCTCCCGCGACGAGGAAAATTTAGTTCGGGAAATCGTCTCCATGGCGGAAGCTCCGGCGGAAGACGATTTGGCTGCCGCACGCATCCTGCTCGCCGAGCGCAGCGCCGAGCAACTGGCAGCCGTCCTGGTCCGCATGCGCCGCGAGGTGTTGCCTGCGCCTGAGGTGTTGGTAGATCCCGGCGCGTTCAAAAAGGAAACGCGCCTCAAGAAGAAAACATTTTCGCCGGGCAAGAAAACCTATGCCGCCAAGCGCCCGTGGACAGCCAAAAACAAAAAACAAGGCGCCAGCGCGCCGCCGAAGCCAAAAAAGAAGCGCTACTAATCCGTAGCTGCGGCGCAGTTCCCCCTGCGCCGCAGCTACGGATAAAGCCGGGTGCCCCACCTTCGACGCGCCGCCTTTGCGCGGCTAAGGTGGGAAGCAACCCTGTCTCCCCTGCAGTCATTTGTATTTGCTTTTGCGCTTGTATCCCCGAAGGGAGCCTTCCGTAAACCCGTTCTACGGATGAAAGCCGAGCTCTTCCAGTTCCGCCCGGATCGACGGCTCGCGCAGTAGTGCAAGAAATCGTTGCACTGGCGCCCGATGCAGCCTCGTCCTGGGCACCACGAAATCGTATTGTTCGGCCTGCAGCGGCAGGAATCCCAACCCGTATTGCCGGGCCACCGTGCCGATCGCCACGCCCCAGTCGGCCACACCCTGCGCCACCGCCACCGCAACCCCATGGTGCGTCTTCGCCTGCTTGGAATAGCCCGCCGGACGCGCACCCTTCAGCAGCCGGTCGATGACGATCCGCGTTCCGCTCCCCGCATTGCGGTTCACCATCAGGCACCCGGAGTCCGCAACCACGCCCGCAATCGCCGCCTCTGCCGTCTTCCCCTCGAATCGCGCGTCGCCCGGACGGAAGACGATTCCCTGCAGCCTCCCATAGCCCGGAATCAACTCCAGATCCGCGGTCACAAATGGCCGGTTGTATTCGCCTGTCGCCGGGTCCATTAGATGAACGCCGGCAATGTCGCACTCGCCGCGTTTGGCCGCAGCCAGCCCGCCCGTGCTTCCCAGATTCAACGCCCGTACCGTCAGTCCCTCGCCGATCAGCTTCCCAATCAACACATCCAACCCCGCGCAGTGGCTGCCGATGATCACCAGGTCGGCCACCTTGTGCCGCGCGCCGATGATCGACACTGAGACCTCCGCGCCCTCCGGCAGCGTCTCCGTCTGCGGCCCAATGGCAAAGAATCCATCCGCATGTCCAAACGTCGTCACCGCGCCCGATCCCTTTGAAATGGGGTACGCAGCCAGTGCGCCTGCGGCCGGCAGCGCAGCGTTATCCGAAACGCCACTGCATGTACCCTCCAGTCCACCGCCCTCGCGCTCCACCAGTGAAACCAACACATACTCGGTTCGCCCGCGCTCCGAGCCGATCCGCAGCGGCAGCGTCGCCCGCACGCTATCCCGCCGCTCCGGCGGAAGTCCGGCGAAGGCGCGAATCACCGGCGCTACAAACTCGTGGAAGGTGAAGATCGCCGATGTGGGAAAGCCCGGCAGAATCACCACCGGCTTGCCGTCCGTTACCGCCAGGCAAATCGGCTTGCCCGGCTTCAGCGCCACCCCATGCACCACAATCCCCGGATTCTTCAGCCTTCCCACCACTCGCGCCGCCAGGTCTCCGGCGCCCTTGGAGGTCCCGCCGCTCAGCAGCACCATGTCGCTTTCCAGCGCCTTGTGCAGCAGCGCCGTCAGCGCCTCTTCGTCGTCGCGTCCAATCCCCAGCGGCACCGCAACGCCGCCCAGTTCCTCCACGGCTGCGGCCAAAATCGCGCCATTCGAGTCGAACACCGCTCCCGCGCGCGCCGCCTGGCCCGGCTCGACCGAACCCGGCGCAATCAGTTCGTCGCCGGTGGAAAAGACCGCCACCCGCGGCTTCCGCCACACCCACACCTCGCCCAGCCCCACCGCCGCCAGCACTCCAATCTCCCGCGACGTCAGCACCTGCCCGGCGCGCAGCACCATCTCTCCTCGCGCGATATCGCCGGCGGCAGAGGCAATCGCCTCACCCGGCGCAACCGCCCGATGTACCTCGATCTGCAGTTCGCCAGTCTCCTCCAGCACGTCGGTGTATTCCACCATCAGCACCGCGTCGGCGCCCCGCGGAACCATGCCGCCCGTGGCGAGAATCGTCGCCGTCCCCTCCGCAACCGCCTCGGCGGATTCCACCCCCGGCGTCAGGACCTCCCGGTTCAACCGCAGCAACCGCGGGCAGTCGTCCGACGCTCCAGCCGTATCCGCCGCGCGCACCGCAAACCCGTCCACATTCGAGCGGTCGAAGCCCGGCACATCCACTGCGGAGACAATCTCCCGCGCCAGCACGCGCCCCAGCGCCTGCGCCAGTCCCACCCGCTCCTCACCCAGCGGCCCCATCCGCAGATGCGCCCGGAAGCGCTGCTCCGCCTCGTCCCGGCCCACCACTTCCAGGAACTGCTGCTGCCGCGCCGCCCGCACCAGCGCCGCCTTCAACTCATCCTTGCTCGCCATTCTCGCCTTTGCTTTCGCCTTTGCTTTCGTCTTTGCTTTTGCTTTCGTCTTTGCAGTGTCACCCTGAACGAAGTGAAGGGCCCCAGCACCGCTCAAATATCCAGTGCCGCTCCAGGGTAACTTCAACCCGCAATCGACTTGGTTCCGCACCGATGACGCCGGCTGACGGGTGCCCCACCTTCCGACGCGCCGTCTTTGCGCGGCTAAGGTGGGAAAGCAGAATGTCTCACCCTGCGCCCGCTTCATTGCTCCTTGCGCGTTCCGCCTCCATACACGTACACGCTCACCCGCGCTCCCGGCGCATATCCCTCCAGCGGCGCGGGAATCACCACAAAGCCATCCGCCCGCACGGTCGAGGCCAGGCCGCCCGATTCCGCCGTACCGATGGCCTCAATCTTTCCGTCCTCCAACCGTACCCGGCACACATCCACCACGCCGATCATGGAAACGATCTTGCGCCCGACCTCGGCCTCCACCACCGCAAACGGAAGCTCCGGCGCGCGCCCACCCAACCGCCGGATCATCCGCCCCGCCAGCATCTCATAGGCGCACAGGCACTCCAGTGGATCGCCGGGCAGCAGCACCACCGGCGCCGTGCCCACCGCGCCCATCCCAGCCGATCCTCCCGGTCGAAGCGCAACCCCATGCATCGCCATTTCCCCGACCTCGGAGATCGTCAGCGCCGCAATGTCGTCCCAGCCCATGCCGCTGCGCCCGGCTACCAACATCAGATCCGCCTCGTAGGCGATCGCAAAGCCGTGCCTCTCCGACGCCAGCGCGACCACTTTCACCACGCTTCCGCCGTCCCGCTCCACCAGAGCGCGCAGCATGGGACCGTTCGCATCGCCCTGCCCGCCCGATTCGCCACACCGCTTCGGCTCGCCCACCAGAATCCCTACGCGCGGCCTCCGCGCCACTTGGATTCGCTCCACACCAAGCGCCGCCAGCAACCCAATGTCCTGCGGCAGCAACTCCCGTCCGCGCTCAAGCAGCTGCGTCCCAGCCTGCACCTGCTGCCCCTTGCGCTCCACGCCAAAACCCTCCGCCACCGCCCCAAACACCTCCAATGTTTTCCCAGCGCCTGCGGCCGGCAGCGTCGCGTTACTCGTAGCCCCAACCGTAGCCACTTTCGTCCGCGCCAGTTCAAACGGCAGAATCGCATCCGCCCCGCGCGGCAGCGCATCGCCGGAGGAAATCGACACAGCAGCCGCCGCCGGCAGCTCATCCGCTTTCACCAGCGCAAGTTCCAGCGGATTGTAGTCCCCCGCTCCAACCGTATCGGCCGAACGAACGGCGTACCCATCCACTCCTGCACGGTCGGCAGCTGGAATCGCCCATTCCGACGCCACATCCACGGCAAGCACCCGCCCCGCCGCCGCGCGCAGCTCGATCTCCTCCGCCGCCAGCGCTGCGCTGTGGGCATCGACCCACTCGGTAGCCGCCTCCAGCGATACTCGATCGGAAAATCCACGCCCACGCATGTCTGCTTTCACGCCTCGCCGTTTCATTTCATTCCCATCCGACATAATTGGACATAATTTCAGCTGCCCCACATCTGCCGGAGTCCGCAGCTGGGGGCTCTTGCAGCCGCTCAATTTCCCAAAGGCAACTTTGCAATCCGCAGCAAGGCCGCGTCCGTAGCCGACGGCGCACCGCACCCGGATTCGCTGCGGCGCTCAATCGCGAACACCAGTTCCATCGCCGCCTCCACCAACCCCGGATTCCGCCGCAATCCTCGCTCCGTAATCTGCGGTTTCATCTCCGTCCATTGCGCTGCCAGGCTCTGCCCGGCTCCTGTGTTCCGTCCACCGGCAGCGATCTGTCCCGCAGCCGCCGCGCTCGATCCGCTCCCGTTGGCCTCCGCCGGACACGCCTGCAGCCGCTCCCCGGCCGCGGCAAACGCCTCCATCACAATTCCGCTGCGCTCGGTAAACGAAATCTGCCGCCGGAACGGATTCATGGCAACCGTCAGCTCCGCATCCTTCAGTTCCCCCGCCAGCCGAGCATCGCCGGGCGTCACCGCCAGTGCATCCTCAAAGTACTGCTCCGCCTTTGCATATTGGCCCAGTTCGAAGGATGCCCGGCCCGCACCCGCCAGCGCCGCCGCATCGTGCGGCTCCGCCTTCAGAACCAGCCCATACTCCGCCAGCGAATGTTCGTAGTCCCCCACTTCAAGAAAAAGCTCTCCGGCGCGCGCGTGCTGGGCAGGATCGTCCTCCAGGTTCGCCGCCAGCGCAATCAACTCCGACTGCGCCTGCACCCGGTCTCCAGTGCCCAGCAGAAATGCCACCAGTTCCAGCCGAGCCTCCCGCCGCTCCACCTCCTGGTTGCCAGTCCACGTCGCGTACATCGCGTCGTGATAGTACCGAATCGCCTGCTCGCGGTCTCCGTTCCGCACCGCAATGCGCGCCAGATCCAGATTCACCAGCCCGTTTTCCGGCTCCCGCTCCCACAGATTCACCAGATACGCCGAGGCTTCGCCGTTGCGCCCCTCGCCAAGCAGCGCCTCCGCCAGTTTGAGCTGGTACTCGGAGTCATCGCGCGAGTACAGCAGCGCCGTCCGGAAGTCGGAGACCGCCGGCTGATAGCGCGCCGCCTGCAACTCCGCCACGCCGCGGGTAAACCACCGGCTCCCCAGCGCCCCCTGCTGCGCAGTAAAGGCGTGCGACAGTCCCGTCACCGCCACAAAAAACAACACCGCCAGCACTGAGAGCAGCGTCAGAATCACCGGCGCTCGACGCAAATAGGACCGGCGCTCTTTTCTCCCGTGGTTCATTAGTCTTCCTTGTCTTCCTTCTGCTGTAGCCCCAGTGCCGCTTCGGATCTCTCTTTACGCGCCCGCCCCCAGCATCGGCAGCCGTGCCGCGCCATACAGTCCACCGTCGCCGCCCAGCAGCGCCCGCCGAATCTGGGTCGTCCGCGCTCTTCCGCCAACGCCTCCACCATTCTCTGCCGTCGTCCCCGCATAGACAAACGAGCGCCTACGTACCTCGGCGAACATCGCCGGAGCGAACGCATCCCAGGCGCTAGATACCCCGCCACCAATCACATACAGCGGAAGGTTCAAGGTATTCACCATGTCTGCAATGGCCATTCCCAGCGACCGCCCCACCCGCTCAAAGACCCTCTTCGCCTCCGCGTCTCCCTGCATCGCGCACTCATACACCGCCTGCGAACTCAACCCTCCCGCCAGCGACCGGAGAGCCGTCTGCACACTCGACTCCAGCGCCTCCCGCGCCATCCGCACCACCGCCGTCGCCGAGGCATATTGCTCCAGGCATCCCCAGCTTCCGCAGCCGCAGCGGTGGCCCTCGGGCTCCACGTTGCAGTGTCCCAGCTCACCGGCCATGCCGTTCCATCCCCGCCAGATCCTTCCCTGCAGCACCAGCCCGCCGCCCACGCCGGTGCCCAGCGTGTACATGCAGAGGCTCTCCGACCCGCGTCCCGCACCCAGCCACAGCTCGCCCAGCGCCGCCGCGTTGGCATCGTTTTCCAGAATCACCGTCGTACCCAGCCGCCGTTCGATCTCGCCCTTCACGTCGTAGTCGTTCCACCCCGGCAGGTTCGGAGACTCCAACAGCCGTCCGCTCTCGCTGTCGATCAGCCCCGGCACCCCTACGCCAATTCCCCTCAACTCGCCTCCGCCGGAGCGCTCCCGCATGTCATGGACTACCGCTTGTGCGGCGCGGCATAGCTCGCCGATCACCTCGTCCCGTCCCCGCGAAACCTCGGTCGGCAGCTCGCGCTTGAGCAGCATGGTGCCGTCCTCGTCCACGGCGGCAACCCGCAGGTTCGTCCCGCCCAGATCTACTCCAATCCCGTAGTCTCCCATCGTTCCGAATTCCTTTCCGCATCCGGGTGGCCCATTCAAGCCTTCTTTCGGCTTGAGTGGGGCCGTTCCCCGGAATCATGCAACAGGCCGGGTGCCCCACCTTCGACGCGCCGCCTTTGCGCGGCTAAGGTGGGAAGCAACATTTCCATCCCTACCGCACCATGCAAGAAACTCCTACCGCTGGCACTTCGGACAATAATGGCTGCTCCGTCCCGCCACCACCACCCGTTGGATGCCCGTCCCGCAGACCAGGCACGGCTCGCCCGTCCGCCTATAAACCCTGTGCTGCAGCTGAAACAAGCCGCTCTCGCCGTCGGCGTCCACATAGTCGGAGATCGACGATCCCCCCGCCTCAATCGCCTCGGCCAGCACCTCCTGCAGCGCCTCGTACAGACGCCCCAGCTCCGCCCGCGTCAGCCGCGCGGCCTGCCGCCTCGGCCTCACTCCCGCCCGGAACAAACTCTCATCTGCGTAGATATTGCCGACCCCGGCCAGCAGCTTCTGGTTCAGCAGCGCGCTCTTAATCGGAGTCCTGCGCCCCTTGAACAGATCCACAAAGCGCTCCCGCCCCGCCGCAATCGGTTCCTCTCCCGGCGCGGCAAACGTCCGGCCCTGCATCACCTGCAGCCTGCCAAAACGCCTCGGATCCACAAAGCGCAGCTCCCTGCCCGTCTCCAGCGTAGCGATCAGATGCGTATGCCTGGCCCGCTCCAATTCCGGCTCGCACACCACGCAGCGCCCAGTCATCCCCAGATGGATCACCCACTGCGCCGCGCCCGCCGCCGTCTCCAAATCGCCCACAATGTGCTTGCCCACCCGCCGGAACCCCGCGATCCGCGCCCCGCTCAGCACCCGCTCCATCTCCCCGGCAGGAGACTTCAGAACCTCTTGCTTGCTGCCGATCCAAACCGACTCGATGCGGTCGCCCGCCAGCCGACGGTGCAGACCGCGCGCAATCGTCTCCACCTCCGGTAGCTCAGGCATGTCGCCCAGTGTAAACGAAGGACGCAAGCGACGAACGCCGTGCCGCGCGTAACCGTGGAGTTAGCCTCTTTTTCGCCGCCTGCTTTGCTCCACGCCGCGAATACGTTAAACTTTGATGTACGCAGCCTGACCAGGATTCCTTCCGGCCTTCCGCCTGAGACTCTCAATCGAACGCCTGTGTACGACTTCAACGCAGCCTTGGTCTGCGTCTGTGCCTGGAGACTAGAGTGAGCAAAGCCAACACCGCGGTGGTTCTCGGAGCCCAATGGGGCGACGAGGGCAAGGGAAAAATCGTCGACGTTCTGTCCGACAGCTTTCAAGTGGTCGCCCGCTATGCCGGCGGACACAACGCCGGACACACCGTCACCATCTCCGGCAAAAAGTTCGTCCTTCAGCTCACCCCCTGCGGCATCCTGCGCCAGGAGTCCCAGGCCGTCATCGGCAACGGCGTTGTGCTCGATCCCTTCGCCCTGATGAAGGAAGTGGACATGCTGCGCTCGGCCGGCCTCGAAGTCTGGGGTCCAGGAGACCGCGGCGCCGCCGCCAATCTCTTCGTCAGCAACCGCGCCCACGTCATCCTTCCTTATCACCGCATGATCGAGCTGGGCGCGGAAAACGCCCCCGGCCGCGTCAAGATCGGCACCACCTCGCGCGGCATCGGCCCCACCTACGAAGACAAATCGGCCCGCCGCGGACTCCGCGTCGCCGACCTCCTCGACAAGGAGTTGCTCAAAAAGCACATCCGCAACGCCTGCCAGGAAAAGAACACCATCGCCCACGCCCTCTTCAACGGCTCGCCCATCGACGCCGACGGAATGTATGAAGAGTACGCCGCCATCGCCGACCGCATCGCCCCCTTCGTGGCCGACACGGCCCTGTTGCTCAACCGAGCCATTCGCGACGGCAAAAGCGTGATGTTCGAAGGCGCCCAGGGAACCATGCTCGACATCGACCACGGCACCTATCCCTTCGTCACCTCGTCCAGCGCAACTTCCGGCGGCGCGTCCATCGGCACCGGCGTTCCTCCCAACTCCATCTCTACCGTCATCGGAGTCACCAAGGCCTACTGCACCCGCGTGGGCGAAGGCCCGTTCCCCTCGGAGATCGAAGGCGAGATCGGCACACAGATCCAGACCAAGGGCAGCGAATTCGGCGCCGTCACCGGACGCCCCCGCCGCTGCGGCTGGCTCGATCTCCCGCTGCTGCGCTACTCCAACATGATCAACGGAACCGGATGGCTGGTCGTCACCAAGCTCGATGTGCTCGACGAACTCGCCGAAATCCCCATCGTCACCGGCTACAAGATCGATGGCAAAGCCGTCGAAGAGATCCCCGCGCAGGACTCCGGCTACCGCAAAATCGAGCCCATCCTCACCACTCTCCCCGGCTGGCAGCAGGAGACCTACGGAACCACCGAATACGCCAAGCTCCCCAAAAAGGCGCAGGAATATTTGAGCTTCGTACAGAAGGAATCCGAAGCCGCCATCGGCATGGTCTCCACCGGCCCCGACCGCGACCACACCATCTTCGTCGATGAGTTCTCCGCCATCCTGCGAAAATAGGAGCACGCCATGATCGTTTTAATCGTGCACATGACACTCAAGCCCGGCACCGCCGACGAGTGCATTCGCCTCATGCATGCTCAGGCCGAGGCCAGCCTCAAGGAGCCCGGCTGTCTTCAGTTCCTCGTCCACCAGTCCATCGAAAATCCCTTGCACTTCGCGCTTTATGAGGCATACCAGGACGAAGCCGCTCTCGCCGCCCACCGCGCCACGCCCCACTTCGCCCGCTACATCACCGGCGGCATCGACGCCCTGATCGAATCCCGCACCCGCGAGCTCTTCCAGCAAGTCGGCTAAAGCTTGGCTTGCTCTTGCCTTTGTTTGAAGTGTCATCCTGAGCGAAGCGAAGGACCCCAGCGCGTCTCAAATATCCGCATCCGTGCCAAGGTCTTTTCGGCCACCATCGATTTTCCCCAACAAAAAAGGTGCAAGGATTGTCCCCTGCACCTTTCCTTGTTCCAACAATTATCTACTTCGCCAGCTCGTATCCCGGAAAGAAGAAGCTCAGCTCGAAGCGTGCCGTGTCTTCCGCGTCCGATCCGTGCACGGCGTTGCGCTCGATACTCTCGGCGTGCGTCTTACGGATGGTCCCTTCCTCGGCGTTAGCCGGGTTAGTGGCGCCCATCAGCTTGCGCCAGTCGGCAATCGCGTTGGCTTTTTCCAGCGCCAGCACAACCACCGGCCCACTGGTCATGAACGCGCCCAGCGAATCGTAAAACGGCTTGCCGGCGTGGACCGCATAAAATGCCGCCGCCTGGGCCTTCTTCAGATGAAGCATCTTCACGCCGAGGATGCGGAATCCATTGTGTTCAATGGCCGAAATGATATCGCCCGTGGCGCCCTTGGCGACCGCGTCCGGCTTCACAATGGCGAGTGTGCGTTGCAACGTTTGCATAAGAATGTTCCTGACCTGTCTGTGGTTTGCGTTGCGCGCGGATGGCCTCCCGGCCAGCCGCGCGTCTGTTACCAGCTTATCAGTTTCGCCCTACCTTTTCGCGCTCAGCGCTTCCACCAGGGTCTCGCCCATCAGTGCGGGAGATTTCACAATATGCACGCCCGCTGCCTTGAGCGCCTTGAACTTCTCCTCCGCCGTGCCCTTGCCGCCGCTGATGATCGCCCCCGCGTGTCCCATGCGCCGTCCCGGAGGCGCCGTCTGTCCGGCGATAAAGCTCACCACCGGCTTGGTCACGTTGGACTGGATGAACTCCGCCGCCGTCTCCTCGGCTGTGCCGCCGATCTCGCCGATCATGATGATCGCCTCGGTCTCCGGATCGGCCTCGAACAGTCCCAGTGCGTCCACGAAATTGGTGCCGATGATCGGATCGCCGCCGATGCCGATGGCCGTCGATTGCCCCATGCCAAGCTGCGAAACCTGGTGCACAGCCTCATAGGTCAGCGTGCCCGAGCGCGACACGATCCCAATCTTTCCCTCGCGGTGAATGTTGCCCGGCATGATTCCGATCTTGCACTTGCCCGGCGAGATGATCCCCGGACAGTTCGGCCCGATCAGCCGCGACTTGCGGCCTTCCATGTAGCGCCACACGGTCACCATGTCGCGCGCGGGAACGCCTTCCGTGATGCACACAATCAGCGGAACCTCGGCGTCCACGGCTTCCATGATCGCATCGGCCGCAAACGGCGGAGGCACGAAGATCACCGTCGCATTCGCGCCCGTCTCGGCCACCGCGTCGCCCACCGTGTTAAACACCGGCCAGCTTTCGTGCGTGGTGCCGCCCTTGCCCGGTGTCACGCCGCCCACCACCTGCGTCCCATAGGCCGCGCAGCCTTTGGCGTGGAACGTGCCCTCGCGGCCGGTGAGCCCCTGCACGATCAATTTCGTATTGCGATCCACAAGTATGCTCATCGCTTATCTCCCCGCCGCCGCGGCAACCACTTTTTCCGCCGCGTCCTTCATGGTTTGCGCCACAATAAAGTTCAGCCCGCTGGCCTGCAGAATCTCCCGGCCCTTGTCCACGTTCGTCCCTTCCAGACGCAGCACAATCGGCAGCTGGATGTTGGTCTTGCGCGCCGCCTCCACCACTCCGTTGGCCAGCGTGTCCACCCGCAGAATGCCTCCGAAGATGTTGATCAGCACCGCCTTCACACTCTTGTCGGCCAGCAGAATCTCAAAGGCGTGCGTCACCTGCTCGGCGTTTGCGCCGCCTCCTACGTCCAGAAAGTTCGCCGGCTCGCCGCCCGCAAACTTGATGATGTCCATGGTCGCCATCGCCAGGCCTGCGCCGTTCACCATGCAGCCCACCGTGCCATCCAGCTTGATGTAGTTCAGGTTGTACTTGCTGGCTTCCACCTCAAGCGGATCTTCCTCGGTGATATCGCGCAGTTCCTTCTGCTCCGCATGGCGGTACAGCGCGTTGTCGTCGAAGTTCACCTTCGCATCCAGCGCAAACACCCGCCCATCCGTCGTCGTGATGAACGGATTGATCTCAAACAAAGTGGCATCGGTATCTTCATACGCCTTGTAGAGCGCCATCATGAACTTCACCGCCGGTGCGATGAACTCCGGCTTCAACCCCAACTGGAAGGCGATTTTGCGCGCCTGGAATGCCTGGAAGCCAATCGCCGGATCGATATATTCCTTGATGATCGCCTTCGGGTCCTTGGCCGCAACCTCTTCGATCTCCATCCCGCCGGCCTTGGACGCCATGAATACCGGCCGCGAAACCGCGCGGTCCAGCACAATTCCCAGATACAGTTCGCTGGCAATCGGCAACGTCTCTTCAATCAGCAGCCGCCGCACCTTCTTGCCCTCCGGCCCGGTCTGGTGCGTCACCAGCTGCATCCCCAGAATCTTTCCTGCCAGTTCGCTGGCCTGCTCGTAGCTCTTCGCCAGCTTCACGCCGCCGCCCATCCCGCGGCCTCCCGCGTGGATCTGCGCCTTCACTACGACTCCAGTGGCTCCGGAACTCATTAGATCCTTGGCGGCGCGTTCAGCTTCCTCGCGCGACTCCACCATCGTGCCGCGCGGCACCGCCACCCCATACTTCGAGAGAATGGCCTTTGCCTGGTACTCGTGAATTTTCATGGATTCTCGATTCGATAAATTCGAAACTTGAACTGCAAGCCCCAAAACTTCGCCTGCGTTTTCCCCCACCCCGCAGCCGCGCGGCAATTATAGTAGCCACCGCCAGATTCCACAAAGAACTTCGCTCACGCGTTTTCTTCGGCCCGGGTGGCCCATTCATTCCATCCGTTGGATTGAGTGGGGCAGTTGGCGGTGCCCTGCCTCCACAGCCGAGTGCTCCAGATTCGCGCCTGCACCTTCCGGCGATAACCTGGAAATAGACCGGGGCAGTCAACTCCCGGAATCGGTGATCCTTGAAGAATCTTCTGCAAAAACTCGTGCTGCACCAATTCCAGTGCACACTCCCCCAGTGGAGGTTTTCACCCGCGACACGCACACTCGCGCCAAGCGATTTCCACTACTATCCACGTGCTATCCTGAGAGGACGGGTACAATCTTAAGTTCTCAGTCTGGGAGCACATACATAGATGGCAAATAGCCTCGAAGGGCGCACCGCGGTAATCTTCGGCCTCGCCAACAAACGCAGCATCGCCTGGGCCATCGCTCAGAAGCTGCACGCCGAAGGCGCACAGATCGCAATCACCTATCAGAACGAGCGGCTCCGCCAGGAGGCCGAGGAGATGATCGCCGCCCTGCCCGGCGCGCAGGGTTTTCAGTGCGACGTCACCAGCGACGCGGAGATCGAGCAGGTCTTCGCCAAAATTGCCGCGCAATACAACGGAAAGATCCACACCCTCGTCCACTCCGTCGCCTTCGCGCCCGCCGACGAGTTGAAGAACGACTTCCTGCTGACCAGCCGCGAGGGTTTCCGCATTGCGCATGACATCAGCGTCTACTCGCTGATCGCGATTTCGCGCGCCGCTGCCCCGCTGATGACCGAAGGCGGCAGCATCATGACTCTCAGCTTCCTCGGCTCGGAAAAGGTCATGCTCCACTACAACGTGATGGGCGTCGCCAAGGCTGCGCTGGAATCCACCGTCCGCTATCTGGCCGCCTCGCTCGGCTCGCGCGCCATTCGCGTCAACGCCATCTCGGCCGGCCCCATCAAGACGCTGGCCGCCCGCGGCATCGGCAACCTGACCGAGATGCTCCGGCTCGCCGCCGACAAGTCTCCGCTGCAACGTAACATCGATCCCCTGGAAGTCGGCGCTACCGCCGTCTTCCTCGCCAGCGACGGCGGAGCGGGAATCACCGGCGAGGTGATCCACGTCGATTGCGGCTATCACATCATGGGCTATTAGGGCGGTCAGAGGGTTGCTGTTTGCATAGAGGAGGGGTCATCCTGAGCGCAGCGAAGGACCCCAGCACAATCCCAATATGCTATGCGGCCCCAAGCCTTCCTGCCGCAATCGATTTTGCTTCTTTCGTTCGCGCAGAACAAGAAGATCCCCAGATGCACTTCTGCGAAAAGTGCTCGGACCGAAGCTCCATGTAACAAGCTGCTGAAAAACTGGGGCCACATAGGAGATTCGGGGCCGTGCTGGGGTCCTTCGCTTCGCTTCAGGATGACCCTTCTCAGAAGTAGTGGGGGCGTGCGTCAGGCGGGTGGCCCATTCAAGCCATCCGTTGGCTTGAGTGGGGCTTTTCGCCGACCTCAGGCCACCGTCAGCCGCACCGTGCGCTCGTCGTGCTCCACCCGGCGAATGACAATCTCGGCGTCCTTCTGCTGTACGATGCGGGGAAACTTCTCTCCCCACTCGATCAGCAGGACGTTGCGCTCGTCCTGCATCAGGTCTTCCAGGCCCAGCGAGTCCAGCTCGCCAGGCTTCTCCAAACGGTACAGATCGATGTGGAAAACATCCTTGTTCGGTCCGTGGTACTCGTGAATCAGGGTGAACGTCGGACTGGTGACATCGTCGGCTTCTGCGGCGCCAAAACCCTCGGCAATCCCCTTCACCAGGGTAGTCTTGCCGGCCCCAAGGTCGCCACGCAGGAGCACCACGTGCGCATTCTGTAGTTGCGCCGCCAGCTGCCGTCCCAGCTCAACCGTCTCCTCCGCGGAGTGCGAGGTGAAGTCACGCGTCATGACCCGAATCATAGCATTGCAGACCTGATTTCGAGCGGAGGATAGCTCAGCGCAGGCGAATGTTTTTCCCACGGGCACGCTGCCGCATTTTGCGGAACGCCACCGGCAGATAGCGCAGCAGGTCCGTGGCAACCATGCATTCCTCGCCCAGATGCTCGGCTGCGGCGTCGCCGGCCAACCCGTGCAGAAACACCGCGGCCCGCACCGCCTCCTCCAGACGCGCTGGAAACTGGCCCACCGCTCCGGCAATCATTCCGGTCAGGATGTCGCCGGTTCCTCCGGTCGCCATTCCGGGATTTCCCGTGGCCACCACCCACACCTCTCCCCCCGGATAGGCAATCACCGTGCGGAATCCCTTCAGCACCAGGATGCAGCGATGCCGCCGCGCAAAGGTCCGCGCCACGCCAACCCGGTCGGCCTGAACTTCGGCTACGCTCTGTCCCGTCAGCCTCGCCATCTCACCCGGATGCGGGGTGAGGATGAGCGGGCGGCTTCCACCTTGCAGGGGTTCCGGCGATCCGGCGTAGGCATTCAGCCCATCGGCATCCAGCACCACCGGGCAATGCGCGCCCTTCACCAGCCGGTGCACGAATTCCTCCACCCCCGGACGCCGCGAAATGCCCGGTCCAATGGCAAGCACGTCACGGGATTTCGCCAGCTCCAGGCAATGCGCCGCATCCCCAGGGCTGGCGTAGCGGGAGCTGCTTTCCCCAAGCCCCTCGGTCATCAACTCTGCCGCGAACCCTGCGATGCTAGGCATCACGGACACCGGGGCGGCCACGGTTGCCAGGCCGGCGCCGACGCGCAAAGCGGCCATTCCGCACATGGCGGCGGCGCCGCTCTTGCCATGCGAACCTCCCACCACGAGCACGTGCCCGAAGCGTCCCTTGTTGCTGTCCAACGCCCGCGCTGCGAACAGTGCGGAAACCTCTTGCGGAGTCACAGCGTAAAGATTCTGCGCGGAAACAATCGCGGCCTCCGGAGTTCCGATGGCCGCAACTTCGATTGCGCCGCGCGTCAATGGGGCAAACATGTGCGCCGGCTTGGGCGCGGTGAACGTAATCGTGGCGGAGGAGCGGCACACTGGGATGGGAGTATCCGGCGCACCAGCGGTTCGATCCGCATCCCAACCCGAAGGAAGATCGACGGAGAGCACAGGCGCAGAGGCCGCATTGATCGCCCGGATCATGCTGGCGGCTAATTCCTGCGATAGCGAGGCATCCTGTCGCGGCGTATATCCGGTACCGAAAATGGCATCGAGGATGAGGTCGGCACCGGCGAGGCTGCGGGTATGGTCGCGCGCGACTTCTTCTGCGCGCGTCACCAGGACTGGACGCAGAGGCAGGCGCGCCAACATGCTGGCGGCATCCGCCTTCAGCCCCTCGGCCGGACCCAGCAGCAGAACCTCCACCACCTTGCCGGCAGCGTGCAAACGCCGGGCCGCGACCAGCCCATCGCCGCCATTGTTGCCTCTGCCGCAGACTACGGTGATCCGGTTGGCGGCCGGCCAATGCTCGCGCGCAAAATCAGCCACGGCTCCGCCGGCGTTCTCCATCAGCGTCAGGGAATCGACACCATGCTGCTGGCTTGTAGCCCTGTCGATGGCAGACATTTCCGCGGCGGTGGTGATCTTCACTTTTTTGCTCCGGCCTTTACTTCCAATTCGCGCAGCCGCGAAGGCTCTCCCATCACAATCAGGTGATCGCCCGCACTCAGCACGGCATCCGGCGCGGGACTGTACTTCATCTCTTCGCCTTCGCGCTTGATGGCCAACACCGTGATCCCGAGATCGTGACGAATTCCGGACGTGCGCAGCCCTTGGCCAACATAAGCCGAGGAAGGATCGATCGTCAATTCTTCCAGCTCCAGTCCCAGTTCGGAGCTGCGCTGCAGGGCGATCTCGAGAAAGTTCATGACGTGAGGACGGAGGAAAGCCTGCGCGATACGAAAGCCCGCAAACGCGTAGGGTGAGATGACCTGATCGGCGCCGGCGGTGCGCATGTGCTTCTCGGCGTCCTCTTCGCTGGCGCGGGCAATAATCTTCAGCGACGGATTCAAACTGCGGGCCGTCAACACAACGTAGATGTTCGACGCGTCCGTGGTGGTTGCGGCCACCAGCCCGGCGGCCTGGTCAATGCGCGCGGCCAGCAGTTGCGACTCCTGGGTTGCGTCGGCGTGCACGATCAGCCAGTTGGTCTCCTCGCGAATTCTCTCCGCTTTGGCCTCGTCGCTCTCCAGAATGATAAACTGCGCCGGATCGCTCTCCAGTTGCCGCGCCACGGCCCGCCCTACGCGTCCGGCGCCGCAGATGATGTAGTGTCCTTGCAACCGCTCGATCTCTCGTTCCATTCGCCGCCTGCCAAACAGGTTGTTGAATTCAAATTCCAGCAGAGCCTGACCCAATGCCCCCAGGATCAAGAACACCAGTCCGACACCGGCAAGAATGATCCCCACATTGAAGTACCGCCCCACCGGAGACAACGGATGAACCTCTCCGTAGCCGATGGTGGTCAGCGTGGTGAGCACCATGTAGAAGCCGTCAAACCAGCTCCAGTGCTCGATGTAATGGAAGCCGGCCGTGCCGATCATGGCTACGCACAGTAAAGCCGCCGATAAAAACCTTACATTCCGCAATGCTCGCATATCGCTCTGGCGGCGATTGTACCCGGACAGAGCACTTGGCGGAAGTTGCAAACCAGTGTCTTGCGGCGAGGAAATATTCTGCGCAAGAAAAACGCCCTCCCGCAGGAGAGCGTTTCTTATTCATCACAGCAGCCCTTGTCATCCCTTAGGACCCTTGATGGTGGTATCAATCGGCGCAGCGGGACTGCTGGGCGGAGCATCCGGGTCCCCAACGGCAGGGGCACCCAATCCATGTGCCCCAAGTTCATGTTCCAGGTGGCTCTGTTTGGCCATGACGCTGTGGTGGCGCCCGTAGAAGAAATAGATCGCGAGCCCGATCAGCAGCCAAACAAATAACCGATACCAATTGCCTACCGGCAGGGAGAACATGAGCAGCAGACACATCAGAATACCCAGGATGGGCACCAGCGGGACTAGCGGTGCACGGAATGGCCTCTTGGCTTCCGGGTGCGTTTTCCGCATGACCATCACCGCGGCGCAGACGATCACAAAGGCGAACAGGGTGCCGATGTTGGTCATTTC
>Ga0316217_10000651_pt1 | contig 48202 bp, 47 predicted proteins | sample 1anoAmetaG_FD_203633 | JGI IMG/M metagenome (GOLD analysis project Ga0316217, IMG submission 203633) | Freshwater microbial communities from Trout Bog Lake, Wisconsin, USA - 1anoA | ecosystem: Environmental > Aquatic > Freshwater > Lake > Hypolimnion/Profundal zone | place: USA: Wisconsin...
TTGGGTTTTCTTGGCGGAAAAACCAATAATGCCAGACTTGAGGCGGGATGCCCTATTTTGTTAGCTGCTCAACTCGCTGCTAAGCCTTCGGGGCGGCCCAACAGCCCACAAATTCTGCGGAAGAACCGCATTTGGTTGCCGGCATTGTACTGATAATTTACATTTTTGGGACCGGGGCCGGTCAGGCGGTTACCGACTGCATCGTAGCTGTAGGTCTCGGTGCCCTTGGGAGTGGCCGTCGATATCAACCGGTAGATTGCATCGTAGCTGTAGCTTTCGGTGCTGGCATTTGTCGTCTTGTTCTTGCGGTTGCCGACATTGTCGAAGGCGCTATAGTTCGCAAAGGCAATGGTCGTAACTCCCGCCGCGTGCTCCGCCGTTGCCACCAGGGTAATAGCCAGTCCCCTCACATTTTGGACATTCAATTGTTTCATCACCGCCGCATTTTGGACATGTTTGCATATATCACCTCCAAACTTTTGTTGTTTCTTTAACCAAGCTCCATACATGAAATGGTTATCTATATTGAGAGTAATACATCAGCACGCTCTTCACATATTGTTTAAACTGTATTACTGGCAACAGCACATTCAGTACAAGACATTACATGTACCAAATTGAGAGTATGATCTGCCATCCTCCTGTGTACAAGTGAGTTAACCGTAGTAGTAGCTGTAGCTGCTATTGATACAACGATATTTTATACTACATCATTATTATTTTTGAATGCTAGACAACAACTTTGCCAATGTAAATACAATATAATCCACCGGCTTAGGGCAACCGTCCGGTTGAATCCGAGTCAAAAAGATGCTTTGCAGAGTGCTCACACGCTCCCACTGGCAAGAGAAAACATTGCCGGCTTCCGCGCATTACCCTGCAACGCCCCCCGCCAGACGGGCGCCCAGTTCAAAGGCCTTGCTGCAATCCTCGGGAAAGACCGTCCTGCGCCTTTCCCGACGCTGCTCCGGCTCGAAGTAATCAAACACGACCTTGTCGTAATCCTCGAATTGCAGCGTCTCGAACGAGCAGAACGACTCCGCCTGGCCGAAGGTCCGCCGCAAAACATTCTCGTTCAGACCGATGTGCACCGGATAGCAAAACTCCTGCATCATTTTTTCCGACACGTTCATAGTGTAAATGAATGCGGTTGGCATGTTCCGGCTGAACAACGATGCCGGCGGACGGGCATAGATCAGATAGGGAAAGAGTAGCCGTTCCATGAAGGAGCGCATCTCTCCGGTCACGGTGCCGAAGTAAAAGGGGGAGCCGAGCACGAGGGCAGCCACCTCGTCGAGCCGCTCAAGAACCGGGGTAAGCCCGTCGTTCATGGCGCATTTCCCGTAGCTCTTCCCGCCCTTCAGCTTGCAGGCAAAGCAGCTCGTGCACCCCTTGAAATCGAGATCGTAAAGGTGCACGAGTTCAGTTTGAGCGCCCCGCGACGCCGCACCTTCCAGGGCTTTTTCGAGCAGCGTCGCTGTGTTCCATTTTTTCCTGGGGCTGCCATTGATAGCTAACACTTTCACCTTGATTGCCTCCTCTGGTAAATGGCTCACGGTCTTTCAGGTCACGCCAGTTAAACGGTTGTTGCTTGAGGGGATCACAGACGGCTGGCCCAAAGTGCTTTCGAGTTTGAAGTCGCTGCTGGAGATGGGTAAGCCGCTTTCCCAAGTGGTGGTGAGGGTGGACAGGCGCCCCAACTAGCGGGTGCGCCGCCAGCCGCAAAGAAGTGTTGCGATCCGGTCCTGGATCTCCCGGGCGTGCCGTCCAGAACCGGCATAGTTTTGCATGATCACCGCAAAGGCAAGCGGTTCTCCGTCGGCGCTGCTCAGGTACCCCGTGAGGGCGGAGACGCCGGTCATGTTGCCGGTTTTCCCGCGCAGGTTCCCCTCGGCGCAGCTCCCCTTCAGGCGGCGCTTGAGGGTGCCGTCCCTGCCCGCAAGGGAAAGGGAGTCGTAGAAGGTGCGGTACAGCTCCCGGTCCCGGTGAATGGACCGCAGCGTCTGGGTGAGGGTTTCCGCGCTGGTGAGGTTGTAGCGCGAGACGCCGGAACCGTCCGCCAGGGCCAGCTGCTCTGTCGGGATCCCCTGCTTGGCGAGGTACCTGTGCACCTCGGCGCTGCCGGCCTCCGCAGAGCCGGGTTGCCCGGTCGACTGCAGGCCCAGCAGCTTCAAAAGGCTCTCGGCCGTGACATTGTCGCTGTTTTTCAACGCAAAGCGGACCAGTTCGTCCACGCGCCGGGTCGCGACCGCCAGCACCCTTGCCCCCGCAGGGGTGGGCGCCGTGGTCATGCCGGTCACCTTGATTCCCTGCGCCCGGAGCGCGTCCCGGAACAGGGTGAGCGCCATGAGTTCCGGCCGCCAGACGCTGGCACGTTTTTCCAGTGGAGCGCTCCCCAGGGGAATCACCCCGGAGATGGTGACTAGGTTGTCGCGCTCGCCGGGGCGCCTGGCAGCCTTGATGCTTTCCGGCTCGCCGGCGGTCCCGGTCCGGGTCAGGTTTTCCAGGGTCACATAGGAGGTGGCGGGCTCGGCCGTAACGGTTGCCGGTGCCCCCAGCCTGGAGCCCGGCCGCACCAGGACCGACACGGCATTTTGGTTGACCGACAGGGGGGAGATGAGGAACTCGTCGTCGTCCCACATCCAGCCACTGCCCCGGTAGAGATCGTCGAATAAGGAGAGGTCCGCGGCGAGGGCGAGCTCCTGGCCCCGGTCCAGGAAACGGGCCGCGGCCGCGGCAAGGGCAGCCAACTCCGCCGCGCTCATCATGCCGTCACCGCCCCCCTTGAGGTAAACCCTCTTTCCGTCCGCATCGAGCGCAACCGTGGTCGCCACCTCCCGGGCCGGTCCCAAGAGGGCCAGGGCAGCGGCGGCAGTAAAGACTTTCTGGGTGGAGGCGGGAACCAGCAATAGCCGCGGATTGAACTCGTAGACGGTGTCGCCTTCCTTGAGCGAGATCACCTTGATACCCACGTTGGTGAGGGGGAGCAGTTCATGCGCCAGGATGGCATCGAGCTGCCGTTTCAGGGCAGGACTGGTCGAGTCACTGGTGATGAACAGTTCGGCTAGCGCGGGGGACGCGGTTTCCCCAGCGCAGAGGGTGACCGGCGACCAGGTGGCGATGATGAGAGAGGAAAGCACCGCTCCCATGATCCTTCTCAAATTCAGCATGCGATTTCCCTTAAGAGGTGTGGCGGCGGTTCTGTCGGAATAACTCGTAGATGACCGGGGGGCTGTTCATCCCGCCTTTTTGGATGTTATTCAACCTGGATAATGTTCCGTATGGCTGGATATACCCCTTGCCGAACAGCATTAAATTGGAGGGGAAATATCCTGCTCCGGGCCACGGGGCGTTTTCCGCTCCGGCTTGAAGCCTCGCTTCCCTGTTGTAAAATTTCTCCAATAAGTCCGTACTATATTACGTCCCCAGGATCAAGTCAAAGAGGAATAGTTCTACTTTGTCTCACTTCGTGGCATCTCCCTGACCCCTGCCCCTCTCTCAGAGGGCCAGGGGTTAATTGACATCAAACGGATTGTCGCTTATGTGCGCCATGAGGAGTGCCCGAACTGCCTGCGGCACTATCCTTAAGCTTCCGCCGAAGCTCGGAAATACCAGCGCGACTGCGAGCGGACCTGAGGGGTTGCAAACCCTTCATCCCAATGGTAAAGCTCGAAGCTCGACACCTCTATAGTGAAGTTGGGAGCCGCATCGTGCCGGGCCATGGTGCCCGGTAAATCAGTCACTTAGAGCTGAATCATGTTTCTCAAGCCAACGAGTTACAGTGGAAAACGGTCGCGGGTGACGTACGAGATCGAATCGTTTAGGGAGTGGTATTCCTGAGGAAGGAAAGGTTTCCCCCTCCCGAGCTCCCCCTCCGGGAAAGGGACGTTGGCTGTGATATTTAGGTCCTGGAGGACGTACTCAGGAAATTTATCGTAGGTTGCAAGGGAGAGCAGGGATTCGACGCTAATCGGGTTTTATTCTGTCCAGCATCCGCAAGAGCCCGTCCAGGATGGTCGCCGGGTGGGGCGGACAGCCCGGGATATAGAGATCGACCGGGAGCATCCCCTCTACGCCATCGTGCGCCTCGGGGGAACCGATGAAGGGGCCGCCGTTGATGGCGCAGGCTCCGCATGCCACCACCAGCTTGGGCGCGGGTATCGCCTCGTAGGTCAGCATGAGCGCCTCGCGCATGTGCTCGGTGACCGGCCCGGTCACCCAGAGGCCATCGGCGTGACGCGGGCTCGCCACGAACTGAATCCCGAAACGCCCGAGGTCCCAGCCGATGGTGGAAAGGACGTTGGTATCGGCCTCGCAGCCGTTGCAGCCGCCGGCGACCACGGAGCGAAACTTGAGGGAGCGGCCGAAAAGCTTCAACATCTTGGCTTCGAACGCCTGCGCCAGGCGGTGCTCGTCGCCGGCACTCACCAGGAGATCCTCGCGCCGGTTCACCGCCAACCGGTAGTCGCCCCCGTAGGAGATGCCGCCGTGCGGGCAGGCCTCCGTGCACTCGGGGCAGAAGAGGCATTTCCCCAGGTCGACGCTAAGCTTGGGCGTGCAGCTGATGGCTCCCACCGGACAGGCGTCGGCGCAGAGGTGGCACTCCGCGGGACAGGCGCTCTCTTCGAGCTTGGGGTAGCCCCGGAAGCGCTCGGGGAGCACAATCGGCTCGGCCGGGTAGCGCATGGTGCGATGCCCCTGCCTGACGCGGGCGAGTATGGCCTTGATCATGATGCGACTCCTTGAACCTGAAAAAACCTTGCCCTTGACTGTTTCTTTACAGATCGAACCCGCAGTAAGAGAGGTTGAAACTCTTGTTGTTGAGCGGGAAATCGGAGATCTGCGCTCCGCGCAGCGCCAGGGCGAGCCCGGTCCAGTTGTGAAAGGAGGGGTCGCAGATCTTGTAGCGCGCGAAGCGCCCCCGCTCGTCGGTTAGCGCCACGTGGCAGGTCTCGCCGCGCCACCCCTCGGTGAGGGAAATGGCGAGCTTGTCGGCACCTGGCTGCCCCACCGGGTACTGGAAGGCCACCCCGGGAAGCTGAGCCAGCTGCTCCTGGAGGAAATCGAGCGACTTCTCTATCTCCAGCCAGCGCACCAGACTCCTCGCGTAGACGTCTCCCGCCTTGGCGGTCACCACCGGGATCTGGCTCATGCTGTAGATGCCGTAGGGATGGTCGCTGCGGATGTCCCGGTCCAGCCCGCTGGCGCGCGCCGCGGGGCCGACCAGGCCAATCTGGTTGGCGGTCTCCTCGGTCACCACACCGGTCCCCTCCAGCCGCGCCATAACGGAAGGGGTGTCCCAGAGTAACCCCACCGCGTTGGCCAGCTCCTCGCGTGCGATGGAGAGCCGGGCCCGAATCCGCCCGGCCAATTCGGGACCCAGGTCGAAATTCACCCCGCCGGGAATGACCAGCCCGCGCCCGAAGCGGCTGCCACAGATTTCCGCGGTCAGGTTCAGGAACTCGCCGCGGATCCGTCCGCAGAAGGATGCGGTCGGCAGGTAGCCGACGTCCCCCGCGATGGCACCCAGGTCGCCGGTGTGATTCGCCAGGCGCTCCAGCTCGGTCGCGATGCCGCGGATGGCGTGGGCCCTTGCGGGGACACGGGCGCCCGCGAGCGCCTCGACGTTCATGACGTAGGCGAGGCCATGGCCGATGGTGGTGTCGCCGGCGACGGTCTCCATCTGCTTGAGGGTAACTGGGTGCGGGCCGCCCAGAAGCATCTTTTCCACGCCGCGGTGCTGATAGCCGAGCGAAATCTCCAGGTGCAGCACCTCCTCGCCAAAGCACTGGAAGCGGAAATGACCCGGCTCGATAATCCCGGCATGCACCGGCCCTACCGCCACCTCGTGCACCTCCTCCCCCTCCACCCGGTAGAAATCCATGATGCCGACCTTCCCCGGCAGCTGCGGCTTAAGCCCCGGAGGAGCGGCTATCGGGCTCTGGAAGCGGACCGGCTTCATCCAGGGGTGCCCCTCGAAGACCACCCCGAACTGCTCGGCGATCTCCCTTTCGAAGAGGTGCAACTGGGGGGCGAACTCCACCAGGGAGGGGAAGCTCCCGGTGGTGACGACCGTGCTCATCACGCCGAGCGTCGCGTCGGCCTTGGAGGAGAGCAGGCAGTAGAGCTTCAGGAACCCCCCTTCCGAGGCGCCGAAATAGGAAACGACCCGCCAGCCGCCGGCCGGGGCGCAGAGGACCGCATCCATGATCTCGTCCAGGAACTCGTCCCGGGAAAGCACCGGGATCTCCCGGCGCGCAACACTCGCGCCGTTTTGCACCAGGCTCAGTTTGCGGTTCATTTGCCACCCCCCAGAAGTCCCGCCGCCTCGTGCAACAGGGACTGTAGCGGCGCCGGAATCCAGAGCCCCAGCATAAGCACAAGCCCCATCAGGAACAGGGGGGGGAGCACCGTGTGCGAGGTGTCACGGTAGGGGGTCTTCTCCATCTCCTTGGGCATCTTCCCCATCACCACGGGGAGCACGGTGGAGGCCATGCCGATGAAGATCACGGCGAGGAACACCAGGAAGAGCGCGCCGGTCCAGTAGTTCTCCTGCACGAAAGCGGAGCTCACGATGAGGAACTCGCTCACGAACGGACCGAAGGGGGGCGAGCCGGTGATGGCGAGGAAGGCCGCCAGGAAGAGCGCGCCGGACCAGGGGGTACGCCTCAGGGCCCCGCGCACGTACTGGGTGCTCTTCGAGTTGTAGGCGCGGTGCATGTTGCCGGAGGAGAGGAACAGCACCCCCTTGGTGAGGGCGTTGTTGATCATGTGCAAGAGCGCACCGAAGAGCGCCGCGCGCCCGAGCCCCAGGGCGACCGCGATGATCCCCACGTGCTCGACGCTCGAGTAGGCGAGCATCCTCTTGAAGTCGCTCTGCCTCGCCATAAAAACCGCGGCAAACGCCATGGAGATGAGCCCCATCACGAGCAGCACCTCCTGGAAGAGCACCCCCTCGGTGGAGGCGGCAGCGATCTGGTAGACCCGCAGGAGCGCCAGAAGGGCGCAGTTGACCAGGCCGCCGGCCAAAAGCGCGCCGACCAGCCCCGGGGCCTCGCCGTAGGCGTCCGGCTTCCAGGTGTGCAGGGGGGCGAGCCCCATCTTGGAGCCGAAGCCGACCAGGAGGAAGATAAAGGCGGCGTGGCGCCAGCCGGCATGAAGCCTGGATGCGTCGGTGATGAGCGTCCCCAGGAGCAGGGTCACGTCCTGCTTGGCCACGATGGTGGAGTAGGCCAGGAAGAAGAGCCCCAGAAGCGCTATGGCGATGCCGACCGAGCAGATCAGGAGGTACTTCCAGGTAGCCTCGATGGAGCGCGCGTTGCGGTTGAAGTAGATGAGCGGCGCCATGGTGATGGTGGTCATCTCCAGCGCGATCCAGAGAAGCCCCAGGTGCTGGGAGATGGTGACCAGGGTCATGGCGGAGAGGCAGACCAAAAGCGCCACGCAGAGCACCCGGTTGTTGCGCTTGCGGCGGTAGTTCAGGTAGCCCACCGCGTAGGCCGCGCAGACCGCGAAGAGGACGGAGTTGCTCAAAAGGGTGAGCTTCCCCAAAGCATCGAGATAGATCCAGCCGTCCGGCGAGGGGGGGGGGGTAAAGACCAGCAGCCAGAGCGTCATGGCCAGGTGCGCCAGGGCGAAGACCGGCAACACGAAGGAGCGCCGCCGGTTGTCGGGCACCAGCCAGGCAACCAGGGCGCCCGCAAGAGGGAGGAGAACGAAGAGCCACATCATGGACATTAATCCTCTCGCAATGCGCTCAGCCGGGAGGTGTCGAGCGTCGAAAACTCGCGGCTGATGTGGTTGATGACGATCCCCATGACGAAGACTCCGACCAGGAGGTCGAGGAGCGCGCCGGCCTCCACCATGAGGGGCATGGCTTCGGCCAACAGCAGGCCGAAGACGAAGATGCCGTTTTCCATCAGCAGATACCCGATGACCTGGGAGATCGCCTTGCGCCGTCCCATCAATACCAGGAAGCCGCACATGACAGTCGCTATGGAGGCCGGGACGAAGAGGAGCCCCTCGTGCTCGGGCGCCAGCGGCAGGCGGGCCGCAAAGATGAAGGCGAGCGAGGTGAAGAGCGCCCCCAGGACCAGCGAGGGGATGTAGCCTATGAACGGCTCGAATTCGCGCTGGATCTCGGCCTTCCGGATGGCGCGCATGATGAGGATCGGAATCAGCGCCCCCTTGGCGAGGATGATGGAGACCACGATCAACACCAGGTGCCAGGAGAAGGGGTGGATCAGCGCCGGGAGCACCCCGAGGATCACCCCCTGCAGCGCCACGGCGCGCACCGAGAAGCCGAGCCGGCTGGTGCCGAGCACCGCGAAGTTCAACAAGAGGCAGATGACCAGGAGCTGGTCGGCCAGGGAGTTCATGGTGTTACCTCACTACCAGTACGAGGGAGAAGGCCGTAAGTATCATGGCCGCTATCAGCAGCTGCGGTACCCGGATCAATCTGAGCCTTGCCATGACGCTCTCCACCACCCCGATCGCTACGGCGAGGGCCAAGAGGGAGCAGGCGAAGATCCCCCAGTCGAGATACCCGTTACCGCTGGTGAAGGGGACGGCTATGTCCACGAAGAAGGCCCCCAAAAGAAAGAGCTTCAGTGACGCTCCGTACAGGATGACCCCCAGGTAGGGGCCGGAGTGGTCCAGCACCATCACCTCGTGGATCATGGTCAGTTCCAGGTGGGTGTTGGGGTCGTCGAAGGGGATCCGGCAGTTCTCCGCCAGGAGCACCACGAAGAGCCCGGCCAGCATCAGGAGGAGCGCGGCGCCGGTCCCCACCCAGACCGCGGAGCTCACGTTCTGCAGCATCGGCATGAGCGACATGGTCCCGGAGAGCCTGGCCAGGGTGATCAGGGCGAAGAAGAGGGTCGGCTCGGCGAGGCAGGAGAAGGTCACCTCGCGGGCGGCCCCCATCCCCTCGAAGGCGCTTCCTGTGTCGAGTGCGGCGCTGGTGGTGAAAAAGCGCCCCAGGGCGAACAGGTAGGCGAAGAGGATCATGTCCCCCTCGAACGAGATCGGCGCCGGGTGCTTGCCGAGCGGGATCAGCAGCCCCGCGCAGAGGGTCGCCCCCAGGGTGATCGCCGGTCCGGCGCGGAAGATCCAGGTCGTGGTGTCGGAGAGGACCACCCCCTTGCGCATCAGCCGGGCCAGGTCGTAGTAGGGTTGCAGGAAGGGCGCCCCGACCCGGCCGGCGAAGGCCGCCTTGGTCTTGCCGATCACCCCCAACAAGAGCGGAGGCATGGCAAGAGCAAGCAGTATGTGGATTAAGGTATCGATCATGTCCGTCTCCGACTATCCATTCAGGTTCAAACGACATCGCTGCGTGGCAGCTCCCTCACCCCTGCCCCAGTCCCGGAGGGCGAGGGGTTCCGTCCAGGATAAGGATGGCATCGGGACTTGATATCAGCTTACCTACCAGCTTGGCAAACTCCCCCTCGCCCTCTGGGAGGGGGTCGGGTGAGGGCGTTTAGCGCACCCAGAGCATGAGCAGCAACAAGGTGACGAAGATGTACGCGATGTAGACCTGCACCTCGCCGTGCTGCAGTCTTCTCAAATACGAGAAGCCGACTCCCACCACGGCAGACACCGGCATGATAATCCGCTCAAGGATGGTCTCCTCGGGAGCATAGCTGAGCCGGGCGGATGCCGGCGCGATCCCGGCCAGCTCGCTCATCCTGGTACGGGTGCGCACCACTCCGGAAGAAAAGGAGCCGAACAGCGCGCCGAAGGAGGTCCCGGTGTACTGGATGCTGGCTGCGGGGGCCAGGTAGCCGCACCCCCAGGTGGGTCCGCTCGCCTCGGGAAGCGCCCGCCACCTGCTTTGCAGGTACCAGAAGATCCCGGCCGACAGGATGAGCACGCTCCCCCCGGCGACGGCGAACCAGACCGGCTTTACCGGCAGGCCGCCGAAACCCGAGGCCGCCGGCACGATCCCGGCGAGAACGGGGCGCACCAGCGCGAGGTAAAGCTGGGGGAAGAGCCCGCCCAAAAGGCAGAGCCCCGCCAGGACGGCCATCGGGACCAGCATGGTGCCGGGCGCCTCGTGGCCGTTTGCCGCCTGCGCCGAGCGGGGGGAACCCAAAAAGCCGATGCCGAAGAGCTTCACGAAGCTCACGAGAGCGATGCCGCCCACCAGCGCGAGCACCGGCACTCCCAGCGCCACGTAAGGCTCCGGCGCCCGTGCCTCGCCGAAGAAGCTAAGGTAGAGCAGGAACTCGCTGGCAAAGCCGTTCAAGGGGGGAAGCCCGCAGATGGCGACGGCCCCGAAAAGTGCCAGGGTGGCGGTCACCGGCATGCGCCGGGCGAGCCCCCCCAGCCGGTCCAGGTCGCGGGTTCCGGTGGCGTGTATCACGCTCCCCGCGCAGAAGAAGAGCAGCGGCTTGAAGATGCTGTGGTTCAGGACGTGGAAGAGCGCCCCGGCAAGCCCCAGGTAGGCGAGACGCGGGTTGCCGGTACTCTGGCCGACCAGGGCGACCCCGATGCCGGCGACGATCAGCCCCAGGTTCTCGATGGAACTGTAGGCGAGCAGCCTCTTCAGATCCTTCTGCGCGGAGGCGATGGAGATCCCTAAAAGCGCCGAGCCGAGCCCGGCCACGGCGAGGAGCCCCCCCCACCAAAGCGGACGCTCGCTGAAGAAGGAGACCACACGCAAGACGCCGTAGATCCCCAACTTCAGCATGACCCCCGACAAGAGTGCCGAGACATGGCTCGGCGCGTTGGCGTGCGCCGAGGGGAGCCAAAGGTGCAGCGGCATGAGCCCCGCCTTGGAGCCGAAGCCTATGAGCGCCATGACGAAGATCAGACCCGCCGCTGGGGCCGCGAGCTGCAGGGCACCGGTCCCCGGAAAGAGGAAGCTGCCGGTGGCGAGTCTCAGCTTAGAGAAGAGCACCAGGAGCGCGGCCGCGCCGACATGGCTTGCCACCAGGTAGACGGTGCCGGCGCTTCTGACCTCGGCCTCCTCGTGCTCGGCCATCAGCAGGAAATACCCCGACAGCGCCATGATCTCCCAGGCGATCATGAAGAGCGCGCCGTTACGCGCCACGACGACCAGCACCATGGCGGCGCAGAGCAGCCCGTAGAAAAAGGTGAGGGCCGGCTCACTGGAGCGGCGGGAGGCCGCCGGCCAATACCCCAGCGCGTAGAGCGAGCCCGCCGGAAACACGAGGAAGATCGGGATCAGGAAGAAGAGCGAGAGCGGGTCGAGGGCGATCTCGCAGGCGCCGAAGGGGAGGGTCCACTCGACAAGGAAGCGTGCCCCCTCCCCTGCCGCCAAGAGGTAGAAGATTGCCGGGAGCGCCAGGGCGGAGGCCGTCAGGGCGCCCAGGGCGGCGATCCGCTGCCCCGCGGCGCCCCACCGCAGGAAGAGCCCGGGAACCCCGGAGAGCGCGGCGAGGGTCGTGGCGATGAGAACGAGAACCGGGGGGTCTCGCAGGTAGTCTGGGAACATCGTCAGCCTTTCTGCAAACTAGGCCTGCAATTGCACATAGCTGCGCACTTCTTGTACCACAAAACGGCGCTTTTGGAAATGTTCAATGAGGAGCTGCGGCACAATTAAAAGCATCCTCACCGCGAGGTCGCCACCAGCAGCACCACCAGGGTCATGAAGGTGTAGAAGATGTAGATGTTGAGCTTGCCGTGCTGCAGGTGCCGCACCGGCGCGCTCTTGCGGTACAGGTATTCCAAAAAGGGGAGACAGATCAGCTCCAGCACCGTCTCGGGGAGATGGCTCGCCAGGCTCCCCGGAGCGGGGAAAAGTCCGGCGACCTCTTTTCGATGCTGCTTGGGGCGGAGCACGCCGTTGAACCAGGAGACCAGCATTGCGCCAAAGGACGACGCGCTGTACTGCATGCGCGCGTCCGGACGGAGATATCCACAACTCCAGGTGCGGGAAACGGCGCAAGGCTCCCTGCGCGCACGCCGCGCCAGCAGCAGGAGGGCGAGGAGGGCTGCAACGAGCAGTCCCGCCCCGGAAAGCGAGATCCAGCCGAAGGGGACCAGCTCGGCAAGCCCCCGGGATGCCGGCTGCTTTGCAAAGCCGAGCAGGCAATTGTCGAGCGGCAGGGCGAAAAGCCCAGGGACCACCCCGATGGTCAGGCAGATCAGGGACAAGAGCGCCATGGGGGCCAGCATGCTGGCTGGCGCCTCGTGCCCCCCCCCATGCTCCTTCGACCTGGGTGCCCCCAGGAAGGCGACCCCGTAGACCTTGACGAAGCAGGCGAGCGCCAGCGCGCCGACCAGCGCCAGGACCGGCGCCGCCAGGGCGGGGAGCGCCCCCACGATGCCGTGGAAGGAGCGGATCGCCGTGAAGCAGCCGAGATAGACCATCAGCTCGCTCACAAAGCCGTTCAAGGGGGGGAGACCGCAGATGGCGACCACACCGACCAGGAAGAACCCGGAACTCCAGGGGAGCCGGCGGGCGACCCCGCCCATGAGGTCGATCTCCCGCGTGCCGGTGGCCTGGATGACGGAACCGGCCCCCAGGAAGAGCAGCGCCTTGAAGGTGGCGTGGTTCAGGACGTGCAGCAGCGCGCCGGCCAGCCCCAGTATGACCAGGGCCGGGCTCCCCTGGCTCTGGCCGATCAGCGCCACGCCGATACCCATCATAATGATCCCGATGTTCTCGATGGAGTGGTAGGCGAGCAGCCTCTTCAGGTCGTGCTGGCCGATGGCGAAGGCGACCCCCAAAACGCCGGAGACGGCTCCCAGCAGGAGCACGCTGCACCCCCACCAGGCGGGAATATCGTAGAAGCAGGAGAGGACCCGCAAAAGGCCGTAGATCCCGGTCTTGAGCACCACCCCGGAGAGGATGGCGGAGATGTGGCTCGGGGCGTTGGCGTGGGCCGAAGGGAGCCAGAGGTGCAGCGGCATGATGCCGGCCTTGAGCCCGAAACCGACGAGCGCCGTCAGGAAGATCCCGGCGGCGAGCCCCCCCTGCGCCGAGAGCGTCCCGGGGGGCGGGAAGAGGTGGCCGCCGGTCGCCCCCTTCAGGAGGGAGACCGTGGCGAACAGGGTCAGGGCGCCCAGGTGGGCGGTGATCAGGAAGAGGATGCCGGCGGCGCGCACCTGCGGCTTCTCGTCTTCCGTGGTCAGGGCGAAATAGGCGGCCAGCGCCATGATCTCCCAGACCACCAGGAAAAGCACCATGTTGCGCGCCAGGAGCAGGGTGGTGAGCGCCGCGGAGAGGAGTCCCAGGAAAAAGGTGAGCCCGCCGACGTTGCCGGGGTGCTCCCGCGCCGGCCAGTAGCCGACACCGTAGAGCGCGCTGCAGCCGGTGACCAGGAACACCGGCACCAGGAAAAACGCGGAGAGCGGGTCGACCCCGATTTCCCCGGCTCCGAAGGGAAGCCCGGAGATGAGGGCGAAGCTCTGCGGGACGGGGACCAGGAGGGCAGTGATGGCCCCGGTCAGACCCAGGAGCGACCCTGCCAGCATGAGGCCTGCCGCCAGGCGCTGGGCGCCGGCGGACCCGCGGCGCAGCAAAAGCGGCAGACCGGAGGCTCCCTGGCAGGCGACGGCGAGCGAGAGCAGGGTGAAACAGTCGGTCGCCTCGCCGCCCGGGAACATCGCTACCTCCCCATTTCCCGCTCGAAACGCCGGGCAGCCTCGAGGATGCCGACCGGGTCGCAGGCGAGGTTGAGGGTGGCCCGGAACTGCTGGTCGTGCAGCGCGTAGGCAAGCCGGGAGAGGAGATGCAGGTGCACCTTGACGGTGGGACTGGTCAAAAGGAAGAGCACCCGGACCGGCTCGCCGTCCAGGGCTCCGAAATCGATCGGGTTCGCCAGAAAGCAGAGCGTGATGGTCGGGGCTGGCTTGTTCTGCAGCAAGATCGGGTTACGCACGTGCGGGATGGCGATGCCACCGCCGATGGCGGTGGTGCCGAGCGCCTCGCGCGCGAGCAGCACCTGGAGCAGGAATTCCGGGTCCATCTGGGGCGGCAGTTTCAGGAGGTTGACCACGCTTCTCAGCACCTCGAACTTGTCCTCCCCGGCGACGCCGCAGTACACCCCCCCCGCCTCCAGGGCCTCGCTCAGGGTGGGATAATGGATATCAGCCTCGGCCTCGGCAAAGAGCTCGGGCGGCACCTTGATGGCGTGCTCGGTCGCCCACTCCAACAGGTCGACTCGGTTGATCCGGTAGCTCCCCTTCACCAGGGTGGCCGGGAGTTTTTCCTTCTTGATCCATTTGAGGACCGCACTCTCGTCTTTCTTGAGCAGTGCGGCAACTTCCGAGGTTTTCATCAACATCGGTGGAACTCCTGTGACTGAAACGGGCAGACGCGAAGCTGTCCGAAATATTCGGATGAGTATACGTCATCCACATAATACATTAATTACAGTATGTTACAAGTCACTTCTCATCGATGCCGCAGAATATGACTGCATTCCCCCTATTTCCGCCCGATTAGGCTGATCTTTCAACCGGGCAAAGCCGGGGCCGGCCGGTGCTGATCCCGGTACTGGGGGCTTCTCGCCGGGGCCGGGCGCCTCTGCGGCATCTGGTGGGCGATGATGCTGCGCAGCATGAGCCGGGTGTTCTGATCCAGGCTGTCGAACCTCACGCAGGCCATGTCGAAGCCGAAATGCACCACCCTCGTGGTGAGCCGGAGCGCTTCGACGCTGCCGTTACGAAACAGCGCCAAAGAGCAGCGCTCGCCTCGCGAAATGAGCGGGCAATCGCTCTCCGGGAGGGTGACCAGGGCACCGGTGAGCGAGATGTTTTCCAGCCGGGCGGCGTACATCCCCTCCTTGCACAGCAATAGCCCGCTCGCAGCAAGACTCACCCGCGGGTAACTTCTCTTTTCCACTACCAAATTTGGCATAAGAATTGTCTCCGATAAGGCAAAGGCTTGATTCGACGAACTACCCGCACGTATATATGTCAGCCGGGCGTGATGGCACTCATTCGACCTTGGTCTCTTCCTTTAATCGGAAAAACCTCCTGACAACTTTAGGGAAAAGTCTGAGTCTTACGCCTTGGCGCATCCGGCGGACGGCAGATCTGTCAGTAAATGTCCGAAGTTCTGCAAATATCGATGTTTTTATGACTGCCGGTTTCTTGCCCTCTTCCTTTCGGCCCTGCGCGATGTAGCGCTACGGCACCCAAGCGGGAGAGGAAAGGTTGGGGAAGTTGAACAGGAGCGAATGGTGCTGGGCGGGAGAGAGTTTTTTTGGCGGGAGATACCGGGTGGAGGTCAGAAAAAGCCGGTTAATGCTGAAGAGCACTCGCGTAGGAGCGGCGGTTTCTGCCGCGAATTTCGCGTCCTGGAGGGCGCTCCTTCCGTGGCGTCCCGGTTGTTAAGCGCAGCACTGCAGATTAGCAGCACTACCGGCAGAAAAAAAGCCCCCGGGAAAAGGTTCCGGGGGCTTCGATGCTACTGAGCACCACTTCTGCGAGGTTGAGCCATATCAGGGTTGTGGCAGCTCAACCCTAACCTCCTGTTTTTTTACTTCTTGGCGTGGGTTTCGCCTCCGGGGACGTCCTGCCCGCCTGCCGCATGGCAGTCGCTGCAGTTGGTCTTCATCAGCTCGTCGCCGATATCGACCGGGTGCACGAAATCCTTGGGATGGGTCCCCACGGGAATGTTCTCCTGCTGCTGGCTCAGCACCGTGTGGCACATGTTGCAGTCCTTGGAGATGACCTTGCCATCGGCGGACTTGTGCTTGCCGTCATGGCAGCGGAAGCACCCCGGGGTGTAGAAGTGCCCGATGAAGTTGGGGTAGGTGTTCCAGGAGACGTGCATCGCCGGGAAGAAGTTCCTGCCGTAGATGTCCTGCACCTCGGTCACCGCCTGGGCGATCTGCTTCGCCTTGGCCGTGGCTACCGCCGGGTAGTTCTTGGCATAGTAGGCCGGAAGCTCCTTGGCAATGGTGGCCTGTGCCTCTTCCTTGGTCTTGTACGGCCTGGTCAGGATCTCCACGGCGACCTTCTTCATGTAGGGAAGGGACGAGTCAATCTTCCCGGAGACGAAGTTCTCGTCCATCTCCACCCCGGGAGCCCGGTAGATGTGGGTCGGACGGTTGTGGCAGTCCGTGCAGTCCATCTCGCGCTTGGTCCCCTTGTCGATCTCCGCTTTGGTGAGCGGCTTCTCGGTGTCAACGAACTCGGTGATCCTGCCGTCCTTACCCTCCACCTTGATATAGGGGATGTGGATCCGCTTCTGGTCGGTGGCGATGTAGGTCACCTTGGAGCTGATGTGCCAGTGGATCCCCATGGAATTCGAGCTCTTGGGCGTACCGCCGATCTTGATTAGCATGTTGATCTCGCGCGGCGAGTTGGCCTCGTTGGGGGCATAGTGGTAAAAGATCTTCTGACGGCCGGCGTAGAACTTCTCCGGCCAGTGGCAATGCTCGCAGGTGTCGCGCGCCGGGCGGAGGTTGTCGATCGGGGTCTCGATGGTCTCGGGGTAGGTGTGGAACAGCACCGCGTAGAGCTGCCTCATCCCGGAGAGCTTGGCCTTCACGTACCAGGCGGCACCCGGACCGACGTGGCACTCGACGCACTTCACCTTGGCGTGGGGAGAGTTGGCCCAGGCGGTGTGCTCAGGCTCCATGACCACATGGCAGAGCTCGCCACAGAAGGTGGTCGATTCGGTGAACTCGAACCCCTTCAAGGAGGCGACCGACACGATCAGCACGAAGCCGATGCTGGCGACCACAAAGAAGATGAACAGGTGACGCCGATTCGGATCGTTGAAGTCGACACGCGGGTAGGCCGGAATCTCCTCGCCGACGTGGGCGCGCCTTTTCTGCCGCACCAGGTAGGCTCCCACCGGCACCAGCAGCAGGCCGAGTATGAGCATCCCGGGAAACAGGAAATAGGTCATCAGGCCCAGGTACGGCTTTTCCACGCCGGTGATCCCCTCGTAGGACAAGAAGCCTACGATGAGACCCGCGGCCGTTACCGCCATGACCATGCCTACCAGGCTGACCAGGTTCCAGGCGTAGCCCGCGTACTTTCGAATTGCCATGTTCTCTCCTTGCTAAAACGCGTGTATGGGTTAAGCGAAAAATCGGATCACTTTACTATCAGTTGCCGGTTTTGTCAAAAGCAAAGTTCCGCTTTTTTACACTTGCGTCTTAAAACACCATTCCTCGATAAAATCGAGCCATTCCTGTCGTTTGTTATTGCAAAAATCCCTGCGTATGCTAAATTTTAAACACTGTTATATTTTTGCCAAAATTCGCTGGACAAAGAGTTTCGAGGGAGCCCGGCCGAATACCGGGGCAAAGGAGGAGGATCTAGTGAAGAGTCATGTTTGGCGACCGCTCTACGTCGTGCTTCTCATCATCGTCGGTGTCCTGGTGGTGAGAAAGATCCTGGTGCCGGCCGACTTTGGCGTCGGCGCCCGGGGCTACATGTACGGCTGGCACCGCCCGAGTAACGAGGAGGACTGGAAGAAGGTGTCGGTCAAATACCGCACCGCAGAGTACTGCAAGGGGTGCCACAAGGAGAAGTACGAGGAGATCAAGCAGTCGCCCCACGCCAACATCAACTGCGAAAACTGCCACGGCCCGGCGCTCGGCCACCCGGACGACCCGAAGTCGCTCACCATCAACCGCAGCCGGGAGCTCTGCGCCAGATGCCACTTCCGCCTGGAGTACCCGACCAGCGGCCGCGGCAAGATCCGGGGCATCGACCCGAAGACCCACAACCCGGAGCTTGAGTGCGTCACCTGCCATTGGCCGCACGACCCGAGGAAGGCGGGGCACGCGACAAAAACCGCGGCAGCGCCACGGAACCCGGCCGACATCAGCCTGAGTGCCTCACCTGACGCCGGCCGCTGGACCCGAGAAAGGAGGGGCGTTCATGATATCGCGTAGAAACTTCTGCAAGAAATCCCTGCTGATGGCGGGCGGCGTGGCCATACCGCTGGCGGCGTTGGAGCTTTTCGATCCCAGGCGCCTCCTGGCCGAGAAGGCGGACGGCAAGAAGACCCGCTGGGTCTTCCTGGTGGACACCCACAAGTGCGTCGGGTGCGGCTTCTGCGTCAAGGGATGCAAGACCGAGAACGAGGTCCCCTACGACGCCAACGTGACTCGGACCTGGGTGGAGCGCTACGTCGTCACCAAGGACGGCCATACCCACATCGACTCGCCCAAGGGGGCGCGGGACGGCTTCGAGACCTCCCAGATCGACATCGGTGAGGGGAAGTTCGAGGATATCAGGAACGAGGATATCGACAAGGCCTTCTTCGTGCCGAAGCTGTGCAACCAGTGCGACAACCCACCCTGCGTCCAGGTCTGCCCGGTGGGAGCCACCTACCAGACCGCAGACGGTGTGGTGCTGGTGGACCGCACCTGGTGCATCGGCTGTGGCTACTGCGTCATGGGATGTCCCTACGGGGTGCGCTTCTTCCATCCGGTCTACCACGTGGCGGAGAAGTGCAACTTCTGCTACCACCGGATCACCAAGGGAATGAAGACGGAGTGCGTCGACGCCTGCGCCTTCGGCGCCCGGCGCATCGGCAACATCCGCGACCCCAACGACCCGGTGACCAAGATCATCATGACCGAGCGGGTCAACGTCCTTAAGGAAGAGTACGGCACGACCCCGCAGGTCTTCTACCTGGGGCTCACCAAGGAGGTGAAATAGCCATGGTGCACGGAGAAGCCTGGACCCTGAAAGAGTTTTTCACCTATCCCAACGAGTACATCTACTGGACCATCCAGATCGTCATGTACCCGTTCATGACCGGCCTGGTGGCCGGCGCCTTCGTCCTCTCCTCCCTCTATCACGTCTTCAACGTGAAGGAACTGAAGGGGATCGCCCGCTTCTCGCTGGTATTCTCCTTTGCCCTCTTGCCGGTCGCCATGCTGCCGCTCATGCTGCATCTGCAGCAGCCCCAGCGCGGCATCGAGGTAATGATGACGCCGCACTTCACCTCTGCGATCGCGGCCTTCGGCATCGTCTTCTCTACCTACGGGATGATTGTCGCTTCGGAACTCTGGTTCGTCTACCGGAAGCACTTCGTGGAGGAGGCCGTGAGGCTTCGGGCCATCGGCGACCGCACCCTGGGGGAGCACCTGGCCCACCTGCTCTTCTCGGCCCTCACCCTGGGCGCCATGGACATCAGCCACGAGGCGCTGGAGGCGGACGAGCGGGCGGTGAAGAAGCTGGCCGCCTGCGGCATCCCGGTTGCCTGTTTCCTGCACGGCTACGCCGGGTTCATCTTCGGCTCGGTCAAGGCCAACGCCCTCTGGATGACCCCGCTCATGCCGGTTATCTTCATCTGCTCGGCAGTCGTCTCCGGGATCGCCCTCTGCATGCTGGCGTACATCGTCACCATGGAGATCCGCAAGTTCCTTGCCGCCCGGAAGAAGGCGCAGTATCCGGACCTCCCCTCGCCCGAGGAGCTGAAGAGCGCGGAGACGCACGTGGTGACCATGACCTCCAAGTACCTGCTCATGTTCATGGTGGCGGCCATCACACTGGAGGTGCTCGACCTGATCTTCCGCGGCTACACGGCGATGAAGACCTGGGACATCCTGAGGAGCGTCATCTACCACCGGGACTTCGTCAACATCTTCGTGATCCAGTACGGCCTGGGGAACGTCCTCCCCTTCGCCATCTTCCTGATGCCGGGCCTCACCATCAGGCGCGCCGCACTTTGCAGCTCACTGGTGCTGTTGGGTGTCTTCATGATGCGCTGGAACGTTGTCATCGGGGGGCAGGCCTTCTCCTCCTCGCTCTCGGGGTTCATGCACTACCAGATGCCGTTCTGGCCCCACGACATGGAGACCTACAAGGAGGGGTTCTTCGGAGCGCTGACCGTTGGCATAGTGCCGTTTGTCTTGTTCTACATCATCAACAAGGTGATGCCGGTCTTCAAGGACACCCATTGACCGGATTACGGAAGCTTTGTGCTGTTTCCCCCTGTGAACCTCTATGTATCTCTGCAGTAAGGCTTCGTGCTTTAGGCGGTTAGCGTTTCAGGAAATCTCAAACAGGGGAGGTGCGGCCGGTCTCCCCTGCTACACCCCTTCCGGAGCAGGGACTTAAGCCTACGGAACAGGAGGGAGTCTTGAGCAAAGAGAACGAGCAGCAGGACGCGCGCTTCGCACAACTGGGAAGCGAATTGCAGGCGTTGAGCGCACGGGTGGCGCAGCTCGAACTGCTGCTGGCAGCCTCCGGCAAGCCCGCCCCCGCGCAGGCGACGCAGGCGGCGGCCAAAAAGCACGAATGGAAAGAGTACCCGGACCAGGGGACCGAGGACGTCTCCGAGGAGATCCTCGACTGGGCCGGCAAGGCACACCTTTTGACCCGGCTCTCCACCCTCTGCTTTCTGCTGGTGGTGGCGCTCGGGCTGCGCACCGTCACGGACAACAACCTGATCAACACCCTGGCCGGCTCCATACTCGGCATGGGATACGCCGCGGCGCTCATGCTGGCAGGGGCCTGGCGCTACCAGAAACAAAGCCCGCTGGCCCCGATCTTCACCGCTTCCGGCACGGTACTCATGTGCTCGGTCGTGGTGGAGACCCACGCCCGCTTTGCCTCGCTGCCACTGGTCCCCGCCTACCTGATGCTGATCGCGACCGGGGTCGGCATGGCGTGGGTCAGTTACCGCTACCAGCGCTTCCTCCCCATCTCGCTCGGTACGCTCGGGATGTGCCTGGCAGGTGCCGCCATCGACTACCCGCACCCCTTCTTCCCCTACCTGGCGCTGGTACTCTTTGCCGCCAACATCCTCGGGTACTTCGCGGCGCAGCTAAAAAGCTGCTCCTGGCTGCGCTGGATCGTCATGATCGTGACCATGTCGATGCTGCAGCTCTGGGGGGTCAGGCTCGGCATGATCCTGCTGAACCACGACCAGCCACCGGCCCGATTAGCCAACGAGTGGTTCCTCCCCACGCTCTCCCTTTTCGCGCTTCTCTACCTGCTGCTCGCCTTTACCGGCGTCGTGCGCAGTGCTGAAGAGAAGATTTCCCGCTTCAATTTCACCCTGCCGACCCTGAACGTGCTCTGGGCCTTCAGTGCGGCAGGCTACCACGTCCACGCCTCGGGCGGCAGCACGCAGCTGCTCGGCCTGATCCTCGTGGCGCTCGCTCTGGGGCACCTGGGGGTTACCATCTGGCTCTCCGGCCGCAAAGGGGGCGCCGCCCCGGGAACCACCTCCTTCGCCTGTGCCGGCGCGACTCTCGCCGCCTGCGCCCTCCCCCTTGCCACGGGGAGCTTCGCGCTCTCGCTGCCGGTACTGTCGGTGATAGCGTTCTTCATGGCGATCATGTCGAGGAAGTGGCAAAACGGCGGCATCCGCGCCACCTCGTACCTGGTGCAGATCTACGCGGTGGTCGGCCTGGCCGTCGACCTCCAGGTGGACAAGGCAGCGGCAGCCGACGTGGTTAACGCAATTCCCGCGGGACTTTTGGCCCTGATCGCGCTGTACCAGTACCAGTGGTGCCGGGAGTGGTCTCCCCCGGAGCCTTCGGTGTTCAGCCGCTACGACTACAAGGACCTAAGCGCCGTCATCCTGCTGCTCTGTTCTCTGGCCAGCGGCTTCTTCATGCTGCGGATCGCAGTTTTGCAGGCGCTCACCCTGTCCGCCCCGCCGGCCGAGGTGGCCAACGCCTTCGGTTGCAGCCAGTCGATCCTGATCAACGCCTCCGCCGCCTGCATCATGCTTTTCGCTTACCTGCGGCACAACAAGGAGGTGCGCAACGTCGCGATCCTGGTCACCCTGATCGGCGCCCTGAAGGTCTTCCTCTACGACCTGCTCGGTTCCCACGGCGTCCCGCTGGTGGCAAGCGTCTTCACCTTCGGCCTGGCCGCCGCCATCGAATCGGTGGCACTGGGGCGCTGGCAAAAAGGCGCGGCTAACGCAGCAGCCGAGGTCCGGGTGACTCCCCAGGGGCCGATAGCCTACGGAACGCCGCTGGCGTCCGTGGTGCCCCAAAAGCCCAAGGGAGCCAAAGCCCCCTCCGGGGCGACGGAACCGGTGCAGCCCGCGGAGCCAAACAGGGAGACGAGGGAATCGGAGCATTGACAGAGGGGAAAACGTTATCCCCGGCTTTCGGGGGCAGTTGATCCAGCACATACCCTGACAACAAGAACGGCCCCCTGGGAAGATAAAGGGGGCCGTTTCCGTGTGTGATCTAATCTCCCTCCCCTTCAAAAGGGAGGGCCGGGGGGGGGGATGGTGGTAGCCGCGCAGCTCAAGGAACCCAAGCGATCAGTGGTAGCCGAACTCCTTCAGCATGCGGCTGTTGTCGCTCCACTCGCCGCTTACCCGCACGAACAGCTCCAGAAACACCTTGGTATCCAAGAGCCGCTCAATCTCGTGGCGCGCCTGGGTACCGATCTTCTTCAGCATCTCTCCCTTCTTCCCGATCACGATCCCCTTCTGCGAGTCGCGCTCCACGTTGATAGTCGCCGCGATGGAAACCAGGCCATCCTCGCGCTCCTTGAAACTGTCCACCACGATTGCCACCGAGTAGGGGACCTCGTCGTGGGTCAGCCGGAAGATCTTCTCCCGGACGATTTCCGCCACGATGAAGCGCTCCGGGAGGTCGGTCAGGATGTCGTCCGGGAAATAGCAGGGCCCTTCCGGGAGCAGGCCGTGCACGAGCTGCACCAGCTGGTCCACGCCGTCACCGGTGAAGGCTGAGACCGGGATGATCTCCTTGAACGGGAAGGCCTCTCCATAGCAGAGCATCCGCTCCAGGAGCTCCCCCTTGGGGACCAGGTCGATCTTGTTCAGCACCAGGATGACGGGGGAGGTGACCCCGGAGAGCACCTCGTGGATCATGCCGGTCTCCTTGGCCGGGTCGGTGGCGCCGTCCACCAGGAAGAGGATCAGGTCAACCCCCTGCACCGCGGAAAGCGCCTCCTCCACCATGAACTTGTTGAGCCGGGATTTGGCCCGGTGTATGCCGGGGGTGTCGATAAAGACGATCTGACCGCCCGGGACATTGTGAATCCCCTTGATCCGGTTCCGGGTGGTCTGCGGCTTGTCCGAGGTGATGACGATTTTTTCCCCAAGTATCTTGTTCAAGAGGGTAGATTTCCCGACATTGGGGCGCCCGACGATGGAAACAAAACCGGAACGGAATATTTTTTCTGACATGATGGTCTCCTCAAATCTCGGCAACTGGGCCCAAAATGCTCAACATACGGGAAAGACCACCGGATGGAAAGGTTTCTTTCGAGCCATCCCGGAGAGTTTCCTTTAGCGTCGGAACTTTACCTTAAAGGGCGAACCCTACTATACATCAAATTATCTAGTGCTCCCCCGAGAGATCTCCCGAACGCTCCCCGCCGCTCCACTTAAGGACGATCCAGCCCGGCCCGAGCGAGGCATCCTCCCTCACCTTGGTCACCCTGACGCCAAAGCGCTCGGAAAGCCTGGTCAGGTTGCGCCGCCCCTGCCCCACCAGATCGGAGGTCCTCCCCGCGGCTGCCAGGAAGCTGACCGGGCTCCCTTCGGGAATCCCCTCCGCGAGAGTGCACATGAGATCGTAACAAAGCTCCGCCTCGACCAGCTGCCCGAAGGCCGGGTGGTAGGGTCCGGCGATGAGCACCCCGGGAGACTCCAATTCGGCGGTCGGCTGCAGGCCGAGTCGCACCACCGGGACCCCGGCACGCCGGGCGGCGCGCAGCATGCACTGGCACAGGGAGACCGCCCCGCCCAGCGACAGCGGCTGGTAGCTGCCGACCTGGTACCGCGCGGCAAGCTCGGTCCCTGCAATGACCAGGGTCGGATAGATGCGCAGGAAGGAGGGGCACAGCGCGAGCACCCGCTGCAGCGAGCCAAGCGAGCGCTCCTCGGAATCCCCGGGGAGTCCCGGCATGAGCTGCACGCCAACCCTGAGCCCCGCATGCTGCAGCGCCCGGACCGCGAGTTCCGCGTCCCGCGCGGTGTGCCCACGCCCCGAGAGCCCGAGCACCTCGTCGTTCATCGACTGAACACCCAGCTCGACGGTTGCCACCCCCATCGCCTTCAGAAACGAGGCGCTTTCCGGGTCAACCGCGTCAGGCCTCGTGGAGAGCCGTAGGGAGCCAAGCTCTCCCGAGGCGAGCAGCGGCTGGAGCGCCCCGAGCAGGTACTCCTGGTCGTCGCGCGGCAGCGCCGTGAAGGTGCCGCCGTAGAAGGCCGCCTCCATTTCGCGTCCGGGAGAGCTGTCACGGTAGCGGGCGATTTTCTCCAGCATTTCCCCTGCCCCCGGCAGCGTCCCGCGGGCGCCGGCGATCTTCTCCTGGTCGCAAAAGACGCAGCGGTGCGGGCACCCCAGGTGTGAGATGAAGAAGGGGACTACGACCGGCCTCAAGGCTTCCCCTCGAGACGCGCCCAGGCCTCCCTGGCGGCAGCCTGCTCCGCCTCCTTCTTGGTCCTCCCCCCCCCCTCGCCCATCAGCTCGTCCCCCAGGTAGATCTCCACGCTGAAGTGCCTGTCGTGGTCGGGTCCGCTCACCTTTTTCAGTTGGTAGCGGGGAAGCTGGCCGCGTTCGAGCCGGGCGCGCTCCTGCAGGGCGGTCTTGAAGTCCCGCCCGGACAGCCCCTCGCCCGAGGCAAGCAGTTCCGCGAAATGCTGGTGCACCACGCGCCTGGCCTCCTCGATGCCGCCGTCCAGGTAGAGAGCTGCCAGGAGCGCTTCGAAGGCGTCGGCCAAGAGCGAGCGTTTCTCCCTGCCGCCCCCCTTTTCCTCGCCGCGCCCAAGCCTCAGGCAGGACCCGAGATCAAGCCCGGTGGCGATTGTCGCCAGACTCCCCTCGTCTACCAGCGCCGCCCGGATGCGCGTCAGTTCCCCCTCGCGGCTTTCGGGAAAGCGCACCAGCAGGAGATCGGAGAGCAGGAAGTCGAGCACCGAGTCCCCAAAAAACTCCAGACGCTGGTTATCCTTGCCGCCCCCCGCTTCGTTGACGAAGGTGCGGTGCGTCAGCGCCTCCTCCAAGAGGGCCCTGTCCCGGAAGGTGTACCCGAGCGCCCGCTCGACCCTTGCCAGCATGTCGTCGCCGTTTCTGTCCATTTAATTGCATCATCCCGCGCGCGTATTTGCCTCACTATAGCCAAACGCCCCCCGCATGGCAACAAGGAACGCCTCTCCGGACCGGGGATGTCGACTGCGTGATCCCTGTACTCAGGCGTATAGGGCATCTATACACCGACGCGCCCGGGCATACCCTTATCAATACAGTAAGTTACATAGCCGAGCGGGCAGATGACGCCGAGATTGCGCCCTAAGGGTGTATGGTTGCGGCATACAATCAGACTGGCACTGATAACGCGGCGGCTATCAGGCTGTCGGTGTAAATAGCCGTAATACTGCCACATATAAATTATTTCACAGTCATTTACCTATCTGGCATAAATGGTGCTAATTTTAAAATCATCAGGACTGCAATGTGAGTTAAAAGGGAGCATGTTATGAGAACAGCAATAAACACCTTGATAGCAACAGCAGCAATGACGACCACGGTTTTTGCGGCCAACGGTGCTCCGGCCCCTGGGCACGGCCCCCTCTGCTGGGCAGGCATCGCATTCTGCGCCGCCGTCCTGGTTGGACAGACCATGCCGGCCGTTCGGCTCTTGTTGGGAACCAACGGACTGCACACTCCGCCTAGCGCTGCCAACCACCGGTAACCTGCTGGCTGAGACAATTACCACCCACGGCCTCACGGCACCCTGGTGCCAGGTCCCTGCCCTTTCTTTTCTGTTTAACAACGCTTCTAGCAAGCGAGTTTACTCTCACGGCTACCAGCTTGGTGGCCATAAAGCCCCCTTGGCACTGGCATAGCGTGCCTGGCTCTGGTTAATGTCCGATTCAAAACGGCAAAACGGGCGCAGGGAATAATCCCGCTGCGCCCGTTTTAATTGACGTCCCATCTGGGCCGGCATCCGGCTGCGCCGGCAGATCCGGATACCGGTTCAAGGCGGCGATTCTTGCTACTTGCCGTCCCGTGCGCTCTCACGCACCCCCTGGCAGTGAGCAACCCGGCCCGGCACCGGCTTGATGCGGAAGATCGGCAGCAGCTAGCCGGTGACGATCCGGGCGCAAAAAGCGAGGAACATCCAGACAGCCAGGCTGTTGCCGTTTTGGGGCTCCGTTGGGGACGTGGGCAGGGGAATGTAGTTGGTGCCGAGGATGAGGGCGGCTATGCCGCCCCCCCAGGGGAGTGCATGCACGAGCTGCGCCCAGGCAAGCCCCGGGGAGGCGGCCGTCTGGCCAAGGGGTGCGGATCGGAACACCCCTGATGCTTCTCGAAGGCGCACAGGACCGCCTGTCCGAGTTCTTCCGTTTCGCCTGCCGTCGCCGGTTTCAGGGCATGGTAGAATATCCCTTCCTGTCGCAGCTGGCGGGCTTGGGTTAGCGTCATGGCGTCTGGCATCATGATGATCTGCAGTTGGCAGTTGCACTTTTTGAGCAGGTGAACCATGTCAGCCGAGGCAAGCTTCCGGCCGGAATCGCTGACCAGCAGCAGGACGGGAGCCTGCTTTTCCTGGACGCTGTCCAGCAGCTGTTCAGTCGAGTCGGTCGCCTAGACGCGATACCCCGCTTTCCTGAAAAAGCCGACCGGCTTGCCGCGATATGCGACATCCCTGTCCGCTATTATGGTTGGTCCATAAATCACCCTGCACTCTGTTATCTCTGCACTGTCCCTACTATTTGGAAGCCTGTGCGGGTGCTACCACTTGCTTACTGACCAAACTGAAGACTCCCTTGCACATGGCAACCATCAGCATGAGGCACGGGACAACCTGGAGCACGATGACGGCTCCCAGGAAAAGGGTGAAAACCTTGGTCATGGAGCCCTCTGCAACGCCCGAGATGGCGAAGGCACCCGCCGCCACTATCGCCACTATGGCCAGACTGGCAATTTTCCCTGCGGCTGATTTCTTGGATTCAGTTTTCATGGTGTTCTCCTTTTTGATTATCATTCCCGTAATGGGTATTTGCATTTGTGTCATGTCGTTCTGTCACTATGTGAGCATCAAGCATGCCAAGTAGAGAGAACGGCAGTATTAAGTGCCCAACCCACTGATACATAGCATTTTTTATGACAGAGACGAACTGTCCACTTGTCCAGAGCTTCTCTGAATAGTATGTTTTAACAATACACTGAGCCTTCCCATCCCGCCCCCACTACAACGGCTCAGCGTGGCAACTAGCTGTAGTAGCGCAAATATCTCAGGTAGCTACCGGTGTATAGATCTCATGTACGGCTGAATATACAAGCACCGTGCAACTCCGCTGGGTCCGCAGATCTGAGGCGCTGCCTGTCAGGCGGTAGCCGGAAGAACGCAATCCGGAAGACATGATGCCCACAGCGGCTCCCCGTGCAGGTGCCTTTTGGCTCAGGCTCTCGGCATCAGGCCTGCGCCCCCGGGTCAACGACTCCCTCCTATAGGTCTGCCGGGCCTGAACCGGTCCTGCCGCCGCCAAGTCGCCCTACCCCACCAACCGGCCGCCCGATGGCAGCAAAGGGCACAGCCCATGCGGGTTTGGAGCCATTTAACTCTTGCATAATTACCCCCCCTCACCTATAATTCAGTGATTTTATAAGGATCGTGAGAAAATAAGCATGGGCTTTTTCATTACATTCGAAGGAATTGAGGGGTGCGGCAAAACCACCCAGCTGAGGCTGCTGAAGGAACGTCTGCAGGCAACGGGTGAGAAGGTGACCGCGACCCGGGAACCGGGCGGCTGCCCGATCGCGGACCAGATGCGCGCCATCCTGCTGGATGCGGGGAACGCCGCCATCACCCCCCTCTCGGAACTGCTGCTCTACGCCGCGGCGCGCGCCCAGCACGTTCGGGAAGTGATCGTCCCGGCTCTTGAGCGCGGCGAGATCGTCCTTTGCGACCGTTTCACCGACGCGACCATCGCCTACCAGGGGCACGGCAGGGGGCTCGACCTGGCCACCATCGCCGAGCTGAACCGGCTTGCCACCGGCGGGGTCGAGCCGGAGTTGACCCTGCTGATCGACTGCCCCGTGGAGATCGGCCTCGCACGCGCGCTGGCCCGCATCGAGGCGGGGAGCGGTGCCCGCGAGGAGCGCTTCGAGCTGGAAAACGTCCGCTTTCATGAGCGGGTGCGCCAGGGGTATCTGGTGCTCACGGAGAGCTTCCCGGGGCGTTTCCTCGTCATCGACGGTTCCGGCGACGTGGCGCAGACCGAAACGCTGGTGAGCGCGGCACTGGCCGCCCGGATCCAGGCCTTTAGTGCGGGCGGCAACGCTATGCCCCGGACCGGGTGTTAGATGCCGTTCTCGGACGTCATCGGTCAGGAGAGGGCCATCGCCGTGCTGCGGCGCTCCATCACCGTGGGCCGGGTGGCTCACGCCTACCTCTTTTCCGGCATCGAGGGATGCGGCAAGAAAAAGACCGCGCTCGCCTTCGTACAGGCCGTTTTTTGCGGCAGGGACGAGGCCTGCGGCGTCTGCCCGTCCTGCAGGAAGGTGGCGAGCGGCCAGCACCCCGACCTGCACATCCTGGAGCCGGACGGTGCCTTCATCAAGATCGACCAGGTGAGGGATTTGCAGAAGGAGCTTTCCTATCGCCCCTTCGAGGCCCCCAAGAAGGCGTGCATCATCAATGGGGCCGACAGGCTGAACCTCTCCTCGGGGAACTCGCTGTTAAAGACCCTGGAGGAGCCGCCCGGCGAGGCGCTGCTGATCCTGATCGCGCCTGAGCGCTCCGCCGTATTGCAGACCATACTCTCGCGGTGCCAGGAGCTCGCCTTCCAGCCGCTTCCGGGCAAACTGATCGAGGGGCGGCTGGTGCGGGACGGGTTCCCGGCCGAGGCGGCCCGGGTCGCCGCTACGCTGTGCGGCGGGAGCCTGAGCCGCGGGATCGAGATAGCGACCGACGGCATGCTGGAGGTGCGCGGCAGCTTCCTGACCCGGATCACCGGGCTTACTCTCGGCGACGCGGCCTCCATCTTCGCCGCGGCCGAGGAGTTGGCCCAGGACAAGGAGGGGCTCCCGGAGCTCCTTGAGCTGCTGCTCTCGTTCCTGCGCGACATCCTTATCTTTCGCTCCACACCCGAGGCGCTGGTGAACAGCGACCTCAGGCAGCTGATCTCCCGGGAGGCGGCGCGCCGCTCGGAAGCGGACGTCATGGAGCTGATCGAGCAGTTGATCGCCATGCGCCGGATGTTTCTGCGCAACGTGAACGCCCGGCTCGCCCTGGAGGTCTTCTTCATGCGCTTCTGCTCACTGCGCTCGCAGGGGTGAAGCGTCGGGTAGTTAAGTAGTTGAGTAGAGTAGTAGTCACGTTGCAAAGGTTGTTACTAACACAGCTCGCAGATCAGGACTTAACAAGGGTCGCTGCTCGAACTTGACCTCAACCTTGACCTGATTCACCATCGGAGGCATTTTTTGGCAAGAATCGTTAGGATACAGTTCACCACCGCAGGAAAGCTTTACGACTTCTCGGTCGGAAGAGTCGAACCGAAACCGGGCGACCGGGTGATCGTCGAAACGGAGCGGGGCAAAAGCATTGGACAGGTGGTCTCGGGACCGCTTGAGATTGACGATGCGGCGCTTCCCGAAGGGATCAAGCAGGTGCAGCGCCTGGCGGAGCCCTCGGACCTGGCGACCCAGGCGGCAAATACCCTCAAGGAGAAGGAGGCGCACAAGTTCTGCCTGAACCGGATCAAGGAACGGGTTATGGACATGAAGCTCGTCAAGGTGGAATACCTTTTCGACGGGAGCAAGGCGATCTTCTACTTCACGGCGGACGGACGGGTCGACTTCCGGGAACTGGTCAAGGACTTGGCACACGCCTTCCACACCAGAATCGAGATGCGGCAGATCGGGGTGCGCGACGAATCGAAGATGGTCGGGGGGATCGGGATCTGCGGCCGGGAGCTCTGCTGCTCCTCGTACCTGCGCGAGTTCGAGCCGGTCTCGGTGAAGATGGCCAAGGAACAGAGCCTGGCACTCAACCCGAGCAAGATCTCCGGGCAGTGCGGCAGGCTCCTCTGCTGCCTTTCCTACGAGTTCGACACCTACTGCAGCCTCAGGAAGGGGCTGCCCAAGTGCGGTAAAAGGGTGCAGTGCGGAAACGTGGACGGCGAGGTGGTGAAGGTGAACGTCCTGGCCGGTACGGTGACGGTGAAGAACGCGGACGACTCCCTGGTCCAGCTGAAGGGTGACGATATCAGCCCCGAAAACGTGAGCGAGCGCATCAAGAAGCCGCAGGGCAGGGGTGAGGCGCCGGCGGCCGACCAGAAGGGGAAGGGGTCCCAGGGGGCCGGCAAGCAGCGCCGCAACAGGCCCGTTGACGTCAAGGAAAGGAAAAAGGAGAAACCATCATGAAGCCAGCCTTCTACGTCACCACCCCGATCTACTACGTAAATGACGTCCCGCACATAGGGCATGCCTATACTACGCTTGCGGCTGACGTGGTGGCGCGCTACAAAAGGCTCAAAGGTTTCGACGTCTTCTTTCTCACCGGCACCGACGAGCACGGGCAGAAGGTGGAGAAGGCGGCCAACGCCGCCGGAGAGACCCCCCTGGAGCTTGCCGACCGGGTCATGAAGCGCTTCCAGGCACTCTGGGAGAAGCTGGAGATCTCCCACACGGACTTCATCAGAACCACCCAGGAGCGCCACAAGAATGGGGTCGCCGCACTGTTTCAGAGGGTGCTGGATAAGGGCGACATCTATCTTGGGGAGTACGAGGACTGGTACTGCACACCGTGCGAAACGTTCTGGACCGAGACCCAGCTGATAGACTTCAAGTGCCCTGACTGCAACCGTCCGACAGAGAAGCTCAAAGAGGAGTCCTACTTCTTCCGGATGAGCAAGTACCAGGATCAGCTGCTGGCCCACATCGACGCGAACCCCGATTTCATCCAGCCCAAGAGCCGCCGAAACGAGATCCTCTCCTTCGTGAAGGAGGGCCTCAGGGACCTCTCGGTCTCCCGCACCACCTTCCAGTGGGGCATCCCGGTGCCGGGCAACGAAAAGCACGTGGTCTACGTCTGGTTCGACGCCCTGGCGAACTACATCACAGCCCTGGGGTATCCCGACGAGTCCGGCAACTTCGCTACCTACTGGCCCGCCGACGTGCACCTGATCGGCAAGGACATCCTGCGCTTCCACGCCGTCTACTGGCCGACCTTCCTGATGGCGGCCGAGCTCCCGATCCCGAAGCGGGTCTTTGCCCACGGCTGGTGGACCGTCGAGGGGCAGAAGATGAGCAAGAGCCTGCAAAACGTGGTGGAGCCGAACATGCTGGTCGACAAGTACGGGGTGGACGCGGTACGTTACTTCCTGCTGCGCGAGGTCCCTTTCGGCCTGGACGGCGACTTCTCGCACCAAGCGCTGATCCACCGGATCAACTCCGACCTCGCCAACGACCTGGGGAACCTTTTGAACCGCTCCACGGCGATGCTCGGCAAATACTTCGCAGGCGTGCTCCCGGACCCCTCGGAGGAGACCGCGCTCGACGCGACCTACCGGGAGAAGACCAGCTCGATGGTGGTGCAGGTCGACGGTCTTTTGGAGGACCTCGCCTTCTCCAAGGCGCTGCAGAGCATCTGGGAGGTGATCTCGGCCGGCAACAAGTACATCGACGAGACCGCGCCCTGGGTACTCGCCAAGGACCCGGCCCAGAAGGAGCGGCTGGCCACCGTCATGTACTACATGCTGGAAAGCCAGCGGATCGTCTATTTCCTGTTGTCCGCCTTCATGCCGAAGACCGCGGAGAAGGGGCTTTGCTATCTCGGCTGGACCGAGACCCCCGACGACCAGGGGCTTGTCTGGGGAGGTCTCAAGCCGGGCACCGTCATCGCCAAGGCCGAGGCGCTCTTCCCGAGGATCGAGGAGAAGGGGGAGTAGGGGGAAATGAAGAAGGGACGCTCTTTGGGGCAAGCCGTCTCGCTAAAGTGTTGCTAAAGAGTTTTAATGCGCCCATAACTCGCTGGGATTTCGAAACAATTCTGCCTGAAGCGCGAAGAATTTCAGCGCAAAGGAGGATTACGAACTTTTAGCCACACTTAGCAGACATATACATACTTGTATCATTCCTTTAAGCAGCCGATGTACAATAAAAAAAGCTCGCCTCCCAAAACTGGGGGACGAGCTTTTTTTAATTTTCTAACAACACTTTTGCGAGACGCCTTGGGTAAAGAGCTCATCTTTCTTTTCAGCCAATGGCCCCATATCGCTCTTCTTAGTCCGTTACAGTCGAAAGTACCTGAATATTATACATAAACGTCTATTCCCAGTGAGAGTCCTGCTGGGGCAAGGGGAGCAGATTTCCCTCAAAGCAGCTTGCACGCCTCGTCGAAATCGAGCCGGGGGCTGCGCGGAAAGAGCTTGGACCGGTCGCCGTAGCCCAGGTTGCAGAGAAAGTTCGACTTCCAGTGCCCCTCGGGGAAGAATTCCTGCTCCGCCCCCGGACACTCGGCGCCCAGGCCGCAGAACTCCTCGTCCACCTTCGCGTTGTCGAACCCCGACATCGGACCGCAGTCGAGTCCCAAGGCACGGGCGGCGAGAATCAGGTAGGCACCCTGCAGGGAGGAATTACGCCGGGCCGTCACCTCCACCAGCTGCGGGTTGGCGGCGAAGTTGTTGGCCATCTCGGGGTTGTGGGGGAAGAGCCTCGGGAGCTTCTCGTAGAATCTGAGATCGAAGGCGATGATCACCGTGACCGGCGCCGCCATGGTCTTCTCGACGTTTCCCGGCGCCAGCGCCGGGCGCAGACGTTCCTTGGCGCTTTGCGATCGGAGAAAGAGGAAACGGCCGGGGCAGCAGTTGGCGCTGGTGGGTCCCCATTTCAGGATCTCATGCAGCTCTCTCAAAGTCGCCTCGGCTACCGGCTTGTCCAGCCAGCCGTTGTGAGTGCGCGCCTCGCGAAACAGCAAATTCAATCCTTCTTCTGACAGTAGGCTCATGGCCGTTCTCCCTTTAAGAGTATCGGCGAGGTTTCGTTTACCGACGAAGCGGTAAGGATACCTCTTGGTGGAAAATTCATGAGGTAAAGCTTAGCCCTATCCTGTCCCGCGTCAAGGGCAATTCATCACCAGCCGGCTTTGGCAACGGGAACCTCTCCCTCCACCTCAAGGGGAGGGCCAATATGGGGGAAAAAGGACCTGAATGCAGGACAGGGCGCCAGCAGGAATGGAATGTACCCCCTTCCCTCCTCTAGTATCCTCCGGGAAGCGGCCGCAGCTCACCCGGGGCGAGCATGAAGAAAAACCGGAACATGCAGTACTTATAGAACTCGGAAAACAGAAGCTTGAAGCTGCCGCCGTGGATCCACCAGTCTTCCTTCAGGTTTTGCGAATCGACCGGATGCGGGTAGATCGCCACGTCCTTGGCCAGGGCGTTTCGAAAGATGAGGGTGGCGCGCTTCATGTGGTAGCGCGAGGTGATCAGAGTGATGGAACTCACCTTGTGACCAGTGATCAGGTCGCGCGCGTAGATGGCGTTCTCCAACGTGTTGCGCGACACCTTCTCCAGAAAGACGTTTTCGCCCCCCTTTCCTTTGTAGAGTTCCCCCTTCTTCACCAGCGGATCGACCCCGATCAGGAACAACAGGCGCCCCTGACCCTCCCGGTACAGCTTCACCCCCTCCTCCACCCGCCCGCGCCCGCCGGCCAGCACCACGACGGCGTCGGTGCGCACCTCCCGCGGCGCCACCGAGTAGGTCTTGTAGACGAAATCGACGAACAGGACACCCAGGACGAGGAGCGCCAATATCAGCAATGAGAAGAGTCCCTTGAGCACACTCATGATTCACATCCTTAAATCAATACCCACCGGCAATTTTTGCTTGCATCGGCGGGTTTCCTCTGATATAACTTACGACTTCAGTAAACTCCGGAGGGTACAAAGAAATGTCCAGAATATGCGAGATATGCGGTAAAGGCCCTAGCTTCGGGAATAACGTCAGCCACGCCAACAACAAGACCAGCAAAATCTGGCGTCCGAACCTGCAGAAGATCAAGGCCGTGAGGAACGGTACCGTCAGGAGCATCAAGGTCTGCACCCGCTGCATCCGCTCCGGACACGTTACCAAGGCCCTCTAGGACCAGAACTCTTTTGCGAGATCATTAAAGCCGCGGCGCCCCAAGCGCCTGCGGCTTTATTTTTTCTCTTCGCCTTAGCCGCAAAGAGCGGTAATCTCTATCTCCACCAGCGCTCCGCGCGGCAACCCCTGCACCTCGACGGTGACGCGAGCGGGGGGCTCTGCCGGGAAGTGACGCCCGTAGATGGCGTTCACCGTGGTAAAATCCCCCATGTTGGCCAGGTAGATGACGGTCTTCACCACGTCGCCGAAGCCGAGCCCCGAGGCCTCAAGAAGCGCCTGGATGTTCTGCATGACGAGTTCCGTCTCGGCTGCGATGCCTCCCCGGCACATTTCGCCGGTCGCCGGCTCGAGTGCGATGGCGCCGGAAAGAAAGAGAAAACCTCCCGCCTTTACCCCCTGGGAATAGGGGCCGATCGCCTTGGGCGCCCGATCCGTGCTGATTATTTCCTTTGCCATGAAGCCTCCTTTTCCTAGCTCTTCAGCCTTTCCACCTTGATAACCCCTTTCACCTTGTTGACGGAGGCAAACACCCTTTTAAGGTGGTCCAGATCGGTCACGTCCACCTCGAAGAGGTTCTCCCCTTTCTTGTCCAGGGTGCTGTTGATGGAGGCGCTGGAGATGTTCGCCTCGCAGTTGGTGATCGCCGTGGCGATGTGGGCCAGGATCCCCTTCTCGTCGTTGCATAAGACCCGGATCTTCACCGGCAGCGCGGTCTTTCTCCCCTTGTTCCAGGCAACCTCGATGCGGCGCTCCGGCTCCAGCGCCGCCGCGAAGGGGCAGTCGGCGGTGTGCACCGTGACACCGCGCCCGCGCGTGATGAAACCGGTGATCTCGTCGCCGGGGAGGGGGTTGCAGCACTTGCCGAAGCGCACCAGCACGTCCTCGACCCCGTCGATCCGGATGGCGGAGGAGGACTTTCCTTTGAGCCGGTCGATCACCTTGCCGATCCGGGTCTCCTTCCTCTCCTGGGCGGCCTCGAGCTTCTCGGCCGGTATCAGCTTGGAGAGCACCTGGTTGCAGGAGATCTTGCCGTAGCCGACCGACGCCATCAGGTCGTCCTCGGCCACGAAGCCGAACTCGACCGCCACCTTCTTTATCTCGCCGGTCTTCTGCAGCTTGGCAAAGTTGAGCGAGTAGCGCCGGAACTCCTTCTCGCAGATCTCGCGTCCCAGCGAAATGCTGCGCAGGCGCTCCTCGGTCTTCACCCAGGCCCTGATCTTGTTGCGCGCCCGGGAGCTCTTCACCAGCTTCAGCCAGTCCTTGCTCGGGGTGTGGTGCGGGGAGGTGATCACCTCGACGATGTCGCCGGTCTTTAGTTCGTACTTGAGCGGTACCAGCTTGCCGTTCACCTTGGCGCCGACGCAGCGGTGCCCGACGTCCGTGTGCACCGAGTAGGCGAAGTCGATCGGGGTGGATCCCTTGGGAAACCCCTTCACGTCCCCCTTCGGGGTGAAGATGAAGACCTCCTCGGGGAAGAGCTCGACCCGGACCGTGTCCATGAACTCCTTGGAGTCGTCCAGCTCCTGCTGCCACTCCAATAGTTGCCGCAGCCAGGTGAAGCGCTTCACCTCCTTCTCGTCGTACCCCTTCCCCTCCTTGTACTTCCAGTGCGCGGCGATCCCCGACTCGGCCACCCGGTGCATCTCGCCCGTCCTGATCTGCACCTCCATGCGCTCCCCGTAGGGGCCGATGACCGTCGTGTGCAGCGACTGGTACATGTTCCCCTTCGGCATGGCGATGTAGTCCTTGAAGCGGCCGGGAATCGGCTTCCAGGTGGAGTGGATGATGCCGAGCACCTCGTAGCACTCCCGGATGTCGTCCACCGAGACCCGGATGGCGATTAGGTCGTAGATCTCGTCGATCTCGACGTTCCTGCTCTGCATCTTCTTGTAGATGGAGTAGAGGTGCTTGGAGCGGCCGGAGACCTCACCCTTTATGCCGTGCTCCACCAACTGGTTCTTGATGATCTCCTTCACACTGGCCACGTAGGACTCGCGCTCCTGCTTCTTCTTGGCGACCTTGCCGGCGAGATCGTAGTAAAGCGTCGGCTCCAGGTAGCGGAAGGAGAGGTCCTCCAGCTCCCCCTTGACCCAGGAGATGCCGAGCCGGTTGGCGATCGGCGCGTAGATGTCGAGCGTCTCCTTAGCGATGGCGCGCTGCTTCGCCTCGGGCTGGTACTGCAGGGTGCGCATGTTGTGCAGCCGGTCGGCGAGCTTCACCAGGATGACCCGGATGTCGTTGGCCATGGCGAGCAGCATTTTGCGGAAGTTCTCCGCCTGGCTCTCCTCCTTGGTCTTGAAATGGATCTTGCCGATCTTGGTGACGCCATCCACCAGGCGCGCCACCTCCGCGCCGAACATCGACTCCAGCTCCTCGTGGGTGGTCAGAGTGTCCTCGACCGTGTCGTGCAACAGCCCGGTCACCACGGCGGCGATGTCCAGGCGCAGGTCCGCGAGAATGCCGGCCACCTCCATCGGGTGGATCAGGTAGGGCTCGCCCGAGAGCCGGGTCTGCCCCTGGTGCACCTTGGCGCAGAAGACGTAGGCCTTTCTCAAGAGGTCGAGGTCGCTGCCGGGGTTGTAGGCAGCGACCTTGTCGAGTATGTCGTTCAATCGAATCATTGAATGCTCTTTGACGTAAAAAAAAAGGCCAACGGCCGGGGCTTCCCCCTTTAGCCGTTAGCCCCCGAACCGAGCGCAAAAAAAGGGGAAACGAACGAGCTGTTCCCCCTTAAATCTGAATTAACGACCCTTTTTGCTGCCGATCTCGCAGCCGATCTTGCCGGCGGCGATCTCCCGGAGTGAAACGACCACGTTCTTGTTGGCGCCCCTGTTGTCGATGAGCGGGCGGGCCCCCTTGAAAAGCTGCTTCACCCTCTTGCTCGCCAGCATGACGAGGAGAAAGCGGTTGTCCACCTTCTCCAGACAATCTTCTACGGTAACCCTTGCCATAATAACACCCCTTTGTCGTGTAGCCGGAAAATTTCTAGATATCGAAGGTCGCCGAGATCCCCTGGATCACCCGGAAGGACCTGCACTGCTCGGCGATCAACACGCTTTTCAGCTGGGTGAGCGCCTCGGTGAACCTGTCGTTGACGATGATGTAGTCGTACCAGCGCGCCTCTCTGATCTCGGCGGCGGCGTTGTTGATCCTGGTCTCGATCACCTCTTCGGTGTCGGAAGAGCGGCTGTCCAGCCGCCGCCTCAGTTCGGCGATGGAGGGTGGCAGTATGAAGATGTAGACGCCTCCGTCGAAGCGTCCTTTCAACTGCTGGGCTCCCTGGCAGTCGATGTCAAGGATCAGGTCGATCCCCTGGGAGCGGCACTGATTCAAGGTGGCAAGGGAGGTGCCGTAGAGGTTGCCGTGCACCTCGGCCCACTCGGCGAACTCCCTGGCCTCGACCATGCGGGAGAACTCGTCCTGCCCCACAAAAAAATAATCACGTCCGTGCACCTCTCCGGGACGGGGAGTGCGCGTCGTGTAGCTCACAGAATGCCGCAAACCGGGGAAAATGTCAATAATTTCCTTGCAGAGCGTGGTTTTGCCGGCGCCGGAGGGTGCCGATATGACAAAAAGTACTCCTTCGCGTTGCATTCGATTTCCTCCGGGCCTCCCTTAAGGCTACTCGATGTTTTGCACCTGCTCGCGGATCTTTTCCAGTTCCCCCTTCAACTCCACGACGCAGGCGGCAATCTCGGCGTCGTTCGCCTTGGAGCCGACCGTGTTCACCTCGCGGTTGATCTCCTGGAGCAGGAAGTCGAGCTTGCGTCCCACCGGCTCGCAGCGCAAGAGCGTCTCGTCGAACTGGCGCAGGTGGCTCTCCAGGCGGACCAGCTCCTCGGTGATGTCGCACTTGTCCGCTAAAAGCGCCACCTCGAGCGCGATGCGCTCCTCCGGCAGCGAGCTTTCCGAGCAGAGCACCAGGATCCTCTCCTTGAGCCTGGCCGCGTAATCGGCGACCACCGAGGGGGCGCGGGCCGTCACCCGGCCGATCTGTTCGCTCAGGAACTCCCGGCGCCTCAGGAAGTCGGCCAGAAGCGACTCCCCCTCGAAACTGCGCATCTCGTCGACCCGGACGATCGCCGCGTCCAGCGCCGCGAGCAGCTCCTGGGGGATCTCCTCCAGTGCCGCCTCCGCCTCGGCCGACACGGCGATCACGTCGCGCTGCGAGGCCAGAAGTTCCAGGGTCACCTCGCCGGCGAGCCCCAGCGCCTCCTGGATACCGGTAAAGGCGCGGTAGTAGGCGCGGGCCAGGGGGAGGTTCGCGCTCGGAACTCCGGCCGCGCCGGCCCCCTCCATCTGGATGAAGACGTCGATCTTGCCCCGGGATAGCTTCTCGGCCACCCGTTTCTTGATCTCGCTTTCAAAGGGCATCAGCGCGCGCGGGAGCTTCACGGAAATCTCGCCGTAGCGGTGGTTCACGCTCCGGAGTTCAACGATGAACCTGCCCCCCGCCCAGGCGGACTCCCCCTTGCCGTAACCTGTCATGCTCTTGATCATGCATCCCTCCCGGGTTACCGTGCCGTCCCGGTTTAGCGTGCCTCGAATAGCTGTTTCTCCCAGCGCCAGGCGTCTGAGATGATGGTGCCCAGGTCAGCATAGCCGGGGGACCAGCCGAGCAGGGAGCGGATCCTGGCGGCACCCGCCACCAGGTTGGCCGGGTCGCCCGGGCGCCGCGGCGCCTCGTGGACCCGGAAGTCGACGCCGCTCACCTTTTTCACCACCTCGATCACCTGGCGCACGCTCTCGCCCCGGCCGTAGCCGACGTTGATGGTGGTCGAGGTCCCCCCCCGGCCGAGGTAGTCAAGCGCATGGAGATGGGCCCGGGCCAGGTCCTCGATGTGGATGTAGTCCCGGATGCCGGTGCCGTCCGGGGTGTCGTAGTCGGTGCCGAAGATGGAGACCGCCTCGCGCACGCCGAGGGCCGCCTGGCAGCAGACCTTGATCAGGTGGGTCGCTTCCGGGGTGCGCTGCCCCATGCGCGCCTGCGGGTCGGCCCCCGCCACGTTGAAGTAGCGCAGCGCCACGTAGGTAAATCCGTGGGCGAAGGCGGCGTCGCGCAGCATCCATTCGCTCATCAGCTTTGAGGTGCCGTAGGGGTTGATCGGCACCGTCGCACTCTCCTCCGAGGCCTCGCCCCCCGCGGGAATGCCGTAGACCGCGGCGGTGCTGGAGAAGATGAAACGCTCCACTTTGTGCTCGACGCAGGCCTGCAAGAGGTTCAGAGTGTTCCTGGTGTTGTTCGTGTAGTACTTGAGCGGCAGGTGCACCGATTCCGGAGCGATGATGGCGGCGGCAAAGTGGAGCACCGACTTGCAGCCGGTTTCGCGCAGCACCTCGGAGATGCGCGCGGCGTCGGCCAGGTCGCCGACGATAAGCCTTTCGCCATGGATGAGGGCAGCTGCGGACCCCGTGGAAAGGTTGTCATAGACGACCACCTGATGCCCTGCCTCGGAGAGCTGGCGCACGACATGGCTGCCGATGTACCCCGCCCCCCCTGTAACAAGAATTGCGCCCATTTCGGGTCTCCTTTTGCAAATTGCTGCGAAAAATAAAACAAGGGCCTAGCCTTTGGACTAAACCCTCGATGTCGTGCAGTCGTGCCGGGCCGGCGGCTCAAGGGTCAAGTCCCTCATTCTTTCGCCCGGCGCCTGGGGCCGCCGCCCCGGGTCTACCGCCAGGGGAAACGCCGCGACCCCGTCAGGGTCACTGGTCCGATATATATAGCATCTAGACCAGCACCATGCAACGATTAAATTATACCAACACGTTCCGGCCCGAGGGTGCTTAGCTCAAGGGGCGCATCTGCCAGCTTCCCGCCGGACCAGGCGCTGACCCAAGGCCGGATGGAGCCACTACTGTCGGGACTTGGGGTCGGTGCGGGTGATCCTCTGCTCGTAGGGGAGGCAACTGTTGATATTGAGCACTTCTGCAGCGAGCACATGGCTCTGGTAGCGGGTGGAGAACTCCTCCAGCCGGGATTTCAGTCTCAGCAGCAGGTCCACGCTGCGGCACCTGTTATAGTCATGGTACAAAGCCATGACCTCCTCAAAAATGCGCTGCATTTCCTGGTCGCTCAGCTCCTCGCGAGCATCGACGGCATTCTGGGCACCGTCAGGCTGGCACTTCGGCAGCCGATTCCTGGACTCTTCCATGAAGGAGTCGAGCGTTGCCCTGTCAAACTGGTATCTACCGCAGCCAATGTCGTATAAGTGCCGTACCATTTAAACTACCTCCCTGACCATAACAAACAACCAACCGGACACATTGAACTATTCGGTTGTACCCGTTTAAACTTTAGAAAGGATTACGACGCATTTTCTTATGAAGGAACAGTTGGCGGAGGAGGATGAAAACCAGCAGGAAGGGACAAAAGAGGCCGCGACCCAGGGGGTGCGGTTGGCACGCGCATCAAGGGAAACGCCCGCCTCCCGCGGACTTTTTTTCCCACTTATTGCTCCTTGACAGGTAAGCACTGAAAGGTTATAATTTTTTAATCAACCTTCATGGAGGGAATCCGGTGAAAAAACTGAACCCGTTTGACCTCGCGTACGAACAATATCAACTGCTCAAGGAGAAACTTGGTTCAACGGGTGATGCTCAGGAAAAAAACGTACTGTTCAAAAGGCTTGTCAACCTTCTCGCTGTCATGGAATTCCTGGTGTCCCTGAACAAGGTCCCCTGACAGCCCAAAAAGGTATCCCCCAACCTGGAAACGAAAAGGCCTGCGGAAGCAGGCTGTTATTTAGCAAGCTACAGCCGGCTTGACATCTAGTAGCCATTTTTCCCACGGGTCTAGCGCCTGATTGTGTGCTATAAGTCGTCACCTTTGCAGGTATCCAAACGCATGAGCCCCGCTGCCGAACAGATGGTAGCGGGGGTATCTACATCCTTTAGTTTCCCTATATCCCGCCCCAAGTGACAAAGGAGGCCCGGAATGGATACCGATCCCGTAGACAAGACGTCATTCAACGCGATGCAGGTATCTGTATTCAAAGTGAACCATGATTTGCGCGTGGAAGGGTTCAACGTCACCATAAGCCACCCTTTTGCCCCTTACTCCTGCAGGGCACTCAATGAGCGCGTGGGCGATGCGCTGCGCTGCATCAATTCTTTCGAGCATGAGAAAGGCTGCGGTTTCGCTACGGCATGTTCAGACTGCGTGGTCCGGAAGGCCATTTCAGCATGTTTTCATTCCGGCATGGTGATCCGTAAAAGAGTCGAAATGAAGCTGCGGCATGAAAACACCAGTTCCTGGCACAAATTCATTATTACCGCAACCCCGCTGCAAGACTCAGGCGTCAACTTTGTCGCTTTGATAGTTGAAGACTTGCAGGCAACGCTGTCGAACGAGAAACTGGCACTGCAGATCGACGGCATCCATTCCTGCGCCACCGGCCAGTACCACGACATCATCGAAGACCATCTGATCAAATACCGGGCCGTCACGTTTCAGCCGGCAACCCAAGGCTGACCCGGCCCTTCTCGGGCGCCGTCCGGCAGGTGGCGGACTGAGCTTTCTTTGCCGCTTCGCCTCACGATTCCCAGCTCAGGCACTGGTCCAGGTCCCGACAGGCCGTGCCACGGTTGCACTAATGTCATGGCGGCAAAACTCCGGGTGGTCAAACCGCCCTCCAAGCCATCTGCTCCGCCTCCAGCAGCAACCTCCCCCCAGAAACCACACCAGCCAGCCTGACCAGTGATCTTAGCAACATCAGCCTGTTCATCCCCTATTCTTCCTGTTTGAAGCAGAAAATGACCACCGCCACCAGTGGCTGGAACCCGGCCATCTGCGGCGGGGTTGCCAATATCCCCTTTTCACAGATCGCCACGCAGATGCCAGATGCAACCTTCACGCTGAAGGGGACGAGTCTGTTGCAACCGGGCTTCAATATCTACACCAAGATCGTCGACACTGTTCCGGGCAAATCCAACACCTCGGCGGTTCAGCTCGACAGCGGGGCGGGGGCAGCCTACGGAAGTTCCTGCATCTCTCCCCGAGCACATTCCAGTGCTGCTCACCATAGAGGTGCAAGGACAAAGGCAGAACAATCCCAAAGAAGTGTCAACACTGTCGGTTCTCTATGTCTATTAATGCCCGTTACGGCTTTATTGCGGGCAATCGTCCGGGCTGGGGGAAAAAGTAATTTCCTTATTCAAGTACGCCCCGGAGTGGTATGACGGGTGTCTCTATTTTGCTGTTTATTTAAACCGACGGGGAGTTGTCAGGGATTCAGTCGGGGCCATTGTTGCCGTCCGGCTCCTGAATCTGGATATGTTTTCCGATGCTAGGGCGGGAGGCGATTTGTTCGACCAAAAGGGGAAGTAACGGGTGTTCGTGCTGCCGGGGTCGGTGCTCTGCCGCGACACTTGAGGTTTCGAGATTTATAACCGGGAACATCTTAATTTACGGAAAAGGGCCCCTTCTTAAGGGGCTCTTTCTGGATTGGCACTCGCTCCACACATTTGATTGGCATTGATGGACTCTTCAGGGGGTAACTCGCCCTTTCACACGGCTCCCCAGAACCGGTTAGATCGGACTGCCACTGCTGGGGAGCCGAAAAAAAAGACTCCCATCTCTGGAAGCCCCTCGCTGTTATTCTTGATGATGTTCTTAGTGTTACTTCATAGCCGGCTTTTTCCCTTCCGGCTTTTTCCCTTGCCACATCCGATGCCTCATTTCCTTAATTTTCTTGAATTGCTCGTCAGTCAGAATGCTCCGAACGTCTTTGATAGATTTCAACATATCCAGACGCTGATCCCTTTTGAAGTCCGAAATCTTCTGGGCTGCGGCATTCGCCTTCTCAAGATCGAAATCTTTGACTTCCATGACTTCCTTAAGTTCGATCCTCGCAAGTTTCATATCAGCTTCAAACCAGACCTGCTTTTTTTCCATTCCCCTGTGCATAGCCTTGAGTTTGGCCATCTGATCATCGGTGATACCGACCTTGTCTGCATGCTTGATGAGCATGCCCAACATGTCACCCCTCTTGTGCATGTGGTGCTTTCCCATCTGCTCATGGCATTCACATTTCTTGTGCTCCTTGGTTTCCTTCCCATGCATATCGGCAAAAGCGGGAACTGTAAAAACGACGATCAACAACAGCGCAGGCAAAATCCTTTTCATGGTCTCCATCTCCTTGTTCTTGGCTCGGGCAGACAGCCCGTTCTCCTATCACGTTGTGTGACTTGTCATATCTATCACAATACTTTCGGTAAAGGCAAAACAATGCTGATGTTACGAATTACCTTGCAGTCGGAACCTCGGTTGAAGCCGGTGCTTCAGTTGATGCAGGGGGCTGGGTATCAGTCGTGTCAGGAGGCTGTGTATAACGACCTGTGTGTCGGGGAGGCCGGTTGCTCTTCAGCGGACACTACGCCGGCAAGGCAGACTGCAACCAGAACAGCGGCGAAAAGTAAAACTACTGTCATCAGATGTTTCTTCATTGTCGGTCCTCAAGTTAGAGGCGTCACCTCTTTTGGCGTGTGCCATGCTCTTCATCTACACGGTAATTATGGGAAAAATGAGGAGGCAATAGGTAAACAACATTCATGGGGAGGTGCTCAGGGGAGGAAGGGAAGCCGGCCCGATGGACAGGTTGAGGCTGGCAGGTCGCTATGTATTTTCACGCGTGGCTGCCTACGGCAGCTAAACACCGCCAGAACCAGTATGTTAAGCGTATTTTCGGCTTGTTACACAACTGGGAATCGTTCAGGTGCATTTGGGAGTGTATAGTCGGGATATACAAGGACAGCGTTTTGGATGCAGGGACCGGTTAGTCCGCTTGTGTTTAAAAAGTCGTAGTATCAGCATGTTAAGTCTGATAAATGATGTTTTTTAAAAGATTGGCACGCATGATGCTGTTATAAAATCATCAAAACGAAATAAAAAACCCGGAGGATGCCATGAGAACAGCTATCAACACCATAATCGCAACGATCGCAACGACGACGACCGCATTTGCAGCAAACGGCGCAGCAGAAGAGCCTGGCATCCTGGCCTGGGGATTCATGGGATTTTGTGCTGTCATCCTGGTAGGTCAGCTGGTTCCGGCCGCAATGCTGGTAATCGGAGCAGTCAAAGGCCTGGCAACTGCCCCCAAGGAAGTCAACAACCACTAGCAGCCTACCATGTTTTCATGCCTCTTATCTGTTGAGGTTGCCAAGGAGTTTACCACGAAAACGGAATCCAAAAAATTGATGCTAAGGAAAATGGTCAGTTTATCACTGGTAGCGCTAGTCCTGGGTCGGTGCCTTGTTCCTCTCAGGCGTGGCCGAGATACCGGCACAAAGCGGAGTCCTGGCCAAAGCATTCGTGTTCTTCATAAGTGCAGTCATCGTTGTCCAGGTGGTTCCCGCGGTGCTGTTGCTGGGAGCGATGCTCAAAGGGGCCTTCAATATGGCTGGGAAGATGGTGCAGTCACCCATGAAAAGATAAGAATACTGCTGGTTTCGAATATTCCTGAGAACATTTCGGTTTTCCGAAAAGTGCCCCTTCTTAAGGGGTTTTTTCTGTATGGGCATTTCGATAAAATTTGACCAAGACCCGTAAAACAACCAGGGTAACAGGCTTTTCGGGCTCTCCTCGTGCTGATCACAAGGAGAAGCTCCTTCCGTTAGGAAAGGCATCTCTCCTGCGAGAGAGTTCCTAACTATTCCTGGTCTTGTTTCCAAAAGTTACCCCATGCTTTCATGGGTCCCTCGTCGCTCCCCATGCACAGTTGACATCAAGGGGCTACATGCATATCACGTTAATTATTGTATACTTATTCCGCTACAGACAGAGAGCCATGTTTGTCACAAATGCGAGAAGAGGCCAAGCTGAAAATATCTGCGGATGGAGGTAGATAAGTGCTACAAGGTATTTTCTCAGTGGTGCTGTTGATTCTTCTGTGCATCGAAGCAAATGCCGCAAACGGCCCAGCGCTCACCATGGAGGAATTTATGGTGCCGGCGGCGGACTCGGGCATTGACCTCTATCTGCGCAACAAGCACCCTCGGGGGGTAAAACAGTTCCCGGGAGAGAGGATCCTGCTCTTCGTGCATGGTTCGACCTACCCTGCAGAAACTACCTTCGACCTAAAGCTGAACGGCTTGTCCTGGATGGATTACATCGCCCGCCAAGGTTACGATGTTTACCTGGTGGACCTGCGCGGGTACGGTAAGTCCACGCGCCCGTCCGAAATGGACAGGCCTGCCGCGGACAACGAGCCCATCGTGCGCTCCGAAACTGCGCTAAAGGACGTCAGCGCTGCGGTGGATTTTATCCTCAAGCGCCGCAGCGTCAGGAAGATCAATCTGCTGGGCTGGTCGTGGGGCACCACCATCATGGGGTGGTACACCGCGCAGCATAACAGCAAGGTCAATCGATTAGTGCTCTATGCGCCGGGATGGATCCGCAACACTCCGGCACTTACCGACTCAGGTGTCAAGCTTGGCGCTTACCGTACCGTTTCACGCGACGCGGCAAAAGCCCGTTGGCTCACAGGCGTTCCCGAAGACAAGAAGGCGGACCTGATTCCACCGGGCTGGTTCGAAACGTGGGCAGATGCCACCTTCGCAACCGATCCGGTTGGCTCGAAGAAGACTCCCCAAGTGCTAAGAGCGCCAAACGGGACAGTGCAAGATTCACGCGAGTTCTGGGGTGCGGGCAAACCGTTGTATGATCCATCCGACATTCGCGTACCCACGTTCCTCGCGCACGCCGAGTGGGATGCCGACTTGCCAAGCTACATGCTGCATGCCTACTTTGCCAAACTAACCAACGTGCCATACAAACGCTACGTGGAGATAGGCGAAGGAACACACTCGATTATAATGGAGAAGAACCGCATGCAGCTGTTCCAAGCTGTCCAGCAGTTTCTTAACGAAAGGCTCCAGCCCAACCAGTAATTGTGTATTAGAAAGCTCAATGGTATTAGGAATATTGCTAATTCGGGGTATCTGCTACGCCACAAAATGAACGCATCGACGAGCCCGGGCTGTGTAATCCTGCGAGGCAATGATCGTTAGAACACGCTGGTGGTGGACAAAACCGTGAAATCGATGGGGACGCCGACTGATGGATACTTGCCGGGGTATCGTGCAGGTCGAGTCGCTGAAAGCTTCAGGGAAGCAGTCCTGGCGTAGCGACGGCCGCAGTAGAGCTGGCCAACTCCATCGTGTAGATTTCGCCCTCGCGTGAGTATCCAAACGCGCCCCACGCCTCGACAATCCTCTGGGTAGTTGGACACCCGTCGTCCTCAAGAACGCCGAGACAGTGCGCCGTTGCGCGATTCGCGATGAGTCGCTGGGTCAGTTAATCAACATCGCCACCAAGCAGCCCTTTAGCTAAAGGAACACCAAAGTTGCCATCCCCAAGGATGCGTTCACTCGCTCTGGAGAAAGTTGCCGGAAAGGGTGATGCGAGGGAGTCGCCCTTATATTTAGTGCGTTTATCCTCAGCCACGCCTTAAGCAACGCGCATTTTCAAGAGCGTTGCCATCGTTGCTCCCCAAGCCGTCCCCATCGTAGCTCGATGAACCGCATTTATGGGGCCTTGTGCCCCTGGGTCACAACTGTTCCATATTATCACACACCCCGTCCTGTGAACCAAAAGCTAACACACTAATTATAGGCGAATCTAGTCCCGGCACAGGTGTTGCTACCAACAATCAATGGACTCTCGCCCGTTGTTCCTATAAGGATCCTCCGTAAATAATCTCACAGCAATGGGGGCTGACCGGAAAGAAAACTATCTTGGTGGCAGTTCAAAGCTGTAGATGCCATTTTACCCCTTATAATGTCCAAATTAGATTACTTTACAGACGTTTTATATAATCTGATTCAAACCATATCTACCTGGAGATGTAAATGCTTACTAAAAAATGGGACGACAAGTATGCTACTGGAATAGAAAATATAGATAGCGATCACAAAAATCTAATAGCACAAATTGATCACATTTACAATATGCTTGCTTATAACAAATATGACAATAAAAAGTATATTGACGTCATTAATTTTTTATTTAATTACGCTAACACACATTTTGAATATGAAGAGATGTGGATGCTTGAAAATGACTATCCTAACATAAATGAGCATAAAATTGATCATAGGCGGTTTTCAAAAATGATATCAGAATTGGTTGACAACGTAAATAATAGTATGGGGCACCTTACACTTGAATTACTTTCTTTTTTAAGAGTTTGGCTCCTTACACACATTTCAGTGCTCGACTCAGATTTAGGTACGTTCAAGCGTGAGAAATTGGGGTTAGCCAGAGTGATCGGACAATGAAAGATTCTTGTTTGGGGGGGGCGTTTCTCTTCTACCGCTCAGTAAGGACCCATTAAATTTGCAGATTTTACTGTTATGCTAAATTACAGACAGATGAGGCGCTATACCAATTCATATCGTCTCAACATCGTCATCAATTCCGCCCGGACAACAGGTTTAACCAAATAGTCGGTACAATCTCCCTCCCAGACCGATTTCTGTACATCTGCAGGGGAATCCAGGGCTGTTGTCATGATTATCACGGCTTTTTTATCTTGAGCCGCAGGTGATTTTTTCTCCACGATTCGCATTAACTTCAAAGCCATCTGTCCATCCATCTCGGGCATGACCACGTCGAGAAGAACCAGGTCGAATGGGTTTCTCTCTTCATAGGCGCGGGTAAAGGTTTTCACTCCCTCCCGACCGTTGCAGGCCGTGACGATGTCGGCGTAATCAGCCATGAAAAAGGTCATTACATCACGTAATGACGCTGCATCTTCAACAATCAGACACCTCATACTATTTGCGTCCTCTCAATTAATCCGGTTCGGGCTGCACACCTACGGTAATAAACGTTTTTTTGCAGCTTTTCAGCTTTATTTGGGGTATCGGCTACTATCGGGTATAACTTGAGTAGTTATCGCTTCGCCTGGAAAATTGGGTCATGTTCTTTACCGAGAGTTGCCGTAAAGCCCCTGCCTTTAGGCATGGGGATATAAGGCTACGGTTTTGACTTTGACTTGTATTATATGGTGATGTACTGTATAATGATAAAATGAAATACAAAAGCAACAATAATTTTGTTTATTCATGCAAATACCACGTGATTTGGTGCCCAAAGTATCGCCGGAAGGTGCTCGTCGGTGATGTCGCGGAGCGCCTGGAAACACTGGTCCGTGAGGCTGCTGCGGAGCAGCAATCTGATATCATCGAACTGGAGGTTATGCCCGATC
>Ga0316217_10000652_pt1 | contig 48195 bp, 38 predicted proteins | sample 1anoAmetaG_FD_203633 | JGI IMG/M metagenome (GOLD analysis project Ga0316217, IMG submission 203633) | Freshwater microbial communities from Trout Bog Lake, Wisconsin, USA - 1anoA | ecosystem: Environmental > Aquatic > Freshwater > Lake > Hypolimnion/Profundal zone | place: USA: Wisconsin...
CTATAATCTAAACCAGAACATTTTGCTTTATCTGAGTCGCACATTGTTAAACATCTCGTTAATAAATCATTTGTGCTTGTGGTTGACTTATAAGGTTTTCCAATTAATTCACTATTATTTACTTTTTTGAGAGAAACGCCTGGTTGATTTACTAATTCCATAAAATCTTTATAAGCAATATCATATTCTACAATAGTTAATCTATATTCATTTTTTAATCTTTCTAATTTTAATGAATTATTTTTATCCATATTATAATATATATCTATTATAAGTAATCATTCCTAAAGTAATCATTCCTAAACTTAAAAAAAATAAATAAGTATTATTTAATTTATTTATATCTATATTTTTGTTTGAATAAATTTTTTTTATAATATCAACTGGCAATTTATAAAATAAATTATTATTTTTTATATATATAAAATACTTTACATTATTGTTATATATATTCATAATTGACATATGAATATATAATTTACTTATTTTTATATATTTTATATAAACTAATAATAAGAATAATTACGCCTATAATAATAAAAAAATTTATTAAATATTGCATTTTATATAAATCAATAGATTCATTAAATAATACATCAGAACCATTATTAATAGCAGTCTTGTCTTGATATTCTCCTAATAACTCATCATGTTCTTTACTTTGTGTATTAACAGATGACTCTAGTTTTTTATTTTCTTTTTTAATGATTTCTATATTTGTTTTTATATTATTATTTATTTTATACAAATCGCTTATAACTTTTTCTACTAATGCTTTATGTGTATTTGATGTAACTGAGTATTGATAATTATCTGGATAAACTAATGTATTTATATAAGAAGGTATAAATTCTGTTATTGTAGAAAAAAATTGTCTAATATTTCCATCTATTCTTTCATAATATGTATTAATTATATTTAATTTGTCATAATATTCTTGTGTTTTATTATTTACTTCAAGAGAAGTGAATATTTTATCTGATATTAATTTTCTCTCTAATGTAGTTATTTTATCCATAATATACTAAATAATATTATACACAAACTCTATAGTATTCGCTATAGATACTTGTTTTACTTGGTCTAATAATTTCACATATTTCATTTGGTTTTATTCCAATTGCCATAGAAACTGGATCAAATCTAGATATTTCAGGAAATTGGACTATTTCATCTATATTATATTTCTTCATAATCTTTGTAGCATCTTCTTTAGAGAGAACTCTATGAAATGGAACTAAATCATGTTCTAAAATATTAAATTGTAATCTTTTAATACTTTGAATAATAATAAATATTTTTTCAGTTTCCCAGATGTGTATAATTTCGTTTATCATTGTTTCATTTGGATCTTCTTTTGTTATAAACATTAATGTATCTGTTTTATCCAGTTTTGGATCTTCACCTTTATATAAATCTATAATTGGATCTTTTATTGTTTTTTGGGATAAATTATTATAATAATTATAACATATATAAATTTTTTTTGAACTTGTAGTAAATACATCATCATCCTTTTTTTCAAGAAATATATCTAATTGTTTATTTTTTGCCATTATACTCACTTCAGCAATACTTATATTTTCATAATCTTCTACATTATATCCTTGTCGTTTCATTAAATCTAATAATACTTTTCTTGATTTATAAATAGAAGAAATATAACTACTTGATATTTGGGAAGTCATCTTTGTATGATAATATATTAAAATTATTATTTAATTCAATTTTATCTTAAATTTATTTTTTTGGTATTTCCTCCTTTTATATATTCAGAATTTGATTCTTCTTTTATATCATCATTTTTTACTTCTAAAATATTATCTACTGTTAATGAACCGCCAGTTGATTCATTTTTTTCTTCTTTTATTTCCTCTAAATCACTTTTAATATCTTTAAGTTCACTTAATATATCTGTTATTTCAGGTGATAAATAGGGTGACTGAGGAGGTGGATATGAAGGTGATGGAGGAGGTGAATATGATGGTGATGGAGGAGGTGAATATGATGGTGATGGAGGAGGTGAATATGATGGTGATGGAGGAGGTGAATATGATGGTGATGGAGGAGGACTATTTGAAGGAGTTTGTGGTACAAATCCTTGTGGAGTAGGAGGAGTTTGTGGAAAAAATCCTTGTGAAGTAGGAGGTGGTCCTTCAGGAGTTTGTGGAAAAAATCCTTGTGAAGTAGGAGGTGGTCCTTCAGGAGTTTGTGGTCCAAATCCTTGTGGTGTTGGAGGACTATTTGAAGGAGTTTTTAAAAATAATGGATTTTGTTCTGATTGATAAAGAGATTGGTTATAAAGGAATTTTTCATAAGCAGATTGTTCTTCTTCTGAAGGATTATAACTTGAAACTGTTTTAATAGAAGAAGATGTTTTCTTCTCATATAATGATGAAAATTTATCATTTACACTCCATAATATCATAGAAATATATGTAAGTATATACTCTTTTCTTGATTTTTCTCTCGCAAATTGTAATGCGTTCTGAGCGATTTGTTTGCATTTATCATCATTTTTTAAACACCATTCCATGACTTCTAATAAGTTACTAAAATCTTCTTTTATCCAAATATAATGAGTATTTTCTGTAGTAGAAGAAGGATTAGTTATATCATAAGCATATATCAAATGATCGAACCAACTAGTATATTGACTTTTTACTCGTAAAATGAGAGAACCTGTAAAAAAAGAAGTCAATAAACGATAAGCATTTACATTACCATCAATATGAATAATATATTTATAATTGCTTTGGGTTTTCATATTTATCATATTTTTTGATAAGAAATTAGTATTCATTACACCAATACCATATACTGGGTCATTTTTAATAATTTCATTATTAATTGATTTATCAATTTCTCCATTACTATTAACAATTCCAACATCAAAATTTTCTAACATTTTTTCTTTTATTTCTGGACTAGTATTTTCAATAATATTTAATATCATTAATCGTTGATTAGTAGTATGTGTATATCCACAACCAGTAGGTCCTCCACGAAATACAGCTTTATTAAATTCTTTTTCATCCCAATTTATTTTGAAATCTAATTGTAGTCTAGATAAATTTATATCATCATAATTTGGTATAGGAATATCTGAATAACCTTCTTGTCCTGAAATACTAAATATTGGAATAAACTTATTAGAAATTCCATAATTATCAATTGGAACTGGTTTTGGAAAGACATTCCAAGGAAAAGTATAATCATTTTTCAATATTAATGAATCATTCAAATTAAAAATGTAAACTCCTTTTGGTAAAATAATATTATCATTAAATAATTGAATATATTCATCACTAAATTTATCTTTATTATCCAATGGTTTAATAATACAGGACATTGTACGATAAGGGTTATTTAATTTTTTTTCAATATTATGTATCTGTTTAGTAGATAATTTAACTTCTGGATTTGTTTGTTTATTATTTTTAGATACTTTTTCTTTAAAAGTTTTATTAAACTCTTTTTCTATAATAGGAGAAGAACTTGTACTTACTATTTTATATAATTTACTATGTTGTATGCCTCCATAAACACAAAGAAAATAACATGAGTGATGTAATACTTCAAAAATATAATGCATTGTATTTTCCAAACTTTTTAAATCCATATTAAAAATGTTTTGATAAGAAGAAGGATAGTTCTCTCTAATAAAGGAATTATCATTCAAAAAAGGATTTTCATTAGAAACATTCTTTTTATTATAATTCAAACATCTTTTTCCTATTTCAACAGCATCCTCATAAGAATTAATAATACTTTTGGCTTTATCTTTTAGTATCATTTCATTGAGAGAAATTTTGACAAACTTAGAAGGTTTATATCCTGGATTATTTAATTGATGTTTATAATCATTAATTACTTGTTTAATCTCTCCATTATTGTGTAATAGTAAATTAATATTATTAGAAAATGATAAATTTAATAATTGATCTATATTATCTTCTGTAATAATTTTCATTTGAATATTCAATGCTTGAACTTCTTGTATTAATAATTTAAATGAATAAGGAACACGAACAATACTAAATGATCTACCAAATCTAGTAATATTTTCTAAATTCATAGTTATTCCATTCTTTTCATTATTGATTGTTTGAGAGAAATGAATAGGTCCATCAGCAAAAGGACTTAATAATAAATTTAATTCTTTATTATAAATAGCAACTGTTCCTGTTTTATTGCAGATAGCTAAAAAATATTCGTCTCCTCTAACCATGAACGAATCATTTAAAAAAGCAGAAGCTCCATGTCCCATAACTCCATCTCTTTCCATCTCTCCAATACGCAAACCTCCATCATTAGCTCTACCTTGTACTGGTTGTCTAGTTAATGCTGTATTTGGACCACGAGCACGAAAGTTAATTTTATCTTTTACCATGTGTTTTAGTCTCATGTAATATGTAGGACCGATGTATATATTGGAATAAATTTGTTCTCCTGTATATCCATTATACAATACTTGGTTACCACTAGAATGAAATCCTGCTCTTGTTAATAATTCTCCATATAAATTTGTATCAGTTCCTTTTGTTTCAAAAGCGGTACAATCACCAAATCCACCATAGAACAAACATACTTTTCCTAATATAGTTTCAATAAGTTGGCCGATTGTCATACGACTTGGTAAAGCATGAGGATTAATAATAATATCTGGTCGTATTCCATCACTAGTATAAGGCATATCTTCTTCTGGAATAATTAATCCAATAGTTCCCTTTTGACCGGCTCTACTAGCCATTTTATCACCAATTCCAGGAGTTCTCTCTTCTCTTATTCTAACTTTAGCAATACGAAATCCTTCTTCTCCTTCTGTTATAAAAGATTTATCTACTGTTCCGAGTTGACCTTTTTTTGTAAAAACAGAAGTATCAAATAATGTATCAGGATCTTCATTATTATAATTGTATTGTCCGATAACAACTATATTTTCATTAATGCGTGTTCCTTCTTTCACCAATCCAGTTGAATCTATATATGTATAGTCATAACCAGCTTTCAAACCTTTAACATTTTTTTTAATTACATTTGAAAATACAGAATTTACATTACTTATTCCAACAGTAGAACTTTCTTCTTTTGTTTCATATGTAGTATAATAAGTTGTTGAAAATAGTCCTCTATCAATAGAACCTTTATTAATCAAAATTGCATCTTCAACATTGTAACCAGTATAAGACATGATTGCTACAATTGTATTTACTCCATATGGTTGTTCTTCATTATTAATATATTTTAAATATTTAGATTTGACAAGAGGAATTTGTCCGTTATTTAAAATAACACTCATTTTATCCATTCTCATTTGATAATTTGTATGAAAAACAGATACAGCTTGTTTACTTTGACCGCATGAAAATGCATTACGAGTAACTGGATTATTAGAAGGAAAAATAATTAGATTTCCCATAACTCCTAAAATGAGAGAAGGAAGTATTTCAATATTAGTATAATATTTATTAGAAATATCAACTGTTTCTTTAGCTATAAACAATCCTTCTTCTTCAGAAGTATCTATATAATCAATAATACTAGAATATTCTTTTAAACTATTAACTGAATCTATATCTGGATAAATTTCTTCTAACTTATAAATTCTTTTTTTCTTATAATCAAAATCACCTTGTTTTTCATGAAAACCAGTAATTATTTGAGTCCATGTCATTTCATTTACATTTTGTGATAACAATTTTTTATAACTAGGCTTACCATTATTAACATAATAAATAGGTCTCATTAATCTTCCAGCATCGGTAAAAATTTGTATTTCATTATTTTCATAATCAAAAGAAATACTAATATAAATAGGAATAATACCATTTCTTCTATATAATTTAAATTTTTCAACATAGTCAATTGGAGTTTCTAATATATTACCAATCCAAATACCATTTACAAAAACTTTAGTTGATATAGATAATAAATCATAATTTAATTCATAAATTTTATATAAATTTGGGTTCTCTCGTAAGAAAGAAATAATATTAAAATTAGAAATATTACTAGTAACATAAGTTGTAATAGATAAATGTTTATGTAAACCAATATTAGCTCCATCTGGTGTATCAATTGGATCCATATATCCCCATTGTGAAGAATTCAATAAGCGAGGTCCAACAACTTTAGAAGTAGAATCCAAAGGTAGTACAATTTTTCTTAACTGAGAGATAAATGTATAATAAGAAAGACGATTTAAATCTTGAACGATTCCAATGCGTTTAGTATGTTGTTGTGATCCCCAATTTCCTTTAAATGCTTTTTTAATACCATTTTCAACTATTCTCTCTTTAAAGATTTCAAAAAAGTTATTTTCAATTAATTCTACAATTTTTTCTTCTTGATATTGTGCTTTATTGTAATAATATAGTTTATCTATTTGTTGAGAAATAGTTTTATTTTGTATTAAATAATATTCACGAAATAAATCATTTAATAATTCTCCACTTAATTCTATTCTTTTGAATTTATAATTATCACGATCGGTTGGTTTATTTACTCCTGAAAATACTTTTAACAATTTATAAACCATATATCCTAAATAAAATCCTTTTTCTATAAAATTATTCTCTCCAATATGAGGTAATAATAAATCCATTAAAATATATAATACACCATTTATAGTTCTTCTTTTTGTTAATATAGAAATAAATTCTAATGCATCATTTTGTGTAAATATTTTTCCAGCATCATGAACGGATGGTATAAATAAATCAATATAGTCATTATTTTTATTTAAATCTAATAAACAAGTTTGTATAATTTCTTTATCAGAAATAATACCTAATGCTCTCATTAAAATAAATAATGGAACTGGTTTTTTTACATTTGGAATTTCTACAACAATTTGGTTATTAGATAATTTAGATGTAGGTGAAAGAATCTTAATAGATAATGTTCTTGTTGGTTTAGATGTATCTTCACTAACAGAACGAATATCACATGAATAACTATATTTATCATCTTTTAGTTTTTTAATATAAATCATATTGTTAGCAAATTTTTCTTGAGGAACAATAGATTTTTCTTTTCCATCTATAATAAAATATCCACCATAATCATTTCTACATTCACCCATATTGAAACGAATATCTGGTGATAAATCTTTTAAAATACATAAATTTGATTGGACCATAATTGGAAATCTTCCTAAATATATTTGATCTTTTTTGGTATTTACCCTTTCTTCTATTTTCTCTCCAGCTTCATTTATTTTATAATAAATATATTCAATTTCTATATCATAATGTATTGTTATGGAATAAGACATATTTCTTAAACGCGCATCATTTGGATACATATAATGTGTTTTTTTCTCGCTAGTACTATCGTATATAATTGGTTTTCCAAAATATAATAGATTTCCTTCTTTTCCTCCTAAATATATATTAATTTCATTTACTTTTTTATCTTGTACTGTTTTATCTTCTCTCTCAATAAATTTAATTGGATTGTTTTCTTTAAAAATATTAAATATTCCTTTTTCAAAAAAATTATTATAAGAATCTAAATGATGTCTTACTAAATAATTAGGATCTTGTGTAAAATATTTATCTAACAATTTCCAAGAAATATCATTTATTTCTAACGAACTTTGTTTACTCGGACTTTTTGATTTTGAACTTTTTGACATAAATTATTATATATTAAATTCATCTATTTAATATATAATTAAGAATACGAATATTAATGGCTATTTGAAACAACCCACATCATGAAAAAAATAAGAATAAAAGGTAATAAAACTAATAACCAAGACACCCATTTATATCCTGCTTTACATATAATATTCAATACCCAGGTCCAAAATAATATACACAACGCCTTAATTGTTAGAATTAATGCAGTGTTTTGAACTTTTGAATTATAATTTCCTATTGTTAATAAGTTACTATTTCCAAAATTTTGAAAAGCAACCATTAATAAAGCAACTCCTGAAATTATTAAATATAGCAATGCTGGCGCGCAAAGACTTGTAAAAAAATGTTGAGCCATATAATAATATCATAGAAAATAGTATTTATAAACTCCTAAATATATTGATCTTTCCACGGTAATGGAGATACTAAATTTTCTTTACCTATTAAAGTATTATGAGTATTTGCAATATTATTTTCTGCTACTTGAAATGATGTTCTTATATCACCCCATAAAGGAAGATTTCCTCCTTTATATTTTCTTCTACTACTTCTTCTTCTACTTTTATAAGAAGAAGAATTTTTTCTATAAGTATATCCACCTGACATTAAATTTCCCTGAAATAAAATATCACCTTCAGATTTCATATTACCTGTTTGTAAATCAACCGGTAAATCATTATATGCATAATGATTACCTCCATGAGTAGTAACTCCTGGATATGTATTAAAATTACCATAATTTAATGCTTTCCCTACAAATGTAGGAAAATTTCCACCTTTTTGTTTTCTCCTTTTTATTGTTTTTCTTCTTCTCTTAACCATATATTATTATAATATTATTCAATATCTACATGTGTTAAGAAATGTCTCCTGCAACACATTCTTTTTATACCAATTTCATCTAAAACCATTCCTTCAATTGTTTTATCTCTAAATTCTTTGGTTAAATATAAAACAGTTTTTATATTATCATCTGGGTTTTTAAGTTTTCTTTCACGAACTTCCGTCTTAAAATATCTATATTTGTCTGCTATAACAAATCCACAAGTAAAACATTTGATTGGTATTATCATTTCTTTATATTTATAATTATTTAATTATTATTTAAATCAATTTTATTATAATGCATTTTTTTATGACAGTTTTCACATAAAGCCATTAAATTTGCTAAATGATTTTTATGAAATTTTGAACCATCTTTTCTTTTAATAAATCCATTTTCATCTGCCATTTTTTGAGGATTTATATGATGAACTTCTGTGCTATATTCTTCATTACATTCTTCACATATACTTCTTATTTTTTTATTATTATATTTTGATTCTTTTAAAGAGAGAATAGAAGAAGATTTATCATATTTAATTCTTATACTATTTGCTAGTTCTAAAAAATCTTTGGGTAAATTCAAAGAACGACATACTTCTAAACCATACATATTATTACCAGGTCCATCTTTCAATTTACGATCATATACTAATATATCTTTCTCTCTATCATAATGAACTGACATATGTTTTAAAGAGAGAACCTTATTATTTTTTATTTCTTCATAATCTATTATTTCATGTAAATGCGTCGCAAATATAAAACTACTTTTTTTATCAGATAAACTTTTAACTCCAGCTACAAAAATACTCTTTGCTGAAATACTCTCTGTTCCAGAACATAACTCATCTCCTAATATTATACTATTTTCATTAGATAATCTTAAAATACTTCTTAATTCTGACATTTCAACCGCAAAAGTTGATAATCCTTTAAATATATTATCATTTCCTAATATTCTCGTAAATATATATTCATATGGTTTATAAATAAAAGAAGTACAAGGAACAAATAATCCAGATTGTGCCATTATAATACAAATGCCAATTGCTCTTATAAAACTTGTCTTTCCAACTGCATTTGTTCCATATAATAATATACCATCATCTTTCTCTCTACCTAACTGTATATCATTTGTTACATAAAATTCATTTGTTTGTAAACATTCTATTAATGGGTGTCTCATTGCAACTGCATTAAAATATGATTTTTTATGAGTAACATCTATTTCCGGACAACAATAATTATATTTATTTGCTATATATGCTTTTGTATAAATTATGTCTATAAAAGTTATAAAAGATGCAATTGAAGTTATTTTTTGAAAATAAATCTCATTTAATTTTTCTATAATGTTTTTATAATATACATTCGTAATAATTTCTTTCATATTTATTTTTAAATCTGTAATATTTTTACAAATATCATTCAACTGAGAGAATAATATGAATTGATTTGTTTCATTCTGTTTTTCAAAAGAAATATTACTATAATTCAATTCAAATATTTCTTCTCTCCCAGTAAATGAAGATTCATATGTTATCGTACATATTTTTATTTTATCTTTTGATAATTCTTCTTTTAAGAGAGAACATCTCCTTTTTGTTGCAATAATTTTTATTGTTGATTTTTCTGTTTCATGTATTTTAATGTAATCATTTTCTTTTTTCTCAATTTTTTTAATTTTTTCATTAAAAAATTTTTTAATAGCAAATAATTTATCTTGTGATTCTAGATATGTTTTAAAATTTTCATCCAAATAACTATCAACTTCTTTTAATATAAAATTATCTTCAAATTGACTTAATGTATCAATTGATTCACACTTTTGAATATTTATTGTTTTATCAAAAAAATCTATTATTTCTCTACAATATAAAATTGTATTACTATCTACTTCTCTCTGATTTAAATATGCCATAATTATTTCATCCTTTACAGAAAACAATTCTTCAATTAATTTCAAATTATGATATAATACATAAATTGTTTTAGGACTTACTTTTTTCATAACTATTTGGCGATTTATTTTAGATAAGTCTTTTATATTTACCATTTTATTTCTTAATGAAAAATCATTTTTACTTAATATATAAGAAGTTATATCATATTCTTCTTGTAAATATTCTATTCTAGTAGTTGGATTCAACAATAAATGAGAGAAATGTCTTTTTCCCATTGAAGTAATACATATATTTAATAATTTTTCAATAGAAGAAAATTTACCTTGATAATGATCTTGTATAATATTCAATTGTTTTAAAGAATGATTTGCTAATATTAATCTATCCGAACATTTTTCAAAAATTGGTTCTTCTATTTTATAAAGAAGATTCGGATTATGTTGATAAATAAAATTTAATAAATAACAAAAACTTTGGGTAGAATATATATTTTCAAAATAATATTGAGTATCTACACTTTTATAGAATTTATTTAAAATTTCTAACTGATATGTTTGTTTTTCACAATTATTTGCTTCTCTCTTTTTATCTGATAATATATCTTCATTCAAATTCAATTTATGAATACAAGAACATTGTATACTCGCATATTGAATAATATCATCTACTTCTGAAATAGATAGATTTTCTGAAATAATAATAACTTCAGAAGGATGATAGATAGATATAAATCTCTCCAATTCATCAAAAGTAGTAGGATTATTGATATAACTTTCTTTATATTCAAAAATAGTAGTTTTACCAGTTAATATATTAATATTAGAGATACCAACTTGAATCAGTTGGTTATTTATTTGATTTGGTTTAATAAATTGTTTGAATGTTGTAGATGAAGAAGATATATCTACAACATTTAGCCAAATACATGTAATATTATTTGTTATATGGATATTTTCTTGAGAGAAAAAAGTTCCTGGACTATAAATGCAATCTAAATTTCTCTCAGAAACATTAATTTCATTTTGTCTATGAACGGCAATAGTATAACCGGCATCCTGTAATTTCTTTAAATATTTATCAATCATATAGACTGAAAATCCAGCCATGACAACATTTTTTTCATCTACACAACTTTTCTTATCAGCTATATTCAAATCACAAATAAGAGAGAAATCTTGTATTTGTGAACCAATTAATATATCATTATCTTTGCAAGCATATACTTCAAAAAAAGCACCAACTTGCATTAACAATATTGTTTTAATACCATACTTTTCTGTATACATTTTGGTAAGAGAAAAATAATCTTGGATGAGAGTCATTACACTAATTATATATTTACTTCTTTAAATTTATTATATTAATATAATATAATTATAATATGAGTAATTATATTATTTCCGGACATTCCGGTGAAATAGATTATGAAAACCCAACATTTGTAGTTCCTAGAAATGTAACTATTATTTTTGCTTCAAACCCAGATACTGTATGTTATGTTCCACAAGATGAAAAATCTATGAATTTTGTTTATGAAGAAATGAAAAATATCCTCCAAGACTATTAAAACGCCGTAGAACAGATGAAACAACAGGTAAAAACTTTTAAGAACAATGTCTCTTGGTGGAAGTAAATCTAGAAAACATAGTCGTTTCTAATAATAAATTAAAATTTATATTTTACATTATAATTTGTAATGAACATATTATAATGTGATATTTTATCTTCTTTTTTTGGTATAAGATCTAAATTTTTTTTGTATCTTTTTTGCAGCGGATGATTCCCTCTTATGTTTTGTATTTATTACAGTTGCATTTGATACAGCTGTATTAATCATATTTTTTACAACATCTTTACTTTTTTGTGAAATACTTGCGAGTTTACTTTGTTTATCGAATCTTATATCATAAACTCTTCTTTCTGTTAAATTATTAAATTTTTCTAATGCATCTAAAATTGCTTGGGAAGATATATCTTTTGTTAATAACTCAACTTTGTTACGTTTTTTATGAGAATATTCTCTAAATTTTCTTTGAATTTGTATTGAACCCATCTCTGGATTAATTCGTGGTTTTGTATTAAATAATTTAAATATAAAATTATTATGAACTCTACCTGTTTTTTGAATAATTTTATCTAATGGAAGTAATCCTGTTTCAGGAGAAGGAGTATATAAATCTTTTGGAATAAAATTAACTTCTGGATGTTTATTTAAAAAACCTAAAAAATCACGAAATCTACTATTATATAAAGATATTCTACTAGCATTAATAGGCATCATTAAAAGTGGCAAATATGCTAAAAAAAATATTAAAAATCCTACTTTAATTGTTGTATAGTTTCCATCTATTATTCTATAATAATACAAAAATGGTTTACTATTTAACCATATAATCATTTTTTTACTAAAAATTTCTGAAAATGTTAAACCAGACATTTCTAAAACACTTAATAAAAAATTATCATTATCAATATTATCCCGAGTTCTAGATTCACTTATTATAGCTACTTGTAATATGTTTGGATTTTGATAAAATAATTCAAATAAATAAAATATTCGTGCAACATGATTAATTGCTTTATGTCTTAATTTTTCTCCCTTCCATTTTTCATCTTCTGGAAATTTTATTATTTTATGTCTTTCTTTGTATCCAGATATGTTACCAGCAATTAATTCTCTATATGATTGAATAAAATAAATTTCATCATCAAGAGTTATTTTTTGTATATTTTTTAATTTTAATTGAGGTTCTAAAGAACCAACATATCTTTTATTTAAAGGATTATTAGTTGAGTTTTCTTCTTCTTCTGAAATTGGGTTAGGTCCAAGTTTATCACTAAGATAATAAGCCATAACAAATTCAACTAAATGATCTATAACTGTTATTCCATCTTTTATAATTTTACAAATTATTTGTGTTTTAAACATTCTACCTTCAAAATAAGAAACTACATAAAAATTTCCTATTTTTTTAAATTTAAATCCATGACTATCATTTTTAACATCATCTGATATATGTGTATATTCATTAATATCAAATTCAACAGTGTTTGGAAATATTTCATATAATTCACTTTCATCACGAATTATCTTATTATTTTTAAATGTTTCTGATAATAATTCAAATATCCATGATGTAAAATTACTAAAAAATGGATTTATTTCATTATCTTTATTAAAGAAAGGTATAATCAAACTATTTGAATTTATACTTTTATCTTTTAATTCTAACATTGGTAATAATAATTTAATATCAATATCTCCAGTTGCATCACAATATTTATGTAAATCTACATTACTATAGTTCCTATTATTTCCATATTTTCTATAAAGTAATTCATAAACATATCCACCAAAAAAAATACAAGATGGATAAGAATCTTTTTTATTTGAAACAATATGACTACCTATATATGTAAATCCTTCTTCATCACTACTATAAATATCATTATATCCTTCATATTCATAATGTTTACATTGTTCACTTACTGTATTTACAATATTCATAAATAAATCAAATTGAGGATATATTTCTTGAATAAAAAGTTGTCTTTCTAAATTATTAGTATATTTAAATAATGGAATTGTATTTAATTTTTTTGAAAGTAATGTAGAAGAAGATAATGATGAATAAACTTTTTTAGATTTATTTTTAGAATTTTTCATATATTATATATTAAGTTTTTATTTTATTTTTCATTTTATCATTATATTTAATTTAGGTTAAACATTATAATTTGTAACGAACATATTATAATGTGATATTTTATTCTTCTTTTTTTGAAACAATCATTAACTTATTAGGTCTTAACTCATTCAACAAATCCATATGAAATAATTCATTAATTGTTTTATTAAATATTTCTAACCAATTTTCTTTACATAATTTCATAAAAATACCATGATACATTATTATTATTAATTGCGTTTTAATAAAATTATCATTCAAATATAACCCAAAAGAAAAAATAGAATATTTATTTATATATTCATGAAATTTTCTAATAAATTCATAAATACGATATTGAGATGTATTTTCTTTATTATGAATCGTATCATTTAATAATTTTACAATAAATTCTATTAAATAGTCATAATGTTCTTTTGGTAAACTTTCAATAACTTCAACTGGTTGAATGATAACATTAGAATTCAAAATATTTTTAGCAACTATATTTACATCTTCTTCCAAAATATCATATAACAATTCAAATAATTTAAATTTATAATCATTATCAATTTTTAACATCATTCCAAAATCTAAAATTCCTAACTTATAATAATTATCTTCTTTAATAAATAATATATTTCCCGCATGCAAATCCGCATGAGTAAATCCATGATAATAAGTAGTCACAAATCCAAATTTAACAACTTGTTTCGCAAAATTTTCATAGTGTTCTGAAGATATATTATTCAATTTAACTCCATCCAAATATTCCATCATAATTACATTAGAATATTTTTTAGTTATTTCTGGATATACATTCGGTATTTTAATATATTTTAATTTCTTACAATTTTCTCTTATTTTAATCAAATTCTCAACCTCTTCTTCAAAATAAATTTGTTTTTGAATAAAATTAATATGTTTGTTTACAATATCATATAATTTATATTCTTTAAAAAAAGAAAAATAAGATAATACTTTTACAAGAAATAATAACTCTTTAATAGCTTTAGTCAATTTATAATCAATATTATTTCTTTTAATCTTTATTGCAAATGTTTGATTCTCTCTTTTAAATGTATAAACGAGAGAAATCATACCAGAATGTTTCGGTTCATCTAATATAATATTTTCATTTGTAGAAAGTTCATTTAAAGTAATATAATCAATATCTTCATCCGTCCATGGTGCATTATCCGTAAATTTTATTAATTCTTTATTTAAGTTTTCATCAATTACTTTATAGTTAAAAGCAATAGCTTGAAATAATTTAATATATAAAATATTTATTTTGGATAATTTTTTTGTTAAGTTATAAATAAAATATTCATAATCTTTATTGAAAAATAATATTATTTTATACCAAGCAAATATAAAGATCATTTTAAATATAAAAAAAAATCCTAGAAAATTATTCATTATTTAATATATGGTAATTTTCTATAATATATTTTAAAATTAATATAATTTTGGTTAAAACAACACCTATAATTTTTTCAATAAAATTATATAATTCCATATTTTCATTAACTTCAACATATAATATACCATTCAAATTATTATTATCTTCAAAATTAAGTTTAATTTGTAATTTATCAACACAAAATTCTTCAATATTATCTGTAATTATATCATTTTTTTCTAAATTATTAGATGTAAAATTAATAATAATATTTTCATCAATTAAATTTTCTAACTTTATATATTTATAAAAATAATATTGAGGTAATCCAATATCTTCAAAAAAATGTTTTAATAAAAATAAAATAGTTCCTTCATCTTTATTAATAAAATTTAAATTTATTTTATCAAAAAAATTTTGTTTAAATTTTTCAAAATGTTTAAAAATATATAAATTTATATGTTCTTTTAAATTCAAATTTGTATTATTTATATGATATGTAAATGTATATTCATTATTATTTAATTTTGTAAAGATAATTCCATTTTTATTTGAAATAATTTTATTCATGACTTATTATCATTTATATTGTTTAAGTTATGATAGTTTTCTAAAATATATTTTAAAATATTAAATATTTTATTTAAAATAAGAGCAACAATTTTTTCTAAAAATCCATACATTTCAACATCATCACTTATTTCAACATATAATATACATTTTATTTCTGTATTACTATGAAAATTTATTATAATATCAATTACATCAAAATTATATTCTTCTGAACATGGAGGAATAATAGATAATTTTTTAAGATCTTTTTTACTTTTTAAATGAAATATTAAATCATTATTTTCTAATAATTCAGTAGTTACATATTTATAAAAATAATATTGAGGTAATCCAATATCTTCAAAAAAATGTTTGAATAAAAATAATATAATACCTTCTTCTTTATTTATTTGTTTAAATTCAATTATATCACAAAATTCATATTTATAGTTTACAAAAAAATTCATAATTGAAATATTAGTTATTTCTCTCATATTTATATTTTTATTTTCAATAATAGTAGAAACACTATATTTATTATTATCTATTTTTTCCATAATAATTCCATTCTTATTTGAAATAATTTTATTCATTTATTAAATAAAATTATTAATTATAAGTTATAATTCACGAATTATTTATTTTCAACATTTTTAAATAAGATTTATATCCTCCCCATAATGTAGTATGATTCACATATGGAATATTTCTCTCTTTACAAAAATTTTTTACAATTGGAGAGATAGTTGGATAATGTATGTTAGATATATTTGGAAATAAATGGTGTTCTATTTGATAATTAATAGAACCAAACATTTTAGTCCATATCATATTTCCATTTAAAAAATTACCAGAATTACAAACTTGAAGTTTTAACCAATCATCACCTTCATATCTATTTTCAATAATTGTTTCATATGTATCATGATTTAATGCAACATTTATATGATATAAAAAATTTAAAGTAATCAAATAAAAAATAGTAGGAATTACTCCACCATTATATAAACAATATAATTTACATAAAATAATCAATATATCAGTTATATCATATAATAAAAGATTTGGCAATTTTATTATAAATAATTTATGTGTAAATTGAGAGAATACATAATTAACTAATTGAATAATTCCTTGCCCGGGAACCAATGATAAAAATAATACAACATAAATTTTATTAAATTCTTTATTTATATTATTTTTTAATTTATATAAAAATGGAACAAAATGATATAAATCTGGATCTAAATTTTCTTCTCCTGTAAAAGAATGATGATTTATAATATGATGATAAAACCATATATTACTATTTAGTAATACCCATGAATTAGATATTTTATTTGAAATATTATTGATATATGGATAAGTAGATATTGCATAATGAGATCCGTCATGTAAAATATTAAAAAATAATGAAGATAATAGTACTCCAGATATACAAGAAAATAAACATTTTATATATATAGAATAATATATTGAAAACATTGCATTACAAAAAAAATAACAATATAATGAAAAAACGAGAGAATTTTGAATAATAAAAAAAGTATCTGTTTTGATTGATTCTCTATTAGGAAATATTATTTTAACTTCTTCTAGTAATTTATTATAAGATGTAAAATCATATATTTTATTATTACTTATTTTATTACTAGTTATTTCATATTTACTTAAAGTTTGTTTAATTTTTTCTTTGTCAGAAAATGCATGATATGTTTCAAATAAAACAGTCAAATCTTTTTCATTTTTACATTTTAACAAAATATCTTTACCTCCAGGGTGATTATCCAAATATTTTGTTAAATCATATTGTTTATTATATATATTCCAACTCATTATAATTTATAATGATAAGTATTTATATTTAAGGTAATAAATTTTATTATAATAATGATAAAATAAAAAATAATATATAACTATAATTTATTACCATTTATCAATAATATCATCAATATCTTCTTCCAAAATATTATCTAATAATTTAATTAAATTATTTGGATGATATTCTTTCATTGCTTTTTTTTCTCTCATACTCCATAATAATTTTATGAATTGTGATTTATATTTTAAACAATAAAATGTGTATTTAAATTTATTGATTGAATTAATAATATTTACAAAACGAGTAGTGCGACAAGTATTTTTTATATAAGAATCTTGTTCTATTGTAGATAGATCAAAAATTGAATAAAATATATTTTTTTCAAATGTAATAGCTACTAATTTGTTAAAAGAAGTAATATTTATTATATTATTATTAGAACAATATAATAAAGTTATATTAGAATAACTATTTGGTATTTCAGTTAATTGATTATTATGACAACATAGTAAATATAATTCACTGGGACAGATTGGTAATTGTATTATTTCATTATAACTACAATCAAAACTTTTTAATGTATTTGGTAATGTTGGCAATATAGTTAATTTATTATTTGTACAAAATAAATTAATTAAATGATTTGGTAATTTTGGTAAAATACTAAAATTATTACAAGAAATATTTAAATAAGTTAAAGAAGATGGTAATTCTGGTAATTGAGATATATTATTTCCATGACAATTTAAGCTATATAAATTTGGAGGTATAGAATGAATATAGGTAATTGTATTATTCCAAGAACAATCAAATATTTTTAATGTATCTGGAAGTTTTGGAATTCTAATTAAATTATTTTTTTTAATATATAGTTCTTTTAAGTTAGTAAATCTGGATAAATCAGGAAATTCTTTTAAATTTTTATAATTTAAATCAATAATTTCAATATTATTAGGATATGAATCCAAACAAGAACTTGAAAAATTATTAAACATTTTCAAAGAGTAATAAAAAATACTTATAAAAATATTATTCAATTTTATTTATAAGATATTATTTATAAGATGGTTTCAACATCCTATAAATAAAACAAGAACCTAAAGGGAATTAAATTTTATATAACTATGTTATTATTATTAATATAATAAACATTTGAAATTTTTTTTTTAATATCTTCAATATTTTTAATATCTCCAGTTCCAATATCTATAATAACATTTTTACATTTATAATATATTTTAAATGAAAATAAATCTAAATAATAATATACAAATTTTAAAATAGTTAATATAATAGTTATATAAAAAGGAATATTTAATCCTTTAATACAATTATTTAACATTTTTTTTTTATATTTTTCACTACATATTGTAATTTCTAAAATTAAATTTAATTTTGGATTTTTATACATAGTTTTGTAACAATATATAATTTCATTTTTTTTTGATTCATTTTTAATATTCAACAAAATTTTTTTAATTTTATTTTTATCTATATGCAAAAAAGATGCTAATTTATGTATCATTGTTTGTGTATTATCTGTAAATATACAAATATCAATATCACTTTTATTTGGAAAAAAATCAAAGCGTTGGACGCTTCCATAAAAATATAAATTTGTATCTAGATATTCTTTCATTTTATTTAAAAATTCTTGTGTTTTAATAGGTAATTTATTTTTTGTATATTCCATAATATACATTAGATTATTTCATGTTAATTAATTTAAAAAAATATGAATACTAATATTAATGGAAATTATACAAGAAGAAATTACAAATGAAATTAATATTGTTGAATTAAATTTAATTAAAGATTCAATTGATAAAATGGTTAAAATTAATCAAGTAGAAATTTTAAGAATTTTAACAAAAAATCCAAAAATTAATTTAAATGAAAACAATTATGGAGTTCATGTAAATTTATCAGATTTACCTTATACAACTATTCAAGAAATAAAAAATTATATAAATTATGTAAATACACAAGAAAGTAATTTAAATCATATTGAATTACAAAAAAATAATATGAAAACTTTATTTAATGTGAATACATAATAAATAAGTTAAAAATAATTATGATATATTTATAATATGGTTCAATTTACAAAAGAAATTTTAGAATATTATATTTTGAAAGAAAACTTCTACCCTAAATCTATTTCTATAAATAAATATAAAAAGAATAATAATAAAACATTTGTTCCTAGAAAAACAGATGAATTATTTTGGATATTTTATATAATAATTAATGGTTTCTCTCAATATGAGTTAATTGGAAGTAATAGTTATGAAATAGAAAAAAATGAGAAATATAAATTAATTGAACTTCTAAGAAAACCAGAATATATCCAAATTTTAAAAAAATATAAAATAACAAAAATTAAAGAAGATATTGAAGATGATTTGGGTCATAAAGAGAGAATAAGTTATAAAACATTTTTTGCTTTATGTTATACACACAAGTTGAATATATTATTTATACATCGTCAAAAATGTTTTAAAATAGTTGCTGGAAAAGAAGAAGATAATTACCATGTTATTATTAAATATGATCCTCCTAAAGAAAATCGCCATGGAAATTATAAATATGTTTACATAACAGAACATACACAACAAGAAAGAGAGAAATATATAGATGAAAAAAAATATTTTAAATGGGAAAATATTGATAAACCATTAAGAGCAATAAGTTATTATAAACTACAAGATTTAATTAATATATGTATTCTTCATAAACTACAAGAAGAGGAATACATAAAAAAAACAAAACAAGAAATATATGATTTATTAATAGAAATTATATAATTTAATTATTTTTATCAATAACAAGTTGGCTAATCAATATATTTTTTGCTAATGGACCCATAACAATAGTATAACGAGATAAAGAAGTAATATTACAAATCATATATAAATCATCTTTATTAATAATTTTATGAACTAAATCTGGAAAAATTGTATTACGAGGTTTAATTTTCCATATTTCTTTTGTAGAATTAATTATTTCATTTTCACTTTGGATAACTTCAATTTGTTGATAAATTTTTGAAATATCTTGATGAACTGATAAATTAGTTGGTAATATTAATTTAATAAAATCTTCTGGAAAATCAGGTATATTTTTATCTATTGTAGTAATAGAAACTACTGGAGTAACTAAAGAATCGCATAATAATGTATTATCATTTAGACGAACATTTCTGAAATTATCATAAGAAATATAAATATATAAATTTTGTATATCATAGAGAGAAATAAATTCTTTCTTTACATCTACAAAAACAGGCATTCTACAATACATATCAATTAATTCAATCCGAATATAATGTTCTTTATAATCTTCTTTTGTTAATGTAACAAATGATATATGATACAATGATAAATTATTTTTATCAACATAATTCAACTCTACTTTTATACAATTAGAAATAGTATAGTTTGGACCTTTTTCTCTCAACCATTGTTTTTTCAATTCTATTTTTTTTTGTAATTTTAACAATTCTTCTTCGTCTTTATCAATAATAATATTTCTAGTTTCAATTATCATTTTATTTTGTAATTGATTTAAAAATTTATTTATAAATCAATTTTTTTAAGAATATAATATTTCAAATTCTAAAGTTAATGAATAATCATTATTTAATAAATTTATTAATTTACCATATTTATTTGTTAAACTAACTTCTATTTGTCTTATTCTAACTGGTCCATAATATTCTCTCTTTTTCAGAATACGATCTGAATTATTATTAATTATTAATGTATCAGGAAATGTATTTAATGTGATTCTTCCTAAAATATTATTTCCTATTAATGAATTATCAGTTTGTCCTATTACACCATTAGAATTAAAATTTTTATTATAATCATTTATATTAACATAAATATAGTTATCAAAAACAATTCCACAAGAATAAATTCCTTCTATATAACCAATAATTTCAACTGGAAAGACATAATTTATTAAATCTAATTTTGTATCATTTATAGTTACAGTATATTTGTTATCAGAAAATCCTAAATATTTACCTAATCCAGCATTTACATCAGTAAAATCAAGAACAAAATAAAAATTTGGAGAATAAGTTGGAGTACCTGGTATATAGATAGGAGGATTTGCAGTTGGACCCATTTGAGGATTTTTAGTGCATATAATTATTTTACTTGTTTTAGGATCTATAATAACCATAAGATATTCTAATCCATTACCAGTATTATTAAAATAATTATTTAGACAATTAACTAACTCAATATTTGTATAATGACCGTTTGGTAATATAATAGTTTGAATGCTATCAGGATAATTAGGCATATTATATAATTCAATTACCATAGTATTATTTCCATTTTCTGAAGAAATAATATCCCACATTCGTGGTAATTCTAATGATACTAATTTCATGCTAATGACATTATATAATGGATTTTTTAACATAAATAATGATTTATTTGAATTTGTTAATTTATAGTTCTCTCTAAAAACAGTATCAACAGATAAAATAGATGAATTAATTCTTCTTTCTAATGGATTAATTATTCCATCAAAAGCAACACTTGGATTTGAATAAATAAAAGGAGTGTCGGGTTTAGAAACAATTGGATGTGTCATTTGGACGTTTAAATTTTCTCCATAATCATTTTTAAATGTATTTTTTTTATTTAATTGGTCTATAGCATTTGTAATAAAATTAATAATTTTAATTACTTTATTTTGTTCTATACTTTTATCATTTAAAATCATTCTAAAATATTGTTCTTTTTTGCTATTTAATAAATGTTCGTTTAATACTTCGTTTTGTCTAATATTAAATAATTGTTTTAATTGGTCGGATGAATAATTATTTATATTCAAATCTAAATTATTCATATATATAATAATTAAAAATTATTATGATTTTAATTAATCAAAACATTCCAAAAAAAGTTATTATTAATTATTGTTCTAGTTAATTCAACTATACGCCTTCCTTCTATAGCCATAGATTTATCTCCAGTAACACTATTAAAAAAAGTACTATAAATTAAACAATTATTAGATGAAAATATATATATTTGATCTAATGTACTATTAATAATCTTAAATGAAATATCATTATAGTATGGGTTACTAGTTAAATCTGGTAAATATATATTGGATTGAGTATTATTTACTATATAAGTTAAATTAGGATAATAATATATATCAGATAATTTAATTCTATATTCTGGAGTATCAATTATTATTTTATTTAAAAAGTTTGAATTTGTATTAGATGAAGTAGAATTAGAAGTATTGTATTTATTTGTAATAACACTTGATGAGTTATAATAATTCATTATATTATATTAATATAATATAATAATAACATTTATAAATATTAAGAATATATATTTGTTAAAATTTTAACAATTTGGCTTCTCTCAATATCTGTATTATTCAAATTTATAATTTTAATTATATCATCTAATTTATTATTTACAACATAATTATTATATTTTGTTATTAAATCATCTAATCCATTTTTTTCTTTTAAATCACTTTGATTTAAATCCCCAGTAATTATCATTTTACTATTATCCCCTATACGGGTTGTTATCATTTTCATTTGATTAGGAGTACTATTTTGCATCTCATCTGCAATAATATATGAATTTTTGAATGTTCTTCCTCTCATTAATCCCAAAGGAATAATTTCTATAATATTATTATAAATCATTTGATCTATTTCTGGCATTTTATAATATTCAGAAAAGATATCTATAATAGGTTTCGTCCATGGATCCATTTTTTGATTTATATTTCCTGGAAGAAATCCTATTTCTTCTTCCACACTTACTAATGGTCTTGTTAAAATAATTTTATTTATATTATTATTTTTTAATAATTCAATTGCTCTAACACAAGCAAATAAAGATTTACCTGTCCCGGGAGGACCATTTACAACAACTAATTTTATATTTTCATTTTCTATTGCTTGTAAATATTTTTGTTGATTTATAGTTTTAGGTTTATAAATATTAGAATAAGTTGATATATATTTATTTAATTGATTTATTTTTCCTTTTGTTAAAATTAAAACATTAAATAAGAATAAAAATTTCATTTTATTCTTATTATTAGTTATGTTTAAATAATATTAATAATATTACAATTATAAATTCAATTTATTAAAATTGATTTAATATTAAATATATAATAAATTGTTATATTAATACAATGTATCAAAAAAGAAATCCCAAAAATTTTGAAAAAGATGAAACACCTGTAGATGTTAGATTACAAAATTTAATAACACTTTTTTTAAATAATGTATCATCTGAAAATAAAAAAAATGTTTCAGAATTTGAAGTAAGATTTGGTGGTTATGGAACAAGATTTACCAAAATTGATTATGATAATGTTATTAAGAAGTTAGTTCAAGTTGGATTTAATACTACTGAAATAGATGGATTAGATTTACTTAGAATATATACTTTTGATAAAACTGATAATGATTATAATAATCCAATTAGAATAGAGATAAATGGATTTCAAGCAATACAAAGTTATTGTAAAAATGATGATATTGAAAAAATTAAATTAGAATATCCTTATTCTATTTATTTTTCAAAAAAACTTCCAGTAAGAGATGAAGAAAATAGACCAATTAAACCTATAGATGTTCCTGATTTTATTTTAAAATATGCATATTCAAATGAAGAAAATATACATAAATCAAACGATCAAATTACCCAACTATTATTAAATTATGATGAAAAGAAAAAGATGTTTAGATATATGAATCGTGTTTCATTAATACATGAAACATTACCAATTAAATGTGATATTAGTATTGTAAAAATGTCGTCTAAAATGACAAATGCATTTACTATTAAAGAATCTGGTGTATTTACTAATCCAGAACTATATGAAATAGAATTAGAAATAGATAATAGTAAAATTAAACCAGAAACAACAACAGCTTCTTTAATTGCCGATATTAAAAAAGTTATTAAATATGTTTTAATGGGATTACAAGGAACAAATTATCCTATTTCTTATAAAGAACAAAGAGAAGTTTTAGAAATGTATCAAAATATGATTCAATTTACCGATGCAGAGAGAAGAAGAAATGTCACCCAACAATTTTTAGGCCCTTCTTCTAATACACTTCAAATTGAAAATATAGTAGAACCAAATGAAGAAAATAGTAATATACCAAATATTAGAGTTGATTTTGTTGTTACTGAAAAAGCAGATGGTGATAGAGCATTATTATTTATTTCTAATAATGGTAAACTATATTTAATAAACACAAATATGAATTTTATCTTTACTGGAACATTTGTTACAGATAAAGAATTATATAATACATTATTAGATGGAGAATATATAGATAATTCATTATATGCAGCATTTGATGCTTATTATTATAGAAATACAGATTACCGTGCATTACCTTTCTTCCCAAAAAGTGAAAAAGATAGATGTAGATTAGATTTATTACAACAATGTGTTTTAAATATAAATAATTCTTTAAAATCTATTATTCCAAATAGTAAAAATCCAGCTACAGTATTACCTATTAAAATTATTGTAAAAGAATTTTATGATGAAAATCCAAATCTAGTAGGTACTGTTCCAGATGATATAAAAATATTTACAGCATGTGATTATGTATATAATAAACAACATCCTTATAACACAGATGGGTTAATATTTACTCCTAAATATTTTGGAGTTGGTAGTAATATTGAATTGAGTGCTGGTCCAAAGAAAAAAATTACATGGGATTATTCTTTTAAATGGAAACCTCCTCAATTTAATACAATTGATTTTCTTATAAAAACAAAAAAAAATCCAGATGGAAGTGATGTTGTATTTAATTTGAATGAGAGTGGATTAAATACATCAAGTGCAATTCAAATACAACAATATAAATCAATCTATTTATTTGTAGGAACAAATGAAATATATGATAATCCATGTGAAAGTTTATATAAAGGAGAATTTGTTGATAAAACATTAAAACATCAACATTATAAACCAGTTATATTCAAGCCAACATTTCCTCCAGATCAAGATGCTGGAGTTTGTAATATTCTTTTAAAAAACGGACAAATGAAAACAGATGAAGATGAAGCATTTATAGATAATATGATTGTTGAATTTAGTTATGACTTAAATGAAAAAAGAAATAATTGGAAATGGAAACCATTGAGAATAAGATATGATAAAACAAGTCGTTATAAACAAGGAATTCCAGAATATGGTAATTCATTTCATGTTGCAAATAGTAATTGGACTTCTATTAATAATCCAATTACTACAAAAATGATTACTTCAGGAAGATATATTCCGAATATAGTAGAAAATCAAGATAAATATTATAATAGAGTTACAAATGTTACAAATACAAGAGGATTACGAGATTTTCATAATTTATATGTAAAAAAAATATTAATAACAAGTGTATCAAAAGAGAGAGATAGACTAATAGATTATGCTTGTGGTAAAGCAGGTGATTTATCTAAATGGATTGAAGCTAAATTGGGATTTGTATTTGGAATAGATATATTTGCAGATAATTTGAATAATAAAACAGATGGAGCTTGTGTTAGATATTTAGAAACAAGAAAAAAAGATAGAAATGTTCCAGATGCATTATTTGTTGAAGGAGATTCTAGTAAAAATATTAAAGATGGAACTTCTATAGTAACAGAAACAGGAAAAATAATTACACAATCTATATTTGGATTATGTGAAAGAAAAATATCAAATAAAGTTGGTAAATATGTTGAAGAACAATATGGTAAAGGTAAAGATGGATTTAATATTTCTTCATGTCAATTTGCAATTCATTATTTCTTTAAAAATGCAGAAACATGTAAAAATTTCTTCTTAAATGTTGCAGAATGTACGAAAAAGAATGGATATTTTATTGGAACATGTTATAATGGTTTTGAAATTTTTAAAATATTAAATAATTATAAATTAGGTGAAACAATTAGAAAAAATAAAAATGGTAAAATTATTTGGGAAGTTACTAAAAATTATGATAAAACTGAATTTAAACCAGATCCTAGTTCATTAGGATATGAAATTATTGTATATCAAGAATCTATTAATAATCGTTTTTCAGAATATTTGGTAAATTTTGAATTTTTAGTAAAATTAATGCGAAGTTGTGGATTTGAATTATTAAAAGATAAAGAAGCTAGACAACTAGGGTTACCTTACGGTCATGGTTCATTTAAAAGTTTATATAATAAAATGTTTGAATTATATAATAAAGATCCATATGTAAATAAATTATATGAAGAAGCATGTCAAATGTCGCAATCAGAACAGTTTGTTTCATTCTTAAATATGTTTTTCGTATTTAAAAAAGTGAGAGATGTAAATCTAGCTAATTTTACAATAAATGTGGATGATGAAGAGTATCAAATGCCAGAAGAAATAATAGTTCAAAAAGAAGAAATACCCAAGACTATTGTTGAAGTTAAACCAAAAACAGAAAAAATAAAATCAGTAAAAAATAAATCAGGAATTATTAAAAAGTTTGATATGAAACTTGTTCTTGAAGATGAAGTAAAGAAAACTGTAAAAATTAGAGAGACTCCTATAAGTAGTAAAACTAAAAAAAATAGTCCAATTAAATCTACAAAGCCAAAAGCTATTCAAGTTCAATTAGATGAAGATTCAGAATCAGAAGAAGAAATTCCAGCTCCAACTAAAGCTCCAACTAAAACTGCAACTAAAACTGCAACTAAAACTGCAACTAAAACTGCAACTAAAGCTCCAACTAAATCTTCAAAAGCAGCTATTAAAGTTGAACTAGAAGAAGGTTCTTCTTCTGATGAAGAAAAGTAAAAATAAAATGGTTGAATAAACTTAAATAATATTTGTATAGTATGTATATAATAATATATGACTTATTATATACTTCCAAAAAAAAATAACAATATTAGTTTGAAGTTAATTTTACAAAAAGAACAAACATTTGAAATATCAAACAGTATTTTTTTTTACATTAAATCATTAAAATTAGAATTATTAAGTTATGTTTCATTAGATGAATTAAAACAATTAAAAAAAAATATTTTTTCTTATAATGAATTATTGAATAATAATTTTTGTTCTATTCATACTTCTATTGATTTTTTTATTTATGTAGAATTATTAAAAATAAGTATTTTTTCAGATATTTATAAAAAAATAAATATAATACATTGTGATGATATTATTTATAATTCATTTATATACACAAATAAAAATATAATTTTTAAAAATACAAAATTAATTCCAATTAATAAAAAAGAATTTGATATATTGTGTTTTAATATAATAACAAAAGAAAAAATATCTGATTATTTATTAAATTTTCTCTCTATTCTTTGTAAATTATTATATTATCAGGCAAATGATGGTGGATGTATTATAAAAATTTATGAATTAAATTATAAACCAATAATAGATATTATATACATATTAAATAATTTTTATGAAAAAGTGTATATTATAAAGCCAAATACATCTAATTCCATAAATAAAGAGAGATATATTGTATGTAAACATATGAAAATAATAGATCGTGATAATTATTATATTTTTTTTAATAAAATTTATACAGATTTTTTAGAAAATAAAACCCCAATTTTTTCTCTCATTTCAGAAGAATTACCTTATTATTTTATAAATAAAATAGAAGACTCAAATTTGGGAATAGGTAATTTAATGATAGAACAACTAGATTTATTAATTTCTATTATAAATGAAAATTGTTCTACTGAAAAAATAGAAAATATAAAGTTAAATAATTTAAATAAATGCATTTTATGGTGTGAGAAATATAAAATACCATTTAAAACAAATGAAAAAAATATATTTATAAATGAAAATATAACAAATGATATTATACAAGTTTAATTAAATATAGACATTCCAGTATCAGCAACAAATGTTCCATTTACATTTCCTCCAATATTACCTAATTGAGAGAATGATTTAGTAATAATATATTCTTTACTATTACTGAAATTACATTTTTTTTGTCTATTATAACTTCTCATATAAGTTGAATTAGAATTACTGCATGTAGTATATTTATTTTTATAAATAAAAGGAGTATTTCCAAATTTAGAAGTTGTAGCAGAACCGCTCAATTTATTAATACTATATAAATTGGTACTTATAGTATCTGTTGTTAATTTTAATAATTGTGTTCCACTACTAACACCACCTTCTGTTGCAAATTGTGGATTACTTGGTTTATATACAACCAGTTTACAACCTCTTGGATTTGACGGTCCATTTATAGGAACTCCTATATATGGGTTATTTATAAAATTAAGATATATTTTTAAAGCATTCTCTCTATTTTGTTCGTTTTCAATAGTAGAAATATATTGATTCATTAAATATATTTTATTAATTTCAGAACTATTATATCTATTTATATCTTCTTCGCTTAATAAATTTTGGTTTTTTAATATTAAATAAATATTATTCACAATATTATTTTCTGAATAAATAAGTTCATCAATATTTGGATAACAATTAGCAATATAAGTATTAGTTAAGGCTAAAGGACTTCCTGGTTTAGCATATAATTTTTTTTGATTATTATTTTCTATTGCATATGCTCTTTCAAGAGGAGATGTAAAATTAAAAGATTTTTGTTGATATGTTTGACATCTATTTTGTAAATATTGATAATGACTATTATAATAATTTGGTTTCAAATTAGTGCTAGCATATATAACCAATTTTCTAGCATTTCTCTCTGCATTACAACAAAACTTTTTATTTACTACACATGGTTGTGGAGAATCTGTTAATACTCTTGATGGAGGAGTATCTATAACTAATCCAACTCCATCGCAATTATTACAAGTTTTATCTAGATACAATGTATTATTTATTTCTGTATTAGGATTATGTTTTACACTATATCTACCTGGCTGATCTATTGTTAATCCTACTAAATTTACAGTTGATGTTCTTGATACTCTACTTGTATTAATATAAACATTTGGGTCATTTGGATCTAAATCAATTACATTTTGATGAAAAGATAATCCTTTTCTATATTGCCATTTTAATGGTCTAGGTAAACCAAACTTTTGAGGTGCATTATTTCTATAATCTTTATTTGTTAATGGTCTAATATTTCCACTTGTAATAGCAATTGGATAACTATATTTTCCAGTTCCTTTTGTAATTGTTCCTTGAGCTGTAAATGGTGCAGTTTGTGTATTATTATAAGATTCCATACCTTGTCCGAAAAAATTAGTTGACATAATATATATAAATATAATAAAGATATATATTATGCTAATAGAAATATTAATTTTATTTTTTATATTTTTATTATTTTATCAAACTTATTTATTTATTATAGATAATAATTTTTTTATTAAAAAAAATGATATAATTGAAGGATATACTGATTATGAACAAACAAGTTATATGTTAAGTCAAAAAAATGCTGTAAATATTCAAGACCTCAAAGAAAGAATAGATAATATATCAAATATAAATAATAATTATGATGAGTTGAATAATAGATTAACAATTGTAGAACAAAAAATAGATAACTTAGTAAATGATAGTCTAGCTAATACAAAAGGTTCTAATTTTGATACTGAAACAATATATAATAGTAATGAAGAAGATGAAGAAGATGAAGAAAATAAAAAGAATGGATTACCATCAACAATTGATACATCACAAGTTTCAACTGAAAATGTTGGTGAAATACCTCCTATGGATAATTTAGATATAAATAATAATAATATGTTTTAATATATGGATTCATCTAATTTCAAATTAAAATTACCACAATTATTTTCATATCATAATGCAATTAAATCTCCCGATGAATTAGGTGCAAGTGATGCTGGTAATAATGCTACTTTAAAAAGAGATTCAGATGCTATTTTTGGATATGTTGGAGGAATATTTAGTGGAAATAGAAATAATGTATTTAAGTTGGATACCCCTATGATAGGTGATAAACAATTTTTTAATACCGGTATTCAATGTACGAAAAAAACTTTACAAGAAATAAATAATAGTACTAATGAAAGTGCAGTAAATGTATCTTCATCTCAAGAAGATGAAGATAAATTAACAGATCGTTATAGTTATATAGATAATATTACTAAAACTCCAAATAATCAACCAGTTGGATTACTATATCAAGTTCTGGATGATGTATTAAATTTAAATCCTACTGAAATTTTTAGTTCTATAACAGAACCCCCATATCCTCAATGTATTCCAGTTACATTAAAAACAATTAAACAAAACGTTCATTATGATATTGAAACCGGATTTGAAACACAATATGTAATTGTAAGTGAAATTGAAAAAATAGATCCTTGTAATTTTCAAGATGGTGTTAATCCTATAGCAAAAGAAAAAACAAATGCTGTTTGTGATTTAAAAAATTCTAGCCAAATTGCTAAATTTGAAATGTATGATCGTGATAGAAATCATAAAGAAGCTTTTTCAAATATAAGTTATCCAAAAAATAATTTAATACAATTATATTTATTTTTTGTATTAATTTTATTTTTTTATTTATTTTATAAATTAAATTATAAATAAAATCGTCCAATATTTTTTCTATTTTTAGTTTTATTCATTTTTTTATATTTTCTTTTTTTTGAACTATAATATCTTCTTTTTCCTGCATTTTGTTTTTTATTTGTTTCTGGTATTTCTGTAATTTCACTAATAGTTTTTTCATTTTCAATTGGTTCTTCTTCTTCTTCTTCAATTGGTTGTTCGAATGGATTTGTTTGTTGTTCTTCAAGTTTAGTTGGTTGACCTAATGATTGTTCTTCAACTGGTTGTTCTATTGATTGTTCTTCAATTGGTTGGCCTAATGATTGTTCTTCAACTGGTTGACCTAATGATTGTTCTTCAACTGGTTGACCTAATGATTGTTCTTCAACTGGTTGTCCTAATGATTGTTCTTCAACTGGTTGACCTAATGATTGTTCTTCAAATGGAGATGGTTGTATAAATGGATTTGGATTTGATTCCTCTTCTAATACAGATGGAGTTTTTAATTCAGATTCATAAGAAGAATTATCTAGATGATTTAATTCATTCTCACTTAATGGAGTTTTAAAAGCCGATGAAATAATATTTTGTTCATTTTCATTATTTAATTTTAATTGTGTAATTTCTTCATTTAAAGAAACAATTTCTTTTTTTAACTCTTCTATTTTAGTCTGAAGTTGACTAGCATCTGTAAAAGGTATTTGATTTGCAAATGAACTAGCATATTTAGTTCCTTCATCAGTCAACCGAGTTGTTTCTTCCGTGACAGTATCTCTAGCTCTATTAAATAATTTTCCAAATGAAAAAGAGTCTTCATTACTTGTTTCAGAACTTGTACTTTTATTAAAGTTTAATTCAGAACATTGACTTTGTATATCTGTTAATTTATCTATTTTTGAATATAAAGTTTGAGTTCTTTTAAATAATTTATTATAAATACTTGAATATTCATCTACACTTTTTTTAATTTGAGAATTATTATCTTGTAGTTCTTTTTTTAATTGATATATATAACTTAGTTCTTCATTTGTATCTTTTGTTAGTTTAATAAAATTACCAATTGAGCTAAAAAATGAAGTTGGACCTATACCTCCTTTTATTTGTTTTAACATTTTTTTAGTATTATATTTTTTATGTTGTTTATGTTTACGATTTCTTTTAAATGACATATATTATAATTAGAAATTATAATATATATTATTATTTTATTAATCTATATAATAAATATCCACATATTCCTCCTATAATTTCAAATATAATATATGGTATAATTTCTAAATTAGTAATTTTATTATTAGCTAAATATGCTAAAGCAATAGCAGGATTAAAAGCAGCACCTGAAATAGGTGCACCAAAATAACAAATTAATGCTTCAGTTGCTCCATAAGCTAAATAATTATCTGTAACTAAAATTACAAATGTTAATAATAATGTTCCAAAAAATTCAACAATATATTTTTGAATATTATATAACATATAATATATTAATACTTTATCTACATAATAACTTATATTTCTCTCTAATAACCTGTCTCACTCTCTAATAACCTTGTCCTACAATAGAACCAGTATTACAAATTCCTCCCCCAATTCTGCAAGTTGGATTAAATATAGAGCCTACTTTCTTAGGGGCGACACATCCAGCTGATCTAGTTCTTTGAAGTCTAGATCTTAAGTAACTTTTATCATAACTTTTATAAGTTAAAAATGCATCAACAGGAAGACCTTGTTTATAAGAACTTTTTCCAACAGAATTTCTTTTTATAATAGATGTTCTCATAGAAGAAGGAATTGGTGTAATATAATTCAAATGTCCTGTTTCAGTAGGCCATTGTTTTTGTGTAGAAGAAGAAAAAAATTTAAAAGGTTTATAATGTGCTAATACTTTTTCTCTAGCAATAATTTGTTGTTTAACACTAGTATCACATTTTGAATATTGACTTCTTGATTGAGAGAAAGAACTACTATTGTCAGATGGATAATATTTAGGAGGATTAGGATGAATTCCTGGTAAAGCTCCATAACTATGATATTGTATATTACCAGGAGTTTGAGAAGTACTTAATGGTCCAAAAACTTGTGCTGATACATAATTATTTCCTTGTTGAATAGAAGGACTTAATGTATAATAAGAAGCAAAATTATTAGACATATTATACAATACATATACATTTTAATATCTACGAATAGCTCTATAGGCAACTTGCCCGGAATGATAATCATCTCCTCCATAAGTTAGATCATTGTAATTATTTGCTATTGCTTTTTGTTTTAAATAAGTTGAATAATCAGAACTATCATAAACATATTTTACATTACAAGCTGCAGCAGGAACTAGAGTATTATCACATTGTTTTTGTATAGATCCAAAACGCTGACTTAAACCATGTAAATTTGGAATATTTTGTGGAGTTTGACATGGTCCACCACAACTATAATATTTTCTACTTAATATATCTCCTGAATTAGTAACTGCCCTAAAAGGTCCAATTATACGATGTAATTTAGAAACAGCTAATTGTGCTTGATACTCAGTATTCCAAGCATTTACAATTGAGAATCGTTGTTGTTCTACATCTCTAAATGTATGAACGTCATTTTGTTGCCATTGAGGTGCAGAACCTTTTAATCCTTTACCTAAACGTGAAAATCCAGGCATACCTATTGTAACAAATGGAGGAGAACCAGTTGAACCATATAAATTTATAGACAACCCAGCCATATATTATACCTTTTTATATTTTATTTCCTAAATAATAGTATGAATATACTTATTAAATATTTAGTCATTTTGATACTTGTTTTATTATTAGATTCAACTTATCTGTCACTTATCCAAACAACTATGTTAAAAATAATAAATAACGTACAAAATAAACCATTAAAAATTAATTGGACTTATTTAATTTTATGTTATTTACTTGTTTCTTTTACAATATATTATTTTGTTATAAAAGAGAGAAAAAGTATTTTATATTCATTTATATTAGGATTTTGCATTAATGGAATATATGAAACAACTAATATGACAATATTAGATAAATGGAATCAAAATATTGTAATTATAGATACAATATGGGGAGGAATCTTATTCTCTCTTGTTAATTATATTTATAATTATATAATATAATATATTATGAATCAAACTAAAAAAATAAAAAAATATATTCATAAAGTTGAGCGTAAATATAGTAATTGTTTAGAAATTATACCATATAGTTATGATCCATTTGAAAAAAATTTTATGACTAAACAATCAAGTAATAGTTATGAAAAAGAATTTATTAAATGGATGAATGAACCATTTACTGATAAAAATATACAACCTAATAATGATTTTTATAACTATATTAATTTAAATAGTATTAAAAATTTAAAAAAAACTTATAAAAATATTTCAAAAAAAAAAAAATATTACGTGCAAGTAGATGATTTTAGAATAGTTCAGGATCATGTAAATATTGAATTATTAAATATAATAAAAAATGAAACTAAAAAACCAGTTACAAACCAATCAACAGCTATTAAAAAAGTATTTTCATCATTAAATACAAATAATAATCAAATATTTAAACAACATGTAGATGATTTATTATACAAATATAATACTTTTGTTATTAATGATGATTTATGGGGGTTATTATCTTATATAAATAAAAATGAAATTATAAAATGGTTATGTCCGATTAGTTGGACTGTAGATAATGATTTGAAAAATAAAAATAAATTTATAAATATTATTAGTTTTCCGAATTTTCCTTTATATGATGTAAATCTATATTTTTTTTATGATTTAAAAGAAGAAAATACTAAAGATTATAGAAATAAAAAGAAAATAATTCATCATTATTTAAGATATATAGATGAAATTAGAGATGCATGTTTAGAAGATAAAACATTAATTAAATCAATGGATTGTTATGAAGTACAAAAAGATATCATAATGGCGATGGGATGTAATAAAATAAAAAATGATTCTGATAATTTTTATAATATAGTAAAGAGAGAAGACTCTGAAAAATATGATTTTAATTGGGAAAAATTTTCAAAAGGATTAGGTTATGAAAAAGTGCCTTCTTTTTTTGTATGTGATAGTTTAAATTATTTAAAGTGTATTTGTAGTACATTAAAAAAAAATTGGAAAACTCCAAAATGGAGAAGTTTTTGGTTATATTTATTTTTAAGACAAATGATTATGTTTAATATAAATTTAAGACATATTTATTATAATTTTAATCGTAAAATCTTATTAGGTCAACCTGAAATGCAAACAAATGAAATGTTTTCTTTAATAGGAATGTCATATTGTTTTAATTATTTCTTATCACAAGAATATATTAAAAATTTTTATAATCCAGAAACAGTAAATTATGTAAAAGGATTATTTGGAGATTTAATATTAGTTTTTAAAAGAATTATTAGTAATAATAAATGGCTTTCAGAAACAGGTAAAAAAAATGCATTATTAAAATTGACTCATATTAAATTAGATGTTGGTAATCCAAATTATGTTCGTTATGATCCAATATTAAGTTACAGTGATGATGATTCATGGGGAAATATGTTGTTAATTTCTTATTGGAGAACGAATAAATTATTAAATATTTATAATTTACAAAATAAAAATGATATTAATATAGATTTTGATATTCCTTCAATAGATTGGAAAACTTTAAAATTATCTGGAAAACAATGTTATATTGTAAATTCATTTTATATTCCAAATCAAAATGAAGTATATATACCTTTAGCATATATTCAAAAACCTTTTATTGGTTTGAATAATACATCTATTGAATACATTATGTCATATATTGGTTCTACATTAACTCATGAAATGTCTCATTCGTTAGATAATAATGGAAGTAAATTTGACTATAAAGGAGTGATGAATGATATTTTTACAAAAGAAGATAATAAAACATATTTAAAAATACAAAATGACATTATATATCAATATAATTATTTAGCTAAAAAAGATAATTATGATTTAGATGCAAGTAATACAATTGGGGAGGATATGGCGGATATATCTGGTTTAGCAATAACTATTCAATACTTAAGAGATTTTTATTTAAATAATAAATATGAAATTTCAATTATAAAATTATCTTTAGAAAAGTTTTTTTCGTTATATGCAATATCACAAAAAGAATATATTTATAAAAAAGCTATTTATAATCAGTTATTATTTAATCCACATCCAATGAATAAATATAGAGTAAATGTTCCACTTTCTCGTTCAGAAATATTTAGGAAAATTTATAATGTTAAAAAAAATAATGGAATGTGGTGGAAAAGTCTTTCAAAAATATGGAGTTAACAAAAAAAAATATTTTGTATATATATATGGCTCATACTCGGCGACATCATAGAAAAAGAATGGGAACGGCAAAGAAAGGTATGGCTATGACAAAAGCAGCTCGTAAAGCTGCTAGTAAAGCAAGATCTAGAGCAGCTTCTTCTGCGAAGGCAGCCGCAGCTAAGGCCGCCTCTGCTGCTGCAGCAGCAGCAACTGCTGCCCGAGCTGCTGCAAGTGCTAGAGCATATGGTTCTAGTGCTTCAATTGCAAAGTCAGCATCTAAATCTGCAGCTCGTTCTGCAGCTGCAGCTGCTGTGGCTGCCGCTCGTGCATCTAGAGCAATGGGTTCAAGTGCTTCTAATTCGGCATCTTCTGCTTCTAGTTCAGCTAAATCTGCTTCTAAAGCATAAATAATTTATAATATTTGTCATAAATATTATAAATTTAAAATTAAAAAAAATAATAATAATAGAAAGTTTGTATAGAATTTATAAATATTTAATTTTCTGTTAATATTCTTGGAGCAATATTCATAGTAATCAATTCTTGAAATAATAATTTACATGCATAAGGTATTTCTACATATGCAAAGTCAGTACGATTATTACATGTTCTACATCTATGGATATGTTTTTTATCATTATAAGAAGCAATCATACCACACTTTTTGCAGGAATAAACTGAATATTTATCAGAAACATCATACAATCTTTCTCTCGTAAATCTTGCTGCACCATGAGCTATAGTTGTATCTCTTTCCATTTCTCCAAATCGTAAACCACCATCTCTTGACCTTCCTTCTGCTGGTTGTCTTGTCATATTTACCATTGGACCAATAGAACGACTATGTTGTTTATCCAAAACCATATGTTTCAATCGTTGATAAAACACTGGTCCTGTAAATACAGTACATTCATGTTGTTCCCCAGTTAAACCATTATATAATAATTCATTACCATTCATTTCATATCCTGCTTTCAATAGTTCTTCACAAATAATATCAACATCCAAATCACGAAAACTTGTTCCATCTCCAAATAATCCCAAACTAATTAATACTTTTGCTAATATAGTTTCTTTTAATTGTCCGATAGTCATACGACTTGGAATAGCATGTGGATTTAATATAATATCTGGACGAATTCCATCTTTAGTAAAAGGCATATCTTCTTCAGGAATAATATTTCCAATTGTTCCTTTTTGTCCGCTACGACTTGAAAATTTATCTCCAATTACTGGTTTTCTAACAGCTCTCACTCTTACTTTTGCAAAATTATATCCATCACCATTTCTATCAATATAATTTTTATCAACATATATTTCTTCATTTGTTTTATATATACGACTTTTATCTTCATATTTAATTATTTTAGTTGGATCATTTTTATTTTCTTTAATAGGAGTAATTTTTGCAATAATAATATCTCTATTTTCTATCAAAGTATTCTCTGGAATTACTCCTTTTGAATTCACTTTATTATAATTTGCAAATTTCATACCTTTTGTTTTACTTGCATCAGGTTTACATCTTATTTCTTCATCCCCATTTACTTTTTGTTTATCTTCATCTTTTTCTGTATGATAAATAGTTGCTTGAAATAATCCTCTATCAATAGATCCTTTATTGAATAAGAGAGAATCTTCTTGATTATATCCCGTATGGGTCATAATAGCAACAACAACAGTAAATCCAGAAGGAATATCATTGATATGAATCATATCCATAATTCGTGTATCTACCAGTGGTCGTCCTGGATAAGTTAATACATATGAAGTTTTATCCATACGATTATCATAATTAGTTACATAAACACCCATTGCTTGTTTTGCTTGAGCGCAATTATGAGACATGAAACATGAATTTCCAGCCAAGAAGCTATGATTATCAGATTCAACTTCAATATCACAAACTAAACGATCAGAAACTTTTTCAAAAGATAATATTTTACAAAATTTTGGTATAACATTATATTCGTAATATCCAATTTTTATATTATTTGTTTTATAAGTATGCATAATTTGTTGAACGGTTAACCACCCAGATGTAGTCATAAATAAATGATCTTCTGTTGCAATAATACTATCAACTTCAGTATTAATTTTAAATATACTATGTTGATTTTCAATAATAAAATGTCTGATTACAGGTGTGTTAGATAATTTTAATGTTCTTGGATTAAATGAAACAACTATATCACCAACTACAATATCTTTAATTTTCTTTTTCTCTCCTGTTTCCATTAATACTAGTTCATTTAAATCCAAACATTGATATGTATTTCTTGGAGATTGATTATGTTCGGGAAAAGGAATACAAGAAGCTAAAATTCCAAATATAGTACTTGGATGAATTTCACAATGTGTATATTTATATATTTCAGTTGTTTTCTCTCTTTTAATCCATTGTTTCTCCAAGTCATAAGGTGTCATAGCAACCAAAGAAGCAGCTTGTTCTTCTGGATCAATATATTCAAGAATAGATTCATCTATTTTACAATTAACTAGTAAATCGTCCCATAAGAATTCTTTCTTTTTTAATTTTGAAGTAATATCTTTGGTAAGAATTAAATGATTATTTTTTACTTTTAATAAAGGTCTTGTTAATCGTCCTGCATCATTACAAACTCTTATTTCTCCATTTTTATAATCAAATACGACTGAAGTATAAATATTAATAATTCCTTCTTGTTTTTTAAGTTTTAAATGTTTATATAAAGAAATAGGATCATTTACAATTCCAACCCAACATCCATTAATGAATACTTTTATTTTACCATATAAATCAATAGGAGAACAATTATTAATATCAATAATAAATGGTGTAACATTACTATAGATTGGTTCAGAATTTGAAGAAATAGTAATATGACACATATAAGCCAAATTTTTTACAACACCAACTGATTGTCCTTCTGGTGTTTCAGCGGGACATAAATACCCCCATGAAGTATTATGTAATTTACGAGGAGGAATTAATTTTCCTCTTTTATCTGTTGGAGTAGATATTCTTCTCATATGACTCAAACTACTAACATAAGTTAAACGATTTAATACTTGTGCTACACCAACTTTATTACTATTTGAATGTTTAATACCAAAATCACCAGTAGATAATGCTTTCTTTAATCCATTTTCAATAGTAGTAGATTTGATAATTTTATAAATATTTGTCATATTAATAATATTCATATATTGGTCGGTTGATTTCCAAGAACCATTATTTATTTCTTTAATAATTTGTTTTTCCATATCTTTTACTAATTTATTGAAGTAATTACGAAACAAATTATTTAACAAAGTACCAGTTAAATCAACTCTTTTATTCACATAAGAATCACGGTCATCTTGAGTAATCCATTTAAAATTTGCCTGTAATAATTTATTTGTCATATATCCAAGGAAATATAATTTTTGTATTTTTGTCATACAATGTGGTAATAAATCATTTTCCAAAATATCATTTGTAAATTCTATTTTTTTTCTAGCACCAGTTTCTTTATCCATGTTAATAGGAGTAAACATAACATAACTTGTAATATGTTTCAATGCTTCTGCCTGAGTAAGAATTGTATTTGAGTCAATAATAGATGCAGTTAATCCATGTAATAATTCTTTATATTCTTCTTTTTCAATATCTAAAATAATATATTTACAAATATCCAAATCAGAAATAACACCAAGAGCACGAAATAATACAAATAATGGTACTGGTTGTTTTACTCTTGGTAATTGGACCATGATAGGAAATCCTAATCCATTATTCTTAGAAGAAACCATTAAATTTAATTGTTTAGGAGAAATACATTTAAAATCAGGAACTGATTTTATTTCAGCACTCCATGTATATTTTGTATTATTTTTACTAATATTATAAATATAAATTTTATTTTCAGCAGCTCTTTCTTGACCTAACACTGTTTTTTCAGAACCATTAATAATAAAATATCCTCCTGTATCATATTTGCATTCACCAATGTTTTTATTTTCCATGTGTTTATATTGAGTTAACACACATATATTTGATTTCAACATGATTGGCATTTTTCCAATATGTATTTTTGGCAAAGTTTTATAAAATGTCTGAACTGTTTCCAACTTTATACCATTTCTAACAAGAAATTTAATATTAATATCAATTGTCATTGCGGATGCATATGTAAAATTACGAGAACGCACTTCTTGTGGAAACATCAACTTTGTAGCACCATTATTTTCATGTATTTGTGGTCTGTATAAACTAAAATTAGAAAAGCTAATAAATAATTCTAGTCTATATTTTCCACTTACTGGATCTAAATCTTGTTCTGATTTGATATTAACATCATTAAACATTTCAATTGTTTTTATAGTTTGATATTCAATAAAATTATTATATGATTCAATTTGATGTCTTACTAATCTTTCCAAATGATGACCGCTAAAATAACTTTCAATAATATCCCAAGGAGTTTCAATATATTGTTCTGCAAATATATCATTTTCTTTATTTGATTGAATTTGTTCTGTGTTTGACATTTGAATTTTATATGACATAATTAGTTATTATTTATTCAATTTTATTTTTAAATATAAATTGTTAACACTAATAACGAATAATTATCATAAAATTATAATAATAAAATATTATGAATAGTTCATTAAAAAAAACAATTCACATTAATCCAGAATTATTTAAAATACAAAATTCTTCAAAATCTAAAACAAAGAGCAATAGAGAGAAAAAAATTAAACCAGAAAAACAAATAACTCCTAATTTTTTAAAAAAACAATTAATTGATCGTATTAAAAATCATAAAAAAAATATTGAATTAACTGATGATATTAAACAAAATATATCATCAGATAAAGAATCAGAAAATGATGAATTTTTATTATCTATGAACTTTTTATCTTCTATTTCAAATGATCCCCCTAAAAGTAATAAGGTAACTTATAAAAATGAATTTACCTCATTGGATAATTTAGAAATAACAAAAATACCAGAAATAACAAAAATACCAGAAGTTAAAGAACTACCAAAAATACCAGAAGTTAAAGAACTACCAAAAATACCAGAAGTTAAAGAACTACCAAAAATACCAGAAGTTAAAGAACTACTAGAAACATCTTTCTCTCCATCTTTACAAAATGTTAATATAGATTTACCATTAGAATTAATTGATATGAAACAACCATCTGGACCTATTATAGATAATATAGACCAAATTGAAGAAATAAATATAAAAACGAATATAGTTCCTGATAATGTTCCTTATGGTTGTTTAAAAAATGGAAGTAAACCAACATATCGTTCATGGTTAACACAAAAAAATAATATTAAACCAAATACAACTATAACAAATAAAGAAAATATTATACCAATTATATCAGAAAGAGAAAAAAAATTAAATGAATTAAAAAGTAAATTTAAAAATGAAGAACCTACTTATATTAAAAAAATTATTAAAAAAAAATATACATTAGGTAAATCTAAAATTCATAGAAAAGTTGGAGTTCTTATTAAAGATATAAATACAAGAAAAAAAATAATAGATTCACATAAAAATTTAAAAACACATGATATTCAAGATATTAAAAGTTTTTTAAGAAATAAAGGATTAATAAAAATAGGAAATTATACTCCAGTAGACATTTTAAGAAAAATATATGAAACATCTATTTTGACAGGAGATGTAACGAATACAAATAAAGATATATTATTACATAATTTATTAAATGATACAACTTCTATAAATTAAGGATTTTCTTCAACTTCTTCCTCTTCATTTTCTTGTTGGGCTTGTAATTCATCTTCTAAATTTTGGTCTTCTTTATCTTCTTCAAATATATCTTCTTGTTCTTGAGAATTTATTATTACATTTTTTGGAATCAATACCATTTCTTCTTCTTCTTCTTCTTCTTCTTCTAAATTACCTTTACCAACTTCTTCTTGTATCTCTTCTTTTTCTTGTCTCTCTACTTCATCTTCATCTTCCAATACAAACTTTGCTTTCATTGAAGCAGTAGGAATTGATTCTTTTAATGGTTTTGATAGTTTTAATGATGGAGGTGGTTTTGATGATGGAATTTGCATTTCTTCTTCAAACACAATTCTTGGTTTTGTATCAAATGTTTTTTGAGAATTAGGTTCTATTAATTTTGCAATAATAGAAATAAATTTATCATTTAATTCAAATCGTTGACCTATAACAGTTGCTGAAAATCTATCACCTTCTTTAATTTGAGAGAAATAATCATCATTATAATGATGATCTCTTGTAATAAAAATTACTGCAGGCGAAGGAGTAATACCTGCTATTTCTGCTCTTATTCCAGCCGACTTTGTTATATTTACAGCAATACAATTAATATTCATTCCTTCTACTGGAAAACATGTTTTACAACGAAATACAACATCATAAATTATATTTACACCTTTAATAAGACCACTAGAATAAGAAACTATTTTACATGAATCTTTTTGAATATATCCTTCAACAATACATTTACCTTCATATTCTTTTTTTAATTTTTTAGTAATTGTTTCATTTAAATTTTTATCTATTTCCATAATAGATAAATATACACTTCTTGTAATTAATGAATCTGTATATATATAATCATCGCTAATTCTTTTTTGTTTTCTTTTATAAAAACTCATTGTTATATTTATTATTTATATTATTATATATTTATTATAAATCAATTTTATATATATAATTATAATTTTCATAATTTAAAAACCACAATTTATTCTCTCTATTTGTCTTATTATAATAACGAAGAATAAATTCTGACATAAGAGTTAATTCATTCATATGGATATATTTTGTATTAACATGATCTTCATATACTTCTAAAACAAAATAATGTGATCTTTCTTGTTTTTTATCCGAAGCCCAATCTCTATATATATCTCCATTTTCAGATTTTTCTACAATTTTATTTAATAATACAATTTGATTTTCTTTTTTTTCATTATTAAATATTCTACCTTTTTTAGATTTTAATTTAACACTTGTATTTTCATCTACTTTATAATGAATTGTATTTAATTTTTCTTTTAATTCAATAAATCCAATTATTGTATTAAATTCTTTTAAAACAACTTGTTCTTTTAATAATTCTATTTTACTATTTATTTCTTTTTTTTGTGTAAAATTTGCAGTTTTCCAATCCCAATTTGTATTTGAATGATAATATGTATATCCTTTATCTGAATATAAAACATATCCATAAGATCCATTTTCTAAATTAATTATTCTCTCATCCATAGAAGTTTTTATTAAATTTGTAAAATCATCATATACAGGTAAATTATATATATGTTTTAATAAAGAAATTTTATTAGATGGTATTAAAAAATCTATAATATGATCTATTAATATTTCTTTTAACATATCCATAGAAATTACATCTTTTTCATTTATTAGAATTGGATACTTATTCAAATTACTTATAACTAACCCAGCAATAGAATATAATCTTTTCCAGCTTTCATCATCATTACTAAACTTAGTTAATTTAGAAATTGGAGTTGTTGCATATTTTATAGCAAGATCATAATATTGTTTTATTAATTTTATTACTTTTATATCAGTATTACTTTCATTTTCTCTCTTTTCTTTTTCATTTGATTTAATAGATATATATTTATACTTAGTATCAGTTGGAACACTTCTATCAAAAATAGTAATTTGTTTATTATTTAATTCTAATGGCTGAAATAAGTAATATTCTCCTATATTTATTAATTTTCCTTTTCTACCATATTTATCTAGTAATTGTATTGAGTCATCTATCATTTTAGTAATTGCTGCATAAATTTTTGTAATGGAATCTTCTTCTATTATTTTATGTTTTATTTTTGTTATAAATTCTTCTTTTTTGTAAAAAAATTTATCTTTGAATAAAAATTTTATATAATTTATTATTTTATCAATATTAGAAATTATAAAATTTTCTGTATATGTTCCTTTATTTACAGGTAATTCTGATAATTTTGAATTAGGATTGCACTCATAATTACAATTTTCTAAATAGTCACATGTAGAAGAATATGGAACATCTCCAACTTGAAATAATATTGGTTTTGTTGGTTCTGTAGAGAGAGTTATTTCCAATAAAGTATCTAAATTTTCTATTGTAAAATTAGTTTGTCCGTGATTTAATATGCAATCAATTGCCGTTTCTTTTAATATTCTACTAACTATTCCAATTTGTTTTGCTTTAAGTTCAGCAATACGATAAATATATAAATCAGCTGATTCTTCTCTTCTATCAGGTAATATAGTTCCATGCATAAATAATTGAACGTTTCTTTTTGAAAATGGTAATCTTTTATGACTGAAATTACGAACAGCTCTTCCAAATATTTGTTCTAATCTATTCATATTATACCATGGTTCCAATATATGTACTTGTCTAATATTTTTAAAATCAATTCCTTCTGATCCTGCTTGTGATATTAAAATTACTTTTATATATTTACCATCTTTATTTCTATCATCAATTAATTCTCTCACTTGTTCTTTATTATTAGGAGATAATCGTTTATCACCTGTAATCATTGAATAAGATAATTGTATTGAATTTGGGTTCTTTTTATCAAGTGGTAACATAGTCATACTATCTTTTGGAGTAGTTGGAGGTGTTTCAAATAAAGAATGATTATCTGATTTTTTAAATCCCATTTCTTCTAATGCAAGAGCAACTGGAATTAATCCAGAGTCTATATATTGAGAATATATCAATATGATCCCTTCTGATAAAATTCCTTTTGAATATATATTATCGCAAATATTTTTTATTTTTGAACTATATATACCAATGTGTTCTGGTTTAAAAATTTTATATTCATCTTCTTCATATCTATATTTAAAATTTGATTTATTTATTTCATCATATATCATTACATTTTGTAAACCAATTTTACCAAATAAATTTCTAATATTAACATCTTTAATAATATTTAGAATTTCATCTTCTTTTAATTCTTCTTCATTTTCTTCTAATTCTTCTAATTCTTCTAATTCTTCTGATTCTTCTGATTCTTCTGATTCTTCTGATTCTTCTGATTCTTCTGATTCTTCTGATTCTTCTTCATTTTCTTTTTCATCTTTTAATTCTCCTCCTGTTAAAGAAATCTCTTTTGAAGAAGATGACTGTGGAGCTTCAGAAGTTGACTTTGAAGAAGACTGTTGTGAAGGTTCTGAAGAAGACTGTTTTATTTCAGAAGATTGTTGTGAAGGTTCTGAAGAAGATTGTTGTGATGATTTTGAAGAAGACTGTTGTATTTCAGATAATGGTTGTAGAGGTTTGGAAGAAGACTGTTGTATTTCAGATAATGGCTGTAGAGGTTTGGAAGAAGATTGTTGTGAAGGTTTGGAAGAAGATTGTTGTGAAGGTTTGGAAGAAGATTGTTGTATTTCAGATAATGGTTGTAGAGATTTGGAAGAAGACTGTTGTGATGGTTTGGAAGAAGATTGTTGTAAAGGTTTGGAAGAAGATTGTTGTAAAGGTTTGGAAGAAGATTGTTGTGATGATTTTGAAGAAGATTGTTGTGATGGTTCGGAAGAAGATTGTTGTTGTTCTTCCTCTTCTTCAGATTCTACTTCTTCTTCAGATTCTACTTCTTCTTCAGATTCTTCCTCTTCTTCAGATTCTACTTCTTCTTCAGATTCTACTTCTTCTTCTGGTTCCTCTTCTGGTTCCTCTTCTTCTTCCTCTTCTTCAGATTCTTCAGAAAGAGATGGTTCTGTTAAACTAGAAGGAACTTTATTTTCTTCTCCTTCTTTATTTACTTTTTCAGAAATAGATTGTGGTTCTTTTGTATTAATAAGTTCAACTGTTTCAGATGAAGACATTTGAGTTTTATTAAAACTTTTATTAGGATAAGCTATATTTAAACATTGTATTAATGGTTGTAAAATAGTATAATTAAATGTATCCAAAGTTGAAAAATCTAATTTACTAGAAAAAAATGTATTTTCTTTTAATGATCTTAAAATATAAGTATAAACTTGAGATTGATATTCGCCAATTTCATTTAAATATAAAGAAATAACATGTTCTCTCTCATTATCACCAATTAATTTACCATTTAGTTGAGTAGTTGGATATTCTATTTCTTTAAAAGTATTTTTTGGAGAGAAAATATTAGGATAAATTCTAAAAGGAAATGTATAAGGATTTTCACCTCTTACATAAGAAATATAACCAGTAGATTTTTGAATTAATATTTCTCTCCCATCTGGCAATAAGTTGTCATTTGAATCAAATACATCACTACTTTTTATTATAGATCTTTTATCATTCATATTCATCATATTTAAAATCCAAATTATTTCTTTAGAACTATTAAACATAGGAGTAGCTGTTAAAAATAATAATCTTAAATTTGTAGTTAACCTAACTAACTTTTGAAATGCCTTAGAAGCAACTTTTGTATTTTTTGTATCTTTAATATTTTTCATATTTTGAATTTCATCAATAATAATTAAACTATTATCAAAAACAGATCTTAGTTTTTTCATAGTTCTATTTAAATTTAATTGTCCGGAATCATCTTTTACATCAAAAGAATCAATATAATTTGCAAATTCTAGATAGCCATAAAAAGAGTAATAGTATTTTACTAATTTAAAAATATGTTTTGGAGGTAAAACCTCATTTTTAAAAATAGTTTCTATTAATTGATATCTAAAATTATCTTGAACGTTTGGAGATGCTACAATAATTATTTTTTTTTTGATACCAACTCTATCTAAATAACTTCTCATTTCTTCAGCAATTCCAATAGAAGTTAATGTTTTACCACTTCCTAATCCATGAAATAAAAGAAGACTATTATAAGGTGTTTGAAATGATAAATAATTTCTAACAAATTCTTGATGAGGAGCTAGTTCAAAATCAGCCTGAATTAATTCTTGTGTATATTTTATAAATTCAGATTGATTCATTTTTTGATCTGATTTTTTATTATGTATTTTTCCATTATAAGTAGTTTCTCTAAATTCTTGTTTTTCCGCAATTTTAATATTAAAATTAGGATCATTTAAAGAAGGATATAAAAAGGGTCCATTTATAATTTGTTCTTCTGTTCTCTCTAATTTTTCTTTTTCAAATAAAAATTTATTACATTCTTCACTATATTGATTTGTTTCTTTACATTTTGAGGCCAAACTATTTAATTCTGGATTTATTAAACTATCAGGAGAGAACTCTTTAAGTGATTCTGGATTTTCTACGACTTCATTTTCTTCCTTTATATTTTCTAAAACTTCTTCTGATTCTTTAGAACTAGAACTATCAGTTTCTAGTTGAGATATTGGTATAACTGATTTTTGTTTTTTTTGAAGCATTTGAACTTCTTTGGGTGGAATAACTCTATTAATAACTGGTACAATTTCTTCTGAACTAGAACTATCAGTTTCTAATTGAGATATTGGTATAATAATTTTTTGTTTACCAATTACATTTGGTTCCATTATTATATATATTATATTATATGATAAATGTTATTTAAAACGAGCAATTCATTTATTTTTGTTA
>Ga0316217_10000653_pt1 | contig 48176 bp, 39 predicted proteins | sample 1anoAmetaG_FD_203633 | JGI IMG/M metagenome (GOLD analysis project Ga0316217, IMG submission 203633) | Freshwater microbial communities from Trout Bog Lake, Wisconsin, USA - 1anoA | ecosystem: Environmental > Aquatic > Freshwater > Lake > Hypolimnion/Profundal zone | place: USA: Wisconsin...
CAGGCGATCGGGGTGGCCGCGGGCCAGGCCCGGACCGTCTACGGCCTGTTCGCCGATGGCAAGCATTTCGAGGACAGCCAGAACAACGCCATCACCGGGCCGCGGCTGCGGGAAGGCACGGACGCCCGCTTCCCGTCCAACCCGGTCCATCAGCGTCCCATCAACACCTTGATCGGAGCCCAGACCCTGGTTCCCGACCCCCTCGGCTACGCCTCACTGGCCTATGACGGCCAGCGGCACAGCCTGTACCTGTTCGCCCACCCTTCCAGGGAGGGGGATCCGGCCAAGGCCGGGCTGCTGGTGTTCGGCGCCTCCCAGTTCCACGGCAACCACGACCAGGCGCCCAACCGGACCCTGGCCGAGGTGCCGAAGGACCTGCGGATCATCGCCCACCCCCTGCACGCCGGCTGGCTGGTGGGGGCCGGGTTCACCCCAGCGCCCGGAGCGGCCGAACCCGGCCAGGGCCGGGGCCGGGCGGCCCTCTACCTGTGGAAATCCCCGGCCGACGGCGGCGCGCCCACCACCATCCAGAAGCTCCCTGGAGTCTCGGAGATCCGCGGACTGGCCATGGGCGGGGAGTGACGCTCCCGGCAAAAGCCTTGCGGCCGGCGGGGGCGATGGGGTTCACTGTCCCAATGCCTTTTCCCGACTCCCGACAACTCCTGGCACCCCTGGCACCCTGGTTCGAATCGGTGAAGCGCGCCCTGCCCTGGCGCGCCGAGGACATGGACCGCCCGCACGCGGACCCTTACGCCGTGCTGGTCTCCGAGGTGATGCTGCAGCAGACCCAGGTGGCCACGGTGATCCCCTATTTCCGGAGGTGGATGGCCCGGTTCCCCGACCTGGCGTCCCTGGCCGCGGCCGGGGACGATGAGATCCACAGCTTCTGGGCCGGGCTCGGCTACTATCGCCGGGCCCGGAACCTGCAGCTGGCCGCTGGCATCCTGTCCAGCCAGGGCTGGCCCGCCGACCTGGAGGGGCTGCTGGCCCTGCCCGGGCTCGGACCCTACACCGCCGCGGCCCTGGCCGCCCAGGCCTTCCAGTGGCCCACCCCGGCCCTGGACGGCAACGCCTTCCGGGTCGCGGCCCGGCTGCTGGCCCTGGAAGGCGATCCCCGGCGCGAGGCCGCGGCCCTGCGCGCCTGGCTCCAGCCCGCCCTCGCCGCCCACGGCCCGTCCCGCATGACCCAGGCGATCATGGAGCTGGGGGCCACCCTCTGCGCCCCGGCGCCGCAGTGCGCGGCCTGCCCGCTCAGGGACGGCTGCCGGGCCCGGCTCGAAGGCAGCGCCGGGCGCATCCCCCCCGCCCTGCCCCGGGCCAGGCCGAAGGAGACCGAGCTCTACCTGGTGGCCATCTCCTCCGACGCCGGCTGGCTGCTCCGGCCCCCGGCCCGGAAGGGACTCCTGGCGGGCCTCTGGAGCTGGCCGGCGATCCCGGCCGGGACGCCGGAGGCCGGCGCCGCCGAGCGCGGCGCCCCGTACCGGGCCGCGGAGGGCCGCTCCTGGCCCGGCTGGGTGCAGGTCTACACCCACCTCAGGCAGACCGTCCACCCCCTGGCCCTGCACCTGCCGGCCACGCCGCCGGCCCCCGAAGGCCTGGCCTGGGTCGGGGCCGGGGAACTGGCCGCGCTGCCCATGGGCCGGCGCGACCAGCGCCTGCGCGAGCTCCTGGCGGAGCCCGCCAGCTTCCTGCCGCTGTCCGGGGAGGACTGGGGGGCGGCCTTCACCGTCCTGGGCCGGTGATTCACTCGCCGACCGCGATCAGGCGGATTCCCGGTACGGCCGGCCGTGGTAGGAATCCAGCAGGATCTGCCGCAGTTCGCCGATGAGCGGGAATCTCGGGTTGCTGCCGGTGCACTGGTCGTCGAAGGCCCCCTCGGCGATCCGGTCCAGCCGGTCCATGAACTCCGCCTCGTCGACCCCGGCCTCCCGGATGGAGGGGGGAATGGCCAGGATCCGCTTGAGTTCTTCCACCCAGGCCAGCAGGGCGTCCACCCGTTCCGCGGTGTTCCCGCCGGGCAGCCCCAGGTGGCGGGCGATCTCGCCGTAGCGGCGGCGCGCCTGGGGCCGGCCATACTGGCTGAAGGCGGTCTGCTTGGAGGGAATGTCGGTGGCGTTGTAGCGGATCACGTTGCTGATGAGCAGGGCGTTGGCCAGGCCATGGGCCAGGTGGAACTCGGCGCCCAGCTTGTGGGCCATGGAATGGCAGACGCCCAGGAAGGCGTTGGCGAAGGCGATGCCGGCGATGGTGGCGGCGTTGTGCACCGCTTCCCGGGCCCGGGGATTGCCCCGGCCCTCCAGGTAGGCGGCGGGCAGGTGTTCCTTGAGCAGGGCCAGGGCCTGGAGCGCCTGGGGATCCGAGTATTCGTTGGCCATGACCGAGACGTAGGCCTCCAGGCCGTGGGTCACGGCGTCGATGCCGCCGTAGGCGGTCAGGCCGCGGGGCAGGTCCATGACCAGATCGGGGTCGACGATGGCCATGGTGGGCGTGAGTTCGTAGTCGGCGATGGGGTACTTCCGGCCGGTGGCCTCGTCGGTCACGACGGCGAACGGGGTCACTTCCGAGCCGGTGCCGGAAGTGGTGGGGATGGCCACCAGCAGGCATTTCCCGCCCATCTTCGGGAACTTGCAGATGCGCTTGCGGATGTCCATGAAGCGCAGCGCCAGGTCCTCGAACGGGATCTCCGGGTGCTCGTAGAGCACGCCCATGATCTTGGCGGCGTCCATGGGCGACCCGCCGCCCAGGGCCACGATCACGTCCGGCCGGAAGGCGCGCAGCATGGCCGCGCCCCGCTGCACCGCCGCCAGCCCGGGGTCGGCCTCCACTTCATGGAAAACCTCCACCTCCAGGCCCAGCCCCTTGAGGATGCGCATGGTGCTTTCCGCGTGCCCGTGGTCGAACAGGAAGCGGTCGGTGACGATGGCCGCGCGCCTGCGCCCGCGCAGCTCCTCCAGTGCGAACGGCAGGCACCCGCGCCGGAAGTAGATGCTCCTGGGCAGCTTGAACCACAGCATGTTCTCGGCCCTCTTGGCGACGGTCTTCTTGTTGATGAGGTGCTTGGGCCCAACGTTCTCGGAGATGGAATTGCCCCCCCAGGAGCCGCAGCCGAGGGTGAGCGACGGCGCCAGGTTGAAGTTGTAGAGATCGCCGATGCCGCCCTGGGAGGAGGGGGTGTTGATGAGGATCCGCGCGGTCTTCATGCGGGCGCCGAACAGGGCCACCCGGTCCGGGTGCAGGTCCTGGTCGGTGTACAGGGCCGAGGTGTGGCCGATGCCGCCCAGCGCCACCAGGGCCTCCGCCTTGGCCACCGCGTCCGGGAAGTCGGCGGCCCGGTACAGGCCCAGGGTGGGCGACAGCTTTTCGTGGGCGAACGCCTCCTCGGCCCCGACCGAGGTCACTTCGCCGATGAGCACCAGGGTGCGGGGCGGCACCTGGATCCCGGCCAGGGCGGCGATGGCGGGCGCGGACTGGCCGACGATGGCCGGGTTGAGCGCCCCTTCCCGCAGGATCACCCGCTTCACCGCCTCGCATTCCCCAGGTTCGAGCAGGTGCGCGCCGTGGCTGGCGAAGCGGTCCCGCACCGCGTCGTAGACGCTGTCGACCACGATCACCGACTGTTCCGAGGCGCACACCACGCCGTTGTCGAAGGTCTTGGACATGAGGATGGACGCCACCGCGCGCTTGAGGTCGGCGGTCTCGTCCACCACCACCGGCGTGTTGCCGGGCCCCACCCCGATGGCCGGCTTGCCCGAGGAATAGGCCGCGCGCACCATGCCCGGGCCGCCGGTGGCCAGGATCAGGTTCAGGTCCGGGTGGCGCATCAGGTGGTCGGTCAGCTCCACCGCCGGTTCGTCGATCCAGCCGATCACGTCCGGCGGCGCGCCTGCGGCCACGGCGGCCTCCAGCACCAGCCGGGCGGCGGCGCAGGTGGCGCGCCTGGCCCGGGGGTGGGGGCTGAAGATGATGCCGTTGCGGGTCTTGAGGCTGATGAGGGCCTTGAAGATGGTGGTGGAGGTGGGGTTGGTGGTGGGCACGATGCCGCAGATGAGGCCCACCGGCTCGGCGATGGTGATGGTGCCGTACAGTTCGTCCTCCGCGAGCACGCCGCAGGTCCGCTCGTCCTTGTAGGCGTTGTAGATGTATTCGGAGGCGAAGTGGTTCTTGATGACCTTGTCCTCCAGCACGCCCATGCCGGTCTCGTCGACCGCCATGCGGGCCAGGGGGATGCGGGCGTTGGCGGCCGCCAGGGCCGCCGCCCGGAAGATCACGTCCACCTGCTCCTGGGTGAATCCGGCAAACCGCAGCTGGGCGGCCTTGACCCTGGCCACCAGGGCGTCCAGTTCCGGAATGGTTGCAACAGCCATGGCGACGCCCCCGGGTCAAATGTTGAGAATGGTTGTTCTCGACATTTGATGCCGGCACCCGGCGGTTGGTTCGAAGCCTAGAAGCCCAGGTCGGCCAGTTCCTGCTGGGCGGTGCGGGCCTCGGGGGAGCCGGGGAAACCGTCGGTGATCTCCTTGAAGGCCTTGATGGCGGCGGGCTTCAGGCCCATGCGCACCAGGCACTGGCCGCGCTTGAGCTTGGCCGGCAGGAACTGGGCGGAGTTGGCGTGCTCGCGCATGATCTGCTCGAAGGTCGGCTTGGCCTTGTCATACAGCTTCTGGTTGTAGTAGGACAGGCCCAGGTAGAACAGGGCGTCGGCGCGCTGGGTGGCCTGGGGGCTGGCCTTGAGGAAGAGGGTGAGGCCATCGGCGGCGAGCGCGTAGTTGCCGCGGTTGTAGTCCAGGACGGCGGCGGTGAAGGCCTTTTCGTCTTCGCCCGCGGCGGCCTGGTCGGCTGCGGCCGGAACCGCGGCCGGAACCGCTGCCGGGGCGGCGGCGGGGGCGGGGGCGGGGGCGGGGGCAGCGGCGGGCTTGCCGGCGGGCTTGCGCACGGTATTGTCGCCCAGCCGGTTGCTGAGGATCCGGGTGGTGTCCTGGAGCTGGCGCAGGGTCTCCTGGAGGTCCGCCTGGAAGCGCCGGTCCTGGGTCCGCCCTTCGCTGCTGGCGGTCCGGTCCTCGTCGAGCTTCTTGTTGGCATCTTCCATCTGGCTGCGCAGCTTGAACACCTCGAGCTTCAGATCGCCGATCTCATCTTCGGTCCGCTTCAGCGAATCCTGGGAAACGCAACCGACGCAGACGAACAGGCCGGTCAGGGCCAATCCGGTGATCCAGGGGCGAGCACGCATGGGCAACTCCTTCGAAGGGCAAAAAGAAGCGGAGGAACCTGGTTCCCCCGCTCCCACCTTAGCTTGAACCTGGAACCTACTGAAGGGTGAACTGGCAGTTGCGGTTGATCAGCCAGCTCTCCTCGTCGTGGCCGTCAACCTTCGGCTTCTCCTTGCCGTAGCTGATGCTCGACAGCCGGGCTTCGGCCACGCCGAGACCGGTCAGGTAGTTCTGGGCGGCATGGGCGCGGCGCTCGCCCAGGGCCAGGTTGTACTCGACCGTGCCGCGCTCGTCGCAGTTGCCCGCGATCTGGATCTTGGCGTCGGGATTGGCCTTGAGGAAGTCGGCGATGGCCTGCAGCTTGGCCTTGTCGACTTCGCGGATATCGGACTTGTCGAACTCGAAATTGATGTCCTTGAGGGCGGCCTCGGCATCGGCCTTGAACTTGTTCTGGCGGGCCATCTCGGCAGCCGCGGCGGCCTTGCGGGCGGCCTCGGCGTCGGCCTCGGCCTTGCGCCGGGCGGCATCCTCTTCGGCGCGCTTCTGGGCCCCGTCATCGGTCACGGGCGGCGCCGCCACGGCGGCTGGCTGCGCGGGCTCAGCCGGAGCGGGGGCTGGCTTCTTGCAGGCCACTCCCACCCCCAAAGTGAGAATCACCGAAAGGGGTATGAGGTTTCGAACGAATCGCATGTTAGGCTCCTCCAACGCGGATAAGGTTAACAAGTCCCAGGGAATCCGGGCACCCTTTTTTTTCTTAGCGAGATCGTGTCCATTTTGGGCTCTGACAGCCATCCAGGCTGACCAGTTTATGCAAAGTATTGCCCGACAGATCGGTGGTATACAACTGCATTCCGCCCCGGCTGCCGCTGGTGAACACGATCCTGCGCTCGTCTGGCGACCAGGAAGGCGATTCCGAACTGGCGATGCCGGTGGTGATCTGGTAGGACTTTCCTTCGCCAAGTTTATACACGAAAAGGTCGAACTTTCCCTCAAATCGTGAAACGTAGGCGATCATCGAGCCCGAGGGGCTCCAGGCCGGGCTGCCGTTGTAGGTGCCCTCCTGGGTGAGCCGGCGCACATTGGACCCGTCATCGCCCATCAGGAACACCTGGGGGCCGCCCTCCCGGTCGGAGGTGAAGGCCAGCTGGGTACCGGCCGGGTTCCAGCTAGGATCGGTATTGATGCAGTTGCTGTCGGTCAGGCGCCGGACCCGGCCGCTGGCCACGTCCAGGACGACGATATCGGTGTTGCCCCGGCGGTCCCCCTGGACCAGGGCCAGCCGCTTGCCGTCCGGGGACCAGGACGGGCAGAAGCAGTGGCCCTCGACCTTGCCGGAGGGGGGGTAGAGCTTCACGTGCGGCCCGCCGGGGACCCGCTGGCCCCAGATCTCGGGGGCCCCGCCCTTGTAGGTCACATAGGCCAGGCGGCCGTCGGCGGCCACGGTCGGGGAGATGGTCAGGCTCTTGAAGGCGGTGAGGGGAAAGGCATTGGCGCCGTCCCGGTCCACCTGGTAGATCTCCTTGATGCCGCGCCCCGCCTCCCGGACGAACACGATCCGGGTGGAGGCGACCCCCTGTTCCCCGGTCAGCCGGGCCATCAGGTCGTCGGAGATCTTGTGGGCGATCCGGCGCAGGGCGCCGTCCTTGCCGGTGTAGCGCTTGCTGACCACCGGCTTGACGTTCCTGCCCTGGGCCGCCATGACGTCCACCACCTGGATCATCACCTCCAGGTCGCCGCCGGCGCTGCGGTTGATGGTGGTGGTGAGCAGCCACTGGGTCCCGGTCTCCACCCAGGCCTGGTAGCTGGACGGATCGGTGGCGGCGGGCAGGTCCTTCTGGATCACGGCGAAGGGGCCGGCTTCATCCAGATCCTTGCTGAGGACCTCCTGGAATTCCGAACTGACGGTCGCTTCCGGCAATCCCGCGGCTTTGGGGTACGGCAGGGCGATGCCCAGCTTGGAGCCGGCCGAGGCGGAGAGGACCACTTCCTGGCTGGGGGGAGCCTGGGCGGCCAGGAGCGGTGCCAGAACGAAAAGAAGTCCGAGGACTAATTTCTTCATGATCTCTCCGGTAACACCGTGTGGCCTCATCCTGTCAACACCGTTCATTGCCTGCGTTAGCGCAAGAATCTTCATCATATACCCGGCCATCCTCAAAAGTCATGGAAACAGTTCCAGCAAGGCCCCGTTGGCTTCCGGCATGGGCAGCAGGGCCAGTTCCGGGCGGGTGAACCAGCCCCAGGCCAAGGCGGTGCGCGGGGTTGCCGGCCCCGCGCAGAGGAACGGATGCAACGTGACGGAAAGCCCCGGATAGGTGTGCCTGACCGCCGGCAAAGGCGCCGCCCGGACCGGGGACCAGTCAAGTTCCTCCCGCAGTTCCCGCAGCAGGGCGTCCAGCGGCGATTCCCGGCCCTCCAGCTTGCCGCCGGGGAATTCCCACAGGCCCGGGAAGCGGCGCCCCGCGGGGTCCCGGCGCTGGGCGAAGCACCGGGAGCGGTCGAGGATGAGCGCCACCGCCACGTCCACCCCGGTCACCCCGGTTCCGTCCCGGAGGCCAGCAGCGCCAGCAGCTCGCCGTAGCGGTCGCGCAGCGCCTCGACCCAGGCCAGCTCCAGGCGGCCGTAGACGGGGCGGAGCTCCCCGGCCACCCAGGCCTGGAGTTCCGCCACCGACCCGCACAGCTCCATCCGGGCCAGGAGCGCCCCGGGCAGCTCCGGTTCGGACCGCACCAGCGCCGCCACCGGGGCATAGCTGAGCCGGTGCGCCGGGGATGCCCCAAGGAGGCTCAGCGCCTGCCGGTGGACCTGGGTGCCGTAGCCCTTGTGCCGGGCGAACCCGTAGCCGGGAAGCTGGCCGTCCAGGTCCCGCATGAGCGCGTCCCGGTGGGTCTTGGCCAGGATGGAGGCGCAGGCGATGGCGCAGCTCAGGGCGTCGCCGTCGACCACCAGCCGCTCGGGAAGCCCGGTGCGCGGCGCCCGGTTGCCGTCCACCATGAGGATGCGCGGCCGGACCGGCAGGGCCTGCACCGCCTGGCGCATGGCCGACAGCGAAGCTTCCAGGATGTTCTCCCGGTCGATGCCCAGGTTGTCCACTTCGGCCACGGCCCACCCGGGCAGGATCATCCTGAGCTCGCCGGCCAGGGCTTCGCGCTTTTCGGGAGAGAGCAGCTTGCTGTCCCTGGCGGCCCGGAGCACGTGGCCCCAGCGCCCGGCCACCTCCCGGTCCAGGACCGCGCAGGCCGCCACCACCGGCCCGGCCCAGGCCCCGCGCCCGGCTTCGTCCACGCCGCCCCAGGCGATGCCCGGCGGGGTGTTGCCCAGGTCCCAGTCCAGCGGGTTCACGAAGGGACCGCCCTGGGGACCGGGACCGGGAAGGGATGGCCGGTCCAGGCGCTGAAGGCTTCCCGCTGCGCGGGCGCGGCCGCCGGATCCGCCGAGACCTGCACGGTCCGGTGCGGATGCTCTTCCAGGTCGAGGGCGTAGGTCCTGACCCGGCCCCGGTCCGCCGCCAGGATCTCCACCCGGTCCCCGGGTCCGCGGTCGCCCAGGCGCCGCTGCACGTCCCCGGCGGAGACGGTGCGCCACCCGTCCACCGCCAGGATGGCCATGCCGAAGCCCAGGCCGGCCCGGGCCCCCGGGGATCCCGGGTGCACGTTGACCACGTTGGGCGCGTCCCCGGAGAACACCAGTCCGGAATAGACCCGGGCCCGGCGGACCGCGTCGGGATCGTCGGCCTCGCCGTTGGCCAGGAGCTCCCAGGGCGCCTTGGCCGCGAAGCGCAGGCCGTAGGCCTGCTGGATGGCCCCGGAGTCCAGTTCCGCCCTGCCCTGGATGTAGCCGCGCCAGAACGGGCCGGGGTCGTTCCCGGTCAGTTCCCCGTAGGCCGCGCGCAGCGCCCCGTCGGTCACCGGGCCGTCCCCGCCCCGCTGCCAGAGCGTCGCGAACAGGTGGTCGAGGCCGTGCGCCCCGCCCGAAGCCAGGCGCAGTTCCGCGTCCATCATCCAGGCCACCATGGCCCCCTTGTCGTAGTAGCTGACGGTGCTGTTGGGGGAGAACTCGGTGGGCTTGTAGTGCCGGATCCAGGCGTCGAAGCTGGCCTCCTCCAGGCTCTGTTCCAGCCGGCCGGCGCGGGTGGTGTTTTCGGTCCAGGATCCGCCCAGCCGCTTGGCCACCCAGGACCAGGGCGCCGCCCCGGCCCGCAGGACGATGGCGTACTGCATGAAGCTGGTGAACCCCTCGTGGAACCACAGCAGCCGGGTCATGGTCTCGCGCTGGTAGTCGAAGGGCCCGAGGGCGGGATCGCGCATGCGCTTGACGTTCCACGCGTGGAAGAACTCATGGGCGATCAGGGTGAACAGGTCCCAATAGCCCTCCGCCTTCTCGGTCTGCTGGGGATCCGCCAGCAGCGAGGTGCTGTCCCGGTGCTCCAGTCCGCCCCGCAGGCCGGGGCTGAAGGTGAGCAGGAACAGGTAGCGTTCGAAGGGGAAGCCGCCGAACAGCCCGGCGCAGACCGCGACGACGGCCCGGGTGCCGGCTACGATCCGGGTTTCGTCCCCGGGGTGTTCGCCGGTCACGGCGAACCGGAACTCGCAGCCCAGGTGGCTGAAGCGGTGCATCCGGAAGGTGCCGAGCTCGAACGGCGAATCCACCAGCTCGTCGTGCCCGGCGGCCAGGTAGGCGCCGTCCGCCTCCGCCAGGGCGGTGGCCACCTGCCAGCCTTCGGGCCAGCCCGCGAACGCCACCCGGAACGGCCGCGGGGAAGACTCCTCCAGGTACAGGAAGCTGGCCGCGCCGACCAGGTGGGCGTGCCCGGCGTCCACATGGTTGGTGCGCACGGTGAGGTCGTTGCAGAACAGGCGGTAGCTCACGCTCACCGGGCCGGCGCAGGCGGGCAGCCGCCAGCGCTGCTTGTCCAGCTTGACCACGTCCAGGGCCGCGCCGTCCCCGTCCGCGGCTTCCAGCCGGTCCAGGAACCGGGCATAGTCGCGGATCAGGTAGGAGCCCGGGGTCCAGGCCGGCAGCGCCAGCACCGCGCCATGTTCCGCGGCCCCGGCGGGCAGGGCCAGGGTCACCTGGATTTCGTGCTGGCCCAGGTCCAGCGGGCGGACGGTGACCTGGATCGGTTCGGGCGGATGGTTCGCACTGGGCATGACGGCCCTCCTGGTTGCTAGTAACCGCCCAGGCGGAGGAAGATCTCCCGCCATTCCTCGGGGAGCGCCGCGGCGTCCCTGGCGATGGTGGCGGCGTCCCCGCGCACGAACGGGCCCGTGCGGCCGGCGGCGCCGTGCCGTTCGATGTTGCGCGCGGTGGCCTCCACCAGGGGCATCAGCCCCCGGCCCGGGAGGGGCACGCCGGCCTGGGCCAGCAGCGCGGCGGCGCCGAGCCAGAGGGCCGAGGAATGGCAGGAGGTCAGGACCGCGCAGGCATGGTACAGCGCCTTCCGTTCCGGAGGCAGCTGGAACGGGATGAAGCCCAGCGCCTGGAACGCGCCCAGGATCGGCTCCGGCACCGGTCCGGTCAGGCCCAGCGGGACCCCGGTCCAGTCCCCTGCCTCGCCGTCGAAGCTGGTGAGCGGGTGGGCCGATGGCACCCCGTCCAGGTGGAAGCTCCCGGAAAGGTGCGCGCAGCGCCCCGGGAAGCGCCGGCTGCAGGCCTCGATCGCGCCGTCCGGAACGGCCAGCAGGACCAGTCCCTCCGGACTGGCGGCGCCGGGCAGGAGCGCCACCCGGTCCCCCCAGGCCGCCGCCAGGGCCCTTCCCGCCCGGCCCCGGCCGACGATGTTGAAGAGGATTGCCATGGCACCAGTGTGCCCGAGTCGGAGGACAATGGGGTGGTGACCTGGCCGCTCCCACCCCAAATGCCCTGGCCTCAATTTCTGAGGCTGCTGCGCCATCCGGCCCCGCCGGCCGGGTGGCTCGAGGACGCCGCCGAGGTCAAGGACATCTTGAAGAAGCCCATGCTCCTGCGCTGGATCGCCCAGCATCCGCGGGCACCGGCCCAGCTCCGCAACCGGCTGCTGCCCACCCTGCCCTGGCGGGCCCTGGCGGCCATCGCGGTGGACGGCTCGGCCCACCCCCAGGCCCGGTCCCACGCCGCGGAACGGCTGCTGGCGCGCTGGCCGCACATGACCATGGGCGAGCGGCGCAGCCTGGCGACCCTGGCCCCTCCGCCTCTGTGGCCGGCCATCTGGAAGGTTCGGGACGTGCGGGTGCTGGCGGCCCTGCTGCAGAACCCGCGGCTCACCGTGGGCTGGCTGGAGCGGCTGATCCAGCCGGAGCTCACCCTCATGCAGGCCGAGGCCCTGCAGACCTCCCGCTGGCGGGAGTTCGTGCCGGTGGCCCACCAGGTGCTCGCGGCCCTGGACCGCGGGCTGGCCAGGCCGGATTCAGGCCTCGTGCTCGGTCTCGCGGCCAGCTGGATCCTGGCCCTGCCCCGGGAGGAGCGGCTGTTCGCCTCCACCCGGATCGCCCATCCCGCCCTGCGCCGGATGGTGCGCGGCACCCTCCCAACGGATGAGCCGCTTCAGTAGCTCCATCTCCTCCCTGGCCATGGGCCGGGCGGGCACCCCGCCCCAGGTCTCGGCGGCCCCCACCCGGCTGCCGGGCAGGAGCACGCTGTGGGGCAGGATCACCGCATCGTCGCCGATGATCACGTCGCCCATCACGCAGCAGGCCAGCCCGAGGGTGGCGCGGCGGCCGATCGACACCGGGGCGATCACCAGATTGCCCCCGCCCCCGTAATGGGCGCAGATGCGCACGCTGCCGCCGATCACCGCGTCGTCGCCGACGGTGAGGAAGCACGGGTCGCTGATGTACTCGGTGTTGATGAAGGCGCGCCGGCCGATCTTCATGCCCATGGCCCGGAGGAACCAGACCCCCTGGGGGGTGAGCGTGGCGAACGGCAGGAAGGTGAAGCGGGCCACGTAGAACAGGGCGTTGTGCAGGAACCAGGGCAGCACCTCGAGGGTGTAGTAGCCGCCCTTGTAGGCCCGCACCCGGGTGGGCAGGACCTTGTTGAAGCAGGCCACCACGCACAGCAGCGCCAGCCCGAAGACGAACCAGCCCAGGGCCGCGGCGAACCCGCGCAGGCACCAGGCCGGGACCGGCTGCAGCGGCGCCGCCAGGGCGAACAGCCGCGCGCCCAGGGCCAGGGCCGGGGCGGCCGCCAGCCCGAGCGCCGCGGCCGCGACCAGGTAGATGAGCAGCACCGCCAGCAAGTGGCTGAGGCGCCCGAACCGGCGCAGCCAGCGGTCCAGGAAGTGCCGGTGGGGGATCGCGTCAGGGGCGGCCGGAGCGGAGGTCATCGCGGAAGTCTAGTCCACCTTGGGCGGTTTGTCTGGAGCAGGTTATTTCTTCACGACAGCTTGCTGCCGGGCCGCGCCGCCCTCGCCCGCGGCGTCCTGCCGGGAACGCATGTGCGCTGCCGTCAGCTGGTCCGTCAGACCGTTACGGGCCTCCAGAACCGCTTCCACCTTGCTTCTGGCGTCGGCGCTGAGCTTCTGCCCGAGCTTGAACTTGCCGGTCATCTTCACGCAGGTCAGCATGAAGACGGCCACTCCGCGCAGACTCGCCTCGTAGGCCGGGCTGTCGGCCCGGATCGGTTCGTAGCCGCCTTCAGGTTGCAGCTTCTTCATCATGGCGTCCAGGGCGCCGGCCTTCCGGACCGGATCCTGCACCAGTTCGACCGGGCCCTTGACCAGGACCGACTGGAAGAACTGGGTGGCGGGACAGGCATGGACCGGATCGAAGGCATATGAAGGGATCTGGGAATATGCTTCGACGACCAGGAAGCTGGCCTGGGGGCTCTCCTGGATCAGCCCGTACTTCTCGCCCGCCTTCGCGCCATGGAAGAAGATCCGGCCTTCGTGGAACACGAAATTGAGCGGCACCAGCACCGGCGCGCCGTGCCCGGAGACCAGCCCCAGGGTGCCCCATTCGGCCCTGGCGAGCACGGCCTCCAGGTCCCTGGGATCGGTGAGTTCGCAATCGTGTCGGCGCATGGGGCACTCCTCGGGGGATCCTCCAAACCTAGTTGACCGGATGGATTTTTCCAAGCGCCACTTTCCGCCCGCTCGATAAGGCCACTCGGCTGACAATGGTGGTGCCGAATCGTTGGAACAGCGGCTGGCCATTGCGATCAACCGCGAAGGCGATAGTAGGATGATGCGGAAGGAGAGCTGACATGCGGATCGGGTACGCGCTGCCGCTGGCGAAGGGCACCAGGGAGCCCCTGGAGCAGGCGCAACTGCTGGCCGCCATGGGCTATGACTACGTGGAGTTGCCGCTTGCCGGTTTCGACCTCACCGGGCCCGAGGGGACCCGGGCCGCGAAGCGGTGCGTCGCGTCGACGGCGATTCCGACGGACGTGCTGCAATCCTTCATGCCGGCCGCGATCCGGGTCACCGGGCCGGAGGTCGACGAGGCCCTGGTGAAAGCCTATCTCGGCCGGGCCGCCGAGGTCTGCCACGCGGCTGGCGCGCGGGCCGCGGTGTTCGGCGCCGCCTGGTCGCGGAACGTGCCCGAGGGCTGGAGCCGCGAGGCCGCGCACGACCAGCTCGTCGCCGCCTTCACCTGGACGGCCGAGGCCTTCGCGGGATCCGGGACCGTGGTCGCCATCGAGCCGCAGAACCTCAAGGAGGCGAACATCATCCGGTTCCTCGACGAAGCCGTCGGCTATGCCCGGGAGGTGGACCGCCCTGAGATCAAGGTGATGGTCGATTTCTACCATCTGGTTGAGGAGGCTACGCCGTTGACCGACATTTCCCGGTTCGGCGGATGGATCTGCCACGTCCAGACCGCCGACACCGGGCGCAACCACCCCGGCTCGGGGAGCTACGACTACGCTGCCTTCGCCGAGCAGCTCCGGATCATCGGCTATGACCAAACGCTGTCGGTCGAGGTCATGAAGCCCCTTGCGCCCGAGCAGATGCGTGAGTCCCTGGAATACCTGCGGGGGATCTGGCCGGCGCCGCGCCGGAACGCGATCGACTGATCGGCGAGGTCGCCAGCAGGTTCGCTTGGCCGTAGGACGGGTTGGATGCTGGAAAGAAGGCCCGAATGGTGCTTCCGTTTTTCCTTCCTCCCGTTTCCTTCCATGATCCTTCCTGGTTTAGAAATTTGTATTGCAAAGCAATTTTTATAAGTTATCTTTGCAGGAAAACCTCCTTGCCTGCCCCATCGGACCTTGTTTTTGGAATGATTCAGCGGGCCATGCAATCAGTAAATCGACAAAATGAATCGACCCCCATGAGAAGGGATCGCCACCATGCGGCGACGGCTAGCGGAAGAGTCCATCCTGTTCATCAGCATCATCAAATGGGTGGTGCTTGCGACGGGTGTCGGCGCCCTGATCGGGGTGGTGGTCACCTACTTCCTCAAGGCGCTGGCCTGGGGCCTGGCCGCCGGCCAGAGTCATCCCTACACCTTCCTGCTGCTGCCAGCGGCCCTGTTCCTGAGCGCCGTGCTGGTCAAGTACCTGGCCCCCGATGCCCACGGCCATGGGACGGAGAAGGTCATCGAAGCCATCCACAAGAACGGCGCACGGATCAAGCCCATGGTGGTCCCGGTCAAGCTGGCGGCGACCCTGGTCACCCTCTGCATCGGCGGATCGGCCGGCAAGGAAGGCCCCTGCGCCCAGATCGGGGCCGGGATTGCCTCGTCCTTGGCCAATTTGCTGAAGTTCGGTGAACACGACCGCAGGAAACTGGTCATCTGCGGCATCAGCGCGGGCTTCGCGCTGGTGTTCGGCACCCCGATCGCGGGTTCCATCTTCGGAGTGGAAGTGCTCTTCGTGGGCGCCATCCTGTACGAAGTCCTGCTCCCGTCGTTCATCTCCGGCATCACCGCCTACCACATCTCCTCCGCCCTGGGGATCCGCTACTTCTACCATCCGGTCAAGCTCGTGCCGGTGTTCACCGAGGGCTTCTTCCTCCAGGTGATCCTCGCGGGCGTGTTCTTCGGATTGTGCTCGATGCTGCTGATCGAAACGCTCAAGGTGGGGGCCAGGCTTTCCGCGCGCCTGCGGGTATGGGAACCGCTGAAAGGGGTGATCGGCGGCGGCGCGCTGGTGCTCCTGACCCTGGTGTGCACGACCCGCTACCTGGGACTCGGCCTGGAAACCGTGGAGGCCACCCTGGCCGGGGTCCACGTGCCCTGGTTCGCCTTCCTGCTAAAGCCGGTGTTCACCAGCATCACGCTCAATTTCGGCGGCAGCGGCGGCATCGTGACCCCGATCTTCTTCGTGGGCGCGACCTCCGGGGCGGCCTTCGCCTCGGTTCTGGGATTGAACACTGCGACCTTCGCCGCCATCGGGATGGTAGGAGTCCTGGCCGGATCCGCCAATACGCCCATCGCGGCCAGCATCCTCGCCATGGAGATGTTCGGCCCGGCCATCGCGCCCTATGCCACCGTCGCCTGCGTCATCAGCTTCCTGATGACCGGACACCGCAGCGTATACCCGTCCCAGGTGCTTTCCATTTCGAAATCCGAATCGCTCCAGGTGGAACTCGGAAGGGAGATGGAGACCATCGAGGCGAGGTTCACCCCGCGCAGCAAGGGCCTGACGACCCGGATCCTGCTGTGGTTCCGGGTGCTGGGCAGAATGTTCAGGCATCACGGTTGATGACGCGATCAGTGCGGCGCCGGTCATTCCTTGGCGAAGAAGAACGGCGCCTCCAGATGCTCGGCTTCCAGGACTTCCACCAGGGTGGCCAGGGCTTCATGCAGGTTTTCGACTTTCCTGCGGTCCATGCCCTCCATGCCCACCAGAAGATGGCCCTGGGCCGGGTGGGGCGCCGCGGTGAGGATCTCTTCGCCCTTGGCAGTCGGAGCCAGGGAGATCCTCCGCCGATCCTGGGGATCGGGGTTGCGCACCACCAGCCCCTTGACCACCAGCCGGTCCACGACCCCTACCACCGTGCTGGAGTCCAGCTTCATCTTCTCAGCCAGGTCCTTGAGCGCGCAGGGGCCGTTCCGGCCCAGTTCCCACAGGGCCCAGAGCTGGGGCCCGGTGAGGCCGAAGCGCTTTTCCACCACGAGCGAGTAGTCCTCCAGCGCCTTCACGATCCGGCGAAGGCTCTGCATGCACTCCTGGATGAGTTCCTGCTGGGTGGCGTTGGACATCTGGGTTTTCATGGCTAATAATTTGGGTTGCAAATCAAATTCTGTCAACCCGCTTTGCTTTTCAGGATCAAAACCATTCATATTTTACACGAAACCTTCTTTTCCGCTTGTTCCGAAGACTGGGGCCTTTCATTTCCACCGGCACCGGCACCGCCAAGGTGAAGGTCTTTCCCAATATAATTTGGGTTGCAAATCAAATTCTATCGATCTACGTTATTAGATGGAACCTTAAATATTCATGCCGAACCCTCCTTCCCCACCCCTGACGAGCAAAGCCATCCGACGTTTCATCCCGACCCGCACCAGCCGGTTGCGGATGCTGGCCCACACCCGGCACATCGTCCTGGTGACCCTGCCCCTCGGCGCCGGCACCGGCTTCCTGGTGGCGATGGCCCTCAAGGGCCTTGGTTCGTTCGAGCCGATGATCATGAGGGAGGGCGGCAGGACCGGCCTGACCATCCTGCTCCCGGCCATCGGGCTGTTCTTCACCACCGCCTGGCTCAGCTTCACCGGGATCGGCGAGGTCTCCCTGTTCAAGGACATCGACCTGGCGAAGAAGAATCCCTACAGGGTGTTCCCCTTCCGCACCTCGCTCGGCAAAGTGGTGGCCTGCGCCTTGACCATCGGCTTCGGCGGGAGCGCCGGCGTCGAGGGGCCCGGCAAGTGGCTGGGCGCCGCCCTGGGCCTGCAGTACCACCGCTTCCTCCGGGCCGCGGCGACCCGGGTATCGCATTTCCGGCACCTGGCGCGCCCGGCGCTGGTCATGGTCAGGAGCGGAGCCGCCGCCGCCCTGGCCGCGGTGTTCCGAGCGCCCATCTCGGGGGCGCTCATGGCCGCGGAACACAACGGGAAGCTGGCGCCGGAAGCCCTGGTCCCCTGCCTGGTGGCCTCGGCCTCGGGCTACGTCTGCTTTTCGGTGTTCATGGGCCACGCGCCCCTGCTGCCCCTGGCCAAGGTCTATCCGTACACCCTGAGGACCCGGGAGGTGGCCTGGGCCCTGCTCGTCGGCCTTTCCTGCGGGGTGGCGGCCTCCTCCTACCTTTGGCTCAAAGCCCGGCTCCAGCACCTCCTGCGCCGGATCCCCCTGCTCTGGAGAGGGCTGGCGGCCGGGGCCGGCCTGAGCCTGCTGGCCCTGCCCAGCCATTACCTGTGGCGGGATCTCGCGGTCACCCAGGGCGGCGGCCTGGAGATGATCCAGCACCTGGTCCAGGGCAACGTCCTGCCCAGGGAGGCGGTGCTGTTCCTGGCCCTGAAGCTGGCGGCCACCGCCCTCACCTTCGCCGGCGGCGGCATCGGCGGCCTGTGGCTGCCGTCACTGGCCATGGGCGCGGCGGTGGGGGCCGGCCTGGACGGCCTGCTCGGCATCGGCCAGACCGGCTACCTGACCATGGTGGGAGCCTCCGCCCTGGCCGGGGCCACCCACGAGACGCTCCTGGTCCCGGTGGTGTTCCTGGCTGAAACCACAGGGCAGGCGGCCCTGGTGGTGCCGGCCCTGATCGCCACGACCCTCTCCTACCTGATGGTGAGGGAGGCGGCATGATGGCGCGCCGATCCAGCGGAACGGCGGGACAGCCCCATACGTGGCTGCGCCTCGCTGCCCTGGCCCTGGCCCTCACAGCCTCCAGCGCCCGGGCCCAGGTCCAGGGAACCGGCCCCATGGCCTCCCCCGCCGCGCCCACCCTGGTCTTCCTGTCCTCCCCACAACCGGGCCGGGACGGCCACCAGGAGGAGGGCAGGCAGTTCGGCGCCACCGTGCTGCGAGATCTCAAGGGTTCAGGAGTCTTCCACCTGCTGGACCCGAAAACCGTGCTTGGGGCATCGGATGGCTCCAGCTTCAGGACCTGGCGGGGCGCCGGTGCCAAGTTCCTGCTCCGCTTCGCCTCTGGCCCGATGGCCCAGGGGAAGCTGCTGATCGACAGCGAGTGCGTCAACCTGGAAACCGGCGCCGTGGTCCTGAAGAAGACCTTCGTGGGCGGGACGTCGGCGGTCAACCAGATGGCCCACCGCCTGGCGGACTTCATGGTCGGCAAGTTCACGGGAACGCCCGGCATCGCCGATTCGGCCATCGTCTTCGCCCGCGCCACGAGACCTGGAATCAAGGAGGTTTTCGAAGTCGGACCGGATGGGAAAGGGCTGCGCCAGCTCACGGCGTTCGGCAGCCTCACGATCCATCCGGCGGTATCGGCCGACGGCAGACTGGCCGTCGTGACCTATAAAGGCGGGCCCCCGCAGATATGGGGCCAGCTCAAGCCCGGGGGGCCCTTCGTGCTCATGCACCCCAGGGAAGACGCCCCCGGCCTCGAGATCTCCGATCTCGCCTGGGCCCAGGACGGCCAGCGGCTCTGCTTCGTCCAGGGGAACCGGAAGGGACTTTCGGATATCTATGTCCTGGACCTCCGCGCCAACCGGGTGGCGCGCCTCACGGACGAGGGCCACACCAGCGGGAAGCCCTGCTGGAACCCCAGCGGTACCGATATCGCCTTCATCTCCGACCGGGAAGGCACCGCGCAGGTGTTCCTCATGGCCAGCGACGGCAGCCAGGTCCGGCGCCTGACCGGCGACCCCGCGCCCAAGGAGTGCGTGGCCTGGAACGCCCAGGGCGACCGGATCGGCTATGTCGCCCGGATGGATGGCCAGTCCGCCCTGTTCACCCAGACCCCGGCCGGAACCACCCGCCAGCAGGTCGCCACCAGCGCCGAGCCGGTGGAGTCCATCTGCTGGGCCCCGGATGGCCGCTGGCTGCTGCTCGGCCTCAAGGACCGGGCCGGCTCCCGCCTGCGCATCGCGAGCCTGGACGGCAAGGTCCAGGATCTGGCCGATGGCCTGGGCGGCGGCCAGTTCCCCCAGTGGACCCGGAATCCCGGATCCCCCGCGACCTTACCATCCCTGAATCCGTTCGCCCTTTCCCCCGTCCCCGCCCTGTTGGGCGCGGCCACACTTCCATAGGAAAAGCTGCCATGTCGGCTCTGAACAGAACCACCCCCTTCCTCATGGCGGCCCTCCTGGTCGCCGGCGGCCTGGCCTGCCGCAAGCCCGCGCCGGCGGCCCAGCCCGAGCAGCCCAAGGCGGCCCCGGCCCCGGCTCCCGCCCCGGCAATGAGCGATGCGGTCAAGCCTGATGACACCCAGAAGCGCCTGGCGGAGCAGGCCGCCGAGGCGGCCCGCAAGGCCGAGGCCGCCTACCAGCAGGCCGCCATGGCCGCCCTCCAGGACGTCCATTTCGCGTTCGACAAGGCGGACATCATGGACGCCGACAAGCCCTTGCTCACGGCCATCGCCGCTTTCATGAAGCAGTACCCCAAGGCGAACGTGTTCATCGACGGCAACTGCGACGAGCGCGGGACGGTCGAATACAACCTCGCGCTGGGCGAGCGCCGGGCCCACTCGGCCATGGCCTATCTGGTCGGCCTGGGGGTTCCCGCCGGCCGCCTGACCACGACGTCCTATGGCAAGGAGAAGCCGGTCTGCATGGAATCCGTCGAGTCCTGCTGGGTCAGGAACCGCCGCGCCCATTTCAGTCTCCTGAAGTAGACGGGGGCTCCCGGAAAAGAGCGGCCGGCTAAACGTCCCGCCCGTTCGGACGGTCCAAGAGGCTTATGAGAACGCACGGCTACGTTTGCTTGACCAGGCAGGCCTTCATGGTTTGCGCCCTGATGGGAGGGATTCCGCCCCTGTGCGGAGCCCCTCCCGCCACTGTCAAGGTGGCCGCGGCGGAAGCCCAGGCCCCTGCCCTGGTCGAAGCCTTCCAGAAAGGGCCCATCTCCATCACCGCGAAGGTGGTCCGCACCCAGGGGAACGGCGAGCAGGCAACGCTCCCGCTGTTCCAGGTGCCGGTCCTGAACTTCAGGGACAAGCTGGAACTGTCCTTTGCCGGGGAAGCCTTCGACCAGCGGGTGACCAGCGCCGACTGGTCCCTCATCGTCGTGTTCCTGCCCAGGACCATCGCCCCCACGGATCAGGGGGTCGTTGATTTCCCGCTGAAACACAAGGACGACCGGATGGTCGTCCCCACCATCTCAGTACCGTACGATTCCATTCCGATGATCTTCCTCATCCCGGACCGGAACGCCCGGAAGAAGGTGCTGAAGGACCTCAACGACCATCTGGAATCCTTCAGGACCCTGTGCGGCAAGATCGCCGAAATCTCCACCGAACGGGCCGCGGCGGACAAGTTCATCGAGGACCTGGAGGCCATCGACAAGAGCCTGTCCCCTGCCCAGTACGACAACGCGCTCCAGGGTTTCCTGCACGCCTACGGGGATGAGGTCTCCGGCGATCTCCAGGGGTTCCTGGCCACCCCCAGTTCCAACCTGGACAAGTGCTCCTTCCTCGCCCAGGAATTCCGCAACACCAACGTGCTGGTGCCCAATTCGACTTCCGCCGCGCCGGTGGCGGCGCCGGTCGCCATGACGGCCGGGGCCCCCGCCGTCTCGGCCTACGTATCGATCATTTTCGATCTGGCGGCGATCATCAACAACCTTTGGCCCGGCCATCAGTTCCAGTATCTTCCGGCGGTGGCCCGGGATTTCCATGATGCCAGCGCGGACCTGTACTACAGTTCCTGGATCCGCACCACAGGCGACGTGCGCGGCGCCCTCATGTGCTGCCCCGGCAACTGGGAGGACCAGCAGTCCCCCACCTTCGATTTCGAACTGCCCGCGGGCGAATCCGTCCTGGGCAGGCAGTTCCTGCTGAAGGTCCGGCCCAGGGAGGGCAGCCGGGCCCCCTTCGCCTTGTTCGGCCATGACTGGAAACTGCTGCTGACCGGACCCAAGGGCGAGAGTCTGCCGCCACTCCCCCTGACCATCAGTCCCAACAGACAATCCTTCGTGGCCTGCCCGGCCCCGATCCTGGACCCCTTGCAGAAACTGAACGCCTCCCAGATCAAGGCGCGGATCGTGGGACGCTGGGGCTTCACCAGCATCGCCCAGGGCCCCCTGGCGTTCCCGGTCGGTTGCGATCCGCTATGGAACCCGGGCGCAGCTGAGATCATGAGCTTCCAGATCGGAAAAGCCTGCACCTTCAAGCTTCCCGGCAGCTGGGCCGGTTCGGTGGAGCGGGTCGTGTTCCGCCCTTCAGCTCCCGGCGCGCCAGTCCTCCTCGCCAAACTCAAGCAGGCCAAGGACGGCGCCAAAGAGGCCGAGTTCGAGCCCAAGCCTGGCGACGCGGGTCCGGGCGCGCTGGAAATCACCACCTTCGGCGCGGAAAAACCCGCCCTGGTCCGTCCGCTCACCCTCGCCGAAGCCCCTCCGGAAGTCGCCGGCATCGAGGCTCGGCTGGAGGAACCCACCCTGGTGCTGCAAGGACAGCACCTGAATGGGCTCCAGGAGGTGGAGGTCGGTGGGCGCCGCTTCCTCCCCGCCGCTCGCGAGCCAGTGGAGGGGAAATCCAGGATCTTCCGGTCCGCCGATGGGAAACCTTTGGAAGGCGCTGTCGGCAAACAGCTTCCGGTGTTCCTGGTAACCCGGCAAGGGAAGCAGGCGGCCAAGGACCCGGCAACCCTGTTGCCGGCGCGACCCCGCATCGGCGAGGTGCAGTTCACCCCCCTGGAGGCCAAGGCCACCAGCCTGCCCATCAAGTCGACCGTATTCATCGCTTCCACCACGGACGCCAGCCAGGTGAACCTGCTCGCCGCCAGGAGCTACCGGTTCCCTTCAGACCCCACCTTCCGGGTGGCCATCCGCAACGCCGATGACCCTTCGGAGATCCGCACCATCCTCCCGGGCAAGATCCGGGTCATGGGCCGCAGCCAGAAGGCCAGCTTCACCCTCAACCCGGCGGAACTGCTGGGGGGCCGGGCCGCCGGGAAACTGGAGCTGCAGGTCCAGGACGACCATGCCGGGCCCAGCGACTGGATGCCCCTCCCGCCGACCTTCCTGGAACTGCCGACCATCGGCGCGATCCAGGTGGAACCCGCGGGATTCCACCTTTCGGGCCAGTCCCTGGACCAGATCGAGGCGCTGGCCGCGTCCCCGGACGGGCCTTGGGAAAAGACCACCGTCACCATCGAAGAAGGCCACGAGGTGGCCGAGCTGGCCGCGCCGCTCACCAGCAGCACCTGTTTCATCAGGCTGTTCGGCTGGCCCGACCTGCCGCTGTCAGTGAAGCTGCCGGCACCCCCTGCCACGCCCAGGCCAGCCCCCAAACCGGATGCCGCCCCACCCCCGCCAGCGCCCCCCGTCGCCAATCCTGCCCCGCCCCCGCCAGCGGCATAGGTACCGGAGCCTCAGAGCGGTTTCCGGGCCTCCGGGTACAGCGACATCAGGCAGCGCTGCGGCGTCAGCGGCGCCGCCAGCTCCAGTTCCAGCCCGGGATTGAAGGCCCGCATGGCCTGGAGGATGGCGAAGTAGGCGCCGATCCCGTACATCAGCGGCGGTTCGCCGACCGCCTTGGAGCCCAGCAGCGCCAGCGGATCGGGGTCGGTGTCCAGGGGCAGCACCTCCAGGACCGCCGGCGCGCAGTGGATGTCGGGCACCTTGTAGCTGGAAAGGGAGGCGTAGATGTTCCTGCCGTCCGGCCCGTAGATCAGCTCTTCCAGGGTCATGAGCCCGATGCCCTGCAGCAGCGCCCCTTCGATCTGGCCGAGGTCGATATCCAGGTTCATGCTGGCGCCGCAGTCGTGCACCAGCTTCACCTGGTCGATGGCATAGGTCCCGCGCAGGCAGTCGACCGTAGCCACCGTCAGGGCGTTGCCGTAGACGTGGTAGGAGAACGGATGGCCCTTCTCCCGGGCGTGGTCGAAGTGGATCACCGGCGTGGCGTAGTGGGCGTGCTCGGACAGGGACAGGCGGCTTTCGTCCATCAGGGTGACCAGCCGGTTCCAGTCCAGTCCGGTCGGCTCGCCGCGGAGCAGGACGACTTCATCCCGCAGTCCGATCGCCCCGGGATCCGGCTCCCCCAGCGCCTGCGCCGCCGCGGTCCGCATCCGCGCCAGGATCGCTTCGCAGGCCAGGATCGCGGCCCGGCCGTTCAGGTCGGCGCCGGTGCTGGCCGCCGTGGGCGAGGCGTTGGCGACGCGGGTGGTGTTGCTGCTGTGGACGGTGACCCGCCCGGGGGCGATGGCGAAGGTCCGCGCCACCGCCTGCACGACCTTGGTGTTGACCCCCTGGCCCATCTCGATCACCCCGGTGCTGACGCTCACCGAACCGTCCAGGTAGACGTGCACCAGGGCCCGGCCCTGGTTGAGGCTGGTCTTGGTGAAGGAGACGCCGAAGCAGAGCGGGAAGATCGACAGGCCCCGCTTGAACAGGGCATTGTCCCGGTTGAAGGCGGCCACCTCGTCCCGCATCCGCTCCAGGCCGAAGCGGGCGCCGGCGGTCTCCCAGCACTGGACGGCGCGGCAGCCCGCGGCGATCTGGCCGTAGGGGAACTCGTCCCCTTCCCGGATCAGGTTGCGCCGCTGGATCGCCGCCGGGTCCACGCCCAGGGCCGCGGCCGCCTTCATGATGGCGGCCTCCATGGCGAACATCGCCTGGGGCGCGCCGAAGCCCCGGAACGCGGTGTTGGGCGGCAGGTGGGTCCGGCAGCTGTGGCAGGTGATCCTGGCGTTCGGGATGAAGTAGCTGCCGGTGGCGTGGAACAGGGTCCGCTCCATCACCGCCGGCGACACGTCGGAGCAGGCCCCGGCATCCTGGTAGGCGGTGAGCTCGTAGCCGAGGATCTTCAGGTCCCGGTCCAGCCCGAGCTTGAAGTCGAACGAGTACGGGTGGCGCTTGCCGGTCATCAGGATATCGTCGGCCCGGGAGAGCACCAGCTTCACCGGCTTGCGCAGCAGGTGGGCGCCGAGCGCGGCCAGGCAGGCCCAGGGCGTGGCCTGGTCCTCTTTCCCGCCGAACCCGCCGCCGAGCCGGTTGGTGTCCACTTCGATCTTGTGCATGGGCAGGCCCAGCACCCGCGCCACGCCGCGCTGGACATAGCGGGTCGCCTGGGTGGAGGTGCGCAGCATGATGCCGCCGTGCTCGGCGGGACAGGCATAGGAGGCCTGGGTTTCCAGGTAGACGTGCTCCTGGCCGCCCATGTCCGCCCGGCCTTCGACGATGTGGGCGCAGTCCGGCCACGCGGCTTCCACCGCGCCGAGGGTGAAGGTCCGCGCCGGGCAGATGAAGCTCCCCGCGGCGTGGGCCTGCCGGGCGCTGACCAGCGGCGGCAGCGGCTCGATGTCCACCCTGATCCGCTTCCGGGCGCGCAGGGCGAGATCCTCGGTCCGGGCCAGCACCAGGGCGATGGGCATGCCCCGGTAGTGCACGTCCCGGTCCGCCAGCAGCTCCTCGTCAGGCAGGATGCTGCCGATCTGGTTCTCGCCGGGGATGTCCCCGGCCCGGAGGATGGCCACCACCCCTTCGCAGGCCAGGGCCGCCGAGCAGTCCACGGACCGGATCCGGCCGTGGGCCGCGGGCGAGCCGAACACCGCCCCGAACAGGGTGCCTTCCAGCACCGGCAGGTCGTTGACGAAGAGCGATTCGCCCCGGACATGGATCGCGGCGTCGATGTTCTTCATGACAGGGCCTCCAGGGTGACGCTGCCGGGGGCGCAGCTCATGAGATGGAGCAGCAGCTGCTGGCGCAGGAGGGCGCGCTTGTATTCGCCGTCGCCCGGATGCCGGCTGACCGGCGAGATCTCGGTCTGGGCGATCCGGTTGGCCGCCCTGAAGGTGTCGTTGTCGACCGCCCGGCCCACCAGGAACGCGGAGGTCCGCTCCAGGCGGAACACGCTCGGCCCGAGGCTGCCGGCCACCAGCGTGGCTTCGCGGATGACCCCCCGGTCCAGCCGGAGCCGCAGGGCCGAGTTGACCGTGGCCATGTCCAGGTGGACCCGCTTGCTGGTCTTCTCGAAACTGAAGCGGGCGCCATCGGCGAGCGGGGCGAAGGAGACGCTTTCGATCAGCTCGTCCGGGTCCCGGCGGGCCTGCTTGTAGCCCGAGTAGAAGTCCTTCAGCAGCACCTCGCGCCGGCCGCCCGGGCCGGACAGCAGCAGGGTGGCGTCCAGCGCCATGAGGATGACGCACAGGTCGCCCAGGGGCGAGGCGTTGGCCAGGTTGCCGCCGACCGTGCCCATGTTGCGGATCGGCCGGGAGGCCACCAGGCCCAGGTAGCCGGCCAGCCCGGGGATGACCCGGTTGAGCTCCGCCGAGTCCTTGAGCTGGGAGATGGTGCAGGCCGCGCCGATGGTGCAGCGGTCCGCGCCGATGGTGATCCGGCTGAGCGGCTCGACCCCGGAGAGCAGCCGCACCTGGCCGGCGTCGGCGGCGCCGTGGAAGTCCTGGATGAGCAGGTCGGTGCCCCCGGCCAGGATGTATCCGCGATCCGGAAGCGCCCGGGACGCCGGGGCGAGCGCCTCCAGCCGCGCGGGTATGCCCAGGAAATACTCCGGCAGGTAGCCGTTGGCCACCATCCAGCCCACGGGGTCCGCGGCGTCCAGCGCCTGGACCTTGTCCACGATGGCGGCCACGGCGCGCTTGATGGCGGCGTAGCCGGTGCAGCGGCAGATGTTCCCGGCCACCGCCTCGATCCCGCCGGCCATGGTCAGCGCCCTTCCGCCCAGGCAGAAGCCGTACACGGACAGGATGAAGCCGGGGGTGCAGAACCCGCACTGGGTGCCGTTGTGCTCCACGAACGCCGCCTGGATGGCGCTCAGCTGAGCCTGGTTGATGCCTTCGATGGTCACGATGTGCCTGCCGGCGGCATTGCCCAGGGGGCTCAGGCAGGAGGCCATGGACTGGTAGCGCATCTTGCCGTCCACCAGCTCGCCGGCCAGGATCGTGCAGGCGCCGCAGTCGCCCTCCCGGCAACCGATCTTGGTGCCCCGGAGCTGCAGGCCGTCGCGGAGGAAATCCACCAGGGAGCTGCCCGGCGCCAGGTCGGTGTCGACTTCCCGGTCGTTCACAAGGAGTTTCAGCACTGCGGGCACCTCGACTTGTCTCTGCGGATCGCTAAGGAGGATGCAGATGCGCGGACTCCTGAGGGTCCACCTTCTGCGGTTCGGCCAGGGTACACAGAGCCATGGTCGACGGACCTCAAGGCTCCAGTGCTACGGGATGAATCATAAAACACTTTGCCCCGGATGCCCAGTGAGTGGTTTTCCCGGACGCTTACCCATTCTCAACCATGAAGGGTGTTCATGGGAGCTATGTATCGAACGCCTTAGGTGCCTGGAAGCGACTCATGTACCCATCGGTCCTGAAGGAGTGAACCATGACCAACGCGATCTTCCAGCTGCCCGGGTCCTACAACGAACCGGCCAGGGCCTATGCCCCCGGCTCCCCGGAACGCGCCCTGCTCAAGGCCGAGCTGGACCGGCAGTACGGACTCGAACTGGACATCCCGCTGATCATCGGCGGCCAGGAGGTCCGCACCGGCAGGCTCAAGCCGGTGGTCTGCCCGCACGAGCACGGCCATGTGCTGGGCCACTGCCACGAAGCCGGGGAGGCCGAGATCCGCATGGCCATCGACGCCGCGCTGGCGGCCAAACAGACCTGGAGCGCCACCCCGTGGGAGGAGCGGGCCGCCATCTTCAACCGCATGGCCAGCCTCATCTCCACCCGCTACCGGTACATCCTGAACGCGGCCACCATGCTCAACCAGTCCAAGAACGCCTACCAGGCGGAGATCGACGCCACCTGCGAAACCGCCGATTTCCTCCGCTACAACGCCAAGTTCATGGAGCAGATCTACAGCCACCAGCCGGTGTCCAACGCCCACACCTGGAACAGGGTGGACTACCGCCCGCTGGAGGGATTCATCCTCGCCGTCTCGCCCTTCAACTTCACCGCCATCGGCGCCAACCTGGCCACGGCGCCGGCCATCATGGGCAACACCGTGGTCTGGAAACCCGCCTCCACCTCCATCCTTTCCAACTACTACCTGATGCAGCTGTACCGGGAGGCGGGCCTGCCGGACGGGGTCATCAACTTCCTGCCTTCCCGCGGTTCCCAGCTCGGCGAGGTGGTCCTGGACCATCCCGGCTTCGCCGGGCTGCACTTCACCGGGTCCACCGGGGTGTTCAACGCCATGTGGCAGACGGTGGCCAAGAACCTGCCCAAGTACAAGATCTACCCGCGCCTGGTGGGCGAGACCGGGGGCAAGGACTACATCTTCGTGCACCCCTCCGCCGACCTGGAAGAGGCGGCCAGCGCCATCATCCGCGGCGCCTTCGAATACCAGGGACAGAAGTGCTCGGCCTGCTCCCGGGTCTACGCCCCCGCCTCCCGCTGGCCGGAACTCCAGGCCCTGCTCCTGGACATGGCCGGCCAGATCCGCATGGGCGATCCCCGGGACTTCCGCAATTTCATGAACGCCGTGATCGACGAGGCCAGCTTCGACAACACCATGCGCTACATCGGCCTGGCCAGGGAATCGAAGGACGCCGGGATCCTGTTCGGCGGCCGGGGCGACAAGTCGGTCGGATACTTCGTCGAGCCCACCATCATCCTCACCACCGATCCGAAGTTCATCACCATGGAGGAGGAGATCTTCGCGCCGGTCCTGACCATCTACGTCTACCAGGACGGGGCGCTTGACGAGACCGTGCGGATCCTGGACGAGACCTCGCCCTACGCGCTCACCGGCGCCATCTTCGCCCGGGACCGGCACGTGATCAACCGGCTGACCGAAACCCTGGCCAACACCGCCGGCAACTTCTACATCAACGACAAGTGCACCGGCGCCATGGTCGGCCACCAGCCCTTCGGCGGCGCCCGGGCCTCGGGCACCAACGACAAGGCCGGCAGCTTCCTGAACCTGATCCGCTGGACCTCCCCGCGCACGATCAAGGAGTGCTTCGCCTCCCACCGGGAATTCCGCTATCCCTTCATGGACGAAGCCTGACCGCCGGCGCGGTCAGCCCCCGAACTCCGCCGGGCTGATGCCCATCAGGTACTCGGTCAGCCTCTGGTGGCGCATCAGCGAAGCCCTGCTCTTCTTCTGGTAGATGTAGAAGCGGCCCTCCAGCGGCCGGAGTTCCGGCAGCAGGGGCACCAGCTCGCCCCGCGCCAGCTCCCCGAGCACGCTGTAGGTGGGCGCCAGGACCGCGCCCAGGCCTTCCGCCGCGGCGGTGATCATGGCCCGGATGTGGTTCACTTCGATCACCCGGGAGAATTCGGGCCGCTGGTGCTCCGGCAGGGCCAGCAGGAACCGGTGCCACCAGGCCCCGGCCTTGTCCAGGGAGAGGATGGGGCACGGGCCCAGGTCCATGGCGGCTTCGATTCCGCGGGCCTCGCGGAACGCCCTGGAACCGGCCACGACCCAGGTCTCCCGGAACAGCGGGCGCTTGTCCAGCTCCGGCAGGAAGTGCTCCTGGCAGTCGATGACCAGGTCCAGGTCGTCGCGCAGGAGCGGCGCGAGCAGATCGTAGTCCAGGGTGAAATCGATCTCCAGGCCGGGGTTGTCCGCCAGGAAGGGGCGGACGTGGCGCATGAGGATGCTGCAGCCGAACTCCACCGTGGCCCCCAGCCGCAGCCGGCCGTGGACCGAAGACTGCCCGAGCTCCTCGGCGGCGCTCTCCAGGGTGGTGAACACCTGTTCGCAGGCCAGGAACAGCCGCCGCCCCTCCTCGGTCAGCCGGAATTCCCTCGCCCGCCGGTCCACCAGCAGCACCCCGGAGGTCGCTTCCAGCTTGGCCACGGCGTGGCTGATGGCGGACTGGGTGAGGTGCAGCCGGCGGGCGGCCCCGGTGAAGCTGCCGGCCTGGACCAGGGCATGGAAGGCCCGAAGCTGGTAGAGATCAAACTGGATGGGACCACTCATGAACGCCGCTCATCGTTGCCTGGCAGGGATGGGGACTGGCCTTCGATATATACCGATTTATATACCCCATGAAGGTGAGATGTCCAGGCGAGGTTTTTCGCGCCGAAGCCGGCCTATCATGAAGCACACCGACTGGAACCAGGCCCGCCAGCGCTGGGCCGCCGAACAGGAGCCCCCAGATGCCCAGACGCAACGTGTATGTCACCCGCACGATCCCCGGGGAACCCCTCGAGGCCCTGCGCAGCCGCCACGACGTGGACATCAACCCCGATGACCGGCCGCTGACCCGGGACGAGCTGCTGCTGCAGGTCCGCGGCCGCGATGCGGTCATCACCCTGCTCACCGACACCATCGACGCCGAAGTGCTCGACGCCGCCGGACCGCAGTGCCGGATCTTCGCCAACTATGCGGTCGGCTTCAACAATTTCGATCTGGAGGCGGCCACCCGGCGCGGGGTGATCCTGACCAACACCCCGGGGGTGCTGGACGAGGCCACCGCCACCCACGCCTGGGCCCTGCTGCTGGCCGTCGCGCGCCGCATCCCGGAGACGGAACGCTGCCTGCGCGCCGGCCAGTGGACCGGCTGGGGGCCCCTGCAGTTCCTGGGCCAGGACGTGGACCACCAGACCCTGGGCATCGCCGGCCTGGGCCGGATCGGTTCCAGGATGGCGGCCAAGGCGGCCGCCTTCGACATGCGGGTGATCTACCACAACCTCGAGCGGGTTCCCGAGTTCGAGCGCAGCTGCGGGGCCACCTTCGTGGACAAGGCGACCCTGCTGCGCGAATCGGACTTCCTCTCCCTGCACCTGCCGCTGATGGACGGGACCCGCCACTACATCGGCGCCCCGGAACTGGCCGCGATGAAGCCCACCGCCATCCTGGTCAATACCGGACGCGGCCCGCTGGTGGACGAGCAGGCGCTGGTGGCCGCGCTGCGCAACGGGACCATCTGGGGCGCGGGGCTCGACGTGTTCGAGCTGGAGCCCCTGCTGGCGCCCGGCCTGGCCGGGCTGGAGAACGTGGTGATCGTGCCCCACACCGCCTCGGCCACCTTGAGGACCCGGGTGGCGATGGGCCGGATCGCGGTGGAGAACGTCCTCAGCGTGCTCGCCGGTGGGCCGCCGCAGACCTGCATCAACCCGGCGGTGCTCAGGCCCGGGGGGTCGCCCGCCTGAGCACCTCGGCCACGCAGCGGTCGATGCCGGTCCAGACGTCGCTCAGCCGGGCCTCGCCGAACATGTAGGCCGGGGTGGTCACCAGCTTCAGGGCCTCGTCGATGACGATCTCCCGGGAGTTCGCCACCGCGCGGTGGTCGATGCCCAGCCTGGCCATGGCCCCGGCCGTGCCCGCCCCGTCGCCCAGGGTGAGCGCCCCGCCCCGCCCCATGCCGCGCAGGACCAGGGCCACCAGGGCCGGGGCGATGCAGATGGCCCCCACCGGCTTGCCGGCCTCGAAGAAGGCCCGGATGAAGGCGGCCACCTCCGGCCGCACCTCGGCCCCGGGCCCGTCCTTGGCGAAAGTGCACAGGTTCTTGGCCACGCCGGAACCGCCCGGAAGGACCAGGGCGTCGTAGCGCCCCGGATCGGCGCCGGCCAGGTCCAGGCAAAGCCCCGCCCGGGAAATGCGGCTCGCCTCCTCCAGGATGTTCCGCCCCGCCCCGGCCACCTGGCCGGTGGCGTGGTTCACCACCTCGGCCTGGCCGGCGTCAGGGGCCAGGCACTGAAAGTCCGCGCCATGCTGGTCCAGGGCCAGGAGCGCGAACACCGCCTCCCGCACCTCCGCCCCGTCCGCATGGCCGCAACCGGCGAGGATCACCGCGACGTTGGCTCTGCGTGCCATCGTGCACCTCCTGCTTGTGAACCGCCATTTTAACAGGCGCCTCGGCTGCTCGTGCCGGAGGGGTGTTGCGGATTATCCTGGTCCCATGCCTTCCCGCCGCCTCCCCGCCTCCATGGAACCCAACGCCCTGTCCGCCGAACTCGACGCCCGCCGGCGCGACGGTCTCCCCTACCTCGACCTGACCGTCTCCAACCCCACCCGCTGCGGCTTCCAGTACCCGGACCGGGAAATCCTGGCGGCCCTGGCCCGGCCGGCGGTGCTCAGCCACGAGCCCGACGCCCGCGGCCTGGCCGGGGCCCGGGAAGCGGTCGCCGCCTACCATGGCCACGGCCTGACGGCCGGCGAGCTGATCCTCACCGCCTCCACCTCCGAAGCCTATTCCTGGCTGTTCAAGCTCCTGTGCGATCCGGGCGACGAGATCCTGGTCCCCTCCCCCAGCTATCCGCTGTTCCACTGGCTGGCGGCGCTGGAGGGGGTGGAGGCCCGGACCGTCCCGGCCTTCCGGCACGAACGCTGGAACCTCGACCTGCCCGCCCTGGCCGAGGCCGTCACCCCCCGCACCCGGGCGGTGGTGGTGGTCAACCCCAACAACCCCACCGGCCACCACCTGTCCCGCGGGGAGTGGGCGGCCCTGCTCGGCCTCTGCGCCGAACGGGGCCTGGCCCTGCTGGTGGACGAGGTGTTCGCGGACTACCTGCTGGAACCGGCCCCGGACCGCCTGCCCACCGCCCTGGAGACCGCCGCTCCCGGCTGCCCCCTGTTCGTCCTGTCCGGCCTCAGCAAGATCGCCGCCCTGCCCCAGGTCAAGCTGGGCTGGATCGCGGCCCGGGGCGGCGAGGCCCGGGCCATGCTGGAGCCGCTCGCCTTCATCGCCGACCAGTACCTTTCGGTCTCCGCCCCGGCCCAGGCGGCGGCGCCGGAACTGCTGCGGCTGGCGCCGGCGATCCGCTCCGGCATTCTCGACCGCCTGCGCGGCAACCTCGCGGCCCTGGACCGGACCCTGGCCGGCCACCCCCACCTGTCCCGGCTGCCGGTGGAGGGCGGGTGGTCGGTGCTGCTCCGGCGGCCCGCGGTGGATCCCGTCGAAACCTGCGCCCTGCGGCTGCTGCGCGAAGCGCAGGTGTACGTCCACTCAGGCCATTTCTTCGATCTGCCCGGGGACGGCTACCTGGTGCTCAGCCTGCTGCCCCCGGCGGACCTGTTCCAGGAGGGCATCGCGCGCCTGGTGGCGGCCCTGTAGGGGTTCTGGCCCGGGTGTCGACTACCTGGGCCGGCAGAGAACCCGGACTCCGACGCCCCGCGGAACCCCGCCCCCCCCCGAGGCGCACCAGCCCCGCATGGCGAAGCGCAGGCAGGACGCGGGGCTATAGTAGGCGCCGCCGCGGATCATGAAACCGTCGCCGGGGCCGCCGAGCCAATCGGAACCGTCTTCTGGCGCGCCGGTGTAGTCCTCGTGATGGTAGTCGTCGCACCATTGCCAGACGTTGCCCAGCATGTCAAACAGGCCCCAGGCGTTGGGCTGCTTCTGGGCGACCGGGTGGGGGGCGCCGCCACTGTTGCCGTCGTACCAGCCGATGGCGTCCGTGCTCCCGTAGCGGACGCCGGAGGATCCCGCCCGGCAGGCATATTCCCACTGCGCCTCGGTGGGAAGGTCATACATCACTGCCTCCGACTGATCCCGCAGGTTCATCACGAGGTGGAACGCCTCGCTGACGCCGAACCCGTCCACGGGGGAGTCCGGGCCTCCGGCCTTGGACAGCGACGGGTTGTCCCCCATCACCGCCCGGTATTGGCTCCGGGTCACCGGAGTGCGCCCCATCCAGAAACCCTGGGCGATGGTCACGTCGTGCTGAGGCCCCTCACTGGCCTGGCGCCCGGCCTCAGTGGGCGGGGAGCCCATGCGGAACCGCCCGGGCGGTATCCAGCAGAAATCCAGGTTGGAAGCCGGGTCATGCCACACCTGCCCCGGGCCGGGCTGGACGGGGGGGCGTTCCCGGGCCAGGTCCAGCGTCAGCGCCCCGGACGGCGCGTTCACCGCCAGGGCCGCCACGGCCGGCTGTCCGTTTCGCACTTCGAAGTGCGCCGCCAGGGGATGGCTGGCCCCGGCCGCCACCAGGTCCCGGGCCTGATCCCGGTCCAGGTCCAGGACCAGGCGCTTGCGGGTCATCAGCTTCCGGGCCCATTCGGCGAGCTCCATGGAAACGGTGAAACGCCGGGTCTGGACATCATAGCCGGCTTTGTCCACCTTCACGCGGCCCACCGGCACCCAGGGCATCCCGGCGATCCGGGTGGCGAACTCGGGGTCCGTTTCGAAGGTGTCCTTGACCAGCGCCTTCCAGGGCTCGGCCAGGTCCACGACCACCACCGGGATGCTGGCCGAACGCAGGGCCTTCAGTTTCAGGCCGGCCAGCTCCGCGTGGGCGCCGCCGGGGAACCGGGCCAGGAAGGCCTCGAACTCCTTGCTGTCCCGGCTGCCCTGCAGGCTTTCCCAGTAGGCGGCCTCCTGTTCCGCCTGGGTGGGGCCGGCGGGCTGGGCTGGACCTCCCGGCTGGACAGCCAGGGGCCGGAAGTAGAAATCCCCCAAGGTGCTGTTGCTCTCCCATGGGATCTGCTGCCCGCGGCTGGCATCCTTCACCCGCGCCCGCACGTTCTGGAACAGGTCCAGGAGCTTCACTCCGGGCACCCGCAGTTCCCCCAGCAGGGCCCCGGTGTAGAGTCCGTGCTCGCCGTCGCCGTCCGCGGCGGTGGCTCCGGGCGCGGTGGCATAGGCGACCAGACTGCCCGAAGGGGCGCTCACCAGGGCCAGGCCGCGGTCTCCGGCACCCCGGTGCCAGCTCCGCTGGAACGGGTTGTTCCGGCAGGCGTCGAGGATCACCACGTTGAGGCTGGCCCGGGCGGACTCCATCCGGTCCAGCACCTGACCCACGTTCACGCCGCTGTAGGCGACGTCCGCCTCCTGGTCCAGCCTGGCGCCAATGGGGACCAGGTAGTTCTCGCCCTTCAGCTGAATGCCGTGCCCGGCGAAATAGAACAGGCCCACCCCCGCGTTGCGGATCCGCTCGCCGAAGGTGGCGATGGCGCCTTCCATGGCCCGCTTGTCGGCATCGGTGAGCAGGGTCACCTGGAACCGGCAGCTCTCCAGGGCTTCCTTGATGGCCCGGGCGTCGTTCACCGGGTTCTTCAGGGAGCCTTCGCCGTAGGCCTGGTTGCCGATGACCAGAGCCACCCGGGCCGGCTGCCCGGAGGCACCGATCGGGGGCAGCGCCTGGGCGCTCAGCGCGCAGGTCGACGCAAGCAGGATTGACAGGCGCAGGGCGCGGAGCATGGGGGCCTCGATCGGGGTGGGACGCACCCATACTATTCCCATCCGGGGGATGCCGCACGCCGAGGCCGGCAATCGCGCTTGGGCGGGCCGGTGTCAGGGAACCAGGATGCTGGCTCCGGTGGTCGTCCGGGATTCCAGGTCGCAATGGGCCTGGGCCGCGTCCTTCAGCGCGTAGCGCCGGCCGATCCCGATCTTCACCTGGCCGGAAAGGACGGCGTCGAACAGGTCCCCGGCCATGGCCTCCAGGTCGGACCTTTTGGCGGCGTAAGTGAACAGAGTCGGGCGGGTGAGGAACAGCGAGCCGCCGGCCAGCACGGTCAGCGGCATCGGCGGCACCGGGCCGGAGGAGTTGCCGAACGAGACCATCAGCCCCAGGGGCCGCAGGCAGGCGATGGAGCCCTGGAAGGTGTCCTTGCCCACCGAGTCGTAGACCACCGGCACGCCCTGGCCGCCGGTGAGTTCCTTGACCTGGGCGACGAAATCCCCGGTGCGGTAGTTGATGCAGTGGGCCGCGCCGTGCTCCACGGCCAGCCGGCACTTCTCGTCGCTGCCGGCGGTGCCGATCACCTTGACCCCCAGCGCCTTCAGCCACTGGCAGGCGATCAGGCCCACGCCCCCGGCGGCGGCGTGGAACAGCACCGTCTCCCCCGCCGAGACCCGGTGGGTCTGGCGGATCAGGTACTGCACGGTCAGGCCCTTCAGCATCATCGCGGCGCCCTGTTCGAAGCTGATCCCATCGGGCAGGAGGCAGAGCCGGTCCGCGGCCAGGTTGCGCAGCTCGCAATAGGCTCCGGTCGCGCCGCCAGCATAGGCCACCCGGTCGCCCGGCTTGACCACCGTGACGCCTGGCCCCACCGCCTCGACCACCCCGGCGCCCTCGCCGCCGGCGCCCGAAGGCAGGGGCATGGGGTACAGCCCGCTGCGCTGGTAGCAGTCGATGAAATTGACCCCGCAGGCGGCGTGCCGGACCTGGGCTTCGCCGGGCCCCGGGGCGCCGACCGCCACTTCTTCCAGGACGAGCACTTCGGGCCCGCCGGTCTGATGGAAACGGATCGCCTTGGTCATGGGGGTTCCTTTCAATGCGGTTTCAGGACGCGAGCCGCGCGAGGCGGCGCATGCTGGGGGCGAGGTCCTCCCTGAGCCGGCGGCCCAGGCTCCAGCCGTACAGCCAGGAGAGGATGCCGTGGATCTCGATGCGGTGGGTCATGCGGGTGCCGATCGCCGAGCTTTCCTGGCGGTGGATGTGCCGGACTTCGGCCAGGGGCAGCCGGATCAGGGCGGTGAAGCCCCGCCCGGCGCTCACCGCGGAGAGCAGGAAGGACCTGGGGCTTTCGCTCCGGAACTTCATGGAGCCCTGGGCGCCCGCGGAGAAGTCCCCGGGCAGCTCGGCCCAGGTCAGCCCGGTGTCCCACTGCGGCCAGTCGGCGACCCGCTCCAGCTGCGCCCAGACCCGGTCGGGCGCCGCCGTGGTGTCCAAGGTGTGCTCAGCGTGCCACATGCCCATCTCCACAGCCATCATGCATTAGGATACTGGATTCATAATCAGCGGGGACTCTGCCCGGAAACACTAGGCTGTCAGCCAATATTGACCGAATCGCAAGGTTTTGCCCACCGCCCATGCTGAAAGGTTTCCTCCAAGCCGCTATCGTGGAAGATTGGAGACTTCATGCAGCCATCGAAGCGTGCCCAGCTTGCCATCTTCCTGACAGTCGTCGTCGACCTCCTCGGTTTCGGTATCGTCATCCCCATCCTGCCGCTCTACGCGAGAAACCTGGCCCTGCATCCTTCCCCCTGGATGAGCTGGGTGAACAGCACCCTGAACCTCCAGGACCCCTTCGCCATCTGGGCCGGCGTGGTGCTGGTGATCCACCCCATCGCCCAGTTCATCGCCGCGCCCATCCTCGGCCGGATCTCCGACCTGGTCGGGCGCAGGCCGGTCCTGTGGGTCTCGCTCATGGGCACCTGCCTGGCCTACCTGCTCATGGCCATCACCGGCCAGTTCGAATGGGTCCTGGTGGCCCGGGTGCTGGACGGCATCACCGGCGGCAACATCTCGGTGGCCCAGGCGGCCATGGCGGATTCCTCCAAGCCCAGCGAACGCTCCAAGGCCCTCGGGATCATCGGCGCCGCCTTCGGGCTGGGCTTCGTCCTGGGCCCGGCCCTGGCCGGGATCCTGGCCGGCTCCCACGCCGGCAAGCAGATGCTGGCCGTCTACGGCTGGCAGCTGCCCTTCTTCGTGGCCTCGGGCATGAGCCTGACCGCCTCGATGCTGGTGCTGTTCTGGCTGCCGGAGACCCTTCTGCCCGCGGCCAGGCTCCACGCCCGCAAGATCCAGAGCCGCGGCCACGCCCTCAAGCGCGCGCTCAAGCGCCCCGGCATGCCCCAGATCCTGTTCATCGCCTTCCTGGCCATGACCGGCTTCGCGATGATGGAAGGCACGTACAGCCTGCTCTGCGCCCAGCGCTTCAACTTCGGCCAGCGGGAAGTCGGCTTCATCTTCGCCTTCATCGGCTTCCTCATCGTGATCTACCAGGGCGGCCTGGTCCGGATGGTGGCCAAGCGCATCCCCGAGCGGTTCGCGCTCATGGCCGGGCTGGCCCTCATGGCCCTCAGCCTGCCCTTCATCCCCTACCTGCCCTGGGAAGCCCCCTTCCTCATCATCATGATCCCCCTGGTCTGGGGTTCGGGCATGAACACCACCGCCACCTCCGCCCTGGCCAGCCAGATCACCCCGCCCGACGAGCAGGGCGGCCTGTTCGGCGTGATCAGCTCCATGTCCACCGTGGGCCGGATCGCCGGGCCCCTGATCGGCACCTTCACCTTCGCCAAGTTCGGCTTCGCCGCCCCCTACTGGGTCGCCGCGGCGTTCATGGGACTGGGCCTCCTGCTGGCCGCCAGCATCCTGCGCCGTCCCACCGAACAGCCTGAGATGGACCCCATCTGACCCCTGACAACCCGGTTCCACCGATGGGAAAAAACGACCAGCGCGCTGGATATTCAATTGTGTAGACATATTGATACAATGGTTCTCATCTCATCGCGGCACCGCCGCCATAGGAGTCTCCATGATCTGCCTTTCCGGTACCGGCCTGGATGCCCGTGCACTGTCCCGCATCGCCGCTGGCGAAGGGGTCTCCCTGGACGCCGGAGCCCTGGCGCGGGTGAAGGAGAACCGCCAGGTGATCCAGCGGATCCTGGACGAGGGCCGCACCGTCTACGGCATCAACACCGGGTTCGGCCAGTTCGCCACGGTCGTCATCCCCCCCGGGCAGCTGGCCCAGCTCCAGCTCAACCTCATCCGCAGCCACGCCGCCGGCGTGGGCGAACCGCTGCCCCAGGACCAGACCCGGGCCCTGATGGCCGCCCGCATCAACTGCCTGCTGAAGGCCCATTCGGGCATCCGCCCGGTGGCCATCCAGCTGCTGGCGGACTGCCTGAACCGCGGCGTCCTGCCGGTCATCCCCAGCCAGGGCAGCGTGGGCGCCTCGGGCGACCTGGCGCCCCTGGCGCACATGGCCCTGATGCTGGTGGGCGAAGGCGAAGCCTGGGACGGCGCCGGACGGATCCCCGGCGGCCAGGCCCTGGCCCGGGCCGAACTCACGCCGATCGTCCTGGAAGCCAAGGAGGGGCTCGCCCTCATCAACGGCACCCAGGTCATCACCGCCATCGGCAACCTGGCCGTGGCCAGGCTCATGGACCTGGTGCCCCTGGCCGACGAGATCGCCGCCCTCTCCCTGGAGGCCCTGCGCGGCACCCGGGCCGCGTTCGACCCCCGGATCCACCTGGCCCGGCCGCACCCCGGCCAGATCCTGGTCGCCGCCCACATGCGCGAGATCCTGGGCGCCACCAGCGAGATCAGCGAAGGCCACCGGGACTGCCACCGGGTCCAGGACGCATACTCCCTGCGCTGCCTGCCCCAGGTCCACGGGGTAGCCCGGGACGCCCTGGACTTCGGCGCCGGCATCCTGGAGCGGGAGCTGAACAGCGCCACCGACAACCCGATGATCTTCACCGACACCCAGGAAAGCCGGAGCGGCGGCAACTTCCATGGCCAGTACCCGGCCTTCGCCTGCGATCTGCTGGCCATCGCCGCCTGCGACCTGGCCAGCATCTCCGAGCGGCGCCAGGAGCGGATGGTCAACCCCGCCTACTCCGACCTGCCGGCCTTCCTCACCCAGAACGGCGGGCTGGAGTCCGGCTTCATGATGGCCCACGTCACCTCCGCGGCCCTGGTCTCGGAGATGAAGGGCCTGGCCCACCCGGCCTGCGTGGACTCGATCCCCACCAGCGCCGGCAAGGAGGACCACGTGAGCATGGGCCCGATCGCCGCGCGCAAGCTCTGGCGGGCGGTGGACGCCCTGGAGCAGGTGCTGGTGCTGGAGGCGCGCATGGCCCTGGAGGGGGTGCGCATCCTGGACCAGGCGCCGGCCGTCAACCTCAAGCCCCTGATGGCCGCCCTGGACCGGGAGTGCCCGGTCTGGCACGACCGGCCGATGTACGAAGAGATCCGCAAGACCGCTGCCGCGCTCCGGGACTATGTGCGAGAATCTTCCAAATGATCGACTGGCGCGAGGCATGCGAAGCGGCCCTGAGGGCCCACACCGAGGCGGATTCCATCCGCTTCTGGGGGATCTCCCACCAGGGGCCGCTGGGCCCGCGCCCGATCTTCGACTACCGCTTCGAGCACACCCTGGCCACCGTGAAGCTGGCGCGCTGGCTGGCGCCGCTGGCCGGGGCCGACCCCGATATCGTCGAATGCGCGGCCTGGCTCCACGACTGCCGCAAGTTCCTGAACTCCGCCAAGGGCAAGGACACCCACGCCAAGGACGCCTCGGCCGCGGTGGAGGCGATCCTGGCGGGGACCGACTTCCCCCCGGCCAAGATCCCGGCCGTGCGCCACGCCATCGAGCACCACGTGGGACTCAAGCGCCAGATCCGGCTCGAGCCGGTGGAGACCGCCTGCCTCTGGGACGCCGACAAGCTGAGCAAGATCGGCGCGGCCAGCCTCATCCACTTCGGCTGCATCGCCGGCGCGTTCGAGCCCATCGACACCGCCGGCATCCTCGAGCGCGGGGAGCAGTGGCTGGACCGCGCCCGGACCATCGCCGCCTCGATGAACACCAAGCCCGCGCGCAAGGAGGCCGAGCGCCGGGTCACCTTCCTCACCGCCCATTACCGGCAGCTGAAGCGGGAATGGACTGAGCCCATGGAGCCAACCCCGTCATGAGCGAGTTCCTGGAGCTGGTGCAGAGCATCCAGCTGGCCCTCAAGGCCCAGCTCATGTACACCGCCAGCCATCCCCGCGCCCAGATGGCCATCCAGAACCTGGGCGCCCAGATGGACGAGTGGCTCGCCGCCAAACCCAGCATCCATATCGCCACCAACCAGAACCGGCTGTTCCTGGACGGGACGCCGTTCGAAGGCAAGCACCTGCACCTGACCGCCCTGGCCCGGCAGCTGGCCGAACGCCAGATCAGCGGCCTCATCTTCATGCGCGGCGTGACCGGGGTGGAGCTGGCGGAGGTCCTGGGCATCCTCATCCTCAAGCCCGCCAAGGTCGAGGAGGCCGGGGGCGTCGCCAAGATCTTCTCCACCAAGACCCTGCCCCACGTCCAGCTCAGCCAGACCACCTACAAGGAGGTCCGGGAAGGCGAGGGGGGCGAGGAGGACCACGGCGGTTCCGCCGCCGGGGTCAACAAGCCTGATCCGTCCATGCAGGCGGCGCTGGAGGCCCTGGCGGCCTCCATGGCGGCGGCCGCCCCCCAGCCTGCCCCCGCCCCCGCGGCCTTCCCCCAGCCGGGCCTCGACCTGGAGATCCTCACCGAACAGTGGGAGGAGCAGCTCGACCTGATCCCCCACAAATCCCTGCTGGAGGGCTCCTTCGAGCCGGCCCACCTGGGCTTCCTGGGCGGAACGCCGCTGAGCATCGGGATGGGGGAGACCTTCCCCTCGTCCAGCCAGATGGAAGGCCTGCGCCGGGCCCTGCTCGCGCTCGCGCCCGACAAGCTGATGGCGGTGGTGGCCGGGCTGGACTCGCTGCCCGCCGGCCACCCCGGCATGCGCATGGGCTTCCAGGCGCTGTCCACGGAATCCTTCACCCAGGCATCCACCGCCATGATGGCTCAGGACACCCCCTGGGAACCGGTCCGGGACGCCATGTTCCAGACCCTGCTCTACGCGCCCCAGCAGCATACGATGCTGGCCGCGCTGGAGTCCGAGCTCCGGGCCAAGGGGGCCGGCGTCGACCAGCTCGAGCGGCTGCAGGAACTGGTCCAGCAGCTCGACTGGGAAACCCAGTCCATGGAAGAGAAGATGCGCCAGGCGGCGGAGCAGGGCAAGCTCTGGAAGATCACCCTGGACCAGCGGCTGCGGTTCCTCAGGCGGCTCCTGGACGAGGGCCGGGTCGAAGGGCTGCTGGCCCTGCTGGAGCAGGTCCTCGAGGCGCTGGGATCGGACGATGTGGCCCGGCGCGAACTGGCCGCCCAGACCCTGCCCGGGGTCGCCCGCTGGATGGAGGACCCCGGCCTGCCGGTCGAAGCCGAAGGCCCGGTGATCCAGGGCCTCACGTCGCATTTCGGCTGGGAGCCCCTGGCCCACATCCACCGTTCCAGCACCGAGGCCCTGGGCGTGGTGATCGCCTCCCAGGTCTACCGGGGCGAGCCGGGCCACGCCCTCGCCCTGGTCCAGGAGCTCACCGGGCTGTGCGCATTCCAGGACGGCCGGCAGGAGTGGCGGGAGTCGGCCCTGGCCGGGCTGAAGGACTCCCTGGAGAACCCCGCCTACCTGGCCAAGGTCACTGACCTGCTGCACACGGCGACCCCGGAGACCATGCTCGGGGAACTGCTGCCCTACCTGGACGCCATCGGCCTGCCCGCCGCCCGCTTCCTGGTCGGCGTCCTGGGCGACGAGCCGGACCGCAAGCGCCGCGGCAAGCTGCTGGAGGCCATCCGCTCCATGGGCGACGTGGCCCTCCCGGCGGTCTACGAAGGGCTGGAATCTCCGGCCTGGTACCTGGTGCGCAACGCCCTGAACCTGGTCTCGGACATGGGCGACGCCGGCGCCGTGGACGCCGTCCGGGCCCTCCTCGCCCACCCCGACGGGCGGGTGAAGCGGGCCTCGGTCCGGGCGCTGTGGAAACTGGGCGGCCCGGCTTCGGTGGCCCCGCTGCTCGCGGCCTTCCCCGCGGCCGACCCCCAGACCCAGTCGGAGATCATGTTCGCCCTGGTCCAGGTCCGGGCCGGCCAGGCCGTCTCCACCCTGGCGGCGTACGCCGTGGACCGGCGCAACCCCGAGGCCCTGCGCGCCCGCGCGGCCGAGACCATCGGCCAGATCGGCGACCCGCGCTCGATCCCGCAGCTGGTCGAGATCGCCCGGCGCAAGGGGCGGGTGTTCACCACCGCCGAGCCCACCCCGGTCCGGGTCGCGGCCTGCAAGGCCCTGCTCGCCCTGGACACCCCGGCGGCCACGGAGGCCCTCTGCGAAGTGGTCGCCGCCGAACCCTGGCACCGGGGGGACCGGACCGTGCTACAACAGGTGGTCAACACCCTCAGGCCCACCTGATCCCCGACCCCCCGCGAGCCCGCCTTGGAAGCCGTTCCCGAACCCCAGCAGCTGATGGAAGCTTTCGCGGCCTTCACCCAGGCCTCGGAGCAGCTGCAGCAGCGCTACCAGTCGCTCCAGGGCCAGCTTGGCCGGATCCAGAACGAGCTCCAGGCGGTGCTGGAGACCGTCCCGTTCGCCATCTGGGTGCTGGGCGGGGATGGCGAACTGCGCTTCACCAACCGGCCGGAAGGCCTGCCCGGGCAGTTCACCGACGGCCCCGCGCCCTGGGAGCCCGGGGCCCCCGCCGGGCTGCGCCAGTTCACCGATCCCACCGGCCGGGAGCGGTTCCTGGAGCAGGAGGACCGCCCCACCGACTCCGGCAAGATCATCACCCTGCGGGACATCACCGAGGCCCATCTGCGGGCCCAGCAGGCCAGCCGGGAGGAGCGGCTCCAGGCCATGGGGCTCATGGCCGCCGAACTGGCCCACGAGATCCGCAACCCCCTGGGCAGCCTCTCCCTATTCGCCGGGATGCTGGTCGAGGACCTGCAGTCCCAGCCGGCCCAGGTGGAGCTGGCCCAGCACATCCAGAGCAGCGTCAACCGCCTGAACACCCTGGTCACCAACACCCTCACCTTCAGCCGGGACATCACCCCCAAGCCCGCGGTCTTCCCCCTGGCGGAATTCTGGGAAGGGGCGCGCCGGGGCAGCGGCCTGCCCGAGGTCCTGGTCTGGGAGAACCGGGTTCCCGCGCAGGCCTCCTGGTACGCCGATCCCGACCTGCTCCGGCAGGTGGCCGTGAACCTGCTGCAGAACGCCCTGCGTTCCATGGACACCATGCCCGGGCCCAGGCTGGTGCTGTCCGCCGTCCCGGAAACCGTCGAAGGCCGCCTCCACTGGCGGGCCACCCTGGAGGACAACGGCTGCGGCATCGCCGCCGAGGCCCTGTCGCGGATCTTCGACCCGTTCTACACCACCTTCGGCGGCGGCACCGGCCTCGGCCTGGCAGTGAGCCACCGCATCCTCATGGCCCACCGGGGGCTCATGAACATCGAAAGCAAGCTCGACCACGGCACCCAGGTCCACCTGCGGCTGCCGGCGGACGCCGGGTAGCGGAAGGAGAAGGCCTTGATCTACAGCGACGGGCAGGTGGAGCAACGGTTGCGACCTGCACCGGATGGATTTCACATCTGCCGGAACAGGTGCGCGTAGGCCCGGCTGACCGGCAGGGCTTCCGGCCGGTTCTTCAGCACCAGGGTCAGCCGGCCCATCGCATCGTGCCGGGCGGCGGCGATCTGGCGCACGTTCACCAGGGTGCTCCGGTGCACCTGCCAGAACTGCCCGGGATCGAGCTGTCCGGCCAGTTCCCGGATCGGGGTGCGGATCAGCAGCTCGGCGTCGCGGGTGTAGACCGAGGTGTATTTCTCGTCGGCCTGGAAGTAGCAGATCTCCTCCACCGCCACCAGCCGGACCAGCTGGCCGGCCTGGGCCCTGATCCAGCGCAGGGGCGCGCCCGGACTCGAAGCGGAGGACCCGGCGAGCAGTTCCTTCAGCTGCGCCAGCAGGGCTTCCGGCGGCAGGGCCGGAGGCGAGGCCAAACTGGCGCGCAGACGGGCGACGGTCCTGGCCAGGCGCCCGTCCTCCACCGGCTTGAGCAGGTAGTCGATGGCCTCCCGCTCGAAGGCTTCCACCGCGAACTGGTCGTAGGCGGTGACGAACACCAGCCGGCAGGGCGCCTCCAGCCGGGCGGCGAGCTCCAGCCCGGACAGCCCGGGCATGCGGATGTCCAGGAAGGCGATGTCCGGCCGGAGCGCCTGGATCCGCTCCAGCGCCTCCAGGCCGTTGCCGGCGCTGGCGACGATGGCCAGCTCCGGCCACAGTGCCGCCAGGCGCTGGGCCAGGTGGGCCGCCAAATGGGGTTCGTCGTCGGCGATGACGGCGGTGGCGGCGGGAGTCCGCTCGACGTTCACGCCGGCAGCCTCAGGGTGGCCAGGACCCCGCCGCCGGCGTGCTCGGCGATCTCCAGCGAGCCGGAAGCGCCGAACAGGGCGGCCACCCTGGCGCGGATGTTCTCCAGACCGAGACCGTGGCCCGGTTCCGCGGCGAGCCCGGCGCCGGTGTCGCGGACCGTCAGCTGCAGCGTCCCGTCCCGGCGGACCGCGGCGATATCGATGCGCCCGCCGGCCACCCGCGGCTCGATCCCGTGCCGGACCGCGTTCTCCACCAGCGGCTGCAGCAGCATGGGCGGAAAGGCCAGGCCGCGCAGCGGCTCCGGCACGGCGAGGCTGTAGTCGAGCCGCGGGCCCAGCCGGATCCTGAAGACCTCCAGGTAGGCCCCGAGCAGGTCCAGTTCGTCGCCCAGGGTCCCGCCGTCGGCGCGGGTGCGCTTCAGGCTGGCGCGCAGGTAGCGGTTCAGGGCTTCCAGCAGGCGGCTGGCCAGCTTCGGGTCGGCTTCGATGAGGCCGGCCAGGTTGGCCAGGGTGTTGAACAGGAAGTGCGGTTCGATCTGCGCCTGGAGCATCTTGAGGTGAGCCTCGAGGCCGCGCCGCTCGGCTTCGGTGCGCTGCAGCTCGCGGGCCTGCAGCTCGGCCTCCAGGTTCCGGTAGCGCTCCCGCAGGTAGAAGCCGATGGCGCCCAGGGTGCCGAAGAAGATCCCGATGAATTCGGCCCGGGAGGCATGGTCCGACCACAGCGGGCCGCCGGTCCCGGTGAGCAGGCCCGCCGCCAGCTGGCCGATGGCGCTGCCGAGCAGGATGGCGGCCAGGACCAGGCCCCAGCGGAACAGGCTGCCCCGGGGGGAGCAGGCGAAGGCCAGGTGGCAGAGGCCGAAGATGCATAGACCGATGCACTGGGAATAGACGATGTTCTGCCCCAGGGTGCCGCCGAAGCCGACCACCCGGAGCAGCAGCCCGATCAGCCCGTTGGCGGCGAGCATGCCCAGGAACTGGTACAGGTTCGCCCGGGCCGGAACGAAGCGGCCGGCGAAAGCTCGCCGCTGGAATCCGGTCTGGGGTTCTGCCGTCGGGGTCGCCATGGAAGGTCCTCCGTGCATCTTGGTCCAATCCCCCCGCATTGACAAATGATGAAATGCCTCGGCTCAGAAGGCGTAGTACTTGACCCCCAGGGTCAGCGAGGTCCGCACCAGGGCGGCGAATTCGGCATGGGCCCCGCCCAGGTTCCGGGTCAGGGCGGCGAAGACAGTGCAGCGGGACGCCAGGTTCTTCTCCCCGTAGGCGAGCACCTGGCTGCTCCAGTCGCGGGCGTTGGCGGTCCACATCAGGCGCCAGTAGTGGCCGCTCTCCTGCGGGTTGCTCTGCCAGAGCAGCGAGGCGTAATCCCGCCCCAGGAGGGCGGGGGCCTGGCTGATCCCCTGCCCCAGTTCCGCGCGCAGCGGACCGGCCGCGGGCGCTTCCGGCGCGGCCAGGATCCGGGCGGCGGCGGCGCCGGCCCGGGCGAAGTAGTCGGCCTCGCCCCGCCGGGTCAGGCCGTGGCCGTCGTTCAGCCATTCCAGCGCGACCGATTGGCCGTTCAGCAAGGTGTAGGAGGCCCCCAGCAGGCCGGTGCCGCGCCGGGGCGAGGGGCTCTGCACGGCGAAGGGGACCGGGTCGGCGGGCGGCGCGGCCTCCAGGGCCTGGGGGCGCCGGCCCGATCCGAATTCGGCATAGACCAGCCAGGCCTGGCGGCAGGTGAACTGGGCGAAGCCTCCGCAGAACGGGGCGCCCCAGACCGGATCGGCCACGACGGCGCTGACCAGGCCGTCGCCGCCGCGCAGATCCAGCTTGGCCAGGGTCACGTGTTCCGGGGTGGCGGAGCGCTCCAGCCGGCCCGCGTCCTGCTCCCGGGCGAGCATCAGGGTGAGCGGGCCCCGGGTCCAGGTCAGGCGGACCAGGTCGACACCAGGGACATCGCGCAGGGGGTCGGTGCGGCCGGCGTCGAAATAGAGCGGATGGCTCGGGGAGCGGAAGTTGCCCGGACCCCAGGTGAGCAGTTCCCGGCCGGCGGTCAGGGCCAGGCTGTCGTCCAGGCGGATGCGGGCGAAGGCCTGGCCCAGGTAGGCCTGGTCCAGCTCCTGCCCGGCGCCGGAAACGCGCTGTTCCAGGATGCGCGGGCGCAGCACCAGGTCGGCGCGCCCGGTGGACAGCCGCAGGTTGACCCGGGCTTCGCCCGTCCATTGCCCGCTGGGCAGCTGCGCCACCTGGTTGCCGGGGTTGAGCGGACTGTCGCCGGACCGGTCCGTGCCGGTGCCATAGCCCCAGAGCTCGGCGCTGCCGGAGACCCTGCCCGGACCCCCGTCCTGCGCCGCGGCGGCCATGGCGGCACAGGCGAGCAGCGCCGCCAGGGGGCGGGTGGATCCGGAGCGGCTCATTCCAGGTGGCTCACATCGAATTCCCAGGCGGGCACCGCCTTCACCAGGATGTGGCTGTATTCCAGGGTGGTCCTGGCATCGCTGAGCGCGTCGCTGATCACCATGCGGCTGATGAAGGGCACCGCCCGGCCCTTCACCTCGATGCGGTTGCCGTACTCGAACTGGGCGGACTTCAGCTTCTTGCCGGACAGGGACTGGAATTCGGCCTGCAGCCCGGTGCCCCGGCTGGCGGAGACCCAGTAGCGCACCCGGTCGTAGGTCGCCTGCCGGGTATTGGCGCTGAGCTCCAGCAGCCAGCAGCGTTCGCCCTGGACGGTGTCCTCCCCCGCCAGCCGCGCGCTGTAATCGCGCAGATAGTTGGTCGCGGCGATATCGCCGATGGCGGCCTGGCCGGTGAGCCGCTGGCGGGGCGAAATCGGCACCGGCTTCTTCAGCCCCGGCTTGGTCAGCCACATGTTGCGCTGCACCTGGAGCATGCGCGCGCCCTTGCTGCGCGGCGGCTCCAGGGTCTCGGCCAGGCTGGAGTCGTCCACCGCCTTGATCAGCAGGCGCATGGGCGGATCGTCGTCATTGGCCTGGCCGCCGGTGTTCCGGGAGCGCACCTCCCAGGTCAGCCCCGGCAGGCCGCCGCCGCGCGCCTGGTCCGAACTTCTGAGCAGCTGCACCGGGTCCGGGCCGCCGGCATGGGCCGGGACCAGCGCCCCGCACAGGATCCAGGCGGCAAGCAGGGTTTTCATGGGAACCTCCGGTCAGACGTGGGCGAGCGATTCGGTGACGGGACGGCGGGCGGCGCGCCGGGCCGGGAATACCGCCGAGCCCAGCGCCAGCAGCCCGAGCACCGCGAAGGTGAAGAGCATCCGGCCGGCGTCCAGGCCCACCCGCAGCGCCACCCGGCCGCTGCCGTTGGGCGGCGTGTAGGCGATGCCGGCGGCGTTCACCCCCCAGCGCACCAGCAGCGTCAGCGCCAGCCCGGCCAGGCAGCCGGCCGCAACCAGCAGCAAGGCTTCGGTGACGAACAGCTTGACCACCCCGGCCCGGCGCAGGCCGATGGCGCGCAGGGTGCCGATCTCGCGGGTGCGCTCGACCACGCTCATGCCCATCGCGTTGGTGACGCTCATGACCACGATGGTCAGCACGATGCACAGGATGAAGCCGAAGATCATGTCGAACATCCCTTTCACCTGCCGGTAGAAGCCTGAAAGCTCCTGCCAGGTGCTGATCTCCAGGTCCAGCCCGGCGGCGGCGAAGGCCCGCGCCAGGCCCGGCCGGGCGCTTGCGGTCAGGGCGATGCTGGGCAGCAGGACGGTCAGGTGGTCGGCCCGGCCGGGCGCGTCATAGAGGGACTGGGCCATGGCCAGCGGCATGAAGATCGCCTTGTCCTCCAGTCCGGCGTTGCCGGTGCTGTAGGCATGGAGGACGGTGGCGTCCTCGGCGTTGGCCTGGCCGTGCAGGGTGCTCACCAGCAGGGAGGCGTCGTCGCCGTCCTTGAGACCCAGCAGGCCGGCCAGGCCCCGGGCCACGGCGACCCCCTGGGGGGCGTCCGCCGACAGGGCGCCGGAGTCCAGCCGCGGCCCGCGCAGGGCCTTCATGTCTTCCGGCCCGACGCCGTCGGCGAGGAAGATGGTGCTGACGTGCCCGTTCGAGGCCAGCCCGGACAGGGCCAGCCGCGGCACGATCCGGGCCTGGGGAAACTGGCCCCGGACGATCCCCGAGATCCGCATGATCTCCTCCGGGCGCAGCAGGTAGCGCTCCGGGTGGAGCCGCCCCTGGGACTGCATGCCGCGCCTGGCGATGCTCAGGTGGCCGATCAGTTCGCCGTGCACCGCCTGTTCCGTCAAGCCCAGGTAGACGTCCTTGGTGTAGCCCGAGAACAGGGCGACGGCGGCGAAGCCGAAGGCGATGCTGAGCGCGGTAGTCAGGCTGCGGCGGAAATTCCGCCGCAGGTTGCGCAGACCGAGCTTGAGGGTCTTCATGATCTGGCCTCCGGATGGCGATCGGACTCGATCCGCCCGTCCACCAGCCGCACGTGCCGGGGCACATG
>Ga0316217_10000654_pt1 | contig 48168 bp, 96 predicted proteins | sample 1anoAmetaG_FD_203633 | JGI IMG/M metagenome (GOLD analysis project Ga0316217, IMG submission 203633) | Freshwater microbial communities from Trout Bog Lake, Wisconsin, USA - 1anoA | ecosystem: Environmental > Aquatic > Freshwater > Lake > Hypolimnion/Profundal zone | place: USA: Wisconsin...
TGTGGCACTCGCCTTCATCTTTTATCCAGTCCAGTGCTATTTTTGCTGCTTCTAAAGGAGATTCTGCTGTGATGGATTGAATAATCCATTTAACTGTAAATTGTGGCATAATACTTTTTTATTGTTTATACGTTAGTTTTTAAAATTTGTTTCATTTATTAATACAACATCTTTATTTAAATATATTAAACTCTGTAAAGGGGTTGCTTGTGTTTGTTTTTCAAAACCAAATTTCTGTAAAGATTTATCAATTTCACTCCACATAAACTCCTCAACAAAGTTTGGTATTTGTCTTAACAAACCACGTAAAGCACCAACTTCTATTTTAAAAAAAGCAGCTCCGCATGTTCGACTTATGCTATTAAAAGGAAGTTCAATTGAGAATGAACTATACTGGTCAATATCAACATGATAAACGTAATCATGTGTTTTGGAATTATATGTTTTAATGTATTTCATGCTTGTTTTTTAAATTCAAGATATTCTTTATAAGAAAGAGGTTGCTCATTATTTTCTGCTTTAGTATTACAATAAGCAAGATATTCATCTGCATCTTTTGGGTTATAAATAACACCTTCGACAAAGCTTTTTCCGTCAACAATCCAAAATCCAGTTGAACCTTCTTTTCTTTTATATTTTGCTTGTGTCATGCTTATTTATACGGGAGAGTTTGCTGTTTGTTTCATTTTGTTTCAAAAAAAATTTACCTATTTATGTTAAATTAATTTATATGCACTCAGAAATCGTAATATTTTTAATGGGCTTTCAACAAAAGATAAGAGCCTTACATTGGCAAACGACATCATACCCTCGCCACAAGGCATATGGTAAAACTTACGAAGACCTGGACGATTTAATTGATAATTTTGCCGAGGTTTCTATGGGCAAATACGGGAGAGTAAAATTTAATAATGCAACCATTGTTATAAATGACATTGGTGAAGATTCTTTAAATGATTTACTTAATAACGCTATTGAAAGATTAAATGCTGTTACGGGAGAATTAAGTCAGACCGATACAGATTTATTAAACATAAGAGATGAAATGCTCCAGGCAATTAATCAATTGAAATATTTGTTAACATTGAAATAATTGTTCCCTGCCAAAATATTTAGCAATCAGTTTTTCTAACATATCTTTATCTTCATTGCGTTCATTTTTGCTTTCATACCAATAGGTATCTCCTTCAACCATTAAGCCATAGGGATTACCAAAGCTTTTATCTTCTTCTGTGCTAATTAAAATGGTTTCATTTTTTGATTCCAAATCTTCGGCAAACTTTATTATAGATTCCAAATCTGTTGACAAGTCGGCTTCATTAAATTTATCGAAGTTATCTTTCTGAAATTGTTCTTGTTTTGTCATATAAATTATTGTTTATTTTTTTCTCATAGATTTAAAAATAGGTAATTGATACCAGTATTTAACCCCTCTAGGACATTCGGCATCATAATGTTTACCTTCATAATATATCCAACCATGATTATTTACATAATCTATACGTTCCAGGTTCTTTGGAGTTCCATATAAGTCCAGCATTTTTTTGCCCCATATGCCATGTTCTGTATATACCAGGTCGCCCCAATGTTCTTTAGCAAAAGCTTCGTCTTCTGCACAAAGAAACATGTCAGTGAGTAATACAACAAGTTTATCTTCTTCAACGAGTTTAGGAAAAGACTTTTCCATATCTTCTGCGAATTCGACACACAAGCCATTGTTTATATCCCAACTTTTGCATTGGTATTCATAACGGTATTGTTTTGATAATCTTTTAATTTCTGCTGTAATGTCCATGTGTTGTTTTATACCTTCTTATACGTTGTTGCCATGAATTTGTTTCACTTTCTTTAAAGAAAAACAAACATAAAACCAAACAGAAAATAAACTAACAGCCTTCCCCCGATTTTACATTTTTATTTGTATATCCAAAATACACGTTTGTTTTGCTTTTAAAATAAAAACCCCCCACCTTTTTGAGGTGAGGGTAAATGTCAAAATAAACATGAAATACAAAAAATACAAAACAAAAGTTGTGAGTATATAAACGTAAAATTTTAAAAAAAGTTTCAATTCTTAACGAATTTCTTTTTTTGGTATTTTAAAATGTTCATATGTCTTTTTCTGACTATGTAAGTAATCAGTAAAAGCCTTTTTATAAGCCCTTGCATTTGAACTAACAACATTACATTCATAGCTGAAAGACTTTGCTCTCTCACAATCTCCATCGCAATCTTCACAGCAATAACCAGTTAAATGGTAATCTTCATAGCTTACAATTCTTACTTCACCTTGAGGTATGCCAAAGGTTGAAAGTTTGCGTTGCATGTAATTATAATTATAATTGTAATGTGAATAAGCATCCACAAAAGGCACAACTATTTTATCCTGAATGAAATCAATACAATAATTTCTTGTTTTATTCAAATATAAATTAGCATATTTGATAACTTCTTCCAAATCCATTTGATAAGGAATCTGTGTATTCATGGGAAACATTTTATCCTTAAAAGCGTCCTTTAAAATGGACAGCATACCTTCATCGCTATACCATTTATCGTTTATTTTACAGTGATGTGTGTTTCTTTTCTTCAACAGTGTATCGTCATGCAATCCTTTGAACATAGCCATCATTTTCTCTCTTGAGATATGGTTATGTTTATGTAGGAATATGATTAATAGGAAAGCAACTGTTTTGCTATCTAATTCGTCATAGCTGTATGTGTCAAAACCAATAAGTTCGGTTGATATTTTCATATTGTTATTGTTTTCTTGATTATACGAAATTAAAATGAAAATGTTACAGTTGCCAGGGAAAAAATTGTAGCACATAGGGGAATTGAACAAATGTTAAAATTTTGTTAAAATAAGATAGTTCATAGAACCAATTATTTGTTCGACTATTTATTTTAAATAAAAATATGGAATGTAAATTTTGTAAAAAACAAATTAGTAATATTGGAGGGTTAATTCAACATGAAAAAAAATGTGAATATCTTCATTTAATTAAAAATGAAATAATAGATTTATATGTAAACAAAAATTATTCATTTAAAGATTTAAAAAATAAATTTAAAATGCAATATTCTGATTTTTCTTATATAATTGACGATAAAGTTAGGAGCCCTTCTGAATCAAGAAAAGTTGCTCAAATAAAATATCCATATAAACACACAGAACAATCAAAACAAAAATTGAGAGAAGCCAGGTTAAAATTTATGAAAGAAAATCCAGATAAAACAGCTTGGAGAAAATCTAATTTATCTTATCCTGAAAAATTGTTTTTAAATAAATTAATTGAGTTAGGTTGGGAAACAAAATATAGAGTAGAAAGAGAATTTTCTGTTTTCCCTTATTTTATCGACTTTGCTTTTGTAAATGAAATGGTTGCTGTTGAAATAGATGGGTCGCAACATTTATTACCAGAGAGAGCAGAATCAGATAAAAAGAAAGAGGAATTATTAATTTCATTTGGATGGCATATTATAAGAGTAACAGAAAATGAAATAAAAACTAATTTAAATGAATTTATGATTAAGTTAGAAAAGATTTTAAATAATAAAGAAAAAGTTAACAAAATTAGTTTTGGGGTTTTTAAATCTAAAAAAGAACGTGTAAAAATGGCTCCTGGAGTTTTTAAAAGTGAGAAGAAAAAATTTATTATTAAAAAAAGAAATGTAAATGGGCTAACTGATTTAGAAATAAAAAGTGCATTAAATCAAAGAAAAGTAGAGCGTCCACCTTTAGAACAATTACTTAAAGAAATAGAATTAACAAATTATTGTGCTGTTGGTAGAAAATATGGGGTAAGCGATAATGCAATAAGAAAATGGATTAAAACTTATAAAAAAAGAAACATATAATAGAATCGCATATCGGTTATGCTCCGATGACTTAGCCTTGAAAGGACCACGAGATTACTGATTTCTCCAATGCGACATTTTATAAAACAAAAAAGGAGGACAACATTTCTGCTATCCTCCTTCCGTATATTTTATTTTAATTAACTTAACTTCGTAATATACATGCAAGAACAGCAAGACGGAATCTTTCCTCCTCACGTTCTATTCTGTTTATGTTGTTAATTGTTTTCATGTTCTTGTAAATATTTAAAAATTTTTCTTTTTCCTTTATATAACGCAAATCTAAATAAAAAGTTTCAAAAAGTCAAATTTATTTTAAACGGATTAGGAAGAAAAATGTTTCAAAAAAATAAAAGAAATCTGGTTACACAGCTTATCCAACACCAAACTCGATGATTCGGATTTGCCCCTTCCATTGGATACTCGTTTGGTTATTTCTCCAATGTCGTTCCCCTTATCTTCCGATAAGGTTTCTTAATAGCCTAGCAGTTTCCCTGCTTCCAGTCTTACCTCACCAGACTTCTTTTATTCTTGATAACAACACTCAACGATTGTTGTTGGCTCTGTTTCTTTTCCTGTGTATTTAATATTTGACCTGGCTCCACATCCATCATAATACCAATTATCAGATTTTGATTTTGCATAATCTTCTGCTGATTCTAAATCGGGGGCAGCAACAAGCAAAATACCTCTTCCATATCCACCAGCATCCCATTCAAATTCAAATATTTCCATTTTATTGTTTTTTTATTGATTATACGTTAAAGAAATTATTTTGTTTCAAAAATTCTCATCTTTACAACTATCCATTATTTTTTGCATATCAACATCATAGTTTTCAAGTATGTCTAATATTTCTGTAAGCAGGTCTTGTTCAAGTTCTTCGTAATCCTTTGAAAATTCATCAATTTCCTGTCCATCAAAATTAGTTACAATATCAACATCGTTCCTGTTAAAGCGTTCAACAAGAGAAACTGAATTGCCTACCGAGGCATAACATGGAGAACAATCAAGATTCAATTCAGCAGAATTAACACTGCCCCAATTTTCAATGATTGTTTGTATTTTCTCAATTAACTGTGTTTTGTTTAAAATTTCCATTTTTTATGTTTTTTTATTGATTATACGTTAAAGAAATTATTTTGTTTCGTTTTCTGAAATTTTATTATCATCAATTATCCAGGGAATGAATTCATCTTCCTGATACATAGAAGCAAAATCTTTATCATTTTTTAACAAGGATTCAAATTCTGAGCGTAATTCTTTCGCTTTCTCAGGATGTTTTTTGAGGAAATTTTCAACTCCTTTCTTTGTCATAAATATTGTTTTATGTGATTAAACGGGCGGCTGTTAAAAAGGTTTCAGAATGTAGTAACATAATTAAATAAAGCAATTAAATTAAATGCAAAAGAACTTATTATTATCCATTTTAATAAATAATAATACATTGATTCTTTTTCAATGCCAGGGATTCCATATTTTAAATGAGCAATTCCATAAAATCCATCACCTGCAATTTTGCCGATTAATGCTAAAATAACCCATTTGCTGTAAAATGTGGGCGGATTAATAATTATCATTATTGCCATTATATAAGTTGCGAACCAAGCAAAAGATTTTGTTATTTCTTTACTTATTCTCCAATTTAAAACAATCTGAATGGCGAGCATAATTGAAGCCCAAAATAGAAATTGATGCCAAACATTAAAATTTATTAAATAATTATATATAATAAAAACGTCCAGAGTAAACCAAATACCATTCCGCAATCTTTGTTCTTTGTCAGTAGCAATAATAGTATATATTAATTCATAAGCTATGTTGTAAGAGCATACAACAAGAGGAATCATGCACCAATGCCAGTTATATGCAATTGCAATAAAACAAATGTAAGTAAATGCCCAACCAGCGGCTCCAAAATACTTTAAAGTTTTGTATTCCATATTAATTTTTCTTATTTATACGGACGGCTGTTAAAAAGGTTTCAATTTTCTTGATACAAACTATCAAATATCCAATTACAAAGGCAAGAAAAATACTTGTATGCAATGGTGCAATTCTGTTGCTTGTGCATAAATAAACGCAGATTAATAAACCAAAATAAAACGGAATATATTTTTTAATTTTATTCATAACCTTTGCCTTTATTTCTTTTAAATTCGCGGGAAGAATTTTTATCCGCTTTCTTTTTCTTATCTGTATGCACTGAGGACTTTGGATTCCAATTAATCTGAAATGTTTTATTTTCAATGGCTGCTTCTCTCTCAATGCCTCTTACACGTTTTAAAGTAGCAAGGTTTTGTTCGGTCTTGTTTTTCTTTTTACCTTTGGCAACTATTTTTGTTTGTTTGTTTTTCATAGAAGTTTATACGATAAATAGAGGGAGAAAGTTTCAGTTATATAAAATATAAAGTGGTCTGTCTGGAATATCTCTGTTTAAATCGGCTTCATCTAAATCAATTTCATCAAGATAAGCATATCCGTTATTGGTAAGCGAACCACCCATTAAGAACACACAATAACCTTTTGAATCATTAAAAGGTTTACTTTCTCTTATGAAGATTGTTTTTTCATCTTTTAAATACCTGTCACCCAAGCATTTTTCCTGAAAGTTGGAATTGAGTTTTACTCTAACTCCATAAACAGCATCTTTAATTTGTATCATACTTTCTTATACGTTAATTGAGGGAGAATGTTACAAACCAAGCAACTTTTTTTCTTCATCTGAAAGTTTAGCTAATGCTCTTTCTTTCTTTTCGATTTCTGAAACTACTGTTCTGTTTGATATTTCAACAGAAGCATAGAATTGACCTTCTTTAACTTCAATGTTTGGTCTGTCTTTGAAAATCCTTCTGAAATAAGCCACTCTGGTTTCTGCGCTCATGCCCCATGTTTTTGAATCAATATCAAAGGATATATGAACAGATTTTCTTGTTGGTTTAAAATCAACAATTCTTTCTGCTACTGAAAAACACAAAGAGTAATAGCATTTATCTGCAAGGTGTAAGGCTATTTCGTCAAGGAATCCTGTATAAGTTCCTAAATGAGAAGTAGATTTTACTTCACAATCACCTTCGGTGGTAACGTTCCATGTTCCGTAAACGTTAAGGTAGTTTTTTGAGTTATCTTCCATGTTATTTTTCTGATTTTTGTGCTTGTTCTGAAATTTTATAAAGTTCAGATACTTGTTCATGAGTAAATTTTTGGCAACCAACCTCAATTCCTTCTTTAGTTATTTTGGCGGTGTAACTACTATTTAAAAAAAACTCTTCGTAGAAAGGTTGTTGAAATTCAACTTTTTTTCCTTGTAAGGCTTTCATAAACTCTTCTTCTGAAATAATAAGAGTGTCTGAATCTGTTAATCTCGTTATTCTGGTTAATTCATTGGTGCTGAATTGGAAAGCAATATAAGATGATTTTTCTTTTTTAATTTCTGCTGTGTTAAAATCAATGTCATTAGCAAAAGCAACTTTTAACATTTCCATTCTAACTACTAATGAAGGATTTGTTTCTAATGCAAAGAAATCAATTTTTTCAATATTTGGGAATGTGTGTTTCATGTTAGATGTTTTATTTAATTACTTATACGTGGCTGTTATGAAAATGTTTCAGTTTAAAGGTTTTAAAATCATATAATCTGCCAGGTCTTTTAAAGGTATTCTGCCATATCTGGGAGAAGAATAATATCCTTGCACTTCAAATTGTTTTTTCCACTGCTCAAAGGCTAGTCTTGCTTGCTTTTTGCTTGTATATGTATCTGAATGGTGTATTGAGAACCCATCAGGGGAGAGAACATCATATTTTTGTTTTGCCATTATTCTATTTCTTTAATTTCGTGGTTAATAATTTTGGTCTGTCCATCCTGATAAGATATATCATAATCCATTTCGGATGCAATTTCCTGAATTAAATCGTCAGTTATTTGTCTATCAGATTCAATGTCTACTCTGATTTTTACATAAAAAGACTTTTCAAATTTTGGCATATATTTTTATGGTTGATATTGAAGAAAAAATTCTACTTTTAAATCGGTAACAAATCTTGCTAATGTAATCAAATCATCGGGGTCAAGTTCAATTTCGCCATCTGTGCAGAGGTTAAAATTGCCATCAAAGAAAAGCCATGCAACTTTTTTGCCCTCTTTATGATAAATGGTGTATGAATCAGATTCTTCTGCTTCAAATTTTGCAGTGAATAAACCGCTTGTTTCCGTTACTAACTTTTGCATTGTGTTTGTTTTAATTAGTTATACGGATAAGAAACTATTTTGTTGCACTTTTAACAAGTTTTAATTCATCCAAAGGTATTCTTCCAAGTGGAGTATCAGCTAAACTAACCTGAACGTCCCCATCATCAATAATAATCATCCATTCGATAATAGCCGTATATGTTTTTTTATCATCAAGGTCTCTCCATTTTACTTTAGTTCCTTGTTCGAAACGCTGTCCAAAAATTTCAGCCCATTCAATGAACCAGTATTTATTTCCGCTAACAAAACTTCTTTGTTGTCCTAATTCGCTGATTTTAATATCTGTATTTTTTGGAGTTATCATGTTGTTTGTTTTATGTAATTACTTATACGTTAGGTTTAGAATTATGTTTCAACTTACCCAAAACATTATTGTTCCTGGGTCATGCCACTCTGCAAACCATCCATTTTTTTCCAACAATTCAAGAAATTCTTTATGAACACCAAATATGTATCTTTTTTCTTTATAATCTTCGTTATAGTAATCAAACAATCGAAATCCGTCAGATGCTTCATCACCGTTTTCGCCACTGCTCCAAATCCCATTCTCACTTCCATTGAAGTCCTCTGTTGTTCGCATGAACAATTTTGGATATTTAGCTTTGATGAGTTCCATCATTTTTTCCCTGCTTGTTGCCTTCATTGTTGTTTGTTTTGATTGATTATACGATATTGCTAAAAAAATGTTTCAAAAATTAATTACAATTTTTACACCTCAGTTTCTGTAATGAATACAGAAAAAGTTTTTCCCTCTTTTGTTTTTAACCACATGTTACCGCAATTTTCATCAATAGATTCAATTTCATCATCTATTTGAGAAACCACATAATTAGCAATTTGTTCTTTGATTTCTGCTCTTTTAGATACGGGTTCGGATACTAAAGACAAATCATTTAAATCGTATTTATATCCAATCCAATCAACAAATTCTTGTGCTGATTCTCCGTCCATAAATGCTCTTTCAATGGTTTCATCTTCAGTGCAATCATTGATTGATACTCTGTATTTTTCAAAAAGTTTGTTTTCAACTTCTGTTTTAAAACTATGAAATGTTTCTGTTCTCATTTTTTTTTATTTTATATGATTATACGCGGCTGTTAAAAAAAAGTTACATTATTTCGTCTGGTTTAACATATACAACCCAGGTTACAAGACCTTCTGCAAACCCACTTTTTTATGCCGCAATAGATTCAATATCTGATAAGGTTTTTTTGTTAAACACTTTTTCTGTTATGTTTACAGGTTTTTCTTCTTTGTAAATGATATATATTTTATTCATGTGGCTTTTAGATTTAATTACACATTTCTGCTGCTTTTTTTAAAGCATTTATTCTTATTGTTTGGTCAACTATTGAAAACCAATATATAAGTGAATCTATTGGTTTAAGACTTAAATATTCAGGGAAGTCTGAAATAGAGCCTAATTCATATTCTTGTAAGTAATCACAAAAACCTGCTGCTAATAAACAATCTGTATTATTCATTTTTCTTTCATAAGGCGGCAATTCAAAAAATGCTGCTGCTTTTAGATATGTTTCTTTTCTTTCTTCTTTTGTATATTTTTCCATGATTAAATATTTTATATTCTTATACGTGTTTATTTAGAGAATGTTTCGTTTTCTTTAAAAGTAATAATAAATTTGCTGTTAAATTTGGGACAACATTTACTGCAACTTCTTGCATCTTGTGGTTTTCTGTGTTTATAATAAACGTGTCCATTTGGGCAATGTCCAATATATTTACCTTGTATTTTAACCCCATCAGATGAACATCTTTCGCCAGTGCAACCAATTTCTTTTGCTTGAGCTTTCCAAACATAATCGTGTCCATGTCCACCACCGACTAAAGCGTGTGCAATTTCATGGAGTATAGTGTTTTTAACTGACGATTCTTCTCTTAACACATTGGTTCTTGATGACAACGATATTGTTCGACTTCTATGTCTGCATTGTCCATGTCTTCTAACTGCATTATCAAATTGGAGTATCCATCCTCTTTGAGTTAAACCATGTTCTTTCATTAAAGAAAGTGCAAGCGTTTTTATTTCATTTAATTCCATGTTTCTGTTTGTTTTCTTATTTATACGCATCTGTTAGGAATTTGTTTCATTTTCTTTAAAGAAAAAACAAACAAACAGCCGTCCCCCAATTTTACACTTTTATTTGTATATCCAGTTTACATGTTATCCTGGGGAGAGAAAAAATAATATAAACAAAATTAACCGTTCAAAAGAACTTAGACAATATTGCCCAAATCCTCATTTCCTAATTCAATCACTGCGTAACCGCTAGTGTCCAAAGGCATTAATTCCCCACAACGGATGGGTATCTTATTTTCATATAATTTCCTTCCTTCTTTCTCTATGTTAATTGCTGCATTCATATCTCTATTATGTTTAACTCCACAATCTGGACATATCCATTCCCTATCATTTAGTGTTAAATCCACTTTCTTATAACTACAATTATTACATAACTTGCTTGATGCAAACCATCTTCCTACTTCTATAACACTTCTATCATTCCAATTAGCTTTATATATTAACTTACTCTTAAAATCATAAAGTGATAGTTCTTGTATACTCCTTGCTAAATGGTGGTTTTGCATCATTCCTTTTATATTTAAATCCTCAATTGCTATAGCTTGGTTTTCGTTAATTAATTTATTGGATACATTATGAAGGTATTCTTGTTTTATATTATTTAATTTTTCATATAACTTAGCCAATTTAATTCTTGATTTATCTCTATTCTTAGAACCTTTATACTTTCTAGATAACTCTCTATGTAATTTAGCTATTTTCTTTTTATTGTTCCTTTTTATTTTAATATTATCATATTCATTACCTTTGGAATCAACAATAAACGATTTAATACCCAAATCAATACCTATAATATCATTTATTGGTTTAAAAACTTCTTTCATTAAACCACCATCAACCAAAATACTTAAAAAATATTTGCCAGATTTTGTTTTTGTTAGGGTAGCAGACCTTATACCATCTTTATGTTTATTTAGATAGTTAGCATATTTATCCGAACAACCAAATTTAATATCCTTCAGTTGTTTGATAAGTGTTAATTTAAAAGTAGAATAGTCATTTCTAGATGATATAGCTTCTGAAGGAAACCTACAACTATGTTGATTATCATGTTTTGATTTAAATTTAGGGAAGCCATTTCCATTTACAAAAAATCTTTTATATGAATCAAGCATGTTAATAATAGCTTGTTTCATAACTTTGGTGTTATGTTCAGCTAAGTAAAAATACTCTTCTGATTTAGTCCAATTATTATGAAATTCATTACCAATTGATTTCATATTAGCGGTTTCACCGCTTAATTTATATTGTTCAATTTTGTAATTAAGAGATAGATTATATACCTTACGATAAGAACCCAACAAGTTATTAATATAAACTTGCTGTGTTTTATTTGGATATAATCTTATTTTAACTGCTCTTAACATACTATGGGTGTATTTACATTCTTTATTATAAATATATGGAAAAATTAAAAAAACAAAATAATTAATAAAATTTTTTGTTTAATTATTGATAATTTTGTACAAAATTGTCTAATTTTTAATTAACAGTTTCTAACCCCACCTTTTTGAAGGGTGAGGTTAATTTTGAGGATACTTGCCATGAAATCTTTATGCCTGTTCGGTGTATAGTTTATAAATATCTTCTACAACGGTGTCAGTTGGTTTGCGAAGTAGTTGAGTTACCTTGTAAAGCAGGTCAACATTTTCGCCTTTTACGCCATCTTTTTCCAGTTTCAAACAAACATTTGCCAGTATGTCTTTTGCTTCCGTTTTGGCAACAACGTTTGTTTTCTTTGCGGTTACTGTGGCATGTTTGCTGTTTTCTTTCTTTTTGCCGCTTGCTTTAAGTTCTTCTGCTGCCTTAAATAGTTCTTCCATCTTTGCATCAAATTCCTCAACGGTTTTTGATTTTCGTGAGATAGATAGGGCGAGGTGAGCCGATACATCATTATCAGAAATCATTTGCTTTTGTTTCTTGCTAAAGCCAGCGATTTTCAACATGTTTGAAATGTTTGACGTTGCTTCGCCTGTTTTTTCAGATACTTCTGCGGGAGTATAACTGCACACTTCGATAAGGCTTCTTATTACTTCCGCTTTTTCAAGCAAAGTGAAAGGTTTGCCTGAATTTTCAATAATTTGTGTTAAAAGTTCGCTTTCAAAACTTACATGTGCCTTAAATTGGCATGGCACATATTTAATGTCTATTCCTTCAACATTGATAAGGTAATGAACGGCAGTTATACGCCTGTTTCCTGCATAAGTTACACGCTCAGGCGCACCTTCAACTTTTCCGAAGTCAGGGTTAGGTTTAACCATTAACGGAGTGATAATTCCGTTTGCTCTGATAGACGCAATTAATTCCTGCATGTCTGCATCTTCGATATTAATTACACGTCTGTTGTTTGGGTTTACACCAATGCTGCGAGGGTCAAACAATCGAATGTCTGTTTTCTTGTCCTTATTAAGAACAACCTCTTCTTTGTTTTCCTGATTTTCTAATACTGCGTTTTCTGTGTTCATGGCTTTATTTTTTTTCTGTTTTAATCGGCTTAATTGTGTATGGTCTATCCCAACATTCTTTTGCATATTTTCTTGCTGCTGCTTTACTTGGAAATGTTCCTAATTCATGTTGTTTAAAACCTCCATGAAGAATAAGTTTACACTCTATTGCTTTTGCCATTGTTTCTGTTTTATGTATTCTTATACGGAGGATTTTTCAAATTGTTTCAATTTTTCCAAAAGAATTTTATTTTCAATTTTTGAATTTTCCAATTCCTGTGTAACTTTTTTTGTTTGTTGTAGGCAAAATTCAATTTGTTTACTTTGTCTTTCCATTGTTGACGCAGATTCACGTGAAATACGTTCAGCGTTTTTTGCTCTTATTTCATTTTCAATTTTCGCTTGTTCAACTATTTCAACAACAAACTTTTTAATAGAAGCAATTTCCCGAACAAGTTCGTTTGTAATTCGGGGAGAATTTACTTTACTTTCTTTTTTAACAGAGGTTTTTTCTTTAACAACCTTTTCAAGTTTCTTTATTACCTCTTTAGGGCTTATTTGAACAGCTTTAACTGTCTTGGCAATGTCAACCACTTCGGTTGATGCTTTAATATCCTGGTAGGGTTCGTATTGAGTTAGTATGTCATTTTTAACGACTGTGCCAAACTGTTTAAGATATTTTTTTGCTATGCCAGATTTTACACCAGCTTTTTGCATTGTGGTTTTACCTTCAATGAAGTCAGCATTTCGATATAAGTCAAAATAATATTGTTTTTTTTTCATTGTGTTTATTTTCTTATTTATACGAAATTTTTAAAAAAATGTTACAACAGTTTTATTAAGGTCAACATCGTAACTGCTTTTGCCTGTTTCATCAACGTAAAGATTTGGATATATTGGAGAAACAACACGCTGCAATTTATTGAAGTTGATTTGACCACCACTACCACTTTTATCTCCTACATTTAATTTTTTTGATGTGAACAATTGAATTATTTTCCCATCATATTCTAAATTGTAAGGGTCTTTAAATTGGTTAGGAATTATACTAATTTCCCAATTTCTTTGTTTAACATTTATCTGTGAACAATCGGGAATAGTAATTTTTAATTTAGGTAAGTTAATTTTTTTAATTTCTTTTCTTATGGCGACATCAGCGCGTTTTTCCGCAAGTCTTTTTTGTTCATCTTCTTTTTGTTTAAAAACTTTAAAATCGTCTTTTAATATTCGACCATTAAAGTTTATTGCATAATTTTTTGATATGTCTGATTTTATGCCAGCTTTTTGCATTGTTGTTTTACCTTCAATGAAGTCAGCATTTTTATACAGATTGAAATAATATTGTTTGTCTTTTTTCACTGTGTTTGTTTTATCTTATTATACGTTGTTAATTCAAAAATGTTTCAATTTATCCAATAAAAAATATTGATATAATCATGGCAGAAGTTGCAAAATAATCAAAAGTAATATATCTTACATTTTCATGACCTTTTCTTTTTAATATTTTTACTATTGTTTCTTGATATTCATGGTTTTTAAAATTAATATCAAAACCATCATTTCCTCTTGATTTTAAATGATTAATAAACAATATTGACTTAGGAGTAAAATTGTTGTGCATAACAAATAAAAAATCATCGTTGTTTCCATTTTTAGAAAAGGCATTACATAAATCAAGATTTGCAATATCAATTATACAGCCCCTTAAATCCAGTATGTTTCCCTCTTTATAATCTGAATTTTTTTTAATTATTTTTTTAACTTTTTCGTATCTATTATGGTTAATCTCTCTCGCTGTATAATTTATCTTTTTGGCTCTTTCATTCAACCAGTCTAACAAATAAAAATTTTCACTTGGCAAATCAATTACATTAAATTCACTTGTCTTTAACAAAGGGAGAGAAAAATGTTCTATTATACATTGCAAAATAAAATCTTGTGAACAAGTTTTTGCAATTTCGTATGACTGTTCATCAGTCCATTTAGGTAGTGATAATTTCATTGTGTTTGTTTTTATATTTATACGTGGATACAACAAAAATGTTTCATTATATCCACGTATTTTAAAAATTATTTATTAAGATAATTATATTTGGCACAAATTTTTTAACTGTAAAGCTATTTTCTTTTCGGTTGTTCCCCAATCCATATTTTTGTGTTTGTTATTTTTTATGGCACTTATCATTTTGTTGTGGTTATAACTTTTTTCCCTCATAAACGTCAACAATGTTTCAGTAAACAACCTTTTGCTAACACCATTACTGGATAAACCCAATTCATGCAACTGTTTCATTTTATTAAGCATATCCACACCGCTTGTAGTTACGACAAACAATCTTTCAGAAAAAAGTTCAGACGCTTTCTCCCTTGTTTCACCTGAAAGTGCAGCCAATACAATGCTTTGTGGTATTGTGGGGTGATTTTCTGCTACTGATGTTCCAATTAATTCATAATCTCTTTTACGTTTTGCAGGAGTTTCAGCGTCTTTAATAACGTTGTTTAAAAAATTTACAAACTTCCATTTTTTAGCAACAGTATTCAACAAACGCATTACTTTGTTTTTGTCAAGCCCTACTTCACAAACTTGACATAGAATGGTATGTGATTCTTCTTTCCTTATGGTAAACATGTGATGACCATCAATTGTTTCAAATCTTTCTAATTTTTCGTTCCAATGTAGAATAACTAACCGCTTAGGACCTATCTCCTTAATTGATTTGCTCATTTTTGGAAGATGTGATTTAACTGCTTCTCTGTTTGAATCTGCATTTATTACCATTTCATACTCTTTTGGAGAAATGAATATGTAAATATTTCCATCTATCATTTTGAAAAGTTTGCCTGAAGGTTGTTTGTATTCGACAATATCATCAAAGATGCTTTTTTTCACATTTGATAAAACTGTCTTTCCTACTACCTTTACTACTTTTGTCATTTCTTTTGTTGCAGTTTCCATGTTTTTGATTTTTTTGTTTGTTTTGAAATATACATTCTTATACGTAAGTGCACCACAAAAGGTTTCATCTTTTAAGAAAAAAACAAACAGAAAAAAACAAACAGCCGTCCCCCAGTTTTACATTTTTATTTGTATATCCAGTTTATTTTAGCCAGGACGGTTTATATAAAATAAAAAAAACCCTTACCGATTTCTCAGTAAAGGTTTTGGTAAAAAACGCCCGTTTCAGAATTTAAAATAGTTATCGTTTACTGGTTGTGTCTTTCTTTCCCGTATAACCTTGCTTTAATACTGCTTGGTTTCCGCTATTTACAGGCACATAGGTTGATGTTGTATTTCCGCTTCGCCTTTGTTGTCGGTTTTCATTTACTTGCTGATTCTGTTTTATTTCGGCTTCTGTTTTACTACCCGTTGAACTGGTCTTTGTTGGCTTAGTTACTGTTGTTGAACTGGTTTTCGTTACTGTTGGTGCTGTTTCGTGAACTGTTGTCGGTGTTGTGGTGTGTGTTGCTGTCGGTGTGCTTGCGTGTGTTGTGGTTGATGCTGAAACGTGTGATACTGAAACAGGATGGCTTGTTACAACTACCCCTCCTGCCATAGTTTGTTGTGGTATTGCTGTTAAAGCGGTTAAAAATAAGGCAAAAAGTGCGGTGATTAATGAAAACTTCTTCATGTTTAAAATTGGTTTTTTGGTTAAAAAATAATTGTGATTGATTATACGTGTTTATTAAAAAAATGTTACAGTTTATTTACTGTTATTTGTATTTGATTGTGATGATTTAATCAACAATCCAAAGATAAAGGTTATACAAACAGCATCCCACCATCCAAGTTCGGCTGCAAGAACACCTGCTTTTGCTGCATTAGGAAACATGGCAAAGATATGAGGATAAACTGACCACAAAATTGTGCCGTTAAGGGTTGATAGCGCAAGCAATAAAAATGCTCCTGTTATTGCTGAAAATACTCCGAATAAAAATTGACTTAATGTATTCATTTTATTTTTTTTAAAGGTTAATTAATGATTGTGATTGATTATACGCAGCTGTTAAAAAAAGGTTGCGTTATTTTTGAATTAATTTTTCTACACTATCGCATGGAACGCATGTCATGGTATAGGCATAATACTGTCCTCTTTCGGCATAACATAAACCTGTTCTTTTATCCTTAAAATATGTTATTTCAATTGTGTGATTAGTTGAAATAAAATTAGATTTACCTTCGATATAAGAAGGTTGAGCGCTGTCATCGCATGAAGTTAAAAAGATGGATGCACAAACTGATAATGTTAGAAATAGTTTTTTCATGTTTTAATATATAATTTTTTTTGTTACGACAATATCGTCATTTTCGATTAGTTGACCTCCATTGATATATTTTGCCATGATTACGGTATCTTCACCCCAATCACCCATTTCACCAACAACATCAACGCTTATAACTTCTTCTGCTTCAAGTTCAATTCTGATTACTTGAGGCATTTTTGCAAGAAGTCTTTCTTTTGTTTCGGCAATGATTACTCCTTTTTGTTGTCCGTAAATTGAAACTAAAAATGCTGTTTTATTCATGATTTTTCTGTTTATGTTGTTATACGAAATTAGATATGAAATGTTACATTTGAGAGTTATATCTTTTAATTATTAATTCAAACAATGCAGCCAATTCAACATCTGTTGCTTTGTCAAAATCAAATTCAGATATATGCTGATTGTTTTTGGTTGCATCCAAATTAACGTTTTTCCATTTCATTAATGATTTTGAAAAACCTTCTTCACGAGATTTTATTTCATTAATTCGATTTATGATTAATTGTCTTAGCATATAATTAGTTATACGTGGTTAGGGAGAAAATGTTTCAGGCATAGATAAAAGTTTTCTCATTAATTTTTTTCACTTCAAAAATTTCTTTGTTTCTCATTTTTTCGTGAAATTTTCTTGCGACTTTTTCATTTGTAAATACTTTGCCTCCATCCGAGATATAAGCATAATGATAACCTCTTCTTGTAAACCTCTGAAAAAATCCGTCAGTATTCTTGCAATAGATTACCCAATATTCATTTAACTCTTTCCTTTCTTTCGGCTTATTGTTTCGGGTTATTTTTTTGTCAAGTTTTTTGTTATCAAACATTCTTTCAAGTGCGTATTCATTGTTAAACTTGAAATAAATCATAAATTTATCACCGTAGTATTCCCTCCATTCTTTATATGTATCAAGCAAATGCTGAGTAGTGAGAATTGTAGTTTGAGGCTTTATTTCATGTCCTGTGCTTGTAATATCTTCTTCTTTCCAGTAATAAACTTGTATATTTAAATGGACACCTTTTGCTGCCAGTTCTTCAATTGACATGGCGTTTCTCATTCCACCAACAAAGAACCCTTTGAAGTTCTGAAAGGTTGTTGAGCTTGTGCCTTTTCCATATAATGATATTCCTTGATGCCATCCAAAATTTTTATCTGAATAGATATACGATTCATCATTAAATTGTTTTGCGCTTGCTTCACCGCTTTTAATACTGTCTTGTCTTACTTTTTCAATTTGCGCCAATATTTCCTCTTTGGTTGCAAGTAAATTTCCGTTTGTTATCCAAGTATTGTTGCTCCAGCTTCTTGCTCGTTTTTGCCCTCTGTTTGTAATTTCATAAACATTATTGTCGCCACCTAAAATCATTGGCAAAAATTGGTTATTAACCTTAATGAATTGTTTGTTGTAAAAAATGCTGTATGACATGTTTTTTGTTTTTTCTTAATTATACGTTGGAGCCAGGAAAATGTTTCAAAAATTATGCAATAGGAGTAGAATATTTTATAAAAATTTTACTTTCATCCCCATTTGCTTTATCTAATAACTTTTGATTATTACTTTGAGCCATTGTAGGATATAAAGGAAAAGAAGGTAAGGCTAATGAAACATATCTGTTTTCTCGAACATTATAAGTTTCATTCAAGTATTTTGCCATTTTCTTTAACTCTTCTTCTGACCTTAATCTTGTTTTCATATACCTTATTATACGGTAATGGGGAGAAAATGTTTCAACTTACTGAATCAATGTCAAGCAATTCTTTGTCTTCTCTTTCTTTAATTTGACAATCAATTGCATTTTTTGCATATTCAAGCAATCCACTTTTCTCATGTTCACTGCCATAAAATCCCCAACAAGAATCAATTTCTTCATCTTCATCTTGATTGTTCATTATTTTGTAGCCATATACATCGCCTGTAATATATTGGTCGTATGTTTCTACTTCACTTTGAAGTATTTTTGTTACCTTTTCAAGTAATTCTTTTGATATACGTTTTACTGAATATTCTTCTCTAACCTTTTCTTTTGAAATAAAAATAAAACCAATTTGTCCACTATCCCAAGGGCAAGAAAAAGGTGAAGTTGAAATTGTTTCGCCTCCATGTGAATACATGTATATTGGCAATACAACGGCTGCATCCAATTCTTTTTCAATGTATTTGCGCATTTCTGCCCAACCATTAAAATCCTCTGAATCAATTAAGTGAACCTTTTTTGAATCACCCAAAGTATGACGTTTTGCAAAACACGCCATTGTTCCCTGGTTATCAAATGCTGTGCGAGGGTCTTCGGCACATGTGTCTGGTAAAATTGAAATTTTATAACCTTTGTATTCTATTGAATTTTCCATTTTGTTTGTTTTCTTATTTATACGATTGAGGGAGAAAAAGGTTACATTTTTATTTTATAAAACGAACATAATAACTTCCCCCCTATGATATATGTTTTGTTATTTTGCGCATCAACAAACTTTATATAACCGTCTTTAATTTCAAACGTATCTGTTGTATGCGTATAACCAAAAAAATATTGGTCTGAAACAGTGTATTTTAAATGGTAATTATTAGCATAACTCATTGCGTCCTCAGTTTGCTATATATCTAAAGTAAATAAAAACAATCCAATAATCATAATAATTGTTGCTAGTCTTTCCATGTTTTTTTGCTTTGTGTGAATAAAGATTCTCTTATTTGTTTAGCTAATTGTTTTTTTTTGTTTAAACAAACCTCAACCGCTTTGAAATTTTTTCTTTTAATATAAAAGTTTATTAACTTTGTGTAAAACCAGAATTTAACATCTTTCATTAAGGTTTTTTTATATATGGTAAACTGTTTCCAAAATCATTTGAGTAATATCTTTTTTCCAATTCAATATAATACTCTTTTTTTTGCGTTGACTGTTGTTGCTGATTATCTTTTTTGTTCCATCCCTTTGGCACAACCTGAATCCAACCTTCGTTGTTATCTTTTGGAGCAACTTGTGTCCAATTGTCTGTTGCTCTTTCGGGAGCATAATAAACATCCCTTGATTCTTTTACGGTAACAGTTTTTAAATCTTTTACCATTTGTCGGTAAGGAGTAATAGTATTGTTATAAACTGTATCTGATTGTGCGTTGGCAATAAAACCAATTGCTAATATAAAAAGAGTTGTGAATAGTGTTTTCATATACGATGTTATACGTAGTTTATTTATTTTTGTTTCATTAATTTAACGAAATATTGCAACGTCTTTTTCATTCTTGTTTTTATATTCTTATACGTGGCTGCTTTGAAAAAGTTTCAAGAAAATAATTAAAAATCTGACCCCCAATTTTACACTTTTATTTGTATATCCCATTTTATAGAGCCAGGTCGCACCAAAATAAAACAAAAAAGCCCCACTGAAATTAATCAATGGAGCGATTTCGTAAAAACAAACGTCTTTATTTGGATAATTTCCGCAAGGTTCTTACAACCCTTTTAATGATAGTTCTGTGGTTAAACATTTCGTTGATATAAACCTCCGTTGTATATCTGTTTTTTTCAAAACAAAAGCAGACACCTTCCATTTCAGCAATTTCTTCTCTTGTTTTGTATGCAACTTCAAAGTTCGTTTTTAAAAGATAAATTTGATTTCCACTTTCAAAGCGCGATTTTTTTGTTTGATTATTTTTTCCATGTCTTATTTTTTTGTAACAACAATGTGTAATTTAACTTCTACTTCTTCATTATAAAAAGGGGAAACCACTCCATTAACAATTGATGACAATGTTGTTAATTGAGTTGCGTTATCCAATTTTTCGTTAATAGCAACATCTCCTTCTCTGTTGATTGAAACTTTGCCTTTAAATGTTTCGGTGTGTGTTTTTTCAGTTGTCATTTTTTTTTATTTAATTATACGAAAATCCTGGGAAAAGGTTACAGTTTATTTAGAATAATCTCTTACAATCCAGCAATATCCTCTTGAAAGTTCAACGGGATGAGGATAGTCAACATCATTATCCTCCAATGTGTCGCTATAATCCATCATCCATTTTTTGCCAGTTTGCTTTTCAAGTCTTTGAATTGTTTTGTAGGCATCCTCGGTTTTAACCTGTCCTGCGTGGTCTTCCACTCTTCTGTATATGTGGCTCATGATGTTTGTTTTTATATATGATTGTGATGTTAATCACAGTATTATACGGATTAAATTGAAAAAGGTTACATAAAACTATCAGTATTATTTTTTAAATCTTTTCTTAGGTGATACTCAATAACTTCTTCAACCTTATCGGCAAACACAAAGTCAATAATTTTCTCTCTTTTCACCTTGTCAGGTTCGGCTTTAATCAGTTCAATAGCCTTTTTGCAAAGTTTTTGGTGTTTTTCTATAAAAGCCGTATGCTTATTATAATTAGAAACCAATTTATCTCTTAACTTTTGAAGTTCGGGTGTTACTTCCATGTTTTTTATTTAACTTTTTTAAGCATACTTACATAATTATTGTTTTCAGCATAATGTCCATTAATAGCTTTTAAATAGCCATTCTGAATCTTTATATAATCTGATATACAATCTTTATATGAGGCATAAATTAAGTAATGCAAATTATCTTTGGTTTGACCTATGGCTTTACTGCCTTTTACTTTAAAACGAATTCCTGCAATGTTTTTGTCGGTTAAACATACGTCTGATGTATAAGGCACAGGCATACCTTTGTAGTTTAATTCCCTTGTTTCTACGTGAAATTGCGCTATTGCCGAGGGTATTTGAATACAACCCTGATTGACCAGTTCCTCAACAATAGAAGAATCATTTAATGCAACGTCAGGGATAATTACGTTTTCAATCTTATAGACTGAATATCTTAAAATTGAATTTTCTGAATGTGGGGCGTTAGCATGAACAAACATAAATAAAGTTAGAAATAATAATGCAACAATATACATTAATTTACTATCTGTCTTTATTTGATGTTCGCCAATAATAGATACACAGTGAGTGCAATATGTTAAATCATTTTGCTTGTGAATCTTTGCATTGCAACAAGTTGACCTTTTCATAATGTTTGTTTTATTATATTAAACGTAACAGGGAGAAAAAGGTTACAAATTTTAAGCTTTAAATGCTTTTTGTGTTAATGTTAATAGGTCTGCTAAACTATTTGCAAGTGCTTCGGTTGGTAAATCTGCCACACATTCAAGCCCACCTGCTTTTAAATGAAGATATACACTCCAAAAGTCGGCTTCTTCAGGTTCGCATTGCTCAACAAATGAGGTTCCTTTCCCGTCAGGATATTCTTTACAAGGATGAACTTCAATACCGTTCCATTGAGGACACACAGTAAATGGAGCATCTATGTTAAGGTTTTTTCCGATTATAATTTTCATACGGTTGTTTTGTATTCTTATACGATGCTATTATAAAAAGGTTACAAAATACAGGGGGTTATTTTTAAGTCCATCTTATCCTGTCTTTGTGGTAGTTGACTAATCTACCCTTCACCTATTTTGAAACCTATGCTTAGTATTCGTTGTTGTAATCTTCTTCAAAGTTTTCTTCACCGACACCATTGGCAACAACCAATGCTTCGGCAACTTTGTTTTGGTCTTTATCACTTAAAAAATCAAACACATCATCAATGTCAACTCTTACTTTTTTGTTGTTCTTTAAGTAAAGTTCATTGTTTTCGGCATCAATTGCCCAGGTTTGTTTGTTATAGCTTACAGTTTTCATTTTCTTTTTATGTTATTATACGTTTGTTTTTGAATTTTTTTTCACTTTGCTGAAATATAATTTCCCACCGTAAGAGCGTAAACGTTGTGCGTGTTTGCTTGGGCATTTGTGGTTGAAATGTGCTGCTTCATTTATATTAAACCTGCCACAAGATGATAAAAGGCACAGAGCCAATAGGGAGAAAATAAGTGATTTGGTTTTCATAACTTTGTATTTATACTTGATTATACGAAAATTAAAAGAAAAGGTTTCAAATGAAAGGGGTTATTTTACTTTAACCCCTTTCGCTGAATGATATGTATTTTGTTCATGCACTGCCTTTTTGAGGTCAATCATTAGATATGTGTCTTCTGATTCAGTATCGGTATAATATTCGTTTCCGTTATAATGTATTTTACCTTGATTATTTCGCCATTGTGAGGCAAGTAAAACATATTTACCTCCTTTGTGTGGATTTATACCAAAACTTAATATATTACCATCCCCCGTTTCACATTTTATTAAATAATTCCCGTTTTGAGTAGTATCATCCAATGCAACCCTCAACCCCTTGTTAAACTTAATTTCATCAAACCTGTGTCCATTTTTTGACACAACTTTACCATGAATTTCATCAGTTGAACCGCTAACTAATTCGCGGGTAAGCACAATATCATGCGAAAGATAAAACTGAATGTGTTTAACCTGTTCAGCGTTCCAGTTGTGTTCTGTTTGTAGTTTTTCAGTATAAGGCGTAAGCGTTTTACAAGATGAAAAAGCTACTGCAATAAGGGCAAAAATTAAGAATTTGGTTTTCATTTTTCTGTTTGTTTTTAATTAATAAATTATACCTTCTTATACGCATTTTGATAAAAAAGGTTACACTTTTTTTGAAAGTCTTTTTATTGTGCGCTTAATATTTTTCATTCTAATTTTAACATCGCTAGAATCATACCAAGCGTCACTTGAATTTACATCAAATTCTTTAATGCCTAAATTCGATTTAATCCTGTCTTTCCACAATTCAGGAAGAATTTCTCTGTGAGCAAGTGTTCTTTCATAAGATTGTAAACCAAGAATCTCATTTAAAACATGACACATAAAATAAGAACTAATTGTGTCATTTTGATATGCTTCAAGCATTTTATTTAATGTCTTTAACTTTTGTGCTTTGGTCATTGTGTTTGTTTTATACGTTCTTATACGAATAAGACATGAAAAGGTTGCAGATTAAGATAGTTTTTTAACTAATAATTTTGCGCTTCGTTCTGTTTTGTGTCGGCTATATAATTTGCCGTCTATATTTACGTTGTGAGAATACTTATCAGGCATATCAGTAGGCACAATTTCAAATGTTGATGGAGAATAATTCTTTATTTGATATAATACTTTACCTGTTTTTTTATTTTTAATCTTTACAATACAATGGTCAAGTATTGAACCACCGCCATAACTACGCGCTGTCTTTATTAACAGAGGTATTTTAACTTTGCCAGTGCTTCTGCCTATTGTTCCAGTGGTGTCATGTTCTTCATTCCAGTTACGTCCAGTTTCAATGTCGCCATAATAAATCTGTAAACGGACATTACTATGCAAATTATCTTTTAAAATGTTAACAACTTCTGTTGGTGTTTCAATATGAAATGCAGTTCCGTCAACTATTTTATAAGTTGTGCTATTTCCGTTTTGATGGTCTATCGTAATTGTTTCCATTGTGTCTGTTTTATACGTTATTATACGCAAGCAAATTATAAAGGTTTCAATTTTTATGAAAAATCTTTTCGAGAATAGTTAAAATAATAATGAAAAAAAATAACATTATTATCATATACTTTAATTATATAACATAAATATGGAGAGAAATATTCAACAGAAAAATAACAGAAAATCAAACAGAAAACTAAACAGAATAACCAACAGCCTTCCCCCAATTTTACATGTTTATTTGTATATCCAGTTTAACATATAATGGGGAGAAAAGTTGTTATAAAAAACAAAACCCTGCTCGATTTGAACAAGGTTTTGTTTTTGTTGTTTAATTTGGTTAGTTAATTTCGGCAAAAACCATTTCGTGTGCTTTTGCGTTTAACACATTTGCGCGTGAATATAGAATTTTTTCCATGTTTCCACCTGCTAAATTGTGAGTAGTGTAACGGGTTACTCCTTGTAACAAACTAAAGAGGTTTGCGCCTGTGTTTTGCATTTCGATAGCAACAGATTGGTTTATTTCATCCAAAATGTTTCTTGAACGTGTTTTTAACTCGCTGTATTCGGCAACATTATAGCCAGTCAATTCAGTTAAAAATCTGTCAATATCAGCTTGTTTAACAGATTTCAAAACAGCATTGTTCAACATTTGAACGTGGCTTTGTGTCATATTTACCACCTTTAAAATTTCGTTGGTAAACAAGGCAACTCTTGCTTGATTGCCATTCGTATTTTTCATTGCCAAATCAACGTCCTTTTGCCAATTTTTTGCACCGTTTGAACACCACAAACGAAGTGAATAAAAACCTAAAGACATTTTTGTTTTGCCATCAAAACCAGTGCGGAACTCAAAAGCTGTTTCAAGCGTGTCCCCCTTCATTGGCGTTTGAATTTCGTATTTTTTTAAGGGCAAACGAAATACCACCTTTGAACCACCGTAATATTCGTGATAGGTTAATTTGCTAATATCAACATCAACGCCTGAAGTCAAAACACTGTGTTCAATAGAATCCAAAAACAGTTGTAAGTCCATAGGCTCAAATACATCGCCCACCACACCTAAACAGTTTCCGCCAGTGTGTTTGTAAATACCATACGCTTCGGGTGAATTAAAACCTGACATGCCAGTATGCAGCTGTATTTTTTTGGCTTGCAATACCTCATTTTTCAGTTTAGAAATATGCCCTGTTTGGCTTTCAAGAACATCTAAAAAATTTTCCATTTTTTTGTTTGTTTATTGGTTATTAAATATACTATCTTATACGTTACTTTATTTTAAATGTTTCACTTTATTTTAAATTTATTTTTTCAAAACAAAGAATAAAATGAATTCATTTCTCCTTATTAAACGTTACTTTATTTTAAAAGTTTCAATTTATTTGTTAAAAAAATAAATTAAACAAAAAAACAGAAAATTAAACAGAATAACCAACAGCCTTCCCCCAATTTTACACTTTTATTTGTATATCCAGTTTATTGAATCCAGGACGGTTTATATAAAATAAAAAAACCCCACCGAATTAACGATAGGGTTTTCTTTTTGATAAATTTTGAATTAAGCGTTTTGCTTATTGCGGTTTGCCTTGCGGGTTGCTGCTGCCTTTAATGCTGCTGCGCTACGTTTTGCCTTTAATTGATTTGTTTTGCGTGTTGCCGCTGCTTTCTTCCCTGCTGCAAGGGCTTGTTTTGAACCTTTTACCATTTTGTTTTGTTTTAAATAATTAAATAATTGAGGCAAATATAACACAATAGTTTGTAAAAATCAAGGTTTTACTTAAAAATGTTTTGATTATACCTTGCGTTTAAAGGAATGTTTGCATAAGCAACCTGTCTTGCCAGTTCAATAAAAGTTAAATCAGGACGGAATTCTTTTTGGGCATATCTTATCCATTGGTATAGATTAAACCCCTTTCTTTTCATACTCATTAAAGAGTTTGTAAGCATTATGTTTCCCATTTTTGTTATGTTTTATGCTTTATTATACGTTAAAAAAAAGAAATTGTTTCAGATACAATGAAATTTACTTTAAAGAAATAATTCCATGTAAACCAATGTTCTTTTACTCTGATGCCACCGTTTTCAAAAGTTACTTCACGCGCACATTGAGGACTGTCTTTTGTGGCAATATTATTGACAAGAATTTTATCACCGTTTTTATATTGTGCAACTTCCATGATTAGTTATACGCGGCTGTTAGGAATTTGTTTCAATTATCTCCAGCGAAATTAAACCCATCGCTGAACCAATGTAAAGCAAGACAAATACTCCAATATAAACCTGTTTTGTTTTTAAGGTTTGACTTAAAACATATCCAAGCCTTTTCAATACGATATTTATTGATTTTCATTTTAATTTATTATACGCGGCTGTTAGTAATTTGTTTCAATCTTTCACATCATAATCTCTGCAAATTTGCTCATAATCATTGATTACAGCATCCAGTATTTCAAACTGGTCAATACCCATACTAGGTAATACGCCATGCTTTAAGTAATTAATTGCATAATCGTGGTCGCTCGTATCCTGATGCCTTCTGTCAAAAATGTTTCTTTCTTCTTGTAAAGCATCAATAAGTCCTTGTTTCTTTTCTGCTGCTGTCATTGCTGTTTTGCTTTTAATTAGAAACTTCGTGAAGTCCAACAATGGTTTTGCTGCCATCTGTTAATTCGATTCCAACAAGAATCAAATTTTCATCTCCAATAATCCTTTTTATTAAACCTGTATTACATGAAAGATTTTCGTCTTTAACGGCTTCATCTGAAATGGTTACGGGCTTTGTTATGTCTGTTACTTTTATCATTTCTGTTTTGCTTTTAAAACTTTATCTAAATGCGGTTTATTTACCGTCATTGGTTTTTTAATATCTTTTCCTTTAAGGTGACCCGTTAATCTTGAATCGTATTTGTATTTGATAAATTCAAGCCACAAATAAAACTCATTCGGGTTATAATCTTGAGGGATAGTTGTTTTTACACAAATCATATAATGAGTTATACGTTGTTTTTATCAATTTGTTTCAGTAGTAATAAAATTTATTGCATTAAATGTATGAACAGGAAATTTTTGAATGAACACAGAACCGTCAGATTCTTTTATCATGTCTATTTGATATAACCCTTTAAAAGAATATATTGGAGTGCCAACTTCAATAAATTTATATCCTTTATAACCCATTAATCGGTTAGTATGCCCAACCAGTTTAGGCGTTTCCTCAATCTCAACTTTTTTAAAGTCTGATTCAGACACTTTCTTTTTACAATGAGGGCAATTAGTTGGTAATGTCAGTTGCATACAATCTTATACGAAATTGTTATGAATTTGTTTCAGAAAAAGCTAAATTAATACATTCGATTAATTTTATATTTTGAATACGGTCATAAGTCGTATTCCACTCTCCATGATTTATTGCTATTTTCAATTCTTCTATTGTATAAAAATCTACGGCTTCACCAAAACCAACTTCTTTGGTATTTTTATATGTATGATAACCATCAAATAAAATACCTTCTGCACTCACAACAAAATGAGATGCTCCCATTTGATTATTAAAAGGTTTATTTGATAAAAAATTTCTTATATTTGATTTTGCTTTTTTTATACTTCGAGGATAATAATCAAATGCAATTATTTTTGATTCTATACCAAGTTCATCCAGCTTTTTTTTCATTAAATAACAAAAAATACCACAACCACCGCAACTCAAATTTTCTATCTCAAAACATATATTTGAGTTTAATAATTTAATTTTTTCAGCAAATGACATTTTTTGTTTTTATTGATTATACGCAATATTTACATTTTTGTTTCACTTAAAAACAAAAAATAATAAACAAAAAACCAAACAAACGTCCCCCGATTTTACATTTTTATTTGTATATCCTGTTTTATAAAGCCAGGTCAAGCAAAAAATAGAAAAGCCCCACTGAAATTAATCAATGGAGCGATTCCATAAAAACAAAAAAGGTCAGAGATACCGCGAGGCTTTTACACTTTTGCTCGATACAAAAGTAGAAAGTTTTTGTCCCTGTCAAACTCTGCGGTAACGTTATCTCCGCATTTTAACAGTCTTTATTCTTTCGCCTCGCTGTATCTCTTTTATATTTTAAAAAAACTATTTTTCAACTTCTGTCCAAACTCCACAATTCAAATAATGAAGTGCCATTCCCATTGTATAATTAATATCAGCAATCTCTTTAAAACTAACCCAACTAATCAAAACAGATATGTCATTCAATTTGTTACAAGTATAAATTAAACCTGTATTTTCAACTTGAAACTTAATTCCGTTGATGTTATCTTTATTGTATTTTTGTTGATTGCTCATGCTTTCTTATACGTGTTTAGGGAGAAAAGGTTTCACTTAATTGCGCCATGTTTTTTTAATTCTTTAATAACTCGTTCTGCATTTTTAAGAATTTCTTTTTCAACTTCATGGGGAGGAACTACACAAACCTCATAACGTGGCTTACCTTCCATTGTATTCATAAATTCCAATACAGATGCCCAGTTTTCGTCTTTAACCTGTGTATGAACACCGCCAGTTGTTATATTTGCATAGTCGTCCTCAAGTTTGCCTGTGTCATTTCTGTTAATGAACTTGATAACTTTACAGGCATTATCATAAGAGAGTAGACGGATATATCTTACGGGAGGTCTTTTGTTTTCGTTGTTTTCCATTCTTTTTTTATCTTATTATACGGTTACGGGGGAGAAAATGTTACAATTATTCAAAAATATATTTCCATTTTCATTTTTTTAATTACCCTTAAAAGCTATTTGATTAAAGCCTAATTCTATTTCTGCTTCTGCCTGTAAAATCAACAAAGCATTTGCTTTTCTTCTTATTTGCAAAACTTTTTCATCAAGCTCAAAAATCCTTTCTTCGGTTAATATCCCAAGATTATATTCCGAATCCATTTTATCCATTATATCCCTAACCTCTTTAGCAAGTTGTTTTGACTTTTTATCATAATCTATCAATATGTCAATTGCAACTGATTTTGTCATGGTTGTTTTTATTTTTATACGAGGATATTATAAAAATGTTACTTTTCTTTTGTTAAATCTTTTAATCCAACAAATTCATTATCATCTGATATACCCATTACTTCTACTTCGATTCTTTTTGCAATTATATCTAAATCATTTTTTGAAACTTCCAGCCATTCAATTCCTTGTGCATAATCTAAAAAGATTGCTTTTATTTTATCGGTGTTTGTTCTTGTGTCAGCCATATTATATTATACGTAAATGCCATAAAAAAGTTACAAATTATAGATTTATTTATCCCCTCTGTCTTCTGCTCTATAAGACATTATTCTTTGTTTTTCAAGTTCTTTTTTAACATCATTTATGATTGCTCTAAAAATGTCCATTGTTAAATGAGAGTCAGGAGTTCCGTAACCTTTTGATTTTTCTAAAATTAATTCTGCTAATTTTTCCATGTCTGTTTTTCTTTCTTATACGTAATAGGGAGAAAAAAGTTACAAAGCTATTTTGAATAATTTTTGTTCTTTTGTTGTTAGGTTTTCGTTACCATTAACATCAATCAAAAATCCATCAGTTTCACACTTAGGGCAACCTTTAAAATATCCTTCGTTTTTTTCATATTGGAATGTTAATTCAGGAGTATTTAAAGGCGCGTTAAACTGTGTGGCATTTACTTGAGGATTTGTATCAAGATATACTGTATCACAGTTATTACATTTACAAAGAGGACTCTTTATTGTGTGCATTATTTTTTACATTTAATATTTTAATTAAAAACATCATATATAACTTCAAATTCAACTTCACCATCATTAAAGTCTACTTCTGCTCCACGAATTGCCCAAATAGGATTGTAGATATAAATATCAGCTTTGCCAACCCCTTTTTTACGAGTTCTCAAATATTGTTGGTGGTCGTCAACCAAATGCCCATCTTTCCACATTCTTTTCTTAATGAGGTCGTATCCTTGTTTATTAAGTTCGTTTTTAATCACATGTAAAAGATTACTTTCACCTGCTGCATTTACAACCCCGTAATATTTTTTATCGGTAGCTTCACGAGTAACGATTAGCTTATTACCTTTAAATTGAAACAGCATATTGTTTGTTTTTCTTTATTATACGTAAGAGCCAGGAAAATGTTTCAATAATTTATCCAACAACCCCATCATATGAATAAATGAAATTATTATTTATTCGGCTTTTTAAAGTAAAAATACAATCCAATTCACTAAATTCGCCACATGGAATTAAAATATTTTCAAAGTCAACGCCTTTTTTGTTGAAAACCTCATTATGCAAAAACCTTGAAATTTGTCTTGCTGAATAAGGTCTTCTCTCTCTCTCCTTTTTTTGAATCGTCAAGAGTGAATTTACTCTTTAATGCGTTCCAATTTTCTATGTTTACTGTCATGCTCATAATACTATCTTATACGTTAAGCCAAAAATTTTGTTTCAAATTTACTTTTGCAATAATCATTTAATTGAGAATAACAGTTTTTGTTATCATACATCCAAAACCTGAATAATTCATTGACTCCGTTCTTATCAACTGTATAAACAAGTTTTGCCTTTAAATTTTTATTGTAATCGCATTTCTCATTATATATGGATATTGACCTATTGCCATAAGACATTAAATCAAAATAGGCTCTGCTGCTGCTTATATAAGCATTTAAACATTGTGAGCCGAAATCGTGGTCGTCCTCAATTTTCAAAATAGTTCTACTGTTAAACTCATTATTGAATACATGAGGAAATACAATTGGTAATGTTATTTTATTATACACGTTTTTTTTTATTTATTATACGGATATTTCAAGAGTTTGTTTCAATATCAATCAAGAATTTTATCCTGCTAAGATTATCGCCTTTTATAAATCTACATTCTTTGTCAGAATAAAATTCATAATAACCACTCGGAAAAAGTTTTGTGATGGTTTTGCCTTTGTATGTTATTTCTTTCATGATTAATTATACGGAATAATTAAATAATTGTTTCGTGTTTCTGCATTTCAATATACTCGTCAATAGCCTGTTGCTCCAAAGGGTCAGTTTTAACCAGTTTGTTGTATTCATTGACCGCCTCTGTAACCTCTTCTGAGGAAAGCGTGTCAGCAACTATTTCTAGTTCAATAAACGTATCTTCTGATGTGCGTCCAAAATCGTCAATTTCTTTGTTGGCTTTGATTTGCAGGTCAATAAAAAGTTTAACGTTTGCGTTCATTTTGCTTGTTTTTATTCTTATACGTAAGAGCCAGGAAAAGGTTACAATCATGTGGGGAGAAAACAGGAAAGCCCCTGGGGGCTTTCCATTTACAACAATACCTAACTAAAATATGACCAGTATTTAAGTGGGCTGGATTTGTATAGCGGTCTACTACACTCATCCATTTTCGATAATTACTACCGCTCGGAGCTAAACCTTCCATTTCTGTCGGCTGCTGATAAGTGCGGCTTATGTATATATTAAACGGAAACAAAACAAAAAGGTTTCACTTTCTTTAAAGAAAATAAAAGAAAAAACTAACAGAAAACCAAACAGAAAATTAAACAGCCGTCCCCCAAATTTACATTTTTATTTGTATATCCCATTTTATAAAGCCAGGTCAAAAGGAAATTTAAATAAAACGACAAATCCCCGCCTTTTTGAAGGGCAGGGAAATATCCGTTGGAAAAGAGAAGATTTTTTAAGCTTCAAATTCGCTTAATTGCTCGATTAGGTTTACACCTTTCTTTTTGCTCTTTAAAAGCGCCTGGGCAATACTTTGCGCACTTTCACCAATGCCGTTTTCTTTGCCAAATTCTACTTCAAGACGCAGCATTCCTACCAACATAGGCAGTTCTGTTTTTCGCACCGTTTGACCGTTTGGCATCTTTACGGGTTCACTTTCTTCGCCTCTGAATGAAAGAGTTACCTCTTTGGCGGCAGTTGTGGTTTTCTTTGTCGCAGTTTTCTTTGCGGGAGCAACTGTTTTTTCAGCGGTTTCGGTTTTTTTCTTTGTTGCCATCGTGTTTGGTTTTATTTTTTCGTGCTTACAGCACACCTTCTTATACGTAATTGATTTGAAAAAGTTACACCATTTCTTCTTTATTTTCACAAATAAGAAGAGTGTTCATGTGTCTGTTAAACATGTTAACCCTATCCCAGTCGCCCTTTTGTGTGGCTTTGCGGATTTTCTTTACTAACGCCTCACTTTCAACTATTTCAGTGTGATGTGGACTTGCAGATGTTTTTTTAAGCGATACTGTTATTTCTACGTTCATTTTGTTTGTTTTTATATCTTCTTATACGTAAGTTAAATGAAAATGTTTCAAATTTTATATTGACATTGCATTATAAGTTGATTGTGTTTCAAACCTGTCGTGTATATGATAAACACGCTCACAACGGGAATCAGATGAATAAGCAAGATTTCCACCAGACATCGGTCCAACTACCCCCGTTGGTTGAAAAAGAGGTTTTAAAGCCCAGTATTCATTACCTCTTTTTTCAGGTATAAATATCAAATTCTTTTCTTTCTCTGTCATTTTTGAAAATTGTATAAAACCACTTTCACAAGGAATATAAATACTTTTTTCAAAATCAGTTACTCCACCGCAATTACCCAAAGGGAATTTATAAACGGAAATAGGTAAAAACCTGTCAGAATCTTTAAACTGCTGAATTTGTTTTAATACGCTCATGTTGTTTGTTTTCTTTCTTATACGCTGCTGTTAGGAAAATGTTACAAAGATTTTAAACTTTAAAAATATCTTCTGCTTCAATAGGGTGTTCACCAAACTCTTCGTTGTCAAAAGCAATAAAAATAATATTGTTATAAACCCCAAAGCCCTCTATTTTTGCTCTGTCATCACAACCTTCAAACCTAACGGTATCGCCTATTGTAAGAAGTCCGTTTCTAGCGTTTACTGATTGGATGGGTAAAATATATTTTTTTGCTTTTTCATTCATAATTTTATGTTATTTATACGCGGCTATTGGGAAAATGTTACACAAATTGTCTTCTTATTTCTTCCCTCCAATCATGCGCAGGTTCTTCATATCCTCCATTATTAAGCCAATAGCCTAAATCAAGTATATCAACGCTTTCAGGTATTTCTTTGCTATAATACATTTTAAATTCGTTTACATCGAATTGTTTAATGTTATTGATACATTGTTCATTATGCTTGCAATCGCACGTTAAATCAATTTTAATAACGTTTCCCGTTTCTTTGTCGGCTGTAATTTCCCCATGAGAAGAAAATACTAAAAAAGTATTCATATAACAGTTTTGTGTTCTTATACGTTTATAGGGAGAAAATGTTTCAACTATTTTTTTCTTAAAAGCATGGTAACGCCAGTAGCATGTGCTATAAACAAAAGGTCGTCCTTTTTATAATTGTCAGCCTTTGATTCGGTTATTTTGAATAAAAAACCATGTTCGGAAACTTCCAATAAGATTCCATATTTTTTATATGTATCATTTGGATAAATTTGAACTTCTTTACCAACAAACTCTTTAATTCCTTTTATTACAGACATAATTTGTTTTTTTTATCTTATTATACGTTTATAGGGAGAAAATGTTTCAGCAATTAAAGATTATTTTTCCCTTATAAAGAGAGGGAATAACATAACCTTCATATACATTATGTTGAATAAGTGTTTGACAAGTTGATTCAGCCGTTTCAGCATCCAAATACATGTGCGTATCTAATCTTGTTATTTCGGCACTGATTTGTTCACCGCTAAATTCCTCAAAATGAATATCGCCAAATAAAGCAAGTATTTTTTTCATAAAATTATTTATGTTCGGATACAATAAAACTAATTACTTTAGAATTAAAATTTTTGTTCAAAATCAGTGCATCATCAGCATTTTCAATTATTTTTTTTACATCTAATTCACTGAAATTGCCATCAACAAAAACATCAACAACAAGTTTAATCATTTTCGGCTTTTTTCTCCTTACAACAATATCCAAAGCCTCTGTAAAAAGGTGATTACATTCGCAATGAAACTTAAAATATATTTCATTGTCAAACTGTTTTCCAGTATTTTTTAAATGGTTTTCATTTAAAAAACCTCCGTCATTTGCCAATGATTCGTTATCAATTGCAACAACTTTAGTTGAACCACATTTTGGACAGTGAATTTTATTACACATAAATTATTTGTTTTTATGCTTTCTTATACGTTTTTTTTAGGAAAATGTTTCATTTCTTCTTCAACTTCTTTTATCGCTTCATCAAAAACGTTTATTATAAAATACATCATCAAAATGGCAAAAACACCACTGATGAAAATTTTAACAGCGAACCAAAAACTTCCCCATATACATACATAAACACTTGCGCAAATTGCCAATACAGGCAACCATATTAATGCTTTTGCATACACAATTTGTTTTTTCATTCTTTCAAGGTCTTTAGCTTGTTTTTCAGTCATAAATACTTTTTTATCTTTAATGATTATGCCTTATTATACGTTATTACTTGAAAAAAGTTACAATTAAAAAAAAGAAAAAAATAAACAGAAAACTAAACAACCTTCCCCCAATTTTACATGTTTATTTGTATATCCTGTTTTATAAGGTCAGGTCACAAACAAAAAAGGACGGAAAATTCCGCCCTCTTTGAATTTTTAATCAATAAATTGTTTTTGTTTGAATTTACGCGAAGCATACTTATCGTTGTGCTTTTTGTCGTTTTTGTGTGCTGAAGATTTCGGCATCCAGTTAATGTGATAAGTGCCGTTTTCAATGGCAATTTGTCTATCAATACCTCTTACACGTTTTAAAGCGGCAAGATTTTTTTCTGTTTTCGTTTGTTTGTTTTTCATTTTTGCGTTTGTTTTCTTAATTATACGTAACAGGAATAAAAAAGTTTCAATCTTGCTTCTTTCTTTCTTCATTATAAACTTTTGCCACTTCTTCGCGTGTATAATCTTCGCCAAGAGCTTCTAATGTGGTTTCAACCTCACCAGTATAATAAGCCTCATGATTAGCTAATTCATACGCTATATTGGCTTTACGGGCTTTATTTGCTTTAATCGTTTCCTTATACCATTTGTCAATTTCTTTGTTGCCTTTTATATAAGCCTCAACATTGCCTTTTGGCATATATCCACCCATACCAATAGAAACATATTTCTCACCCTCTTTTAAAGGCGTTTTGTTTTCATGGAATTGTGAAGTTGAAAAAGCAAAAAACATACCAACAGATTTTATAAGTTGGTCGAATCTTTTTTCCTTCTCTAATTTAATTTCTGAAATTGTCATTTTGTGTTTGTTTTCTTAATTATACGAAATAGAGAAGAAAAGGTTTCATTTTATTTTATTTTTACTTCGCCATCTTTTTATTGCATCGGTCATTGAATAACCAATAAACTTTTTACCGCTTATGTTTATAACACCATTACGGTATTTATAAGCAGTTACTCCATTTCTTACTTTTCTTTCGCTGATTGGTGTTTCAAATAAATCTATCATACATTCTTATACGTGGCTGTCAGGAAAATGTTTCATTAATTTAAACCAAACAGCAGTCCCCCAATTTTACATTTTTATTTGTATATCCAGTTTATTAAAGCCAGGTCAAACAAAAACAAAAAAACCTTGCCCAAATAAATGAGCAAGGAATTTTTTTTTATTATTTCGTCAAAAGTTCCTCATAAACTTCTATTTTTGTCTTCATTTTTTCGTAGTTTAAAACAACATCATTAAAACTTGTTGAACCAAAAATTTTAATGTTTTCTTCGCTAACAAGAATATCAACATTAACCAAAAACATCATTGTAACACCAAACACAGAGGAAACTTTTTGTAAAGTATTAATTTTAATGTTTCCTGATTTTGTTTCAAGCCAACTATAAGCCTGTTGAGTAATTTCCATTTTATGGGCTGCTTCTATCTGTTTAAAGCCCCGAATTTCGCGTATCTTTCTGATTCTCTCTCCTATTTGATTTGACATAGCTTTTTGTTTTTGTTTGTTTATACCTTATTATACGAATAACTTTTAAAAATGTTTCAAAATTTTTCAACAATATTTCTTATTTTTCTTTCTTCAACTTTTTCATAAAAATAAGTTACCACATCAGGTATATATTTTTTATAATACGGTTGATTATCCATGCACCATTTCTTAACCTCTTCTTTCGTTTCAAAAGGCTTTTGCCATGAATTACCACTCATAATCATGTTAAATGTTGGTTCAAGGTCTTCAATAAAAGCACCTACTGTCCAACCTTCCCAAATGTGTTTGTTTAAATTTACTTTAGCCATTGTTTTGTGTTTGTTTTCTTAATTATACGTAAGTTAAGGCAAAAGGTTACAAAAAATTAAGCTAATAATTCAGCTATTGTTTTTCCCTCATATTTTTCGAGAATTTCTGCATAAGTATCACAACCAGTTACCCACAATAAAGCCCCTAAAGTATTTATATTTTGCGTTTCTTTAAGATATTCACCATATTCTTCGTCTATAACAGTTTCTTGTGCCAATGATTTCAAATGCTTCACCCTTTCTTTGCCATGTTCTGCATATGATTGATATATCCTATTTATGATAACTCCGTTAGCTCCTTTTTTCATTGTTCTTTTTATTTCTTATACGCAATAGGGAAAAAAATGTTTCAATTTAAAACAAGATTATAATCACAAAGTTCAGGGTGACACAAAACATCCTTATTGTCAATTAAAGTTTGCTTATAACTTTGGCAAAACTTTTCAATACAACGCAATACAGCACTTTCCTCTTTCTTTGGCGTTCTGAATGGTATTTTAACTCTTTTCATTGCCAAATACTTTTCTTCTGGGTCGTTCAAGTTTGGCTTTCTGTATATAGAACCGCCACCACTACAACCAAATGATTGTGTTTTTAGCTCCATATCAGGCAAGTCAAGACATAAACTAACTGCTTGCACCCTTTGGTCAGCAACACCGTTTATTAAATGATTACAGGCGGCAATTTTAATAGCCAAATATGTGCCACCACCTAACCATTGTTTATACTCACTCACATCAAACCAAAAGTTTGGCAATGTCTTTTTAATTATTGCATCAATTTTTGATTTTAACTCTTGCCCTTGTTCGCTCATGTCGTTAGCTTTTATACTTTCTTATACGTAAATTACAGGAGAATGTTACAATTATTCAAAAACCCCGAAGAAAGTTATATTTTTTCCGTATGTGTTTTTCCCTTTTAAAAGACGCACAGATAAACGGATATAATCAGTGAACGGTGAAGAAAACGGGCAATCGTGATTTATTCCAAATGCCCCACAAACTATATCAAGATAAAAGGCAAATGGAGTAATAATTGCCGACATAATAGTTGTGATTGTCAAAAATATGTTTTTCATTGCTGTTTTTTTATACTTTCTTATACGCTTAGAAACTAATTTTGTTTCACTTTTCCAGATGTATTTTTAATAAAATTTACTTTGGTTACTAACTTATTGCCAGCATGGTAAGAATCCCCAAATATTGAATTACCCATAAATGGGTCGGTCTTTACATTGTTATTAGATACAGTCTTCATTTCGTTGTTATGTATAACAGTATCACCGCCTTTGATATTAGAAATGTGGGTTAAACTTGTTGTGTATAGATAACTATTTTCGCTAATAACCATTGTCTTGTATTTTGTATAGTTATACGTAATAGGGAGAAATTTTGTTTCACTTTTTAACAAAAATTTCCCTTTGGTTCAGGTGAATTAATCAAGGGAGTGGTTGGTATGTTTTGAGAATATACAAATTCATAACTGCCATTGCTAATAATGTCATTCACGCCCTCAGTAGATATTACAGACCTTATATAAGAATCTTTAATATTAAATGAAACAAAGTATAAAAAAGAAACAATGTTTGTAAATTTAATCCTTTCCATAATATGCTTGTTTAATTGATTATACGCATGGGGAGAAAAAAGGTTACAATTAAATTAATTAAATAAAAATAAACAGCTGTCCCCCAACTTTACACTTTTATTTGTATATCCAAAATTGAATAAACACTATGGGGAGAAAATAAAAAAGCTACCCTTTCGGATAGCTTTTCTTTTTAATATATTACTTTGTTTTTTATTACAAAGTAACGTTGTTGTCTTTTATCGCATATCTTTGACCTTTTAAGGTTATTATATGGATATTTTCCATTTTTACCCTACGAATTTGAATCGTTTTTTCAGTGCCTTGTCTACTACTTTCGCTTTTTTCGGGAGTGAAAATTTCTATTGTAGCCAATTCAGATTCAGTTGCAGGACGACCATCAACAAAATATTTAGAAAAATAACCGAAATTTGTTGTAGGGTAAACTGAAGCGTAAAGTTGCTCTGTTTTTTCTTTGTGGCGATAAACAACTTTATTCACTGGTTCTGCCCACGTTGGCAATGCTTCAAAATTTGCCTCTTTTCCTTCTCTTTCCAGTTGCAAATTTACTTTTCTTGAATAATCAGCATTTGTGTCAAAACCCCATCCACTTACTTTTTTAACACGTCCAAACAAATCATTTCCCCTTTTATTCATTTTTGGCTCGGTAACACTTACCATGTAGCCTTTTGTGTAATTGCCCTCTGAAATTTCAGATAGCTTATAAACTAATTCAGCAAGTGTAATACTTTTAACTGTGCGCTTTTTTGCATAGTTATTAATAAAGTTGCTCAATTCTAAGCCTTTTGTTTCTGTGATGTTTTGCATAATGTTTGTTTTTATACTTTCTTTTACGTTGGTTACTTTAAAATGTTTCACTTTTAAAAAGAAAAAAAATAAAAAATAAAAGAAAAAATAAACTTACTTAATTACTAATTACACACTATTAAACGCAAATGAATTTAAATTGTTTCACTTTATACTTAATTTATTTTTGCTTGTTTTTTCCGCCCCGTATCCTTCTTTTTTGGATATACAAATAAAAGTGTAAAATTGGGGGACGCGGTTGTTTTTTATTTGGTTTTTCTGTTTATTTATTTTTTATTGAAACAATTATCTAAAAGACACGTATAAAAAAGAAACAAGCGAAAAAATGAAACAATTTTCTTTTGATAATTCTCTATTGATATATGCTACAATAGTATGGAGCACTATATGCTTTAAATTTTGGCTTTTGTTTATGAAAAAATATGCCTCTAAAAACGAAACAAAAAAGAAATAGTTACGTATAAGAATACAAAACAAACAAAATGAAAAAACTTACTTTTATTGCCTTGCTTTTTATTGCCTCTTTTGCTCACGCTACACCTCCTGCTGATATTCATTATACAAAAGGACATATCGTAGTTAAAACACAAGATTTTTGGCTTGCAAATAGCTTACAAAACAATCGTTACATTCTTTATTATGAAAAGGTTGTAAAAGAAAATAACATTGTTGAATATGAATTTGTTTTTGCAAATGATGAAATGGCGAAACAGTTCATTGAACAAAAAACAAAAATGATACTTAGACCGTATCAAAATTCTTAAATAAAAACGAAACATTTTCCCAGGACTTACGTAAAAGAATGTATAATCACTCACAAAAAAAAACAAAACAAATGAAAAAAATCACTGCCCTGCTTTTATTGCTGACTTTAACAGTAGCCACAACTTTTGCCCAAAAACCAAACAATCACCGTTATCACAGACAAAGTAAGCATAACAGCTACAAATACGGTGTGTTCTGTCATAACTACTTATCCGTAATAGGATAACAAAATACCCCCTGCCGCCACGCTTTCAAAAGGCGGCAATTAGCAAGTGCCACATTTCCTAAAAACGCGGTAAGCCGCTCAAATAAATAGACTATGAACAAAGACCCACCGAAAAGGTAGTATCTTATAAAATATGAGATATATATATAAAATTAATGGACATTAAATAACAGAAAAGAAAGCCTTGCCGAAAACGGTGGTGCTTTTGGATTTTTATAAATAAAACGAAACATTTTCCTAACAGCCGCGTATAATATAGTATGATAACACTATTAATAAGAGCCACAATCATCCTTGTATCGAACATTTATCGTATCCGTTTCTTTCTTAGCACCCTAATCGGATAGCACCCTTAAATTAGCACTTTACATTTAAAGGTTTAACCTTATATTAAGGGGTGTATATTAATATATTAGGGGTTTAATATATTAAATAAGGGGTCTATTTAAGCCCCCTGTATGCAGAAATTGGCGGCTAAAAAGCTGCCTCTGGAAAGGGGAACGGACCTCCACGTAAAATTTCCCCATATTTTTTTTTCTGCCAGGTTAAACCATTATATATTTAAGTGTGATATGGTCAAAAAAAATTTTTCCCCATATTTTTTTTTCTGCCAGGTTAAACCATTATATATTTAAGTGTGATATGGTCAAAAAAAATTTTTCCCCATATTTTTTTTTCTGCCAGGAGGCTGTTTTTTTTGTATAATTTACCATTATATATTTAAGTGTGATATGGTCAAAAAAAATTTTTCCCCATATTTTTTCATTAAGTTTTACAACTATTGTTTCGTTAAGCTGTTAAAGACATTTGTTTTCCTTTTTTTCAATTTATTTTTATGAGGAATTTGGGTCAAAAAAAATTTTCCCAAAAAAAAATTGTTCCAAAATATGGAACCAATTTTTTTTTTGTCCAGATTAAAAAAAAAACAATATTTATTTAAAATAAAAAAAATGTCAGATTTAAGGGTTATAATAAGAAGGATAATATCAGAGTCAATTTTATTGAGTGAGGCAACTCCTTCAGAAATAAGAGAAAAGTTTTATAAAGAGATACCAGAGGAAGAGTTTAGGCAGATTATTTCAGCAGACCCAACAACAAATTTGAATAGCAACAAAATGGGGGGTTATTCAAAATGGCTTTTAAATTTATACAAAAGGAAGGATTTAAAGTTAGAGGATTTATATAAGGTAAATGAGTATTTGAAAATTTATGAAAAATATAAATTAAAGGTATCTGAGAAGGATATTAATAAAATAAAGACGATTCCAGATTTATATGCTATTATAAAACCTTTTGAGCCTGGGACAGAGGCTGTTTCCAAGAATGATGAGATAAAGAAAATAAAATCTGAAGCGGATAAAGTGTATGAAGATAGTGAGTGGTTAGTTGTTGTTCCAAAGACGGAGGAAGCTGCTTGTTTTTATGGAAAGGGAACCAGGTGGTGTACGGCTGCAACAAAAGGAGATAACAGATTTGATGATTATAATGAAAGGGGAAAATTGTATATAAACATTAACAAGATTGATGGCAGGAAATATCAGTTTCATTTTGGGGATGAGCAGTTTATGGATGAAAATGATAGACCAGTATTTTTTGAAGATATTGAGCCTAGTGTAGGATTAGAGCAGTTTTATAATAAGAATAAGTTATTTTTTCCTGGACCTACTTTAGAAATGGCTATAGATAGACGTGATTATGATTTATTTTATGAGTTATTGAGCGAAAAAATTGCTACTTTTTCTGATTATGAGCACGCTATAAACAAAGGAGAGTATGATTTTGCTTGTAGTATATTTGAGAATTTAGATAACAAGATAATTCAGCGTGAGGCTTTAGATTTTTTATATGATGTATTTCCAGAATTTGTGAGAGAGGTTGGTTATGATGAAAAAGAGAGAGAGAGAGAATATGATAATATAATTAAGTTTATTATCAGTAAAGGTTTTGATGTAACTGACACGAACCATATTGGTCAAAGTTTATTTAATATTATATTGGAGGTTTATGGTATAAAGAAATTTTACAAGAAGATTAAGCAATTTAAGATTGTTAAGGATTTTAAATACATGGATTCAGAAGATTTGAATAATGAATTAGATGAGTCGAAAAAAATATCTGATGCTTATGAAGGTATTGTTTCTTATAGAAATAAGGGAAAAAGGGTATTTTTAGTTGGAAAAGACGGAAAATACCATGCAAAAAACAGTGTTGTTGATTTAGTTATAAATAATATACATGTAGAAAATGGTAATTTAAAATACAATATCAGTTTGTTATATAAGAAAAAAGGGACAAAATATAATGGAGACGTGTCTAAGGATAGATTGTTTTCTTTTATAAGTCAGTATGATTTATTTGAGAGTTAAAATAAAAAAGCCAGAGATATTTTTTCTGGCTTTATTTTTTTTTATCCTTGGCTTACTGCTATAAGGTGTCCAAAGGTTGTTGCTGTAATGAATAATTGTCCTGGATTTCCTGGGTCATATTCTGGTAAATTGTTTAATATTAAAACTGAAGCTTCTGCAATAGTGTTTCCGTTAACGAAGGTATTTCCGCTCACGACAAGATTTTGCACAAGTGTTGTGTCTGTTGTATTATTAAGTTGCAATCCATATCCTCCTATAATTACTGAGTGACATGACATTTGTATTGAGTTTGATTGACCACCGATTATTGCAGAAGAACATGAATTATACATGCAATTATTTTTGCCACCAATTATAGATGAACATTCAGAATTATTTTTCATTATATTTCCTTTTCCAGAAATAACAGAAGAGGATTGTGAATCATAAATTAATGAGCTTTTAGTTGCAGCCAAAAGTGATTGATATGAATATTTAAAAAGACTTGATTTAGATGCAATTATTGATGAGTCGCTTATTCCAGATGCTGAGGCAAATGTTGAGCTTTGGATTGAGGCAAAACTTGATTGATAAATATTTGTTTTAAGACTTGATTCAATAGAAGTTGATATTCCTCCAATAATTGATGAGGCTACGCTGGCATTTATTAAAGAAGAGCTGCCAGATATAATTGAGTTTGGTGCTCCAATAATAACGCCATATCCAGGCAAATTAATAATACCACCACCAATTATAGTTGAATTAAACGAATCTGTGATTGTATTTCCAGATGTGCTTGAATAAATTCCGTATTCAAAATATCCGACAAGGGCGTTTGAATAACCTCCTCCAATTATTGTTGAGCCATAATTATTGCTAGTAATATTTCCTTGACCAATATTTAGATTTTTTTTTGCATCTGGACTTAAGCCACCAGAACCAGAAAAATCTTGAGATTGGATTAATAAAGATGTGCCATTAGAAGAAAGTTCTGTTTGAGCTATTTTTGGTTTTTTTTGAAATCTGCTACCAGATGTGTCTGTTAATTTAATCTTGTTTCCCATTTTTTTTAAAAATAAATAGTAAATTATTTATAATAATACATTGATTAAATAAGAATTTTTGCGAAAAAAAATCTATATTTGTGTATTGATGTAAACCTGTGTCCTTGAAAAACTCGTATTAGCCGAAAGGTAAGATAAGCAGGTTGGCGAACAAATAAAGGAGTAATAGAATAACGCTACACAATTTTAATTCAAATTGATTCTTAAAATATAATCATTTGCTTGTTATGACATTCCAACGATGAGACCGTTTACTATATTAAGAGTTACTCCAGCTACAGTTGTTGTAGTTGTAATTCCAGTATATGTTGTTCCGCTTATTATTGTAGAAACAGAACCATATGCTTGAAGATTTGAGACAAGAGATGTATAGTTTTGACCAGAAAGAGAAAGTCCAGCTCCTCCTATAATAACGCTGCCAATAGAATTATACATAGAGTTTTTACAACCTCCAATCATTGAACTTCTGCAAGAATTGCATGCGCAATTAGAATAACCTCCAATCAAAGCGGTTTCGCTTGAACAACAAATCATATTTTCAAAACCAGAAATTAAGGCAGAAGTTTTTGAATCAAACACGCTTCCAAAACAAGATGCTCCTATTATTGTAAATGTGTTTCCTGAATTTATATTGTATTTCCCTCCTATTATTGCTGATGCGTATGAAAAAATTCCACGCCCATAAGAAGATGCGTGCATTGAAGAAAGTGAACTTGCATATTGTTGTGTATAAAATCCTCCAATGATAGAAGAGCCGTTGCTTCCAAACCCGATAAAAGATTTATAACCACCAATAATCGCTGAACCGCACGAACCCCAACCTATTAAAGAACAACAGCTTCCAATAATAGAAGACCCTTCAGATTCAATAAAAATACATGATTTTGAAGAACTTATGATGGATGAATTTAAAGAATAGGCATAAATAGAACTAAAGTTTGAGGATGTTATATTTGCATCAGAAGAACAATAAGATATGCAGTTTGCGTATCCGCCTATAATTGAAGCTCCATAACTTGATTCTGTAATTTTGTTACCTGCTCCAGCGGCAACAATCGAATATGATGAGTCATAATTTATACAGTTGAATTCTCCACCAACGATAGAAGATGAGCAAGAGCCATAGCCAATAAATTGATTATAGCCACCTGCAATTGTAGAACGACATACTCCATATGCTACATAGTTGTTTTTTCCTCCAGCAATTGTTGAATTATATATATGTCCGAACATGTGATTATTATTTCCTCCTATTATAGAAGAATACAATGTATTACCACATATTTTGTTGTTAATACCAGATATAATTGTTGAGCCAGATGACCCAGAATAAGAGTCTATTATATTATTCCAACCGCCTATTATGGCAGATTTAAGTTCTGTATTAAAAGTTAAATATGAATTGCCGCTGAAAAATCCTCCTCCGTTAAATTGAACAGAAGTAAAACCAGTAGAAAAACCTGCTGGAGATGTTGCTCCTGTTCCTGGAAAAGTGCTTGCGCTTCTGTAATTCAAATTTCCATTTGCATCAATAACAATAGCTCTATCTCCAGATGCATATGAATTAACTGAGTTAATTCTTAAAGCTGGAACTAAAACTGTATTATTAACTCCAGTTAAACCAAGTTCATATCCACCTATAATTGCAGACCAACAAGAATCTACTATTGCATTTCTTGAACCGCCTATTATAGCTGAATTTTCAGAGCATATTAATTGGTTATGAATACCTGAATTAATAGAAGACCAATAAGAATTTTCTGAAATTAGATTATTAGAACCTCCAATAACAGAAGAGCTGGTCGAATTAGAATATATACAATTTGCACAGCCACCAACTAATGAGGCGTAATTCGAACAATACAATTGATTGTTTCTGCCGCCAACAATGGATGAGCTATTTGAACTTATTAAGTCGTTAGAAAGACCAGCTAAAATGGATGAATAGCTTGAATTGGTATATATACGTGAAAGTTTTCCTCCTATAATCGAGGAGTTTTTTACACTGTTATTTATTCTGTTATAATCTCCTCCTATAATTGAGGAGCTACATGTAGTGTTTAAAAAATAATTACACTTGCCACCGACAATAGTAGAATCAACAGAATTTTGAATACTATTTTTTGTTCCACCTAAAACTGAAGAGCAATGTGAAATGTTGATAAAATTGGAACTACCTCCTAATACAACAGAGCTCATAGAAGAATAAGCTATGGAGTTATCATTTCCACCAACAATTGAGGCTTGATTTGAGTTTTCGCCTAAATAATTTTGATAACCGCCTATTAAGGAAGCGTTTATAGCATCATTTGTAAAGTTTTGTTGACCGCCAACTATTGCAGAATTTGAAGAAGAGTTATTATTGTCATATCCGACATTTAAAGAATAATTTACTGTATTAAATGAAAAAAGATTACTTCCATCAAAAACTCCATTATTATTAAACTGAACATTTCCGTTTTCTCCACCAGGTGTTCCATTTCCGCCACCTGAACCATTAAATGTTTGTGATTGAATATTTAAGGTTTTATCTGTAGAAGAAAGTTCTGTTTGATTTATTTTTGGTTTTTTTTGAAACCTACTTCCAGATGTATCAACAAGCTTTATTTTGTTTCCCATTTTTTAAGATATTTTTAGATGGGAATTTGCTTGTGCTATTCTTTGTTGACATTTTACTGCAATAGAAGTGTCGCCAGAAAATGTATCTCCGTATCTTATTATTACATTTTCATCATCAAGAACAATAGCATATCCATTTTTAATTGTAAAAGGAGCATGAAGTGTATTTAAAAAATCAAATTGACCCATAGAACTTGTAGCGTCAGGAATAGACCATAAAGGGTAAACAAAATTTGACATAGAAACTTTAGTTCCACCAGGTATTGTTACAACATATATATCGTTTTCAACTGGGTCACACACTTCTCCTGCCCAAAGATTGCCATTAATATCCATCCACCATCTATTTGCATATTGATTCACTATTATTTCAAATGTTTCATGACACATTACAGAAGACACTGTTGGCAATGTTCCATTATATAAAATAGCATTTGAACCATAATAACCAAGAGTTGTTTCTGCAAAAACTTCACCTACAGCATATCCTTTTTGTTCAAAATGATAACCTAAGGCTCCAGCTTGATTTGTATTATCAAAAAGGAAAACAGTATTTGCATTTGGGTTAGTAAGCGATGCGTTTGGTGTAGAAACAACATTTATAGGGGATAAATTCCAGGCATTTGTCAGGTTTGTTGCATAATTAGATAAAGCAAGTAAAATTTGTGAAAACTGAGTATTGTTTACTTTTGTGCTTTTATTGCAGAAATTTATTGTCATATTTTTTTAAAATAAATATTCAAAAATATTTTAAAATATTTATAAATAAAAATTTATGCAAGAAATAAAAAAATTGCCAACGTCTTTAGGTTTTGAAGGTTTTTTGAGAGGAAATACTATTACGTATGGATGTAGAAGTTTCAGTGTAGACGACTATCAAAAACTATATGACGTTCTTATACTTTTTGGTCTTGAGTCTTATAGAATACCCAAAGTTGGAGAAGTTAAAACTTCAGAGCTTGGAGATATATTAAAAGCTGCCAGGTCTTATTAAACAAACCCAACAATAATACCATTTACAACTTGTAAAGTAGATGTTGCTGAAATGTTACCTGTAACACCAGAAATCATTGTGCCTCCACTTAATGTTGCAATAGATGAATAAACTTGAAGGTTTGGAACAAGAACGGTGTCTGTTGTGGCGGAAAGCATCAAGTCAAGACCACCTATTATTGCACTTCTGCAAGAACTGTCAATGATATTGCTTTGACCGCCCAAAATCAAAGAATGGCATGATGAGTTGTTTATTTCGCTGTCAAAAGAAGCAATAATTGTTGCGTTGTGAAGTTGGCTGTATATTCTATTATATTGTCCTCCTATGATAGAAGAATACAAAGAGTTTCCACTAATTGTGTTATAAGCACCGCCAGCAATTGTTGAAAAACGAGACTGATTTAAAAGGCGAGAATAATATCCTCCGACAACTGATGAGCCGTTTGAACGGTAACCGATAATAGCTCCTTCTCCACCCAAAACAGAAGAACCACAAGTTCCATAACATATAGTGTTACAAGTTCCTCCCATTATAGATGAGCCGCAAGAGCCAAGAACAACTTCGTTACAAGTTCCTCCCATTATAGATGAGCCGCAAGATTCTGCTCCTATAACATTATAAAATCCACCTATTATATTAGACCACATAGTGTTATCCGCTATTTTAGCGCAAGAAGAGCCTAAAATAGTAGAAAAAGCTGTTCCTCCAGACATAATACTTGAACTGGAAGAAATGATAGAAGACAACGTTACTCCGCTCATACTATTAAAAACCGAACCTATAATAGCTGAAGACACAGAATAATCGTTTATATAATTATAATGTCCTCCTAGAATTACAGATTTTTTTGAATTATTAATACAATTTACTGAGCCACCGATAACCGAAGAACCAAAGGAGTTAAATATGTATCCTTGAGCACCTCCTATGATAGAAGAAGAGCCTCCTCCATTATAACAAGATTGATTTCCAACTATTTTATTTGCAAATCCACCAATTATATTTGAAGTAAAAGAACTATAAATTATATTATTGTGACCACCAATAACGTTTGCATATTGAGATTGAGTTATGTTGTTTGCATTGCCTAAATTTAAAGATACTTGATATTTATCAAAAAGAAAACCTGGACTTACACCAAAAGTTCCGTTGTCATTAAATTGAACTTCAGTATTTGCTCCTCCAGGAACC
>Ga0316217_10000655_pt1 | contig 48118 bp, 38 predicted proteins | sample 1anoAmetaG_FD_203633 | JGI IMG/M metagenome (GOLD analysis project Ga0316217, IMG submission 203633) | Freshwater microbial communities from Trout Bog Lake, Wisconsin, USA - 1anoA | ecosystem: Environmental > Aquatic > Freshwater > Lake > Hypolimnion/Profundal zone | place: USA: Wisconsin...
ATGCGACGAATTAGGTTACATGAATATCCTGCCTGAGCAGACCAACGTCTTTTACCGGCTTATGGAGGAGCGCTATAACCGTCATCGGGCCACCATCATTACCACCAATTTGGAATTTGCCGATTGGGCCAAGCTGCTGGGCAACCAGAGCCTTGTGGAGGCCCTCCTGGACCGGCTGAGACACCGCTGCCACACGGTGCGCATCGAAGGCCCCTCCCTGCGGGAACCCCTGGCCTGAGGCGGTGGACATGCGGGCCTCGTGGCATACCGAAACGATGCTGGCAGCATGGGGATCGGCCCGGGTTGGCCGGGCCGACCTCGCGCTGAGGCGCCCCTCCGGCACCATGCTCTGGCAGGCCAACCTGGTTCTGGACGACCTTCCCCTGGCCTGGGCGCGGGCAGAGAACGCTCACGGGGCCGACGTCTACATCCGCCCCGCCCGGGGCCTGGACTGGCCCATGGTCTTTCTGGACGATGTTGCCCTCCATGTGGCCGAGCAGGTGGCATGCGACCACGGCGGATTGGCCATCCAGACCTCTCAAGCCGGGGGCTGCCATCTCTGGCTGCCCTGCGCCCACCCCCTCGATGAAGCCGAACGCCACCGGGTTCAGCGCAGCCTTGCGGAGAGGCACGGGGGGGACCTTGGCTCGGTCTCCGGCGAGCACCTGGGTCGCCTCGCAGGCTTCAAGAACTGGAAGCGGGGAGGGTGCTGGGTGAACGTCGTGTTCCACCCACAGATGGCGGGCAAGGCCACCCCCATCGCCCTGCCGGCAGAGATGGAGCCATGCTCGCCAAGACCCCAAAGCCACCCCAGTTCTGCAGCGCCCGCCAGAAGGCCGCTGGGTGGCGACTCCTCGCCCTCTGGGGTGGATTGGGGCTGGGTCTGCCGCCTGCTTGAGGCGGGCTGTCGGCCGGAGGCAGTCTACAGGGCCTTGCTCGTAAGGGCCAGGGACCGTCGCGGGGAGGATGTCGAACGGTATGCGAGGCGCACGCTCGAAAGGGCGGTGGCAAAGGTAAGGAGTCGGCTGGCCTGATAAAAGGTCAGACTCATCTGAGTGCACAAGAACGAGGGGCGTCAGCGGTGCTGGCGCCCTTTCATCCTGTACCCATGAGAGAAGCCACCACTGAGAAATTAACCACGCGCCCCCCCCCCCGCCGGGGGGGTAGAGAAGTGTCATCCAGGATTGATGGCTGGTCGGCTTTTCAGGAGCGCAGGTGGGGGAATTCTCGCGAGCGGCCGGGCCTCAACGACGGCCGGGTCGGCGAAACGGAGGCGGGGCGGCTCCTGAACGCCGTGCTGGACCTGGGTGTGAACCTCATCGATACGGCCCGGGGCTATGGGCTTTCGGAGGAGCGCATCGGGCGCCACCTCGCGCACCGGCGCCAGGACTTCGTCCTTTCGACCAAGGTGGGCTACGGCCTCCCGGGCGTCGCCAGCAGCATCATCGGCACGGGCAGCCTTGCCCACTTCAAGCAGGACCTGGCGTGGGTGGAGAAGGGCCCCCTGCCCCTGGAGCAGGTGGAACGGATCCGCGCCGCCTTCCGCCTCCACGGGGCGGGCTGGCCCGGCCTCATCTAGTTCCTTGCCTCACGGCTTGCCGAAGCCGTGCCGGGCCAGGATGGCCTGCCCCTCCGGGCCGGTCAGGAAGGCCTTGAAGGCCTTGGCCTGCTCGGGGTAGGGCGTGCGCTTGAGGATGACGCCCGCCTGGCGCAGGGGCGGGTAGGCTTCGGCGGGGACCCGCCAGAGGACGCCGGTGCCGCCCAGGGCCGGATGGGCGGCCTGGGAGTAGGAGATGAGGCCGGCCTCGGCGGCGCCCGTCTGGAGGTACTGGGCGGCCTGGGCGATGTTGTCGGCGAAGACGAGCCGGGGGCGGACGGTGTCGAGCAGGCCCGCACTCCGGAGGGCGGCCTCCCCGGCCCGGCCATAGGGGGCAGTCTGGGGGTTGGCGGTGGCGATCTTCCGGATGGCGGGAGCCAGGAGGACCTTCAGGCCGTCCCGGGCGGGATCCAGGTTGAGATCCTTGCGCACCCAGAGGGTGAGGCTGCCCAGGGCGTACGGGAACGGGCCTTCGGCGGTGACGAGCCCGGCCTTCTGGAGCTGCTCGGGAAAGCCCGAATCCGCCGACAGGAAGACGTCGTAGGGCGCGCCCTGCTGGATCTGGGCCGTGGTGCTGCCGGAGGCGCCGAAGACGACCTGCAGCGCGGTCTCCGGATGCCTGGCCTCGAAGGCGGCCTTGAGGTCGTCGAAGACCCCGCGCAGGTCCGCCGCGGCGACGACGGTGAGGGTGGCGCGGGGAGCCTGCGCCCCGAGGGCGGAACCCCCGAGGCCGAACAGGACGAAGAGCATCGCGAACAGGACGGTGAGCATGGAGCGGCGGCGCATGGGGACTCCCGGATCAGGTTGCCCTTCCAGTCTAGTCCCTGGATCCGCCGGCCCGTGCGGAGCTCGCTCTAGTCTTCCAGGAGCAGATGGGTCCCCGACAGGCGGTCCAGGGTCGCCAGGGCCTTGGCGTGGCCGGCCTGGGCGTCGACATAGGCGAGGTAGACCTCGTTGCTGGTGCGCTGGGCTTCGATGAACTCCAGGAGGGTGGCGCTGCCGTGCCTGTAGCTGAACTGGATGCCGTCCAGCACGCGGTCCATGTCCTGGAGGATGCCGCTCCGGAAGGTCTTCAGCTGGCCGGCGGCGGCCTCGTACTGGGCGACGGCGCTCGCCACGTCGGCATGGGTCTTCTGTTCCATGGACTGGACCTCCAGCCTGGCCTGGGCCCGGGAGGCCTCGGCCTGGATCAGCTCGCCCCGCTGGCGGCGGGAGAAGGGCAAGGGGATGCTCAGCGTCGCGCTGAGGGAGTTGGACATGGTGACCGGGGCCGGGAACACCGCTCCCGTCGCATCGAAGCCGGTGGCGTACACGGGCGGCGTGTGGTTGACGCCCACGCTCAGCCCCAGGTCCACCCAGCGGTTGGCCTTGGCCAGGCGCTGCTGGCTTTCGGCCAGCTGCACGCCGCGGCGCGCCGAGACGAGGTCGACCCGGTTGAGGAGGGCCCGGGCCAGCACGGTGTCGGCCTGGATCGTGACCGGGGCGTGGTCCAGGTCCCCCGCCGGGACCACGGCCGCCTTGCCGTCGCCCAGCAGCTGGACGAGGGTCGCCTGCGCTGCCGTGAGGTCGGCCTGGGCGCCCAGGACCTCGCCCTCGAAACGCTGGGCCTCCACCCGGCTCTGGGCCAGTTCCACGCCGCCGATGTCCCCGGTGGCGAAGCGGATCCCGTTGAGGCGGGCGACTTCCCGGAAACCATCCAGGGTCTTCCGCTTGCGTTCCAGGATCCGCTGGGCCCGCAGGGCGTCCACGAAGGCGTTCTCGGCGGCCAGGCGCAGGTCGCTGAGGTAGGTCTCCAGATCGGCCCGGGCCTTGCCGGCGCCCTCGTTGGCCACGGCCACCCGCGCGCCGCGCTTGCCCCCGGTCTCCAGGGTCCAGGCGAGGCCCACCATGACCTGGGTCGGATTGACGGGCCGGCTGGGCCCGTACAGCTCCCGGCTGGAGACGCCCGTGGTGAGGGTGGGGTCGGGCATGAGCCGGTTGATGGAGACCTGCGCCTCGGCACTGGTGACGTTATAGCGCTGGGCCAGGGCCTCCGGATTGCCCTTCAGGGTGCCTGCCACGAAGGCCTGGAGGGTGAGGGGGCGCGGGGCGGGCGCGTCCTGGGCGCAGGCCCAGACCGGGGCCAGGAGCAGGCAGAGAATCTGTTTGCGGGGCTTCATGGCCTACTCCTCGGCGATCTGCATGGGGTCGAGTTCCTCCGCGTCCGCGCCGGCCCGGGTCCTGCGTTCCACCAGGTAGTAGAGGACGGGCAGCAGCAGGAGGGTCAGGGCGGTGGCGGTGACGAGGCCGCCCACCACGACCGTGGCCAGGGGGCGCTGGATGTCGCTGCCCAGGCCGGTGGCCACGGCCGCGGGCAGCAGGCCCAGGAGGGCCACGGTGGCTGTCATGAGCACGGGGCGGAACCGCTCGCTGGCGGCCTCCACGACGCGCTCCAGGAGGTCCCTCCCGCCGGCTTTCCGGTTGAGGTTGGCCACCATGATGATGGCGTTCTGCACGGACACCCCGAACAGGGCGATGAAGCCCACCGCGCTGGAGACGTTGATGGTCATGCCGCGCAGGTGCAGGGCGATGAGCCCGCCCAGGGTGGACAGGGGCACGGCCAGGAGGATCAGGGCGGGATGCCGCAGGTTCCTGAACTCCGCGAACAGCAGGGTGAACATGATGAGCAGGGTCAGGGGCAGGATGAGGGCGAGGCGCGCCTGGGCCCGGTTCTGGTTCTCGAACTGGCCGCCCCACTGGAGCTCGAACCGGGCGTGGTCGTAGGGGACCTTGTCCTGGAGCAGGGGGCGGGCCTCGGCCAGGAAGGACGCCAGGTCGCGGCCTCTCAGGTTGAGCTTGACGGTCATGTGGCGCCGGCTCATCTCGCGGGTGATGGTGCTCTCCCCGGAGGCCACTTCGACGGTGGCCACCTGGCTCAGGGCGATCTGGGCATTGTTGGGGCCGGTGAGCACCAGGTTCCCGATGGTGCCGGGCGAGTTCCGGGAGGCGCCCTGGAAGCGCACGGCCACGTCGTAGTGCTTCTCGTTCACGTACACCTGGCCGATGGCGCTGCCGCCGATGCCGCTCTGCACCAGGCCGGCGATGTCCGCGGCGTTGATGCCGTAACGCGCGGCCAGGGCCCGGTCCACCTTGATCTGGAGCTCGGGCAGGGGCGGCTCCTGGTCCACGGTGACGTCCGCGGCTCCTCGGATCCCGTCCAGGGTCTGGCGGACCTGGTTCGCCAGGATCCGCAGGCCCTTGAAGTCCTCGCCGTAGAGCTTCACGACCAGCTCGCTGTGGGCCCCGGCGACCTTGTCATTGACCATGTCGATCATGGGCTGGGAGAAGCCCACGGTCACCCCCGGGATCCGGGCATAGCGCGCGGCCATGTTCCGGATCAGGCCCGCCTTGGTGAGACCCGACTTCCAGCTCGCGTAGGGGTTCAGGCTGACGCAGGCCTCGATGTGGGAGGGGGTCCAGGGGTCCATGCCGTCGTCGGTGCGGCCCAGCTGGGTGACGATGGTGGCCACCTCGGGAAACTCCGCCGTGGCCCTGCGCAGCTCCCGGCTCAGCTCGATGCCCTTGTCCAGGGAGATGCCCGGGGGCAGGTCGACCTGGAGCCAGAGCGAACCTTCGTCCAGCTGGGGCAGGAAGTCGCGCCCCGCCGTGACGCCCAGGCCCACGAGGACCGCCCCGGTGAGCCCGCAGATGGCGAGCACCGTCCGGGGCCTGGCCAGCAGGCTGCGCAGGGCGGCCTGGTAGCCGACCTTCATGCGTTCCAGGGTCGGGTTCTCGTGGACCTTGCCGGGCCTGCGGTAGGCCATGTAGGCCAGGCCGGGGATGAGCGCCATGGCCACGGCCAGGGCGCCCAGGAGCGAGAAGCCGACGGTGAAGGCCATGGGGGAGAAGAGTTTGTATTCCACCCGCTCGAAGGAGAACAAGGGGATGTAGGCCGTGATGATGATGATCGTGGCGAAGAACACCGGCCGGGCCACCTGGGCCGTGGCCGTATAGACCTCCTTGAGCGAAAGGGGACGCCCCCGCTCGGCCTCCCTGCGCCGGAGCAGGTTCTCCATGACCACCACCGCGCCGTCCACCACGATGCCGAAGTCGATGGCCCCCAGGGACAGGAGGTTCGCTGGGATCTTCAGGTGGTTCATGAAGATGAACGCGGTGAGCAGGGCCATGGGGATGGTCAGGGCGACGGTGACGGCCGCGCGGGGGCTCCCCAGGAAGAGGAGCAGGACGATGACCACCAGGACGATCCCCTCGATGAGGGTGTGGCTCACGGTGCGCAGCGTCGCCTCCACCAGGCTGGTGCGGTCCAGGTAGGGCACCAGCCGGACATCCCTGGGCAGGATCTTCGCGTTGAGCTGGTCCACGGTCCGGTGGACGTCGGCCAGCACCCGGGAAGGGTTCTCGCCCTTGAGCATGAGCACGATGCCTTCGATGCTGTCGTCGGACTGGTCCTTGCCCAGGACCCCGTGGCGTTCCTGGTTGCCCAGGCGGATGGCGCCCAGTTCTTTCAGGAGCACGGGCGTGCCGCCCTTCTGGGCGACGACGATGTTGCCCAGGTCATCCAGGTTGCGGACGAGGCCCAGGCCCCGGACGACGAAGCCCTGCTCGCCGTGGGTGAGGATGCTGCCCCCGGCGTTGACGTTGTTGGCGTTGATGGCGTCGGTGAGGTGCTGGAGGGAGAGGTTGTAGGCCGAGAGCCGGGCGGGATCCAGCTCCAGGAGGAACTGGGTGGTGAGCCCGCCGAAGTTGCTCACGTCGGCCACGCCCCCCAGCTGCTTCAGGCGCGGGATGACGGTCCACTTCTGCAGTTCGGACAGCTCGCGCAGACTCCGGGTCTTCGACTCCAGGGTGTAGCGGTAGATCTCCCCCACGGCCGAGGTGAGGGGGTCGAGGCCCGGGGTGGCCCCGTAGGGCAGGGTCAGGCCCCCGATGCGCTCCTGGATGCGCTGGCGGCACCAATAGTCCTCCACGCCGTCCTTGAACACGAGGGTGATGAGGGACAGGCCGAAGGTGCTCTTGGAGCGCATGACGCCGACGCCGGGGGTGCCCATGAGGGCCTGCTCGAGGGGGATCGTGATCTGCTGCTCCACCTCCTCGGCGGCCAGGCCGTTGACCTGGGTGATGACCTGGGCGCTCACATCGGAGATGTCGGGGTAGGCCTCCACGGGCAAACGGGTGAAGGAGTATGCCCCGTAGACCGCCACCAGGAAGAAGACCGCCCAGACGATGAACCGGCGGCGCAGGCAGAAGGCGACGCAGCGCTCAATCATTGAAGACCACCCCTTCCTTCACCGCCAGGCGTTCACCGGCCCGGAGGCCTGCCAGGATCTCGGTGTCGGCACCCAGCTGGACTCCTGTTGTCACGAGCCGGGCCTCGAAGGCCCAGGGGGCCACCTCCACGAAGACCTTGGCCCCTTCCTGGCCCTGGACCAGGGCCGTGGTGGGGACCCGGATGCCCCGGTGCGGCTTCTCCAGGAAGACCACGTTGGCGAACATGGCGGGCAGGAGCCGGTGGCTGGCGTTGTCGAAGACCATGCGCACCTTGACCGTGCGGGTGTCGGGATCCAGCATCTCCCCCACGAAGGCCACCTTGCTCCGGAGGACCACCCCGGGCTGGCTGGCCAGGCCGGCCGTGACCTCCTGACCCACGAAGATCGACGCGATGTCCTTCTCCTGGACGCTGGCGGTGAACCAGACCTTTGCGAGGTTGGCCAGGGTCATCAGGGGCGCGTTCAGGTCGTTCCAGTAGCCGCCGGTGCCGGCGGCCAGGTCGCTGACCCGTCCCGTGATGGGGGCGCGCACCGTGAGGAGGTGACTGTTGGCGCTGTCCGGGGCCGCCCCCAGCTGGATGACGTGGGCCCGGGCCCGTTTCCATTCGCTTTCGTTGGTCGCGAAGTCCGCCTCGGCCTGTTCCACGTCCTTGCGGGAGGCGATGTCGTGCCGGCCCAGCTCCTGGACCCGGTCCAGGGACCGGCGCGCCAGCTGGTGCTGGGCGGTGGCCTTCTGCAGGTCCGCGAAGGCCTGGGCGAGGTCAGCCGACTCCAGGGTGACCAGGGGCTGCCCCTTGGTCACCCAGTCACCCAGGTGGACGTGGAGCTGGACGACCCGGCCTGAGACGGGCGGAAGGATCTTGACCAGATCCGAGGGGTCCGCCTCGATGGAGGCCGGGACGGTGAGGCTGGACCGGATTTCGGTCTCCTGCGCCACCTGGGTGACAAGGGTCCTGCGCAGGGGGGACCCCTCCGGGACGACCAGCCGCTTGTCCACGCGGGTGAACACCTCGACCTTCTCGGCCTTGGCGGGGTGGCCGCAACCGGCCTGGGCGGCCAGGGTCCAGAGGGCGCAGCCGAGCAGGGCTAGGGCGGCGACCCGGGGGGGCGTGGGCTGAATGGGCATGGCTTCCTCTCGGGATAACAATTGGTGACCAATAGGTCATGAATGCTCTTGACGAGTATCGCAAGGAAAGAACGTGATTTGCGTCACGATCGAGACTCAGTCTCAATTCAATGGCCCATTCGGATGCAGCCGCTGCAGTCGCCACGGAGGACACCCTCGAGAAGGGCGGCCGCCCTGCCCGGGAGGGATGATGTTAGAATCGCGCCTCCCATCACAGCTCGCCCTGGGACCGCCCATGCCTGAACCTCCAGAACCGCCCCGGTCCGCTCTTTTTTTGAGGATCCGCATCCTCCACGGCGAGGTGGCCGCCTTCGGCACCGGCAAGGCCGCCCTGCTCGAGGCCATCGGAGCGTGCCACTCCATCGCCGCGGCCGGCCGGAGCCTGGGGCTCAGCTACAGCAAGACCCGCCGCCTGGTGGACGAGATGAACCAGTCCTTCGCCAAGCCCCTGGTCGAGTCGGCCAAGGGCGGGCTCCATGGCGGTGGGGCCCGGATGACGGAGACGGGAAGGAAGGTGCTGGCGGCCTTCCGGACCATGGAAGCCTGCGCCCAGGCGTCCATGCAGGACGGGCTGCGCGCGATCCAGAGGGAACTGGTCCAGCCACCCTCCGGAACCGGGCGCCCAACCCCGTAGGCCAGTCCAGTCGCTTCTCCCCCGGGCTTCCGTTTCCGGGTGGGCAATGGTAGAGTTCGATGTATTAACTAAAATACATCGACCCCTCAACCCAACCCGGGAGCTGTCCGGCTCGCGGGTCAACCCTGGGAGCCACCATGCCCCGTTCGTCCCCACTTCTGCTCGTTCTCTGCGCGAGCGTCCCCCTCCTGGCGCAGGCCCCCGGCCTCACCGTCGCCTCGGGCGACGCGGGGGTGACCCTCTACGGGATCCTCGACGCGGGGGTCGCCAACGTGGCCCACACCCTGGACTTCGACGCCAACCACCCGGTGACGGTCAACCCCACGCTCACCAAGGCGGGCAACACGTCGGCCACGGGCATGTTCAACGGGGGCATCGCCCAGACCCGCTGGGGCCTCAAGGGCTACGCGGGTCTTACCCAGGGCTGGCGGGCGGTGTTCACCCTGGAAGGCGCCATCAACGTCCCGACCGGCGTGGCCAGCAACGCGGCCGCCTCGGAGGCCCTCAACCGTGCCTCCGGCCCCACCGGGCCCTCCATGGCCGCCGACTCGGCCATCGACGGCCAGCTCTTCTCCCGCAACGCCAACTTCGGGCTCAGCCACGAGACCTGGGGCACCCTGACCATCGGGCGCCACACGGCCCTCATGCTGGACGCCATCCCCGCCTTCGACGCCCTCCAGGGGGCCCAGCTTTTCACGCCCATCGGGTTCTCGGGCCTCTACGGCGGCGGCGGCGCCACCGACGCCAGCCGGGTGGACAGCTGCGTCAAGTACCGCGTCAAGGCGGGCGACTTCACCCTGGCCGGTCTCTACAAGTTCGGCGGTGTCTCCGGCTCCAGCGGCGCCAAGGGCGCCACGGAGCTCTCGGCCACCTACGAGCACGGCCCCTTCGCCATCATGGTCGGCTACCAGGCCCTGAAGGACGCCACGGCCGTGGGCAGCCCCTCGGGCACGATCAATACCACCCTCCTGGGCGACACCGCCGCCCAGCTGGCCACCGTGGCCAACGGCACCGCCGTCTACCAGCCCATCGGAACCGTCACCGTCACCTGCGAGGACACCAAGGGCACCATGGCCGCAGCCCGCTACAAGCTGGGCCCGGTGGGCTTCTGCGCCGGCTATCAGTACCTGCAGTACACCAACCCCAGCAACCCCGCCACCGACTCGGCCCTCACCAGCCTCTATTCCTTCCCCATCGCCACGGCCGTCTACGGCGGCAAGATCGCCTCGGCCGTCAACGTGACCCCCTTCACCGTGGGCGGAGCCGCCATGGAGAAGGACCTGACCGTCACCTGGCTGGGCGTCAACTGGGCCGTGACACCTGCTTTCACGGCCGCCGTCAGCTTCTACCATGTGGGCCAGAACGACTTCTCCAACGGCACCACCGCAGCCGGCGACAAGAGCGGGACCACCACGTACGTCTCGGCCCTCCTGGACTACACCTGGACCCGGGCCTTCGACTTCTACCTCGGGTACATGAGCGTCAAGGGCAACGGCGGCATGGTCGCCGGCTACACCTACGACACCAACGCCACCCTCGGCCTGGGGGCGCGCTTCAAGTTCTGAGGCCCCACCGAAGCGGAGCTGCCCATGGCCAAGACCCAGATCCTGGGCCGCTACGTGCGCATCGTGGAGCGCATCGGGGGCTTCGGCGGCAAGAGCGACCTCCTGGCCCGGAGCTTCACCTACACCGGCAATCCGGAGGCGTGGAAGGAGCATCTGCGCTGGGTCCAGGAAGCCACTCCGGACACGGTGCGCAAGGCCGCGGCCGAGTGGCTCGGCGATGGCGACTACCTCCTGGAAGTGCAGCCCTACCCCAGCCAGCTGAAGGCGGCGGCTCCCCTGGACCGGGCCAGCGAACCGGCCCTGGGCGCCCCCATGTCCCTCAACCTCCCGCCCATGCAGAAGACCACCCTGGTCAACGGCCTCAAGGTGGTCCTGGCCGAACGCCACGCCGCCCCGGTGGTGAACGTGTCCCTGCTGGTGGACAGCGGCGGGTGCGTGGATCCGGCGGACCTGCCCGGCGTGGCCAACTTCTCCCTGCGCATGCTCGAGGAAGGCACCCCGGGCCATGACTCCCTGAGCATCGGCGAGGAGCTCGAGGGCCTGGGCGCGCGTTTCAACGCCAGCGCGAACCTGGACACCGCCGTGGCCGGCCTGAACGTGCTCAAGGCCACCCTGGACCCGGCCCTGGCGCTCTTCGCCGAGCTGGTCCTGAACCCCGCCTTCCCGGAAAAGGAGTTCCTCCGCCTGCAGAAGGAGCGCATCGCCGGCATCCAGCGGGAGAAGGCCCAGCCCCAGGTCCTCGGCCTGCGCCTGCTCCCCGGCCTCATATACGGACAGGGCCACCCGTACGCCCGGCCCTTCACGGGCACCGGCACGGAAGCCTCCGTGGCCCGCATGACCCGGGAGGACCTGCGGCGCTACCACGACACCTGGTTCAAGCCCAACAATGCCACCCTGCTGGTGGTGGGTGACACCACGCTGGCCGAGCTCAGGCCCAAGCTGGAGCGGCTCTTCGCCGCCTGGAAGCCCGGCCCCGTGCCGAGCAAGGTCATACCCACCGTCGCCCAGCCGGACAAGCCCGTGCTCTACCTGGTGGACCGCCCCGGCTCCGGCCAGAGCCTGATCTTCGGAGCGCAGCTGGCCCCGCCCCGCAACGACCCGGACGCGGTGGGCATCGACCTGGTCAACGATGTGTTCGGCGGCAACTTCTCGGCCCGCATCAACATGAACCTGCGCGAGGACAAGCACTGGTCCTACGGCGTCTTCAGCTTCCTGCCCTCGGCGCGGGGGCAGCGCCCCTACCTGAGCCTCTCGGCGGTGCAGACCGACAAGACCCGCGAGTCCATGCAGGAGCTGCTCAAGGAGTACCGGCGCATCGTCCAGGACGGCCCCATCACCGCCCAGGAGCTGAAGGAGGTGCAGAACAACCGGACCCTGGGCCTGCCGGGCAACTTTGAGACCGCCAGCCAGCTGGGCGGACAATACGCGGAGATCATCCAGTACGGGCTTCCCCAGGACTACTTCAACACCCTCACCCGCAAGACCCTGGCCCTCACCCCCGAGGAGGCCAATGCCCTGGCCCGGAAGCTGATCCAGCCCGACCACCTGGTCTGGGTGGTGGTCGGCGATCTGGCCAAGGTCGAGGCCGGCCTGCGGGAACTCAACCTGGGCGAGGTCCGCAAGCTGGATCTGGACGGCAACCTCATCAAATAGTCCGAACCAGCACCACGGTTGGCAAGGGGGGCCCTTGGGCCCCCCTTGCCTTGGCTGGACCGGCGGCTACTGGAAGCGCTCGGCGGTGCTGGGCGGAGGCGTCCCCAAGGCGGTCTGGTCGCCGCCCGCCACGAGGACCGTGCCGTCCGGCAGCAGCGTCGCGGTGTGGTCCGTGCGCATCACGCTCAGGGGCCCCGTGGCCGTGAAGGCGCCCGAGACGGGATCATAGCTCTGGCCCGCCAGACCGCTGGTGCCATTGCCCGCGCCCGCGATGAGCATCTGGCCATCGCCCAGCAGGGTGGCCGTGTGGTAGGCCGTGGGCGCCAGGGCGCCCGTGGCGGTGAAGGAGGGCGTCCCCAGGGGGATCACCGAGACCAGGGCCGTCTGCGTCTCCGTCTGGGTCGGATCCGCCTGGCTCGTGACCGTGAGGGTGAAGGTCGTGGTGGCGGCCAGGGCTCCCGCGTCCAGGGGCGTGCCGCTGAAGATGGCCAGATTGCCCGGGGTCACCAGGCCGGTGCCCGGCCCGAACACCGCCGTCAAGGTGGCGTGCTGCCCGAAGGCGCCTGCAAGGTCGGCTGCCCCGGCGCCTGGGGGGCGCTGGAGCCACCCCCTCCGCAGCCCAGCACGAAGGCGAGCGACGCCCCCGCGATGACACCATCACGGACGAAGAACCGGTAGGTCATGGCTGCTCCAGGAACAGCGCGCATGGGGGGAAAGACACGGCCCACCCGGGAAATCCGGATCAACAGGCCGTAAGCTCAATGGCTCAATGGCAGGAAGGCGATCAAGCGAGGAGGATGTCGTAATTATAAGGTTTGGGGCAGGCCCCGAAAGGCCGAGCCCGCTTCCTGGCGGCCAAACGGAAACAGGGTCAGGTCTGCGAAAAAAGGACAAAACAATCAACACGGATAACCGCCATGATCGAAGCGACCTTCGCGCCGGATCCGCCCCCGCCGGTCCGTCCCAGGAGCGCCATGCCCACCTCCCGAATCCGCCACACCCTGGTCAGCCTGCCCGGCCTGGCCCTCCTCGTCCTGGCCGGGCCCGCCCTGTTCCTGGGCTGCGGCCCATCCTCCCAGGGCCCGTCCACCCTCCCCACCGCCTCCACGAGCGGCCAGCCCACAACGCCGGTCACCGGCACGGCCACGAGTCCGGCACCCCTGCCCGGCTGGACCCTGACCTGGCACGATGAGTTCGATGGACCCGACGGTTCCGTCCCCGACCCCACCCGATGGACCTACGACCTCGGCGGCGGCGGCTGGGGGAACGGTGAGCTGGAGTCCTACACCAGCCGTCCCGCCAATGCGAAGCTCGCCGGCGGCAACCTGGTCATCACGGCCGCGAAGGAGAACTACACCGGGGCCGACGGCATCCCCTGCGCCTACACCTCGGCCCGGCTCAAGACCCTTGGCCTGTTCGCCCAGACCTGCGGCCGGTTCGAGGCCAGCATCAAGCTCCCGGCCGGCCAGGGCCTGTGGCCGGCCTTCTGGATGCTGGGCACCGACTTCCCCGTCACGGGCTGGCCCAGCTGCGGCGAGGTGGACATCATGGAGAACATCGGCTCCCGGCCCGCCACGCTGTACGGCTCCATCCACGGGCCGGGCTTCACCGGGGGCAGCCTGAGCACCGCCTTCAACCTGCCCGCCGGCGCCCTCGCGGACACCTTCCATGTCTACGCCCTGGAGTGGCAGCCCGCGCAACTGGACTTCTACCTGGACAGCACGCGGTATGCGACCTACACCCCCGCCAACCTGCCCGCGGGCGCCCAGTGGGTGTTCGACCAGCCCTTCTTCCTGATTCTGAATGTCGCCGTGGGCGGGTCCTGGCCGGGGGCTCCGGACGCCGCGACCGTGTTTCCCCAGACGATGCAGGTGGACTACGTGCGGGTCTACAGCCGCTGACCGGAAGGCGCGGGCCGGAGGGAAGGGTCCCCGCCCCGCCCCAGCCAGCTTCGGTAGCGGAGGGCCAGGACCGGGTCCTCCCGGAGGGCGTCGCGCAGCCGGGCCTCGGCCTGGGCCTGGACGGGGGCGGAGGCTGCGGCAGAGGCTGGCGCGCCGCCCGCGCCCAGGACGGCGAGGCGGGCCCGGAGCACGTCCCGGTGGCTGCTGCGTGGCTCCAGGCGCTCCGCGGCGTCCAGGGCGGCTGCTGCGGCCTTGAGGCGGGCCTGGCGCGCGCGCGGGGCCTGGGCGCCGGCGCCGGCCAGCTCGATCTCGGCCTGGACCAGCAGGGGCGCGGGGGAGAGGGGGCTGAAGTCACGGGCCAGGGCGGCGGCGCGGGCGGCCTCGGCCAGGGCCCCCGGGGACGGAGTGCGCACCAGATGGACCTCCGCCAGACCGAGGAGGCCTTCCTCGCTGCGGGGATTGATTTCCAGGGCCCGGGCGAAGGCAACCCGGGCCTGCTCCAGGGCGGGGCCGGGGTCCCGGCCGCGGGCGGCCTGGTACCGGGCCAGGACCAGGCAGGTGAGGCCCAGCCGCTCGTGCAGCTCGGCATTGTTCCCGTTGCAGGCCAGGGCCCGCCGGTGGTGGGCGAGGGCCTCCCGGAAGGCGGGCAGCGCGTCGCCGCCCTTGAGCCACTGGCAAAGGCCCCGCACCGTCACCAGCTCGCCCAGGCCGCCGTGGCACAGGGCGTAGGTGGGGTTGATGGCCAGGACCCGGCCGAAGGCCGCGGCGCCGTCCTGGAGACTGGAGGTGGGTTCCAGGCCCCGCCTGAGCTCCATTTCAGCCTTGAACTTGCAGAGCTTGCCCAGGTTGGTCTGGACGAGCACGTTCCTTGGATTGATCTTGAGCGCCTCCTGGTAGCAGGACTGGGCGCGCACCATGAGGGGGAGGGGGTCCCCGCCCCGGGCATCGACCCCCATGGCCAGCCGCCGCAGGCAGATGCCGCGGTTGCTCCAGGGGGAGGCGTAGGTGGGGTCCAGCCGGCAGGCCTCCTCGAACCGGGCCGAGGCCTGGTTCAGGTCCGCGGTGGGATCCTGGGCGCGCTTCTGGAGGAGCTCCACCCTGGACAGGTAGCAGTTGCCCACGCTGTTCCAGAGCACCGCCTCCGCGGGCCGGATGGCGATGGCGCGCTGGCCGGCCACCAGGGCCTGGTCGAGCTGGGGCAGCGGGTCCTCCCCCAGGGAATCCAGGTAGTCGGCCCGGAACCGGTGGGTCATGGACAGGAGGAGGGCCGCCTCCCAGGCCAGCGGATCGCAACGGAGCGCCTCCTGCCCGTGGTGGATGCTGCCTTCGAGCAGGGGTTCGGGGTCGCCGCCCCGGTCCAGGGTCGCGTCGGCCCATTGCCGGTAGAGGCGGGCCAGCTTCACATGGACGTCGGGGGCCTCGGGATCGACCTTGAGCGCCTGCTCCAGGGCGGCCCGCGCGGCCTGGCTGGGCCCGTCGAAGGGTTTCCCCAGATGGTTGGCGAGGTCCGCGTCCAGGGTCCGGGCCTCGCCTTCCAGGGCGTAGGCCTCCAGCAGGCTCCGGGCCACGGCCTGGGCCTCCCGGGCCGCGGCCAGGCCGAGGTCGCAGGTCCGGGCGGCGGTCTCGTAGGTGCCGCGGTCCATGAGGTCCTTGGTCCGGGCGAGGTTGACCCGGGCCACCAGGAGGTGGGCGTCCACTTCCCAGGGATCCCGGGCCAGGGCCTGGCGGGCCTTGGCCAGGGCTTCCGGGTCGCGGCGCTCCAGGAAGGCCAGCTGCCCCTCCTGCACCAGGCTCGGGCTGCTGCCGCTCAGCCGCAGGTAGTGGAGGGCCGGCTGCAGATGGACCCGGTTCAGCTCGGCGAGGCGGGCCTCCTTCATTTCGCGGGAGGGCAGGCGCTGCGCCTGCTCCCGGGCCTCCCGGAGGATCATCGTGTGGGCCAGGCCCAGGGCCGCGGCGGTTTCCGGCCCCTGGGTCCCGGCGCGCCACGCCGCTTCCAGGTGCTGGAGGGCCACCCCGGGCTCGCCCAGGGTGAGGCAGGCCTCCCCCAGGGCGAAGCGGCCCGGCCCCTGGGCGATGCCGCCCAGCCGCTGCATCTGGCCGGCCACCCGGGCCATCCAGTCCCTCATGTCCGCCCGGTGCGGCCTCATATCGTGGAGGGGCAGCATCTGGGCCCGGCGGTACGAGCTCTCGGCCCTTTCGCATTCCAGGCCGAAGCGCTGGGCCAGCTGGGCCTGGGCCCTGCCCCGCCACTGGGTGCGCAGGATCAGGCCGCCCAGGATCAGGACGGCGCCGGCCGAGACGGCCACCACCGCCGACAGGGCCCGGTTCCTCCGGACCCGCTTGCGCAGCCGGTCCCAGGCGCCCAGGGGCCTGGCCAGCAGGGGCTCCCCCTCCAGGTAGCGCCGCAGGTCCTCGGCCAGGAGCTTGGCGCTGTCGTAGCGCCGGTGCGGCTCCTTCTCGAGGCATTTCAGCAGGATGGTCTCCAGGTCCTCGGGCAGGGTGGGATCCAGGCTCCGGGGCCTGGGGGGCTCCTCGTGCATGACCTTCATCAGGACCTTGAAGACCCCGTCCCCCTGGAAGGGGGGCCTCCCCAGCAGGAGGGCGTAGAGGGTCGCGCCCAGGGCATAGACATCGGTCCGCCGGTCCAGGCGCAGGGTCTCCCCGCGGGCCTGCTCCGGGGCCATGAAGGCGGGCGTGCCCATGAGGGAACCCGCCACGGTGAGACCCTCGTTGTCCGGATGGCCCGCGAGGCCGAAGTCCAGGACCACCGGCCACCAGCCTTCCTCCCGGCGCTCCACGAGGATGTTGAGGGGCTTGAGGTCCCGGTGGATGAGGCCCAGGCGGTGCGCCGCCTGGACGGCCTCCGCCACCTCCTGCAGCACGCGGACCTTCTGCTCCAGGCCCAGGACCTGGCTCAGCTCGTCGATGGGCCGGCCGTGGACGAACTCCATGGCGATGTAGGGGTGGCCCCCCACCTCGCCCACCTCGTAGATGCGGCAGACATGGGGATGCTCCACCCGGGCCTGGGACTGGGCCTCCTGCATGAAGCGCCGCAGGGCCTGGCCGTCGGAGCTGTTCAGCACCTTGATGGCCACGTCCCGCCGGAGGCGGGGGTCCCGGGCCCGGAACACCCGGGCCATGCCCCCCTGGGCCAGGTATTCGATGGCCTCGTACCGCTCCCAGCCCGGCACCGGGAAGGCCCGGGCCGTCTCCGCCACGCGCCGTGCCTCGGCAAAGCTGGGGCCTGCATCCTCCCCTGAAGCCATGCGCGTCTGGACCTCGTCCGCGCCGGCCAGTTCCGCCTGGAGGGCCAGCACCTGCCCCGCCTGGAGGAGGCCGCTGGCCAGGAGGGCATCCACCACCGGGCCATGCCGCGACCACAGCACCGTCTCCGATTCGCCCCGGGCGGTCTGGTCCTGGAGGCGGGCGGCGAGGCCCGGGTCCACCAGTCTCTTGGCCACGGCCAGGGCGAGCAGCGCCGTTCCACCCTCCCCGGGCAGGGAGGACGAGGCGCCTCGGGGTCCCTCGGCAAACGGGTCATGCATCAGGTGATCCTGGGGTCCAAGGCTCGACCTTACCAGCGCCGGAAGGACCGGTCCACCCTTCCCCCGGAAGGGGGGCCGACCCTAGGCGAAAATGCACATAAAAAATATCGAACCTAACATTTTGCAATACTTGAGAAATTACATTTTTACCTCGATAATGAGTGATCCAATCACCTTGCAGCGATCGGCGTTCCGTGGGCGTAAGGTCCCCAGGCCTCGTTCCCGCAGCCTGGAGGCCCCCTTGAAGAAGCCCGCCGTGCCCCCCTCCGGGATCCTGCCCGCGACCCAGGCCCCAGGGGAACCTGCCCCCGGCCACTACGTGGCCATCGGCGCCTCGGCGGGCGGGCTCGAGGCCATCGAGGCCTTCTTCAGCCACATGCCGCCGGCCAGCGGCCTGGCCTTCATCGTCATCCAGCATCTGTCCCCGGACTACAAGAGCCTGATGGTGGAGCTGCTGTCCAAGAAGACCGCCATGCCCGTCCACCGGGCCGAGGACGGGATGCCCGTGCGGCCCGGCACCGTCTACCTGATCCCCCCCAAGAAGAACCTCACCATCCACCACGGCAGGCTCCTGCTCACGGACCAGGACCACACCCGCGGCATCAACCTTCCCATCGACATCTTCATGCGGGCCCTGGCCGAGGACCAGGGGGAGAAGGCCGTGGGCATCATCCTCTCCGGCACCGGCAGCGACGGCATGCGGGGGGTGCGCGCCATCAAGGAGAACGGCGGCATGATGATGGTCCAGGACGAGGAGTCGGCCCGCTTCGACGGCATGCCCAGGGCCGCCCAGTCCACGGGCCTGGCCGACTTCGTGCTCCCCCCCGACCAGATGCCGGCCCAGCTCCTGGCCTTCGTGAGCCACCCCAGGGTGGCCAAGGAGCCCGGCGGCCTCCTCCTCAGCGAGGAGGACCAGCTGTCCCACCTGTTCTCCCTGCTGCGGGAGCGCTGCAAGGTGGACTTCACCTTCTACAAGCCCAGCACCGTCTCCCGGCGCATCGAGCGCCGGATCGCCGTCAACCAGGTCTCGGGCCTCCAGGAGTACGTGGCCTACCTCCAGCACCACCCGGCCGAGGGCATGTCGCTGTTCAAGGAGCTGCTGATCGGCGTCACCAGCTTCTTCCGGGACGCGGACGTGTGGGAGAAGGCGGTGCGGGCTCCGCTCCGGGAACTCCTCCTCTCGACGGATGACCGGGAGATCCGGTTCTGGGTCGCGGCCTGCTCCACGGGGGAGGAGGCCTACACCCTGGCCATCCTCGTGAGGGAGTGCCTGGAGGAGCTCGGCCTGCGCCGCGAGGTGAAGATCTTCGCCACGGACATCGACCAGGACGCCATCCACTACGCCGCCGCCGGGTCCTATCCCGAGAGCATCGCCGCCGACCTCTCGGCCGGGCTCCTGGCCAAGTACTTCGTCCGCAGGGACGAGAACTTCCACATCGCCCGCACGATCCGGGAGATGGTGGTCTTCGCCAAGCACAACCTCATCAAGGACCCGCCCTTCACCCGGATCTCCCTGGTGAGCTGCCGGAACGTCCTCATCTACCTCCAGCCCGTGCTCCAACGCAAGGTCCTGGACGGCTTCAACTTCTCCCTGGCCCAGGACGGCCTCATGCTTCTGGGCACCAGCGAGACCACAGGCGAACTCGCCGACGGCTGGGAGACCCTGGACGCCAAGGCGAAGCTCTACCGCGCCAAGGGCCGCGCCCGGCCCCCGCGGGAGGACTACGCGGGCGGCGCCACCGACACCCGGGCCCGGACCCTCCACGGCCGGGCCACGGCCCTGCGCCGCAGCCTGCGGCCCACGGACGAGGAGCGGGTCCTGGAGCGGTTCGTCCAGGCCCTGGCCCCGGACCTCGTGCCCCTGGCGCTCATCGTCAACGACCAGATGGAGCTGCTCCATGTGGTGGGCGACACCGAGGGCTACTTCAGGCTGCCCAGCGGCCGCCAGGTCAACGACATCACCCGCATGGCCGTCCGGGAACTCGGCATCCCCCTCACCACCGGCATCCAGAAGGCCCTGCGCCAGGGGAAGGAACTCCAGTTCCACAACCTGCGCCTGGGTCCCGGCGGGCGCACCGTGCACATGCGCATCCGGCCCCTGCCCAAGAACAAGCACCAGGAGCCCCTGGTGGCCGTCTTCCTGGGCGAGGAGGCCATGCCCAAGCTCCCCGAGGGTGGCCAGCCCCCCCTGTCCTACGACATGTCCAGGGAGGTGGAGGACCGCCTCCGGGACCTGGAACAGGACCTCCAGTTCACCCGGGAGAACCTCCAGGCCACCATCGAGGAGCTGGAGACCTCCAACGAGGAGCTCCAGGCCACGAACGAGGAGCTCCTCGCCAGCAACGAGGAGCTGCAGTCCACCAACGAGGAGCTCCAGTCCACCAACGAGGAGCTGTTCACCGTCAACACCGAGTTCCAGAGCCGGATCATCGAGCTGACGATGCTCCACAACGACGTGGAGAACCTCCTGGCGGCCTCCCGCCTGGGCACCATCCTCCTGGACGAGAACCTGGAGATCCGCCGGTTCTCCCCCGAGGCGGCCCGCGTGTTCCGGCTCGCGGAGGGGGACCTGGGGCGCCCCCTGGCCGTCATCCCCCACCGCCTCGCCGACTGCGACCCGGCGGCGCTGGTGGCCCGGGCCCAGGCCGCAGGCGAACCCACCGAGCACGAGGCCCGGACCCAGGAGGGCCTCTGGTTCCTGCTGCGCACGAACCCTTACATGGTGGGCCCGGGGGCGGCCAGCGGCACCGTGCTCTCCGTGCTCGACATCACCCGGCGCAAGCAGCGGGAGGAACGCCTGCGCTCCCGGGAGGAGAACTACCGCAAGCTCTACGACGGCCTCGTCCAGGGCATCTCGGAACGGGCCCGGAACGGCATGACCCTGGACCACCTGCCCTGGCACGCCAGCTACGCCCTGGGCCATCCCCTCATCGATCTTCAGCACCAGGAGCTCCTCGTCCTCAGCAACCGGCTGCTGGTCCTCCATGCCACGGGCGCCGAGGTCGGCCCGGCCCTGGAGGCGCTGGTGGCCCATGTGGAGCGCCATTTCAAGGACGAGGAGACCATCCTGGCCGAGGTCCAGTACCCGGACCGCCTGGCCCACGGCGAGTCCCACCGGGACCTGCTGGCCGCCGCCCACCTGATGCGGCGCGACTACGAGGCCGGAACCCTCTCCTTTCCCGCCCTCCTGGACTACCTGGCCAACCGGGTCGTGAAGGAGCACCTGCTGGACGCCGATGCGGCGTTCCGGCCCTGGCTGGGCGATCAGCCCACTTCCACGGAGGCCCCGCGATGACGTCCGGCCCGGACCACCTCCGCAACCTGCGCGACCGGGCCGAGAGCCTCCTGGCGGGTTCCACGGCCCCGGACCGGGAGCCCTCCCCCCTGGAGATCCGCAGGCTGGCCCACGATCTCGCGGTGCAGCGGGCCGAGCTGGAGCTCCAGAACGAGGAGCTCCAGGCCTCGTACCAGCGCATGGACCTCATGCTGGGCCGCTACGCCGAGCTCTACCACAAGGCCCCGGTGGGCTTCCTGACCCTGGACCCCAACGGCGCCATCCTCCAGAACAACCAGACCTTCCAGGATCAGCTGGGGCTCGAGGTGGCGGTGGCGCAGGGCACGGCCCTGGCGGACCTGCTGGCCTCCCCCGGCCGGGAGGTCTTCCTGGCCCGCTACCGCGCCTTCTTCCGGGAGCCGGAGGGCAAGGCCCTGGACGGGCAGCTCAAGCGCCGGGACGGGACCCTCCTGGACATCCGCATCACGGGCCGCCGGGAGCTCACGGGCCAGCCGGAGCCCGCCGGCAGCGAGCCCCCCCACCTGCTGGCCGCCGTGGCCGACATCAGCGGGGAGAAGCACGCCGAGCGCGAGCGCAAGGCGCAGGAGGACAAGCGGCTCCACCTCGAGGCCCAGCTGAACCAGGCTCAGAAGATGGAGAGCCTGGGCAGCCTGGCGGGGGGCGTGGCCCACGACATGAACAACGTCCTGGCCGCCATCCAGGCCCTGGGCACCGTCTACCACCTCCAGGCCCCCGAAGGCTCCTCCCTGCGCCTGGGCATGGCCACCATCATCAAGGCCTGCGAGCGGGGCGGCGCCCTGGTGAAGGGCCTCCTGGGCTTCGCGCGCAAGCACCTGGACGCGGTGGAGGTCCTGGACCTCAACGGCCTCGTGCGGGAACAGGCCGCGCTGCTGGAGCGGACCACCTTCCAGCGCGTGCGCCTCGCCCTGGAGCTGGAGGAGCCCCTGCTCCCGGTGAAGGGCGACCCGGCGGCCCTGGCTTCGGTGCTCATGAACCTCTGCGTGAACGCGGTCGACGCCATGCCCGAGGGCGGCATGCTGACCCTGCGGACCTGGAACCAGGCCTATGCCCGGGTCGTGGTGGAGGTCGTGGACACCGGCACGGGCATGTCCAAGGAGGTCAAGGCCAAGGCCCTGGATCCCTTCTTCACCACCAAGCCCAAGGGCAAGGGGACCGGCCTCGGGCTGCCCATCGTCTACGGCGCGGTGAAGTCCCACGGCGGCACCCTGGAACTGGACTCCGAGCCCGGCCTGGGCACCCGCGTGCGCTTCACCCTGCCGGCCTCCCTGGAGGCCCCGGACCGGCCCCACACCCCGGCGGCGCCTCTCCGCCCGGTAGCCCTGCGGGTGCTCCTGGTGGACGACGACGACCTGCTCCAGGTCACCTGGAGCCAGACCATGGCCCTCCTGGGCCACCAGGCCACGGTGGTGGGCAGCGGCGAGCAGGCCCTGGAGCAGCTGGAGTCCGGTCTGGAGGTCGACCTGATGGTGCTGGACTGGAACATGCCCGGCTGGGGCGGCGCGGGCACCCTGCCCCGGGTGAGGGCCCTCCACCCCGCCCTGCCCGTCCTCATCGCCACCGGCGCCGAGGACGCCGACGCCATCGGCATGACCCGGGCCCTGGATGGGGTGCAGCGGATCACCAAGCCCTTTACTATCCAGGACCTTCAGGAGGCCCTGGAACGCGCCGTCCCCTGAATCTAGTCCAGGTCCGTCGAATCACCGGAACCATCTCGCCCTGCCTTACAGGGGCGGTGAAGGTCCGTAGATCGCGAACGAATCAGGCATCCAGGTTCATGCGGCCACAAGCATGGAAGCGCAGAGCGGAGCGGAGCACCACAAAGCCCGCAGAGAAAAGCAGCGTCTACCGTGTTCCGTCCCATCCCCGCATGGATCCCCAGGCCCCGCCTTCAGCGGGGTCCCTGGGCTTTGCCCAGGGAGTTTTTGAAGGGGAGGGCCGCCGGCAAACGCTAGCGTTTGACCGCGGCCCTCCCCTTCAAAAACCCGGGGGATCCATGCTCGCCGATGAGACTGGTGGTTCAGCTCTGCGAGTCTCTGTGGTGCTCTGCTCCGCTTTGTGCTTCCAGGCTTTTGGCTCAAGGCACCGAGAGGGCATGATCGGTCAGCGCCCACCGAGATTTCCCGCTTCGATGTGTCGAAGTGAATGTTTCTGCTAATTCGATGGACCGATACTAGACCTTCGCCAGTCCTTCTTCCAGCGCCTCGAGGATGTCGTCGATGTGCTCGATGCCGATGGAGAGCCTGACCAGGTCGGGCGTGAGGCCCCCGGCGAGCTGCTGTTCCTCGGAGAGCTGGGAGTGGGTGGTGCTGGCGGGGTGGATGATCAGGCTCTTGGCGTCGCCGACGTTGGCCACGTGGGAGAAGAGGGGGATGCCGTCGATGAGCGTGGCGCCGGCGGCCGAACCGCCCTTGATGCCGAAGATGACCATGCCGCCGAAGCCGCCCTTGAGGTATTTGCGGCCGAGGGCGTGGGAGGGGTCCGTCTCCAGGCCGGGGTAGCGCACCCACGAGACCTTGGGATGGCGGGTGAGGTACTGGGCCACGGCCAGGGCGTTCTCGCTGTGCCGGGCGATGCGCAGCGGCAGGGTCTCCAGGCCCTGGAGGAAGATCCAGGCGTTGTCCGGGGAGATGGCCGCGCCCAGGTTGCGCAGCGGCACGGTGCGGGCGCGAAGGATGAAGGCCAGGGGCGCCAGGGGCGCGGGCAGGTCGTGGCCCCAGCGCAGTCCGTGGTAGTTGGGATCGGGTTCGGTGAAGAGCGGATGGCGGCCCCCGGCCCAGTTGAAGGTGCCCGCGTCGGTGATGCTCCCGCCGATGGCGGTGCCGTGGCCGCCGATCCACTTGGTGAGGGAGTTGATGACGATGTCCGCGCCGTGCTGGATGGTCTGGAGCAGGAGGGGCGTGGAGAAGGTGGCGTCCACGATGAGGGGCAGGCCGTTGCGGTGGGCCACGGCGGCGATGGCCGCCACGTCCGCCACGTCCAGCAGGGGGTTGCCGATGCTCTCGATGAAGACGGCGCGGGTCCGGTCGTTGATGGCGGCCTGGAAGTTCCCGGGGTCCTTGGGGTCCACGAAGTGCACCTTGATGCCCAGCGCGGGCAGGATCGCGTCGAACTGGGTGTACGTGCCCCCGTAGAGGTTGTTGGCGGCCACGATCTCGTCCCCGGCCTGGGCGAGGGTGATGATGGCGTAAAATATGGCCGAGGTGCCCGAGGCCAGGGCCAGGGAGGCCGCCCCGCCCTCGAGCTGGCTGAGCCGCTGCTCCAGCACGTCCTGGGTGGGGTTGCCGATGCGGGTGTAGATGTTGCCGAGCTCCTTCAGGGCGAAGAGGTTGGCGGCGTGCTCGGTGTTGCGGAAGACGTACGAGGTGGTGCGGTGCACCGCCACGCCCCGGCTGAGGGCCGTGGGATCCGGAGTCTGGCCGCCGTGCAGGGCGATGGTTTCGGGGCGGTAGGGCGTGGTCACGGGGGCCTCCTTCGGGGGATGGAATGGTGTATACCTGATTATTCTTATCGATTGACACTGAATATTCAATGATTTTTTTAACATTAATTAATACAACAAATACTGATTATTTTTTCGAACTGCCGAGGAACCCGGCACGCAGCTCGTGCATCTCTACAGGGAACCCTGTCACCCCGATGGGTGATTTCCTCATGAGATCCGCCGTGCGTCTAGCCGTTTCCGCCTTAGCCCTGTCCATGCTCTGCTGGGTGGGCTGCCATAATTCCTCCGGCTCCGGCCACGGCCAGGGGACCCTCCCGGTCAATGGGGAGAAGAAGGCCCTCCTGGACCTGGTGCAGCGCCAGTTCCTGTGGAACACCACCGTCCCCGCCCAGGTGGACGTGGACGCCCACGCCACCCTGCCAGACCTCCTCGAGCACCTCACGGCCCCGGCCCGGGCCATGGGCAAGGAGCAGTCCGGCTGGTCCCGCCTGGAGAAGGCCAAGACCTCCAGTTCTTTATCCGCAGGGCCTGGCCAGGGCACCGGCTGGGGCGCGATCATGGAGCTCCAGGGCACCAAGGTCTTCATCAAGCACGCGATGCCCGGCTCGGGGAGCCACCGGGCGGGTCTCGGGCGGGGGGACGAAGTTCTCGCGGCCGGGCTCACGGCCCAGGCGCTGGGCCAGCCGTCCAGCAGCGTCCAGGCCCTCCTGGCTTCCGGGGACTTTCTGAACGTGTTCGTGGGCAAGGCCGGCAGCGTCCGCCATGTTCGGGTGAAGAAGGCCGGCACGGGGCTCGTGCGGGACCTGGCCGTCACCTTCGATAATTTCACCTACGATCTGGTCCCCGGCGCCTCAAGGCCCTCGATCTTCCAGGCCGGCCCGAATCACAAGGTGGGCTACCTGCAGCTTCTGGAATTCCAGCCCGCGGCCGAGGACCAGCTCCGGGCCGCCATGCGCCACTTCCAGCAGGCCGGGGTGACCGACTTCGTCCTGGATCTGCGCTACAACGGCGGGGGCGACCTCCAGACCGCCGAGCTGCTCTGCAACCTCCTCCGGGGCACCGCCGCCGCCCCGGGCGCGCCCATGGCCAAGCTCAAGGGCAACGGGAACGTCCAGGACCATCTCTTCCATTTCTCGGTCCTCCCCGAAGCCATCCACCCGGTCAGGATCGCCCTCATCACCACCGGCAACTCCGCTTCCGCCAGCGAAATGCTGGTGAACGCCCTCCAGCCCTACTACCGGCAGAACCTGGCCATCGTGGGCGCGCGGACCTACGGCAAGCCGGTGGCGCAGGAACACGTCAAGCTCCCCCATTCCGACTGGGTCCTCGTGCTGACCAAGTACCGGGTCCTGAACGCCCAGGACCACGGGGACTTCTGGAAGGGCCTCCCGGACGCGGGCTTCCTGGGCTCCAGCTGTGCGGCCGACGATGACCTCACCCACGCCCTGGGCGACCCCACGGAGGCCAGCCTCCACGCCGCCCTGGGCTGGATCCGGAATGGCACGAGCCCGAACGGCCCCATTCCCCAAGCTGGCTCCACCGCCGCGGCGGTCGCGGCGACCCGAACTCCGCTGGCCCTGCCGGCCGGGAGCAACCCGAACATCCCCGGCCTCTACTGAGGTTCGTGCCCGTCCAGGGGCCGCAGGGTGACCATGGGCGCGTGGATGTCGAGGTTCACCCCCTCCTCCACGTGCACCTCGGCCACCCGGGCGGCGGTGGGGGCGGTGTACTCGTTCTGCATCTTCATGGCTTCCAGGATCAGGAGGGGCTGGCCCTCCTCCACGGTCTCCCCGGGGGCCACGAAGAGCTTCAGGAGCCGGCCCGGCATGAGCGCCCGGATCACGTTCCCCTCGCTGCGCTTGCTCCGGGCCATGGCCTCGGCCAGGAGCTTCTTGCGGGGATCCTGCAGGGTGAACTCGTAGGCCCCGTCGAAGGTGGTGGCCCGGAAGCCGTGCAGGTCGGGGTCGGCGTTGCGGATGCGGTCGACGTTCACGCCCACGGAATGCCGGTCCAGGATGACCGAGTAGCTGGAGCGCTCCACCTTGCAGATGTCCAGGGGGATCTCCTCGCCGTTCCAGGTCATGACGGTGCTGCCCCGCCGGCGCCGGATCTCGAGTTCGATGGTCTCGTCGTTGATGATGAGGGTGCGCTTCATGGCTTTCCTTATAACCGGTTGAACCGGCTGACGGACTTCCAGGCCGCCGGGCTTCCGGAACAGGCGTTGGGCGTGGAGGGCTGCTGGGCGCGCCGCTCCTCCAGCTCCAGCTCGTCGAAGAGCGCGGCGGCCACGGCGAACTTCAGGCTGGGGCCGACGCCCCGCTGCTTCCACCAGGGGTGGTCCAGCATGCCGGTGTGCAGCTCCCCCTTGAGGAAGGGCTTGTGCTCCATCAGGGCCTTGAAGAAGGCCACGTTGTTGCGGACCCCGCCCAGGCGGTATTCCATCAGGGCCGAGTGCATGCGCTGGAGAGCCTCGGTCCGGGTCTGGCCCCAGGTCGAGAGCTTGGACAGCAGCGGCGCGTAGTAGGGGCTCAGCTCCCAGCCGAAGTAGATGCCGCTGTCGTTGCGCAGGTTGTGGCCCTGGGGCGAGCGCAGGTACTGGATGCGCCCGGCCGAAGGCGCGAAGTCGTGGGTGGGGTCCTCTGCGTTGATGCGGCACTGCACGGCGTGCCCCCAAAGGGGGATCTGGTCCTGGGTCAGGGGCAGGGGCCGGCCCCGGGCGATGTCGATCTGCCACTTCACCAGGTCCTGGCCCGTGATCCATTCGGTGACGGCGTGGCCCCCCTGGATGCGGCAGGTCATCTCCAGGAAGTAGTGGTTGCCCTCGGCGTCCAGGAGGAACTCCACCGTTCCGACTCCGACATAGTCCGCGGCCCGGGCGATGGCCACGGCCTGCTCGCAGAGGGTCCGGCGCAGTTCGGGGCTGACGCCGGGGGACGGGGCCTCCTCGCACACCTGCTGGAAGCGCCGCTGCACCGAGCCTTCCCGCTCCCAGAAATGGACGTAGTTGCCGTGGGCGTCGCCGGCGATCTGGACCTCGACGTGGCGGGGATGGATGAGGGCCTTCTCCAGGTAGACGCGCTCGTCCCAGAAGGAGAAGATGGCGTCGCCCTTGACCCGGGGCAGAGCCCGGCGCAATTCGCCTGCGGTCTTCACCCGGCGCATCCCCTTGCCGTCCCGGCCCAGGACCGGCTTGACCATGAGGGGGTAGCCGATCTTCCGGGCCTCGTCCAGGAGGGCCTCGTCGTCCATGGTCTCCTGGATGCCCGGCAGCACGGGGCAGCCGACGCTGCGGGCCAGCTCCCGGGCGGTGATCTTGTTGTCCATGCGCTCCAGCACATCGGCCGAGGGTCCCAGCCAGGTGAGGCCCGCCTCCTGGATCTGGCGCGCGGCCGCGGGATCCTCGGCCAGGAAGCCGTAGCCGGGGTGGACGGCGTCCGCGCCGGTGCTCCGGCAGGCCTCGATGATCTTGTCCACTCGGAGGTAGCTTTCCCGGGCGGGGGTGGAGCCGATGGGCACCGACAGGATGGCCAGACGCACGTGCATGGAGCCCCGGTCGCCGTCGGAATAGACCGCCACGGTCGGGATGTCGATCTCCCGGCAGGTGCGCAGGATCCTGCAGGCGATCTCGCCGCGGTTCGCAATGAGCAGTTTGGTGACGGGCATGGCCGGTTCCTCGTGGACGGCCCCGATCCCTCCGGGGAAACTGGGGCATCATAGAATGGTGCGAACTTCCACACTACCAAACATGCCCCCCAGACCCCTAATTCCCCTCCTCCTGTGCCTCGCGCTGATCCCCATGCTGGGGGGCTGCGGCCGGAAGGGCGACCCCATCCCCCGCACCCGCACTGCGCCCAGTCCCTGCGCCATCCGCTGGGTCTCCCACCGCATCCTGGAAGTGCGCCTGCCCCTGACCGATGCCCGGGGCGCGGAACTGGTGGGCGTGGAGAAGGTCCGGGTCTACTACCTGCCCCTGGGCGCCTCCCGCCCCCAGGCCCGGGAGGTGCTGGCCCGGGGGGAGGTGGTCCTGGAGCGGAGCCGCCCGGACCTGCCCCCGCCGGGAGGCGAGCTGCGGATGGACATGAGGCAGATCGGCAGGTCGCCCGGATGGGTGGTTGTTGCCGCCGTGCGGGTGGGCAACGTGGTGGGAGCCCCCAGCGAACCCGTGCCCTGGCTGGATCCGGCCATCTGACGCGCAAAATATTCTTGAAATTTTAACTTGCATATTGATTAATCAACCATAAATTTCAGGGAAGTACAGAGGCCTCCATGCCTGCTCCCCAGGATGCGATCCATGTGGCCCTCGCCGCCCGCGGGGCGAGCGAAGCCAAGTACCGTGTCCTGGCCGACACCATCCAGGAAGGGCTGTTCATGGCGGAGGCCGTGCTGGATGGCCAGGGTGAACCCGTGGATTGGCGCTACCTGGAGGCCAATCCCGCCTATGCCCGCATGCTGGGCCGGGAGCCCGGGTCCATCATGGGCCGCACCGTCCTGGACCTCTACCCCACCCTGGAGCAGCATTGGCTGGCGGCCTACCGGGAGGCCGCCTACGGCATCCGGCCCATCAAGCTCGAGGGCCTCCTGCCTTCCAACGGTCGCTGGTACGAACATTCCCTGGTCTCCCACCGCCGAGGCCAGTTCGCCTGCCTGATGCTGGATATCACGGACCGCCGGTGGGCCGAGATGAACCACCGCACCCGGGAGGACCTGTTCGAGGGGGTCTTCCAGAAGGCCCCCCTGGCCATGGCCATCACCGACGCGGCCCAGGGCCGGTTCCTGGCCATCAACCGGACCTTCACGGAGCTCTTCGGCTACACCTTCGAGGAGGTGCGGGGCAGGACCGCCACGGACCTGGGCATCTGGGCCGATCCCGAGGACCGGACGCGGGCCTTGGCCGGGGTCATGACCGAGGGCTCCACCTGCACCCTGGCCGTGAAGGTCATCCGCAAGGACGGCACCCCCGCCTGGGTGACCTATTCCGCCCGGGCCATCGACCTGGATGGCCAGCTCGCCCTCCTCTCCACGGCGGTCGACAGCACCGAACAGCACCTTCTGCTCGGGGAACGGGAGACGAGGAGCCGCCTCCTGGACCGGTTCATGGAGCGCACCCCCGTGGCCTTCGCCATGGTGGACCGGGAGCTCCGCTACCTCTTCGCCAGCCGCCGCTGGTTCGCGGCTTTCGGCTGGAGCCCGGAGGACTGGGTGGGTCGCAACCTGCTGGAGGTCTACCCCCTGGAGACCGAGCCCTGGCGGGAGGTCGCCCGGCAGGGCCTGGCCGGCGCCACCCTGAAGGACGTGAGCCTGGCCGGCCTCGGGGCCGAGGGCGATCCGGTCCGGATGGCGCTGGAGGTCTGCCCCTGGGAGGAGTCACCGGGGGTGATCGGCGGCCTCATCCTCACCGCCGAGCGGTCCAGGTTGTAATCACCCGCATGGGCACGGTGCGTCCCGCCCTCAGACGGTGCGGGACAACCAGTCCCCCCACCACCGCGCCACCGCCTGGGCGAGCTGGTCCTTGGGCAGGGGTCCCAGGGGTTCGGCCACGCCGGCGGCGGTCACCGGGAGCAGCGTGTTGGCCTGGTGCCCGAAGGCCCGTCCGCCCCCCACGTCGTTCACCAGGACCCCGTCCAGGTGCTTCTTCTTGAGCTTCACGATGGCGTTGGGGACATGCTCCTCGCTCTCGGCGGCGAAGCCCAGGAGCCACTGGTGGCCGGCCTTGAGGCCGGAGAGGGTGGCCAGCACATCGGGCGTGCGCACCAGGGTGAGGGTCTCGGGTCCCTCCCGCTTCTTGACCTTCTCGGGGGCGCAGCTGTCCGGGCGCTGGTCGGCCACGGCGGCGGCGGCCACGAAGCCGTCCATGGCGGGCCAGAGAGCGAGGCAGGCTTCCAGCATGTCCTGGGCGCTGCGCACCCGGTGGGTGCGCACGCCCCAGGGGGAGGGCAGCTCGCCGCCCAGGACCAGGTCCACCTGGGCCCCCAGGTTACGGAAGGCCCGGGCCAGCGCCACCCCCATCTCCCCCGAGGAGCGGTTGGTGAGGGTCCGCACCGGGTCCAGGTCCTCGCGGGTGGGTCCGGCCGTGATCAGCACCCGGCGGCCCTGGAACCGGGGGTGGGCCGGTCCGGCGAGGGTCTCCACGGCGTCGGCGATCTCGGTCAGGTCCGCGAGCTTGCCCGCCCCTTCCTCGCCGCAGGCCAGGAGGCCCTCCACCGGCTCCACGAAAGTGTGCCCGAAGCCCTTGAGGGTCAGGATGTTAGCTTGCACGGCCGGGTGCATCCACATGGCCGTGTTCATGGCCGGGGCCCAGAGGATCTTCCCGGTGGCCGCCAGCAGCAGGGTGGACAGCAGGTCGTTGGCCAGCCCGTTGGCCGTCTTGCCCAGGATGTCGGCCGTGGCCGGGACCACCGCCACGACGTCCGCCCACCGGGCCAGATCGATGTGCTCGATGATGGGGTTGGGCCGCCATTCGTGGTACTCCGGGTTGGCCCCGAAGCAGGGCTGGCCCGTGAGGGAGGCCAGGGTCAGGGGCGTGATGAACCGGGAGCCCGCGTCGGTGAGGCAGCACCGCACGACGTGCCCCCGCTTCGTGAGGGTGCGGGCCAGTTCGGCCGCCCGATAGGCCGCGATGCCCCCCGTGATGCCCAGCAGGATGTGCATGAACAAACCTCCTCCACCATCCTAACGCAGGGCTATCACATCACCCTTGACTGAGGTCCCCCCATTCCCCCCCGGTACCTCCGCCGGCGCGGCCGGCGGAGGTTAAAGATGGGCCCAGGGGAGACGAGGGGGCCCTGTTGGCACGCCTTGGCTCCGATCCTTGGCGTGGAGCAGGGAAGGGTTGGCCCTCATCGGGGGCCTGAGGCTTCGAGTCCAGTGGCCGGCGGCACCGGTCGGCGCCGACGTTGAATGTATGTAGGTAAAGTCGGCGCCACCAGGTAACAACCACCCTTACTCGAAGCCTCAGGTCCCCCAGGAGGGATGGGTGATGCAGTAGCCCTGCATCCTAACGCTGGATATCCCCCCTTTTCCTTGATACACTGACCCACTTCTCGGTATCTCCATTCGGAGATACGCGGGACAAATTGATACCCAGAGGGAAGTCCATGACCACACAGCGAACCGTAGTACACATTCCGGAAGAAATCGCGAACAAGTACCGTTTCGTGGTGGTCACCGGCAAGCGTTGCGAACAGCTCCAGCGCGGCGCCTACCCCAAGGTCGAGGTGTCCGTCCCCATGAACAAGCTCGGCCAGCCTCAGGAAGCCCCCCGGCTCGCCTCCTTCTGGGCCCAGGTGGCCATCAAGGAAGTGGAAGAGGGCCGCATCGCCTTCGAGGAGCCGGAAGTCATCACCCTGGACTACACCACGGAAATCCCCATCTCGGTGGAGTAGAACGCCGCAAACCGGCGCTGGAGGCCCCCGGAAGGGGGCCTTCGCCGTTCCGGGCGCGGAGCGGGGACGGGCGGAATTCAACACCCGATGAATTTTGCCTTGTCTTTCCCGGTGACCACCCCATAATTCAACGATTGTTGAATAAGGACGTCCCGTGCCCGCTCCCCGCCCCCAGCGTGGTCCCAAAGCCGTGAAGATGGACCCGGGGACCCTCCTGGAGGCGGCCCAGCGCGTGTTCGCCCGGGATGGACTGGACCGGGCGAGTCTCCGGGCCATCGCCCGAGAGGCCGGCTGCGATCCCGCCCTCATCTACTACCACTTCGAGAACAAGGAGGCCATGTTCGCCGCCCTGCTCGAGGAGCACCTGCCGCCCCTGGCGGCGGACCTGCGCAGACTGGCCCGGGGCGCGGATCCCCGGCCCACCGCCGTCAAGCTGTGGCTGGCCCTGAGGCTCTTCCACCTCCACCTGAAGGACAGCGCGGGCTTCCGGAGCATGGTCCGGGGCCAGCTGGTGCGGGGGGCGGAAGGGCTGGAGCGCATCCTGGCGAAGAAACTCCTGCCGGCTCAGCTGGCCGTCAGTTCGATCCTGCGCCGGGGCCTCCGCACCGGCGAGCTGAGGCCGGACCTGGACCCCTTCCTGGCGGCCCTCCTCCTCATCCGCATGGAGGCCGAGCTCCTCGACCTCGTGCCGGTCCTGGCCCGGCTCCAGCCGTACCTTCCCCCCGGAGCCGCCCTGCCCCGGGCCGAGCGCGCCTGGTTCGAGGTGTTCTGGCGGGGCGTGGCCAGCGACCCCCAGGCTCCCCTGCCCGACCTGATCGTCTAGGTCCGGCAGCGTGGATATCCTGGCCCCCTCCAGCCTGCCCTGCCGGGGGCTTCAGACTCCTTCGCCCGGGTCCCACGGTTGGGTCGGACCCAACCGTGGGACCCGGACGGACGAGCCAGAAGCCCCCGGCAGGGAACGCCTGGACGGGCCGAACGATCGAGGCCCCACGCCCAGCAGCCGCTGCGGGGCGGACCCTGCAACGGCTGCTAGACTGGGTAGTGGAGCCCGTTCATGCACAGTCTCAGCCTCGACCTTGAAACCTACCTCTCCGACCCCCGCCTCCTGCCCATCGCCGGGAAGGTCGTCCGGGGCGAGCGGCTTTCCTTCGAGGACGGGCTGCTGCTCTACGCAAGCCCGGATCTGCCCGGCATCGGCGCCATGGCCCACTTCGTCCGCACCAGGCTCCACGGGCGGAAGACCTACTACGTCGTCAGCCGGCGCCTGTCCTACACGAACATCTGCGTGACCCACTGCCAGTTCTGCGCCTTCCAGGCCAGGCCCGGTGAGCCGAGGGCCTACGTGCTTTCGGCCGAAGACATCCTGCGGGAGATGGAGAAGCCCGAGAACACGGGCGTCCGGGAGCTGCACATGGTGGCCGGCCACTACCCGAAGCTGAAGATCGAGTACTTCGAGGAGCTCTTCCGCAGCCTCAAGGCGCGCTTCCCCCTGCTCCACCTCAAGGTCTTCACCATGGTGGAGATGGACTACTACGCCCGGGCCTCGGGCATCCCCGTCGAGGCGTTCATCGACCGGTGCGTGGCCGCGGGGCTGGAGAGCTGCCCGGGCGGCGGCGCCGAGATCTTCGACGAGGAGATCCGGGAGAAGATCTGCATCGGCAAGAAGGACGCAGGTGTCTGGCTCAAGGTGGCCGAGCTCTGCCACCGCAAGGGGGTCCCCACCAACTGCACCATGCTCTACGGCCACATCGAGGAGCCCCGGCACCGGGTGGACCACCTCCTGCGCCTGAGGGAGCTCCAGGACCGCACCCACGGCTTCCTGGCCTACATCCCCCTGGCCTACCAGATCGAGGACAACGAGCTGGGGCGGACCTATGACCTCCAGGAGACCACCGGCCACCAGGACCTCCGGGAAGTGGCGGTGGCGCGGCTCCTGCTGGACAACGTCCCGCACATCAAGGCCTACTGGGTGATGATCACCGAGGGCCTGGCCCAGGTGGGCCTCAACTACGGGGCTGACGACCTGGACGGGACGATCATCGAGGAGTCCATCGCCCACCTCGCCGGCGCCAAGACCCCCCAGGCGCTCACCAAGGGCGAGCTGGAGCGGCTGATCCGGGAGGCAGGCTTCGAACCGCTGGAACGGGATAATTTATACAAAATCTATGCATGACGAAAGGCCCGGCGCCTGGAAGACAACCTGGGATTGACAGGCACGTTGCCCGCGGGGCCCGGCATCTTAAAATATTAATTTCTCTAATTTGATGTATATTTAAATACACTTATTTACACGCGTTTCGCCCCCGGACGAGGTATAAGTTGAGGTCTTCAACATACCTTCAGAGGGGGGAACATGCCGATCCGCACCAGCGTCCTTTGCCTTGTCCTGGTTGCCGGCAGTCCCGCGTTGCGGGCCCAGCAGGCCCCCTCCGAGGATGAGGCCGCGCTCCTGGCCCTGCTCAACACGCCCGTGGAGAGCGCTTCCAAGCGCGTCCAGCGGGCCATCGAGTCGCCCCAGGCGGTGGAGGTGATCACCGCCGACCAGATCCGCGCCTCGGGCGCCTTCCGCCTGGCGGACGTGCTCCGCCTGGCCACCAGCGTCCAGGTGTACGACGCGGATCCGGACCGGTGCCTGGTGACCATCCGCGGGGTGGGGCCAGCCGGGAACCCGCGCACGGTGCAGATCCTGGTGGACGGGGTGCCCATGTTCAATTTCGTGGCCGGCCCCATCGACCTCAACGGCCTGCCTGTGCCCATCGACGCCATCGAGCGCATCGAGATCGTGCGCGGGCCCAGTTCGAGCCTCTACGGGGCCAACGCCCAGTTCGGCGTCATCGCCATCACCACCAGGCGCGTGAAGGACGGCGCCACCGGAAGCCTGCGGGCCGGGGTGGCCGAGACCAGCATGAGGCGGGCCCAGGCCTTCTTCGGCTATGGAAGCCAGGGCTTCTCCTTCACCGTAGGCGTCGCCGGCGGCTCCAACGGCAACCTGGACCAGCCCCTGGCCAACCTCACCACCGGCGTCGGGCCGGTGCCCCAGAACACCGACAGCCGCTACACCCAGGCCTTCCTCCGCCCCGAGTTCTCCTTCGGCGGCACGAAACTCTGGCTGGCCTACGGCGTGGGCGACGGCGGCCACACCGACCAGAACAGCTACAACCAGGCCACCCTTGCGCCCGTGGCCACCTTCCCGGACATGACCATGACCCGCCAGCTCTTCCAGGCGGGCTGGGCCCAGACCTGGTCCCCCACCTTCAAGTCCGAGCTGAAGGTGGGCCAGAAGACCTACGCGCTGGGGCTCAACGCCCTGGAGCCCAACGCCGCCAATCCGGCCTCCCCGACCATCGTCCACCTCCTGGAGGCGACCGATCCGGCCCTGGCCACCCGGCACGACTTCTACCACGACCAGGTCACCGAGACCTCGCTCCAGGTGAACTGGGACCCCGCCGACACCTTCCACGTGGTGGCCGGCGCGGACACCAAGGCCATCAAGACCGACCCGTGCCTCACCCTGGGGCTGGCGTCGAGCGAGACCCTCTCGGCCTCGGGGGGCTTCTTCTCCCTGGACTGGTCCGTGGGGGCGGCTACCCTGTCCGCGGGCGCCAGGGCCGCCAACGAAACCCTGGGAGGCTCCAGCACCAGTCCCCGCGTCTCCCTGGTCTACAAGCTGGACGACACCTCCATCCTCCGGGGCGGGTACTTCACCTCGACCCGCAGCCCCATGCTCCAGGAAAAGGCCGACGTCATCGCCAACTCGCCGGTGGTCGCGTCCACGGCCATCGCCAACCCCGGCCTCCTGCCCGAGAAGGTGGCGGACTTCGAAGTGGGCTACCGCAAGACCTGGGCGCGCTGGAGCCTGGATCTCACCTGGTTCGACATGACCATGAAGAACCTGATCCTGGAGCAGCCCACCGGAGTCGTGACCGGGGGCAAGCCCCAGGAGCAGTGGGTGAACGCGGCCGGCTCCTATTCGGACACGGGCATCGAGGTGGCCCTCACCGGTGAGGTCGCCAGCGGCTGGTTCCTGGGCTTCAACGCCTCCACCGCCGCCTTCAAGGATCCCGTCTTCGGTCTGGACCAGCAGGCGGACTACGCGCCCAAGGGCCAGGGCACCCTGTGGACCCGCTACCGGTCCGGGAAGTTCTTCTCCTACCTGGCCATCCAGTACCTGGACTCCTATACCGTCTACACCGCCAGCGGCGCGGCGACCCTGCGCCAGACCATCGACGCGGCCACCCAGGCGCACTTCAACGTGGGCTACGAGCCCCTGCCCGGACTGTCCCTGTCGGTCTACGGAATCGACGCCGCCAGGGCCACGTCCCAGGCCACCAACGTCGCCCTCATCAACACCTTCGCCATCCGCACCGCCCGGCGGGAACTGGGCCTCCAGGCCGGCTACCGGTTCTAGGAGCCTGGCTACGTAATCATACGTGTCCCAGACTTTCGCCCTGGTTCGTTGACGCAGGCAAGCTGCGTCAACGGAAAGCTCTCGCCTTGGGACTCTGAGAAAGTGTTGCCACATACCGGCTTCGATGTTCCCTTTGGACCCGTCGGGAGTAGGAGGCTCCCCGGGTGGGCCTATCCTCCTTCGACACGCTTCAAGTGTTCCGGACTGGAAGCCGGGCCGCGCCGACATTGATTAGGGAGGCGAAAAAAACGGACTGATTCGCGGATGAGGGCTCAAGGTTTCGCCAACTTGTACGATAAGCAAGGTATGACCAAACATTTCCGCCCCTGGGATCCACGACAGAAGTGGTTGCTCCCCCCCGAGGCCCTGATCAGCGCCGGCGCGTGCCGATCATCTCGAAACAGCACTCGCAGCGCGGCCTGGGTGTCGTAGGACCTTCGGAAGGGCTCATTGAGGACTTGCGCGGGGCCGCAAACGAAGTTGGAAGGTGAAACCTCGGCCCATCGTCTCCTACGAAATCCAACGAGGCCGGCTTGCCCGGCCGAGTACCCGGGGCGGAAGTCCGGGACACGTGCGATTACATAGCCGGGCTCCTAGAGAAGCTTCAGGATGCTCTCTCCACCGGGGTAGTCCTCGGTGGAGGCTTCCCGCATGCGCTGGAGCACCTGCACCAGCACCCGGATGCGTTCCACCATCTCCATCACCTTCTGGAGCTTGACCTCCTCGGGGTATTTGCGCGCCAGCAGTTCGATCTGCATGGAGATGACCGCCAGGGGGTTGTTGATCTCGTGCTTGAGGGTGCCCGCCATCTGGCGCAGGGAGTCCAGGCGCTCGGCGGCCAGGGCCTTGCGCTGAAGCTCGTCGTGGCCCTTCAGTACCTGCAGGCGGTGGTGGAGGGTCTCCCAGCGGAACCCCTCGGGCAGGCAGTCCGTGGTGCCCGAGGCCAGGAGTTGCGGGAACTGCTCGTCCCGCGCCCGCACGACCAGGATGGGCACGGTGGTGAAATGGGGATGGCGCCGGTAGACGTCCACGCAGGCCACGGCATCCGGGGTGCCCTTGGCATCGATGACGAGGAACTTGAAGGGGTGGGCCACCATGCGCGGCGGCTCGGCCTCCAGGATCTGCAGGGCGAGGTTCTCGGCCAGGGCCACGCTCTCGAACAGGCCCACCAGCTCCATCTCCTCGGTCACCAGGCCCAGGAGGGGCTGGGCCGGGGCTTCGGGCGCGTGGTCGACGGCCTTGGGGAACCCCAGGGTCAGGAACTGGTCGTTCCAGTGCCAGTGGATGCCCGCCTCCTGGAGCGTCCGGAGGGTCCAGGGATCCGGCGTGGGGATGGCCATGCCCGTGGAGAAGGTCAGGCGCAGGGTCCAGTCCGTGGTCTGGTCCTGCCAGGTGCCGGCCACGGAGGCCCCTTCCGGAACCCGCATGAGGAGGGGTTCCACGAGGCCCATGAGGGCCTGGGTAGCCAGATCGCCGGCCACCCACACGGTACCCGCGGGCACGGTTTCCATGGTCAGGGGAATGTTGCGGATCTTCAGCAGGTCGCGCCAGGCGGGCTCCAGCACCTCCTGGAGGACCCGCAGTCCGCTGGCGACGGCCGTCTCCTTGGGCATCTCCAGGAGGGTCTCCTGAAGCCCCGTATCCACCAGGTGCTGGAGGTGGTCCGCCTGGTGGCGCAGCACGGCGGCCAGATCGCCGTACCCGATCTCCGCGTAGGTCTGGATCCAGCGCAGGCTCGAGCGCATGGCGCCCAGCAGCTCCCCCATGCGCTTGACGGTGCGCTCGTGCAGGGCCCGGAGCCGCAGGTACTCGCCCTGGATCTCGGCCTGGCGCATGGCCTTCTGCACCAGCTGGGTATGGCGCAGGGCGATGCCACCCTGGCGGACGAAGGCCTGGAGCAGGGCCAGGTCGAAGCGCGCGAAGGGACGTCCTTCCCGGGGACGGTCAAGGTACAGGACCCCTTGGATCTCCCTCCCCACCTCCAGCGGGGCGCACATGATGGCGCCGCAGGACAGCTCCACGAGGCTCTCGCCCCCGAAGCGGGGATCGATGAGGGGGGCGTTGCTGAGCACGGCCGTGTGGTTGTGGAGCACGTAGTCCACCACGGAATGGGACAGCCCCATGTGCTCCTCCACATCCCCCACCCGGTGCAGGCTCTGCCAGGAGCCGTCGGGATTGATCATCACCACGAAGCCCCGGTCCGCGCCCATGAGCTTGAGGGCCTCGGAGAGGATGGAGCGGAACATGATGTAGGAGCTGCCTTCCTGGAGCAGGCTCTCCGCGGAACGGTGCAGCAGCTCCAGGCCACGGAGGAGCACCATGGCCTGGCCGGGCTCGGGCTTGATCTCGGAGAACAGGTCGCCCACCCCTTCGATGAAGTTGAGGCCGTCCAGGCCCGGGAACCGCTCGGAGAAGGTCAGGCTCCAGTCGCCCAGGCCGATCTCGTCCCCGTCCTCCAGGGCGCTGCCCATGGGGACGGAGAGGGGGAGCCCGTTGAGGAAGGTGCCGTTGTGGGAGTCGAGGTCACGGATCCACCAGCGGCCGCCGACCTGGGTGACCATGGCGTGGGTCCGGGAGACGCTGGGGTCCCCCGGCGAGGCGACCGGACACTGGACGGGGTCCCGCCCCAGCTGCACCTTGTCCGCGACCTCGTGGCGCCGCAGGCTTCCACCATCACTCCAGGAAAGGTACGGCACGCCTCCCTCCCTTCAGGCCAGGGGGAAGGCCGTGGGCCTGGTACGGCTGGCCCGGAAGACCAGGACCGTGTGCCCCAGGATCCGCACCACCTCGAGGCCGGGAACCTTGGCCTTGAGGGCCTCCACCGCGGAGTCCGCGTCCTCGGCGGTGTTCTGGTTCAGCTTGATCTTCATGAGCTCGAGGCTGTCCAGCATGACATCCAGCTCCTGGGCCAGGGCATCCGAAAGGCCGGCCTTCCCGATGTGGACGTTGGCCTTGAGGGGGTGGGCCTTGGCCTTGAGGAGCTGTCGTTGTCGGGGGGTTAGCATGGATGGCCTCGGGCATGATCCTGGAATGTCCTAGTATAGATGTTTCCACGAGGCCTGCGATGCAACTCCGTCCCACTTGCAATTTACTGGCGCTGGCCCCCGTCCTGGCGACGGTGCTGGCCGCGGCCCCCCCCGGGGCCGCCCCGGCCACGCTGCGGGTGGACTACTACCACACCGGCACCGCGGCGGCCGAGACCTTCAGCCCCGACCGCACCGTCCTGGAACCCCTGCCCTGGCCGGGGAGCCCGGCCCGCGCCCTGGACACCACCAACCTCGGCAAGTATTTCTTTGAAGTGGTGGACCGGGCCACCAACAAGGTGCTCTACTCCCGGGGCTTCAACTCGGTCTACGGGGAGTGGGAGACCACCCCGGAGGCGCGGAGCCTCCCGAGGACCTTCTCGGAATCCCTGCGCTTCCCGCGCCCCGCCGCCCCCGTCCAGGTCATCCTCAAGAAGCGCGACGCCGCCAACGCCTTCCGGGAGGTGTGGTCGTTCACCCTGGATCCCGCGGACCCCTCCGTGGACTCCGCCCCGCCCCCCTCGCCGGGCCCGGTCATCACCCTCCAGGAGCAGGGAGACCCCGCGGGCAAGGTCGACTTCCTCATCATGGGGGACGGCTACACCGCCCAGGAACGGCCCAAGTTCGAGCAGGACGCCCGCCGGCTCATGGAACTCCTGTTCGCCAAGTCCCCCTTCAAGGAGCACCGGCAGGATTTCAACGTGCGGGCCCTGTGCCCCCCCGCGGCCCGGAGCGGCATCTCCCGTCCTTCCCGGAACGCCCACGCGCGCTCGCCCCTGGGCACCTCGTACGACGCCTTCGGCAGCGAGCGCTACATTCTCACCTTCGAGAACCGCGCCCTCCGCGACGCGGCGAGCTGCGCACCCTACGAGTTCCTGGAGATCCTCGTGAACGCCGAGACCTACGGGGGCGCGGGCATCTTCGGGCAGTACAGCACCGTCGCCGCCTCGAACCTCTATGCGCCCTACGTGTTCGTGCACGAGTTCGGCCATCATTTCGCGGGCCTGGCCGACGAGTACTACACCTCGGAGGTGGCCTACGCCAGCGGCCCGGAGCGCCCCGAGCCCTGGGAGCCCAATGTCACCGCCTCGGGCGCCGAGCCGAAATGGAGGGCCCTGGTGGCCCGGGGCACACCGCTGCCCACCCCCTGGAACCGGGTCCCCTTCGAGGAGGCCAGCGCCAAAACCCAGGCCCGGCGCCGGGCCCTGCGGGCGGCCAACCGCCCCGAAGCGGAATTGAACGTGGTGTTCGAGGAGGAGAAGACCTTCGAGTCCCACCTCCTGGGCACCGACGCCCACGCCGCGGAGGTCGGCGCCTTCGAGGGGGCCAACTACGAGGCCAAGGGCTACTTCCGCGCCCAGGAGGACTGCGTCATGTTCACCCGGGACGAGGTTCCCTTCTGCGCGGCCTGCCGGGCCGCCATCGAGAAGGTCATCCGGCTCTATGCTGACTGAGGGCATCCTGCGGGGGACGAGCATGGGGGAGACGGCCATGGGGGCGACAATCAGGGGGGCGAGGTGGTGCTGAAGGTGGCCCTGTTCCATCCCAAGTTCGCGGCGGTGGGCGGCGCCGAGCTCCTGCTGCTCAAGCAGGCCCGGCTGCTCCGGGACGCGGGCCATCGTGTGGAGTTCCTGACGTTCGAGGTGACGGGCTCCACCTGGGCCAGCCGCCTGGAAGGCTGGCCCGTCGAGGTGATCCCCAAGCGCAGCGGCTGGGACTTCCTCACGGCCTTCAGCCGGTCCTCGAAACTCAGGACCCGCGGGCGGCGGGCGGAACCCCTGCTGCAGGACTTCGACCGGATCCTGGCCACCAACCACCCCTGCAGCACCATGCTCGGCCTGATGGCCGTCCCCGGGCGCCGCCTCTGGTACTGCAACGAACCGTACCGGCGGATCTTCCCCCGGGAATCCGGGCCCCGCGCCACGGCCGCCCTGGCCGCCCTGGGACCCGTGAACCCCGCCCTCCAGGCCATGGCGGCCGATCTCCAGCGGGCCGAGGCCTCCCGGGACATCCGTGCGGTGAGGTCGGAGGCCCTGGCCGGCCTGGCCCGCATCGACCACACCCTGTTCAACAGCCGGTTCACCCTGGCCAACGCGCAGGCCTGCAACCCCGCCCAGACCGGCGAGGTGCTCCATCCCATCATCGACTTCCGGGCCCCCGCGACGGGCGCCAGGCGCCTGGACCGCATGGCCCTCAAGGTCCTGGTGCAGTCCCGGCTCACGCCGCTCAAGAACCTGGAGACCCTCCTGCAGGGGTTCCTCCTGTTCCAGGCCGAGCACCCCGCGGCGGAACTCAACCTCGTGGGCTCCGGGCCTTCCGAGCCCGGCCTGCGCAAACTGGCCTCACAGGCGCCGGCGGGGGCCATCCGCTTCCACGGCTTCCTCGACGCCGCCGGCCTCAAGGAACTGCGCGCCCGGTGCGACGTCTTCGCCCTGCTGCCCCTGGACGAGCCGTTCGGCATGGTCTTTCCCGAAGCCGCGGCCGAGGGACTCCTCCTGGTGGGGCCCGACCACGGCGGGCCCCTGGAGATCCTGGAGGACGGCCGGCTGGGCTGGCTCTGCGATCCCTTCTCCCCGGCCTCCTTCAAGGAGGCCCTGGTGGCCGTCTGCGACACGGACGACGGCGATCTGGACCAGCGGCGCCGGGAGTCCGACCTCTCCTGCCGGGCCCGGTTCGGCGTGGAGGCCCTCGGGCCCCGGCTGGTGAGGGCCCTGGCATGACGAGACGGCTGCTCTACCTCGGGAACAACTACCAGCCCGCCGTGGGCGGCGCGGAGATCACCGACCAGCTCCTCCTCGAGGCCTGGGCGGCGAGGGGCGGGACGGCGGGAGCGGTGTTCTTCGGCCGCCAGACCCTGCCGCCCCTGCGGGGCCAGACCCTGCCGCCCCTGCGGGGGGTGGAGCTGATGCCGGCGGGCTCGGCCCCGGCCATGGAGCGGCTGGCCAGGGCCTGGCGCCCCGACCTCCTCTACGCGCAGATGGGGACCCATCACCTGGGCCTGCGGCTGGCCCGGGACCTGCGCATCCCGGTCATGTCCTGCGTCCACGACCCCACGCCCCTGTGCACCGCCGTGGTGCCCCTGGCCTCCTGCGACCGGCGCTGCGCCCGTTGCCCCCACTTCCTGCCCCAGGCGGCCCAGGCCAGCTACGGCCGGGCCCTGGTGGCGAATTTCGACCGCATCTTCGTGCCCTCCCGCTTCATGGCCGACCTGGTGAGGGACCTTGCCGGCCGGGACGATGCGGAGGTGCTCTACCCCGCCATCACGCCCGTGGCGCCCTCGGACGGGACGGGCCGGGCCATCGCCATGGCCAGTGCCAGCCTCGACAAGGGCACGGACATCTTCCTCAAGGTGGCCGAGCTGATGCCGGAACGGGAGTTCCTCCTCGCCGGGCGCGGCGACCCCCGGAAATGCGGCTATGACCCCGGGCGCCATCCCAATGTCCAGGTCACCGGACTTCTGCCCATCGAGGCGTTCTACGCGCGCGCCTGGCTCGTGGTCATGCCTTCCCGCTGGGCCGAGGCCTTCGGCCGCATGGCGCCGGAGGCCCAATCCGCGGGGGTCCTCTTCATGGGCAGCCCCGTGGGAGGCATTCCGGAGGCCGCCGGAGAGGCCTGGACCCCCGTGGACGGGCATCTGGATCCCGCGGCCTGGGTCGCCGCCATCCGGGCCCTGGCGGCGGACCCCGGGCGCCAGGAGGCGCTGCGGCTCCAGGGCCTGGAGGCATGGCGGCGCTTCGATGCCGCCGGGCCCGCGGAGCGCTTCTGCGCCGCGGCCGAGACGCTGCTCGCAGCCCCCCCCGAGGCCCCGGCCCCCACCCTCCCGGAACGGCCGGCCTACCTGCCCTTCACCGTGGCCCCGCCCCTCACGCGGTGCTTCTACGGAGCCCTGGCCCTCGCGCTCCTCGGCAGCGGCCTCCGGGCCCTGGGCGTCCCCGGAAGGATCCCCCTCGCCGTCCTGGGTCTGGGCCTGGGGGCCCTCCTGGTCAGCCTGGCCCTCCTCTGGGCCCTCCATGCCGGTCCCCTCCTGAAGCTGAAGTCCCGGCCCATCTACCATTCCGGGCAGAACCTCGCCTGGGCCTCCCTCCTGGCGGCCCTGGGCGCGCCCCTCCTGGCCCTGCGGGGGCCCGGTCCGGCCTGGGCCGCCCTGGGCCTGCTCCTGCTCCTGGCGGTGACGGCCGCCAAGCACCGGCAGCGGGCCCTGAGGGAAAGGAACCGCTAGGCTCAGGTCTGCGCCAGCGCCTTCAGGAGTTGGAGCACCCGCTCCGCGGACACCCGGTGGGAGCTGGAGCCGCAGGGGTCCCCGGGGGCGTCGTCCCCGGTCAGGTCCAGCACCGGGCCCCTCACCGTCAGCGCGCAGGGGCCCTGGGGACTGATGAGCGGCTCCGGGGAGTCGCCGATGATGGTGAGGGTGGGCCGGCCGGTGCCGGCGGCGGTGTGGGCCAGGCCGGTGTCGATGGCCACGTTCCCGTAGGCGGCGCACTGGATGGCGCAGGCCTCGGGGATGGTGGTCTGGCCGGTGAGGTCGATGGACCCGGGGGCCAGGGCCGCCAGTTCCGCCCCCAGTTCCCGCTCGTCGGGCCCCCCAAGGAAGACGGGGGCCAAGCCTTCGGCCAGCAGGAGCCGGGCCAGGGCGGGCCACTTCTCCCGCTCGGGGAACCAGCGCTTGCCGTAGCCCCGGGTGCCGAAGGAGAGGGTCACGTAGGGCCTGCCGTCCCAGCCGTTGCGCCGCAGCAGGGCCGGTCCCCCCGCGCCGCCCAGGCGCTCGGGGGTGATGGGCAGCCAGAGGAGCTTGCGGCTGCCGGTGAGTTTTTCCAGGAGCGGCTCGTAGCGCTGCACCAGGTGGATGGGCAGGTCCCGGTATTTGAAGGGGTGGGTGTAGAGCATCGACAGGTTGTTGTCGGCGATGCCGCCCCGGATGGGCACGCCCGCCATCCAGGCCCCCAGGGCCAGGCGCACGGACTGGCTCAGGTTGATGACCGCCACGGGGCGCACCTTCCGCCAGCGCTTCAGGAGCATCCAGGGATCGGGCTTGCCCTGGCCGCCGGTCTCGATGATGCTCTCGTCGATGAAGCCCGGGGCCGCCTCGTTGAAGACGGCCGCCCCGATGGCGTGGCCCACGGCCACCCAGCGCAGGGTGACCCCCAGCTCCGCCGCCGCGGCGTTCCACTCCCGCTGCAGGCTGCCCAGGAACGGGAAGGAGAAGACGACGTCCCCCAGCTGCCGGGGAAAACGGATCCACACCTCCGGGGCGGCCTTCCCGGTCTTCAGGGCCTCACGCAACAGCTCGGTGCCGCTTGGCAAAACGTCCTCCAGTCACAATCCTCCAGCTTATCCGATCCAGCTGGCCAGCGCTTCCCAGCGCCGGGCATGGAGCTGGCCCGCGTCCAGCAGTTCGCCCGAAGGCCCCCGGCGGTGGGCCAGGATGGCCACGCACAGGCCGTCCTCGGGACGGAAGAAGAGGGCGGGCCCTGTGTAGCCCAGGTGGAACCAGAAGGCCGAGGGCTCTCCCGCAGGTCCGGGCTCCGCCAGGGCCGGGCTGAGGCTGTCCTCATCCCGCACCAGGACGTGGAGACCGCCCCGCCCCTTGCCCAGGCGCGCCAGCAGGGTCCCGAAGCGCCCTTCGCCGGTGAGGGCCCGCTGCAGCCCCAGGCCCCAGCGGGCGCCGTCCCTGCTCTCGGCGGTGTCCCGGGCCATGCGCCCGGGCGCGCCGGAGGCGAGCCAGCGTTCCAGGCTCCGGGCCATTCCGTCCGGGTCCGCGCCGAACCCGGCGTGGCCGCGCATGCCGGCCCGGGCATTGGCGTCGTTGGGCAGGTGGGGGTCCCGGGCCGGAAAGGGCAGCTGCGGCCCGGCCAGGGCCCACAAGCCCAGGTCCTGCCCCTGGGGCACGAAGGGCGGGGGCTCCGGCCAAGGCGCCGCCACGAGGCCCGAGGACCTCGCGCCCAGGGCCGCGAAGGGCTCCCCCAGCTCCCCTTCCAGCAGTTCGGCCAGCAGCCGGTAGCCCAGATCGGAATAGAGGCTGGTCCCGGCCGGGCCCGGGGTGAGCATGGGATGGGCCGGCGCCCCCTGGGTGAGCTGGGTCGATGACCCCCGGGCGAGCTGCGTCGACAGCGCCTCGCCCGTGAAGGGCAGCCAGGGCGGGAGGCCCGCGGAGTGGCTCAGCAACTGGCGCACGGTGAGGGGCCCTTCCCGGTCCGTGAAGCCCAGGGCCTCGCGGCGGTCCAGGTCCAGGTCCAGGTGGGCCAGGGCCAGGGGCGCGGTCACCAGGGGCTTGGCCAGGGAGGCCAGGTCGAAGAACATTCAGTCGATCTTGAGGTTGGCCAGGGACTCCGCCACGGACTTCTGGACCATGTCGGCCACCTTCATGGCTTCCAGGCCGTTCTGCCAGGTCACCAGATCCTCCCCCTGCCCCTGGCAGGCCGCGTAGAAGGCCTCCAGCTCGAGTTTCAGCGGTTCCCCTTCCACGATGTCCACCACCTCGGGCATCACCTGGGGTCCGTCGGGCCCCATGCCCAGGCGGAGCACCTCCAGCTTCTGGGCGGCGAAGTCCAGGCTGGCGTACGCGTGGGCCCCGAAGGCGCGGAGCACCCTCTCCTTCTTGCGCGCCACGCGGCTGGCGGTGACGGTGGCGAAGGCCCCGCCCTCGAACTTCAGGCGCGCGTTCACCAGGTCCGCATATTTCGTGAGCACCGGGACGCCCACGGCCTCCACGGAGACCACGGGCCGCCCGATGAGGGCCAGGAGCAGGTCCAGGTCGTGGATCATCACGTCCATGATCACGTCCACCTCCATGGACCGCATGGGGAAGGGCGAGACGCGGATGGCCTCGGCGAAGTGGGGCTTGATGCCCATGGCGCGCAGGGCGGTGACGGCGGGGTTGAAGCGCTCCAGGTGGCCCACGGCGGCCACGAGGCCCGGGGTCCGTTCCCGGGCATCGGCCAGGGCCGCCAGGAGGGCATGGCCTTCCTCGAGGGTGGCGGCCAGGGGCTTCTCCATGATCAGGTGCCGATCCGCAGCGAGCACCTCCAGCCCCAGGGCGTGGTGGCAGCCGGTGGGCACCGCCACCTGGACCGCGTCCACCGAGCCCAGGACCTCGGCCAGGACCGGGACCCAGGCGGTGCCGAACCTGGCGGCGATCTCCCGGCCCCGGACCTCGTTGGTATCCACCACCGCCACGAGTTCCGTGGCTTCGCTACCCGAGGCGATCCTCGCATGATGCTGGCCCAGGCTCCCGACCCCGACAACGGCCACGCGCACTTTGGACATGGTGTCTCCTTGAGGATCCGCGGATCCTGAAAATCCTATTCGTCCAAGCCTAGCAGGAAGTCGCGCAGCGCCCGCGGGTACAGGTCCATCTCCTGCTCGTAGACCCGCTTCTGCAGGGCCTCGGGGGTATCCCCGGCCAGGACCGGCACCCGGGCCTGGGCGAGGATCCTGCCGTGGTCGTAGAGGTTGTCCACCTCGTGCACGGTGCAGCCCGACTCGGCGCGGCCCGAGGCCAGCACCGCGCGGTGCACGTGCATGCCGTACATGCCCTGGCCCCCGAAGTCCGGCAGGAGGCCCGGGTGGATGTTGAGCACCCTGCCCTCCCAGGCGGCGGGGATGACCAGCTTCCTCAGCCAGCCGCACAGGGCGATCACCTCGGCCCCGGCCGCCTCGGCCCGCTGGAAGCATGCCTGCGCATAGGCCGCGTCCCCGGGGAAGGCGGAGGGCAGCACCACGGCCACGGGCAGGCCCTGGGCCGCCAGCCGCTCCACGCCGGCCGCCTTCGCGCTGGAGGAGAGGCCCAGCACCGGCTCGGCGGGCACCCGGCCCGCACGGCAGGCGTCCAGCAGATTGAGGGCGTTCCCGCCCGTGCCCGAGATGAACAGCGCAAGTTTCCTCATGATGGCTGGAGGTCCTTCAGAAAATCCTGGGCGTCCAGGCCCGTGCGGTGGAGAAAATCCGCCTCGAGGCTCGGCACGCCGGAGCTGGGCTCGTCCAGGAAGAAGGTCTCGACCCGGTGGATGGGGAAGAAGCGGGTGCCCAGGGCCACCTGGTCCTGGTCCCCGCGGCGGACCAGGGTGAGGACCTCCTCCCAGACCCGCAGATCCAGGCCCCGCACGGCCAGGCCCGCGGCGTCCAGGCCCAGGAGCCGGCCCCACATGCGTTCCCTGGGATCCCGGAGGATCACGACGATCAATTGTCCGTGGGCGAAGGGCAGGGCTAGGGACATGCCCCATTGTGGGCGCAGAGCGGTAAATCTGCATCGCGAAATAGCCAACCGGTCCGCCCGTGGTTATCCTGACTGGGAAGCCATGGTGGAGGACCGCATGAATTTCACGAGCCGGATCGAGGACCGTCGAGCGACGATCGGCCTCGATGGCAGGTTCACCTTCGAGGCCCACGCGGGCTTCAAGGCCTGCACCCGGGAGGCGCTGGAGTCCGGCGCCCTCGACGAACTCGTCCTGGACATGGAGCAGGTGACCTACCTGGACGCCAGTTCCCTGGGGATGATCCTCCTCCTGCGGGAGGCCGCCGAGGCCCGGCAGGTGGCCATCGTCCTCCACAAGCCTTCCCCCGCCGTCATGAACCTTCTGGAAGTGGTGCGCTTCGAAAGGCTCTTCAAGATCGTCTCCTGATGGACGCCCTGCAGGTCACGGCCACCGTCTGCATACCGGCCGCCGCCTTCCAGGTCAAGGCCGTCCGGTCCGGCGGCCCCGGAGGCCAGAACGTCAACAAGGTGGCCTCCAAGGTGGAGCTGCGGGTGGACCTGGGTCTCATCGAAGGCATCGACCCGGCCTCCCTGGACCGTCTGCGCCAGCGGGTGCGCAACCAGCTGGACGCCGAAGGCCGGTGGCTCGTCACCAGCTCCCTCACCCGCGACCAGCTGGCGAACCTGGAGGACGCCCGGACCAAGGTAGCCCGGGCCGTCGAGGAGGCCCTGGTGGCCCCCATCCCCCGCCGTCCCACCCGGCCCACCCGCTCCAGCAAAATAGTCCGGGTCGTCGGCAAGAAGCGCGCCGGCGCGCTGAAAAAAGACCGGTCCCGCAAGGACTGGGATTAAAGAACAACGGTCCGCAGAACGACTAGCGTTCATGCTTTCTCAGCGTCCTCCGCTTCTCCGCGATCTCCAGAATTGGCTTTTTTTCGACGGGTGCTGCCTTGCTGGTCCAATGACCGTGGTTGAGCCAGCCCATAGAAAAAGCCAACTCGGGAGATCGCGGAGAAGCGGAGGACGCGGAGAAAGCAAAAAAATCTGGCCGTTCTGCGGCCCGTTGTT